>Ga0210397_10001046_pt1 | contig 17913 bp, 19 predicted proteins | sample IncBWH2OmetaG_FD_160126 | JGI IMG/M metagenome (GOLD analysis project Ga0210397, IMG submission 160126) | Forest soil microbial communities from Barre Woods Harvard Forest LTER site, Petersham, Massachusetts, United States - Inc-BW-H-2-O ...
ATGAACCTTGAGGCAGACCTCATCGCGAAATACGTGGAGAAGATGATGAGAGGCGAGGCCTCGGAGAATTCGCTGACGGTGGAAGATCTAGTTCAGCAGGGGTTTTAGAGCTCTAAGCTCTAAGCTTTAAGTTTCGAGTTCGACGCTTTCAGTTTTCCGTACCGGGCTTCTTCACCACTATGCCACCCTTCATCACGAACTTCACATGCTGTAATTGCGTGATCTCGGTGAGCGGGTCGCCTTCCACGGCGATTACATCTGCGTAATGGCCGGGTTCGAGCGCGCCTACTCTATCTTCCCATCCCATTAATTCTGCGGCGTTCATGGTGGCGGCGCGGATCGCCTCCAGCGGCGACATGCCGCGCTTGGTGAGCGCGACTAGTTCGTTCGCGTTCTTGGCTTGGCCTTCGGCTTCGGCGGCGTCAAAGCCTGCCGCGATTTTCACGCCAAGGCTCATGGCCATTTGAACTTCCTGCTGGATTCCTTGCAGGAACGCGTCGAAATGTTTCTGCTGCTCGGGCGTGAGGGGTTGGTTTTTGCGGCGCTCGACGATGGCGTCGATCACGCCAACGGTGGGGACCAGGAATGTGCCTTTCGATTTCATCAGTTCGAGATCGGCGCGGTCGATGCGGTGGCCGTGCTCAATCGAATCGACTCCGGCGGTGACGGCGTTCTTGATGCCTTCCGCGGTGGTGGCATGGGCGGCAACTTTGAGTCCCTGTTTATGGGCTTCTTCCACGATGACGTGGATCTCGTCGAGAGTGAGTGTGGGGTGCTCCCAGTCGGCATAAACCTTGATGAGGTCGGCGCCGTGGCCGATCTGCTCGCGGACGGCTCGGCGGGCCTCTTCGACACCGCTGACCATTTGCGCCCCGGTGGGAAAATTCGTGAGGTCGGGAGACACGCCAAACGGGTTGTACTGACCGACGGCGGCGATAGCACGGGTGGCGACCTGCATGCGCGGGCCCTCGGCGAGTTTCTGATTGATGGCGTCGCGCAGGGCGACGTCGGCGTAGCCGGAGCCTTCGTTCTCGACGTCGCGAATGGTGGTGTACCCGGCTTGCAGCGTGATTCGGGAATTGTATGCTCCTTCGAGGGCGCGAAAGGCTTGCGACTTCGTGGCAAGGTTGAGGGTGTAGCCGTCGTCACCTTCCGGGATGCGCGCCATGATGTGCGTATGGCAGTCGATGAGTCCGGGGAGCAGGGTGGCGCGGCCGAGGTCGACGACCTTCGCATTCTTCGGAGCGTGCGACTGGATGTCGGAGGCGTTGCCGACTTCCTTGATGCGGTCGCCTTCGATCCATAAGGCGGCGTTTTCGAGGTAGGCGCCTTTGCGCACGTCGAGCAGTTTCGCGGCTTTCACGACGATGGGAGCGGGTGCCGAAGTTGCGGGATTGGATTGCGCAAGGGCGGCCAAGTGAAACGCGACCAGGGAGACGGCTGTGGCGAGTCGAGTTTTCATGGGTCTCTTGATTAGCACAATCTGGAGGAGGCTACAAGCAGATTGGGCGGATGGGAAGCTGTGCGGTTTCAGTTGTGTAGAGGAGAAAGCTTGAACCACAAAGGACACTGAGGACGCAGAGAACTGGATTTACACTTCCAGTTTCACTTCGTCGAGTTCGAGAAATTCCTGAATGATTGGCTCCTTCGATTTTTCCATGTCGGAGTAGGGGCCGAAAAAGATGGCGCGACCTTCATGTAAGAAGACGACACGTTCGGCCAGTTTCTTGGCGAGGCGCATATCGTGAGTAACTACGATGCTGGTCAAGTTCAGTTGAATTTTGAGGCGCTTGATTAAGTCGCCGAGCAGCTGCGCCATGAGGGGATCGACCATGGTGGTGGGCTCGTCGTAGAGGACACACTCGGGACGAGCGGCGAGAGCGCGGGCGATGGCAACCGACCGCTTCATGCCGGTGGAAAGATCGGAGGGGAGCAGGTCGCGCATCTCCTGCACACCAACCATTTGCAGCAGGCCGTCGACAATTTGGTACGTCTGCTCTTCGTTCAGTTCCCTGCTCTCGCGCAGAGGGAACGCGACGTTTTCGCCGACGGTGAGGGAGTCGAAAAGGGCCCCGTTCTGGAAAACCATGGTGACTTTCTTGCGTATGAGTTCGAGTTGCTCCTCGGTGTAGTCGGTGATGTCCTGGCCGGCAACGATGACGCGACCGGAGTCGGGCTTGAGGAATCCCATGATGTGGTGGAGAGAGACGGATTTGCCGACACCGCTGCGTCCGAGAATACAGACGGTTTCGGCGGGGAGCACATTGAAGTTGACATGATCGAGGACGACATTGTCACCGAAGGCTTTGCTCACATCGCGGAATTCGATGTAGGGCGTGAGTTGGGGAGCGTCGTCTGGCATAGCTTCGGTTTCTAGCTGTGGCTACTAGCTTAACCCGGTTTTCGTTTTCGCGACGGTCTTCGTCGGAGATTCCATCGCTGGACGAAGGTCGTCGACGATTTATCGCCAAATCATCAAGCGTCACCCCGCGGGCGCAGAGAATACGACCCTTACGACGGTATTGTCTTTGAAAACAACATCGAAGTATTCAGGAAGTTCACACTCGCAGTTGGTTTCGTATCGCCAGTCGTTTGCGGCAATTCTCTTCTTTGGCTCACCGAGGTTCTTCAAAACCTCGTCTCTTGAGCAGCCAAGGTGCAAGGCATGCCAATTCCCAAACCCATGGGTCGGGTTGAACCATTTGCTTTCAGCTTGCTTTAGCTCGCTGGCGTGTATGGCGGGGTCGACTCCTGCTCGCAATGTAAGCTCGCCAACGATGGAGTCTGTGTACGAAACAACGTGAAGCGTCGCAGTGTGTCCCTCATCGATGAAGTAACGTCCGCCCGTGTCGCCCTCATTCTTACGAGCAACACCTTTGCCAAGAAGGCACTCCACTTCGGAATCAGATGTCACGCTCAGCGTGATGCCGGAGAAGTTTAGTGGCCAGCAAACCGTTCCGGGCTTTAGCTTCAACTCCTGAGAACGAGCTGTTGCCAGCATGCAAGCTACTACCAATGCGCAACCCGCGATAAGCTTTCGATTCATACAGACATGATAAGTGTTGAAACCACGACTGCGCTCGTTGACCGGCGAGAACTGGCTTCGATCAATGAGAGTTGGGTATCTCGCTGGCCTCGGCCAACTCCCTCGGCGTATTCAGGTTCTGAAACATTTTCGGAGAAAAGCCTGAGGTTTCCAATTCTTCTTCTGTGACTGTCTGTGTGGCGGTTGCGCTGAAGAGCGTGTCGATTTTGTAGCGGCCTGCTTGCAACCCTTTCTCAGCCGCGTTGGCGAAATCGCGGCGGTAGATGGCGCACAGGGGCTGATAACCTCCCCCGGTTTGCGGGACTGTGACAACTGCAGCGAAATTGCTCGCGCATTTCAGGAGGTATTGCAGCAGCGCCGGGGAGATGAAAGGCACGTCCACAGCGAGAATCAGGTTCAGATCGGTTTGCGACGAACGAAGGGCAGCGTGGATTCCGCCCAAGGGGCCGCAGTTGGAGAAGATGTCTTCGACGGTTGGCGCGAACGGGGAAAATTTTTGGGGGTCGCCGACGATGCGGACGTCGGGCGTGATGGAGCGGGCTGTGTTCAGGGCACGGGCGAGGAGGGTTTGGCCGTCGAAGGTGACGAAGGCTTTGTCGGCGCCCATGCGGGTGCTCTTGCCGCCGGCCAGGATGAATGCGGTAATGGCGGGCGCAGGGGCGGGCATGGGGCGATGATACATCGGCTCGAGGGAAAGTTGTGTACCGTCCCTGCCGGGACTCGATTGTTCAGGTATGGCCTCTAACGCAGCGCTGAAGCGCCGCTCTTCCACGTTACAGCCCGCGACTCATGAGCATCATGGAGCGGTCGAGGCGTGCTGACGGTTTTCACCGGCTAAGGCATTGTGCTGCGGTCAGTTACGGCGGTGCGATTGGGGCACAGTGCACGAAAGTAACCTATCCAAAGTAAAGCCTTCGCGAGATGATGAGCATGCATCCGAGGGTTCCCTAACCCGGAAGTATCAAACATGCCGCAAAAATTCATGGATGTGCTTATGCTTGGGCGCTGCTCTCACGAGTTCTCATGGCCGCGTCGTGGTGGGGATGGCGACTACTACCAAGTCTGCCTGCTCTGTGCCGCGGAATACAAGTATGACTGGACTACCATGCGCCGCACACAGCGCGTGGAGCACGCCAAGCCCGAGACCACGGTCCGGCGCAGTCATTCGCGGGAGAAGCGTCCGTCGTGGGTGCCGCGGGCGCGCCGGTTGAAGCTCGACATTCCCCTGCGTTACCGCGTCAATAAGACCAGCACGTGGTATGAGGGGATTATCGAAAACATCAGCCAGAGCGGAGTGCTGTTCAACGGTCCCCAGCAGCTTCCGGTGAACGCGCTGATCGAGATGGTGTTTGAGATGCCCGAAGAAATTTCCGGACAGAAGAACAGCAACGTGGTGTGCCAGGGGCGTGTGATGCGGTTCAAAGATGCGCCGACGGCCGAGGAAGCCCCTGCCCAGGAGAACGGAGCGCTGGCGGCTTCAATTGTGGACTATAAGTTTATTCACTAGGCGGTAGGCGCGACCGGGACGGCCCTTCCGCAAGCTCAGGGCTGCCATGACAACCAGCCAATTGCCGGTGCTACTTCGGACTTCGGTGCGCCTCACCGCTACTCTCTGGGTTCCCGCCTTCCTTTACTCGTACATTTACATCTGCAAGAATCCGCATCTAGATTATTCTTCTATTGGAACTCAGTTCCCAGGTTGTGTGCCGGGAGTCGAGTATGAAAATCAAATCCCTGTTTACGTCTTCGTACAGTGCTTCCCTACTTCTGGCCATCGCTTTAGGGATAGGTTTGGGGTGCGCGCGGAAGCCTGACGACGGCAAGATTTCCAGTGACATTCAAAGTAAGTTCAGCCAGGATTCCGGGCTCTCGAGCAAGCAACTCAAAGTGCAGGCCGAGGACGGCGTCGTGACACTGTCAGGCGCGGTCGACAATGACGCACAGCGCGCGGCAGCGGGGCGCCAGGCTGCGTCGGTGGCCGGGGTCAAGACTGTCATCAACAATCTGCAGGTGAGCAATGCGGCAGTGACGCCTCCGACTGAAGTGGCGCCGGAGTCGACAACCCCGACGAAAACCTCGGCTGGTACGCCTGCTGAGAAAGTGAAGCCAGTTGCCGCCAAGAAAAATAGCAAGGCTCGAGCCTCCGACAATTCGAACACGGACGGGCCACCGGCGGATACTTCGATTGCGAGTCAGATGAGCGGCGGCCGACAACCGGAAGGGGCAGCACTAACCCCTCCGCCGACGGATAGCACGGCGTCGGCGCAGGCGCCGCCTCCGCCGCCATTGCCAAAGAAACTGATCATTGATCAGGGGACACCAGTGACGTTACGCCTAATCGATCCGATCGATAGTGAGAAGAACCAAACGGGCGACACGTTTCATGCGACGCTGAACGCGCCGCTGAGTTCCGACGGAGAAGAGGCGGTACCGGCGGGCGTCGAACTCACGGGCCATCTCGTAAGCGTGAAGAGCGCGGGTAAGTTTGCGGGGCAATCAGAAGTGGTGCTGCAGCTCGACAGTCTGTCGGCGGGCGGCAAGACGTACAGCCTGCAGACCGATCAGTACAAGAAAACAGGGAGTTCGCGCGGTAAGAACACGGCTGAGAAGGTTGGAGGCGGCGCGGTGATTGGGAGCATCATAGGCGCGCTCGCGGGCGGAGGCAAGGGCGCTGCAATCGGTGCGGCGGCGGGAGCCGGTGTAGGGGGCGGCGTGCAGGCGGCGACCAAGGGCCAGCAGATCAAGCTACCGTCGGAAACCGTGCTGAATTTCACGCTGCAGGCTCCGATCACGGTGGTGCAAGCTCCGCAAGCGGACGCGAACAGGCCGAAGCTGGGAGCTTCGCAGTAAGGGCTTTCGTCAAGGAGCATCGGTAGAACGGCGCGGATAGGGATCTCGCTTGGCACTAGGCATGGCTTTGATTACGGCGCTGCTGTTCACGCACAACGATGCTCTTCGGCTGGGGCGGTCGCTGGAGACTCTGTACGCCTGTGACGAAATTCTCATTGTGGATCAGGGCTCGGGGGATGCGACGGTGCACGTCGCGCGGCAGTACGGGGCGAGAGTTCTGCAGGCAAGCCCTGGAGTATCACCGGCCGGCTACGTCCAGGCCGCGACATCGACCGGCCCGAATTCGCGCTGGATCTTGTGTCTGGACCCACACGAGTCGCTGACAGAGAAGCTGGCTGCGAGCCTGTTTGAATGGAAGTCAGAATCGTTGCACGGCAGGGCTCGCACGGCTCCGGCATACTCAGTTTTTCTTCGCGAAGAAACAGCAGAAGGCTGGGTGGCGGTCCCGGCAACACAGACCCGGCTCGTGCCTCTGGCATGGACCGCGTGGAAGGGAATGCTTCCAGCGCAGGAGGCTGGCGCATTTGTGCTGGAAGGAGAGTTGCTGCGGTTCGCCTTTCCGTGAGGGCGAGTTATTTCTGGCTTGCCCAGCCTGCCTGTATTGACGGCATCGCGGCCATCCGCTTCTCCTTAGTGTCGCGTGAGATGCGCGTGATGCAGATGATCCGCTGTACCACCATCAACAGACCGAGGAGCTAGGCTCATGCGTCTCTTGAACAGGCTGTTTTTCTGCGCCCCCCTCGCCGTGCGAGCGAGACTTGTCATGGCAATCAAGTTCGCTCACCGCCCCTCACAAGGACATTCCCAATGAGCGAGTAGCAAGGAGGTCACTCAAATAGCTCATCCGTGACTCAGGAGTCACAACTGCATGTGATTCTGGTCACATTCCGCTCTCCGAGCCACGCCTAGACTTTTCTGTTGTGGCAGTTTGGGCCACTTAAGCCCTAGGAGAAGAAGAAATGCGTGTAATGAAATTCATCAGTCTTGCCGTCATTCTGGTGCTGATCTCAACATTTGCTGTGGCACAGGCGGCCCCGTCTCAGACTGCTCCCACCGTAAAGCATGTTGCGATCACCAACGCCCCGCCGAATTCGGGCAAAGACATGTTCGACAGCTATTGCGCCGTTTGCCATGGAAAAGAAGGCAAGGGCAACGGGCCAGCAGCCTCGGCCATGAAGACTCAACCGTCCGATCTGACGGTTCTGGCGCAGAAAAATGGTGGCAAGTATCCGGCGTCGCATGTCGCGGCGGTGATCAAGGGGCAAGCCACCACGCCGTCCCATGGCAGCCAGGATATGCCCGTGTGGGGACCGCTATTCTCCAGCATCGATCAGGGTCATGAAGGTCAGGTGCAACAGAGAATCACGAATCTGGTTACGTATATCGAGAGTTTGCAGGCGAAGTAGGCCTCGAGGGCTCCAACCGGATCTTCCGGGCCCGGATAGCGCGCTCCGGGCTCCGATTATCTACCTTTCAAGGCGAGATCAGGAAGATCTGCCCTAGGGGCCCTTAGGGTTGTCATCCTGAATAACACCAAGGATCGATGCATTCTCCTGCACCATAAACGCTGACGGCGAGTTCACAGTCCTTTGCGTTGGTCAGAAAGACAAATCCTCTTTAGTCGCGTCAACATGACCAAGACAGTGCCCTTTGGATAGTTCCCCCCGAAAGGAACCTGTTCGGCAACCTGCCTCAGGCCGTAAGCGCCTATTGGTCAATGTCTTACTGCCCCTTGGCCGTTTGGCCAGTGACTTCGGTACCTTAGTCCTCTCTGTGTAATCGACTTATAATCCAACCAAGAACTTCGAAATTGCAGCATTCTTCAGGAGGCTCGCGCGTGAGGCGTGGGCGCGCCTGGGAGACATTCAGAGACCAAGTGGATCCGTTCCTAGCATCGTCGATTTTTCTGTTTGGGCTGGCCTTCGGCAGCTTTCTGAATGTGTGTATCTACCGGCTGCCGCTGGGACTGTCGGTGGTCTCGCCGCGTTCAGCGTGCCCCAAGTGCAAGCAGCCGATCGCCTTTTACGACAATATTCCGGTGTTGAGCTGGATGATTCTGCGGGGCCGCTGCCGAAACTGCAAGACCAAGATTTCGCCGCGGTATTGGATGATCGAGTTGCTGACAGCCCTGTTGTTTCTCGCGTGCTACGGGCATTTCGGGTTGACGCTTTCGACGCTGAAGTATTGCGTGTTCGCGTTTCTGCTGCTGGGACTGATTTTCACCGATGCGGAAACCAAGCTGCTGCCAGACGCGATGACGCTGCCCGGACTGGCTTTGGGCTTGATCTTCAGTCTGCTCGTGCCGGTGAATGATCTGGCTTCGCAATTTCTGCCGGGAATGATGAACTTGCCATTCAGCGGAGATATTTCGGCGCGCTTTCTGTCGCTGCTCGATTCCCTGCTGGGCGCAGCCCTGGGTGCCTCGTTCATTTACGGAGCGGGAGCCATTTATTTGCGCTGGCGCGGCACCGAGGGTATGGGATTCGGCGACGTGAAACTCATGGCCATGGTGGGCGCGTTCCTGGGAATGAAGCTTACGGTCTTTACCGTGTTTACGGCGTCGCTGGCGGGATCGATGTTTGGATTGAGCACGGTTTTTGTGGTGTGGGTGAAGCGCACACACCGCTTTATGAGGCGGCTGGCCAACGCGCAAGCGGCGCGGCGGCGCGGATGGCAGTCTGCGCAGGTGGTCTACCGCAATTATCAGATGCCGTTTGGCGTTTTTCTGGGAAGCATGGCGCTGTTTGCATTCTTTTTCGGCAACCAGTTTCTGCACTGGTACGGAGGGCTCTGGTGAGAATCCTGGCCAACCCGGTGGTCCTGCGCGCGATCGTGGTGTTGGTATGCGCGACGTTCGCCTTCTTGATGGGATTGTTCTGCATACGCGGGCTGCGCAAGAGCATCGCCGAGGAGAGTGCCTTTTCCGCCGAACCTACGCCGTCGCTTGAGACCCTGCCGCTGCATCTGTACAACACCGTGATCCAGCAACTGAAGCAGCAGAAGCACGAGCTGCAGGTGCAATCGAAGGCGGAGCAAAAGCGGGCGCGGATCAGCGAGAACTTCAGCCACGCGGTGCTTTCGAATCTTTCATGTGGCGTACTGGTGTTCGGAACGAACGGGCTGGTGAAGACGGCGAATCCGGCGGCCAAGGCGATTCTGGGATTTGCATCCACCACGGGAATGGGCGCGGAAGACATCTTCCGTGGCGCCGTAATTAGTCCAGCAAAGCGGCGAACGGGCTCTCCGGCGGACGAAGCCAAGGACGAGACGGTTTGCCTCGCTGACGAAGTCAGCACTGTGCTGCGCGAAGAGTGCAAGCGACGGGAAGTCGAAGCGGAATACGAGACGCCCGGGGGCGAGAAGCGATTCATCGCCGTGACGGTATCTCCGGTGCCGGCCTCCGACGGCGGGCTGCTCGGCGTCACCTGTCTGATCAATGATCTGAGCGAACTGGAACAGATCCGCCGTCAGCAGGAACTGCATGGCGAAATTTCGGCTGAGATGGCGCTTCAGTTGCGCACTTCTCTGGCGACGATTTCCGGCTTTGCACAACAGCTTGCCAACAGCCGCGATGCGGAACAGTCCTTGCAGTTGGCGAACGACATTGCGCACGAAGCCGCGCAACTGGATCGGAGCATTGGAGGATTCTTGACGACTAAGCGGGCGGCGCAGGCAGTGGCCGCGGGCCGCTCGGCGGATTGATTTCGAGATCCACTGGGCGTGTTGGCCTAGGCACCGGCCATCCCAGCAACACAGACTTGAGTAGGAGAAAAGGTGGAAATCATGAAACACATCGCGTGCAGTGGAATGGGACTCTTGCTGATTCTTGGCATCACTGGCGTTCCTGCCGGCGCCCAGAATCAGACGCCATCGACGTCGCAGACGTCTTCTTCGGGTTCGTCTTCTTCGGGCTCATCACTGGGTGACTATGCCCGGCAGGTCCGCAAGGATCCGGGCACGACGTCGAAGCCGAAGGTGTACGACAACGACAATCTGCCGCGGGAGGACAAACTCTCGGTCGTAGGCCCAACGCCGGCGACCACCACCGCCAATACGGCGGCACAGACGGATAGCACGGCTCCCGCCGCGACAGAGGCTAAGCCCGGCAGCGACAACAAGGAGGGAACCCAAGACAAGGCGGCAACTCAACCAAAAGCTCCGTCGGCAGCGCCGACAACAGCTGCCGAGGACGAAGCGACTAAGGCAGCCGCCGATAAGCAGTGGGCCGACAAAATCACGGCTCAAAAGGATCAGATTGATTTGCTAGGTCGCGAGTTGGACGTGCTGCAGCGGGAATACCAGATTCGTGCGGCAGCAATGTACGCCGATGCAGGCAACCGCATGCGCAACTCCGGGGACTGGGACAAACAGGACACGCAGTATAAGCAGCAGATCGCCGACAAGCAAAAATCGCTCGACGACGCCAAGCAGAAACTCGAAGACCTGCAGGAAGAGGCGCGGAAGGCTGGAGCGTCGGCTTCGGCACGCGAGTAAGAAAGAATCAGCCAGAAAGATTCGAGCGTCGAGGCAAAATGGCCCGGCGCTCGATTTTGTTTTGGCTCCGCGGGCGAGACGCTCCCGAGACCGCCGGTGGGACGCTGGCGCTACTTTCTTAGGTTCTCCTTCAACCTACGGATTTGTTTTATGTGGTGAAGGCCGTGGATCAGGTGGAACTTTCTCCATTCTGCTGCGGTAAGGGGGCCGAGGATGGGATGATCGAGCAGTTTGCGGTGCGCGCCCAGATTTTTTTCGCACTGCGCCATGATGTTCTCCATCTCAGAGATCTTGTGGCCGATCTCAGACTGCACTTTCTCGGCCGGCACTCCGCGGGGACGGGCGATGGGCGGGGCTTCGCGACCGGACGGGAAGTAACCAAAACCCACGACAACGAGTGCGCGACCGCGCTGCGCCCAGGATTGGGTCGTGGCCAACGGCTGTCCGGCTTCGGCTACACGCTGAAATCCTTTTATTGTTCCGGTGTAGGTTAGATAGAGATGCTCGAGGACCTCATTGATCGACCACTTCCCGGGCGGGTGTGAAGTCCACTGTTCTGGTCTGAGTCCAGCGATCGCCGAGACGATCTCTTTCTGCAATCTCTCCAGGCGAGGGTCCACGTGGGTTACTTAGCCTTTTTCGATCTTTCGGTTAAAATGTTGCGATCACAAAACTTATCCAAAGTTATCACAGGAAGGAAGTCATGAAGACGGCCAGCCTTGCCCCGATGGAGTGCCCCGCGACAGCCGCGGAAATGTCGGGAACTTCAGATCAAAATCTCCGGAGCCCCATACGCAGTGGTTCGCGCGCGAATTTGCTGGCGGTGTTTGCCATCGCGCTGCTCGCACTGCTCAGCGCCTGTTCTTCGGATTCGAAACCTGCCGAGGAAGCGAAGCCCGAAGTCAAAGGCCCCGAACTGATCACCGCACGATCCGCGTTCCAGAAGTTGTATGTGGCGGCGCGCGGCTGGAACCAGGACGCGAGGCCTTACCGTATTGAGTCTACGGCGACCAGCGACGGCAACGGCCATGACGGCAAGTGGGCCGTATGGCGGTGCGGCTTCGCCTCGGCAACCCAGCGGTCCGCAAAATCCTACACATGGTCGGGCAGCGCGGCTGACGGGGCACCCTCGCGCGGTGTCAATCCAGGAATCGAAGACAGTTACAATTCGTCGAACTCTTCCATGCAAGTGTTTGACATGGCGTTTCTCAAGATCGACTCGGACCAGGCTTTCGACACGGCCCAGAAGCACGGCGGCGACAAGGTTCTGGAGAAGTCACCCGACACACCGGTTATCTACATTTGCGACTGGAATCACAATACGAATGAGTTGACCTGGCATGTCATTTATGGCTCCGCGCGCGAGGGCGCGAAGCTGACCGTTGCGGTCAACGCTTCCACGGGCGAGTTTATCCGGGTGGAAAAATAAGTGTAGTTCGGGGAGTGGCTTCAGATTGGCAGATGGAGAAGAAGAGGCGTACAGCGGGAACTTTCCTTAGCGGTTCGCGTCTTCTGCCTGGTTGATTTGGGCTTCGATTTGGGAAAAGAAGCGGTGCACAGCCTCGGCGGAGGAGATGGCGCGCTTCAGGGAGAGGCGCTCCCCGAATGCGACAATCTCCTCTGCGGAATATTGGAGACGAACCCGGTCGGTGGCGCAATGGGCGCTTAACAGTTCGACGCCGGTCGCTGCCAGATCAGCGCGAAGGCGGCCAACATCAATTTGTCTCCTGGTTCCGGACGCCATCTGCAACTCCTCAATTCATTTGGGGGAAGCGCAGGCGGGTCTCGGAAACCGTACGGGAGGACTACCTTTCGCGATTCCGGCGGGACACACCCTGCGAAGTCATCGGTTCTAACAGTGAATATAGTATACGGCGTTAGTTGTACGTGGTTCAAGTAATTATTTTAGCGTCCTGGAGGCGAAGTGCCCCGGCATCCTGACCCAGAGTTGGAACAGCGTATTCTCGGCGCGGCATCGCGGATGTGGGCCCGCGGCGGGGAAAAGGCGCTCACCATGCGAGCAGTAGCGAAAGCAGCGGGCACGACCACGCCAACAGTTTACGAGCGCTACCGCGACCGCAACGACATTCTCCGCGCCCTGCGCCTGCAAACCCGCAGTGAACTATTTGCTGCGCTTAGCCGCACTCGTACGCTGCGGGAGGCATTCCAAGCGCACTTGGATTTCGCGCTCGAACACCCTCACGCCTACGAAGGCTTGTTTGATGGGGTGGCTCGACCTCCTTCCCTACATGAGGCGTGGCCGTCGTTCAACTTGATGCGCGAGCGGGTGGCGACTCGTCTGGGCGGAAATCCCCGGCAGCACACGAGGGTGATGCTCGCGGTGTGGTCGCTCATGCACGGTACGGCCATGCTGATTATCCGCGGCGAATTCGAAGGTGTGCTGCGCACTCAGACGATTCATGCATGCATGGACGCATTCGACGGGATACTCGACTCGGCGGCGCGATCCAAGGGTCTTGGTCAGTCGGGACCGAAATGGCCTTCGAATCTGATTCTGGGCGAGGGAAAGAAAAGCCGAGTCGGAAGTAGCGATGCCAGAATCCCCAAGCGAAAATCGAAAGTCAGGAAACCACCCAGGTGAGGGATGCCTAGCCTACAAGTTGGCGTGGGCACGGCGGCAGCCCCCGTTCCAACCCATGCCAGGATTTCACCGCATGGGTTTGGCGTTGATGGCAACACCCTTCAGCCGCTGGATGGCTTTCTGTGCTTCTTCCGATTGTGGTCCGTGGGGTAGGATCTTCAAATAATTTTCGTATTCCTTGCGAGCCTCATCGGGCTGCTCCAGTTTCTCCATGCAGACTGCAAGTCGGAACGTGGCCACAGCGTCATTCTGCTTGTAAGCTAACGCCTCGCGGTAGCGTTCCGCAGCCGCGCGGTAGTTCTTACGCTCCTTGAAGTAGTAGTCTCCTACTTCAATATCTTTGGCCGCTTTATGCGGGTTCCAGGGATGGAACTCGCTGACCTCGCCGCTGCCGGGGGCGCCTTCCACGTCCATCAAAATATCGGGACTCTCGGGATGAGCCTTTTCATCACCGGCCGGGGGGCTCAAGTCGATTGGGGTATCTTTGCTAGAACTTTCGCCGTCTTCCACGTCATTCGCACTAATGCGATCGGAGCGCGGGGGCGCGAGTGTCGGGTTGTGCGGCGCGGACGGCTTGGAAGCGGACTTGGAATCTGGCGTCTGAGAATCAGCCGGTGCAGAATTCGAGGGCGGCGAGTTCTGCGCCCATACGCCAACGCTGCTTGCGAGCAATAAGAGTAAGAGCCAACTACGCATAAAGACTATTTTACCGCGCTTCATGGTCGCTCAACAGCGGGCCGCTCAACATGTTCGCTCGGACACCGTTCGCTATGCATGTGTCGCGCGGAAGGCATGGAGGCACTTGCGTGCGGTTTCAAGTTCTGGGTAACGGCTTCCTTCTTGCTCGATCAGGTAATACTCGACGCCCCCGACGCTTTCGGCGGCCTGGAAGATGCCCTTCCAATCCGCCTTCCCTTCCCCAAACAGGGTTTTGTAGCCGATGCCGGGATCTGGCGACCAGTCCTTACAATGGATAGAGCGAATGCGTCCGGGGTTGGCTCGGATCCAAGCAATCGGGTCGGCACCCGCCTCGAGGCAAGTACCCACGTCTAGCTGAAGCATCACGGAAGGCTTCGTGTTCTTGGCGATAATTTCGATAGGACGCTGCCCGTTCACGGGGGCCCACTCGGCTTGATGGTTATGGTATCCGGGCTTGAGATTGGAAGGCTCCAGGGTTTCGGCGGCGCCGTTCAACTTGTCTGCGATCTCTTTCCAGCCATCGACGCCGGTTTTGGGGTCGGACCAGGCTAGGACGACATATTTGCTGCCGAGAATCAGGTTCAGGTCGCGGGCATGATTGATGTTTTTCGGATCGAGATAGTCCGCGTTGTTGTGGGTAGAGTAGCAGCGCATGCCTACGTCGTCGAGCAACCTGCGCGTCTCCTTGGCCTGAGTTTCCGTCCACTCGAAGTATGGGGCATAGAACTCGACGGCCTGATATCCCATTTGAGCAACGGCACGCAGGGTGCCTTCGGAATCCTGCTTGAGGGCATCGCGGACGGAATAGAGCTCAAGGCCGACTGGGATCGAGCCGGAAGTCACTCCGGCCGATGCAAAGCTGCGAAAAGCCCAAGGGAGCGTGGCTGATATAGCCAGAAAAGAACGGCGGGAGAGAGTACTCATGGCTGCAATCCTACTCAGCCTAGAGCAAAAGGCCAAGAGAGCAGCGGGCTAGAAAAAAAGCAGGCCGCTCAGGGGGAGGCATTGAGCGGCCTGGTTGGCGAAGTCCTCCGGGGAGGAGGGTAAACTCTTCGTTACATCGATGACGGATTGTTCTGACCGGTCGTGGCTGCAGGCTTGGTGCTATCGCCCACGGTGTTCGTCATCAGGCGTACATCCACCCGACGGTTGTCGGCGCGGCCAGTGGAGGTTTTATTCGATTCCACGGGCTTATCCTTGCCGAGTCCAATCACGTAAATCTTGTACGCGGGCACGCTGTACTTGGTGGCCAGATACTGGATCACCGAACTGGCGCGGCGCTGGCTGAGATCGTAGTTGTAGTCGGCCGGCCCAACGGAGTCCGTCCCGCCTTCGAGCGCGATAATGTAGCCTTTGGTCGAGGCGATGCTGGCCGCGAGCTGATCGAGAGCCTGCGTGGCGGCCGGCGTCAGGTTGTCTTTGTTGAAGCCGAACTTCACGGAGGTCTCGGCAACGGCGTGATAGTTGTCGAGGTTGGCGACCGTATTGGTCAGCACGCCCACGCGGCCATTGGCGGCATCCGCCATCTGTTGGGCGGACGCTGCGGTCTGTCCGGCGGACTGCGCCTTCTGCTCGACCTGATCGGTCTTGGCATTCACGGCCTGAATACCGGCCTGAGCGCGCGCGTCGACGTCCTTGATGTCCTTGCTGTTCTTCGCGGTCAAGTCGTCGAGTTCATTCGTCTTGTTGATAAGTGGCGTCGTCTGCTGCTTAACGTAGTTCTTGCTGGCGCATCCGACGGTGGCCACCATGCTAGCTGCCAGGCAAATTACTAACGAAGTGCGGTTCATAGGGTTAAGGCTCCTTGGTTTCGATCTTGTATCTCGCTTGCGGCGCTTGGCGGGTTGCCCCGTGCGCCGAAACGTCCAAATCTTTAAGGCCCTGGGAATGACTCGATATCTTACAGCTTCCCCCTCTGCTTGTGCACGGCAGATGCCAGTTTTCTAGCCTCGAAATGTGCGCCGTAAGTATATACATTTTCAATGATTTGCGTAACTATAGTGCGGCGGTTGGACCGCCTTACCGGTGGGCCGGAACGCAAAGCACACACACGGAGTGGAAAATTTTATATGGTGGGACTCAGGTTCTGGCCGGTCGGGCCTAGTCGGCCATAGGCGGGCAGAGTAACGGAATCATCTCCCTCTTGTTCCGGCGGTAGACTCGGAAGTCGCTAGCGTCGACCGTGATGACGGTGTAGCGAGGATAGAGTTCGCTCATACGAATCAGGCACAGATCGGCAAGATCTGGCTTGCGATCAGCATAGCGGCGAGCCAGTTCTTGCAACTGGAGGATGTGCCGGGAGCAATCAAAGGCCACTCGTAAAAACTCGTCTTCCACCAGAGACAGCACGTAAGAGCTAGATTCTAGGTGAAACGCAGCCTCAGCGAGAACCGCTTCGCAGGTCAGCAAGGGTTCGGTGCTCTGCTTGGCGACATCAAGGGCCCACGAGTGGTACTCGTCGTTTCGCCTCGCGAAGGCAACGATAAAGCCCGTATCCGCGATGGCTTTCATGTCCGGGAGAACCCCTTGCGAGACGAAACATTCGAGGGCCCGCCGGTGATTGCGCCGGCATGGCGCAGAAATCGCTGCTTGCCTCCGGCGGACCTAGCCGCTTCCAGTTGCTGGCGGATAAGCCTACCCACGGGTACCCCGGTTTGACGCGACTGCTCTCTGAGCCAAGCCAGAAGCTCTTCCGTAAGACGAATTGTGAGTGTATGACTCATACGTCACAATTGTAACACAGCATTGCCTTGCTCGCGATCGACTAAGATTGAGTAATCCCGCAGATGGATCTTCTTCAGAAAATCCGCACCGTTCCCACCGAGCCTGGTGTGTATCTCTACAAGAACGCCGAGGGCGACGTCATCTATGTGGGGAAGGCGAAGAACCTGCGCAGCCGCGTGGCCAGCTATTTTCATGAAGGACGCTGGGAGGACGCCAAGACCGGAACGCTGGTGCGCGAGGTAGTTGACGTCGACTACATCGTGGTCGCGAACAACAAAGAGGCGCTGGCGCTTGAAAATAATCTGATCAAGCAGCGGAAACCGCGATTTAACATCCTGCTGCGCGACGACAAGACTTATCCGTACGTGAAGGTTACGCTGGGCGAGCGTTGGCCGCGGGTTTACGTCACGCGGCGGCTGCGCAAGGATGGCAGCGCGTATTACGGTCCGTACTTCCCTGCCAACCTGGCATACCGGATTGTTGATCTGATCCACCGCAACTTTCTGATTCCTTCGTGCAAGGTCGACCTGACAAGGTTTCATCCGCGGCCGTGTTTGCAGTACTACATCAAGCGCTGCCTCGGGCCTTGCGTGAAGGAAATGACCACGCCTGAGGTTTACCAGGAGGCAGTGCGAGACGTGAAACTGTTTCTGGAAGGGAGGCCGACGGATCTGAGCCGTTCGCTGCACGCGCGCATGGAGCAGGCTGCTATTGAGCAAGAGTATGAGCGCGCGGCCCGGTATCGCGACTTGATCTCGACGGTGGAGCAGTTGCAGGAGCGGCAACGCATGGCTGCGGCGGAAGGCGATGACGCAGATGTGTTCGGCTATCACTACGAGAATGGGATGCTGGCGGTCAATCTGTTTCACATGCGCGGCGGGAAGATGGTGGATCGGCGCGAGTTCTTCTGGGAGGAACTGCCGGAATTTGGTATTACCACTGACAATGCGGGGACGAACGCCATCGGCATTCCGGGTGAGCAAGGCTCGCAGGTGCATTTGGCCGAAGGTGAGGAGATTGATAGCGATGACAGCAGCCAAGCTGTGCTCAGCACGGACGGCCGAGGCCGGCTGTCCCCGCATGATCAGTTTCATCCGGGGGAGTTTTTCTCGGCGCTGCTAAAGCAGCTTTATATCGGACAGCCTTATGTGCCGCGGAACTTGTATGTGCCCGTCGATTTTGAGGATCGTGAAACGCTCGAGGACCTGCTCTCCGAGCAGAACGCGGGCGAAGGTGCCCGTGCCACTCGTGTGCATATTCTTGTGCCGCAGCGTGGGGACAAGCGGTCCCTGATTGACCTCGCGGGGAACAATGCGAAGCAGTCATACGATCAGCGGTTTCGCGTGCTCAAGCCGAATGCGCACAAGATTCGCGAAGAATTGCAGGAAGTGCTCGGCCTGCCCGAACTGCCGAAGCGGATCGAGTGCTTCGACATTTCGCACATACAGGGCGCGGAAACCGTCGCGTCGATGGTGGTGTGGGAAGACGGCAAGATGAA
>Ga0210397_10001047_pt1 | contig 17912 bp, 14 predicted proteins | sample IncBWH2OmetaG_FD_160126 | JGI IMG/M metagenome (GOLD analysis project Ga0210397, IMG submission 160126) | Forest soil microbial communities from Barre Woods Harvard Forest LTER site, Petersham, Massachusetts, United States - Inc-BW-H-2-O ...
GGAAAACAACAGTCAGGAGCAGTTGATCTTCAAGCATGCAATCTCAACGGTTGTGAGTGGGAGAGCCGGCGCGCACGGAGACGTCCGACTCGAGGCCAAGCCAGAGATGCGGGCCGCTGTAAGCTCGGCGCCCCCTGTCGCTGCAGTGCAAGAGGCCAACGGAACGCAAGGCCGTTAGCCATTGATCATAGAGATACGAAGGCAAAGTCCGTGAGGCGAAGTCTGGTCGCACAACAAGCGGCCGTGCGTTCTGCCGGACGCGGCATGCCACAGGCGGAGCGTGCCGTTCTCGTCGCTGTCGAATTCACCGGCGAACGACGCAAACTCACCGCGGCGGCACGCCTGGCACGCGCCTCAGCTGCAGTTCTGGCTGGGGCTTCGCCGGACCTTGCTCATAACGAAGACTCCCCCGCGAGTGCGAAGCTTCACGCGGAGTTGGACTTCGACGCCTCGCTCGCTGAGTTCGAAGAACTCGCCCGCAGCGCCGGAGCCGAAGTCGCCACAACTCTCATCCAGCATCGCCCAAAGCCCGACCCTGCAACCCTCATCGGCGGCGGCAAGCTCGAAGAGATCGAAACCGTCATCGCGTCCACCGGGGCAGACCTCGTCCTCTTCGATCATGATCTCTCGCCTTCGCAGCTCAGAAACCTCGAGGCGAAGCTGCCCTGTCGCGTCATTGATCGCACCCAGCTCATTCTCGACATCTTCGCCCGCCACGCACGAACCCGCGAAGGCCAGCTTCAGGTCGAACTCGCACAGTTGGAATACCAGCTTCCGCGTCTTGCTGGACGAGGCAAAGCCATGTCCCAGCTCGGCGGTGGCATCGGCACGCGAGGTCCGGGCGAAACCCAACTCGAAACCGATCGCCGCAAGATCAACCTGCGGATCGATCACATCAAAGACCAGCTCGAAGCCGTCCGCCGCATCCGTCGCCAGCAGCGGCAACGCCGCGAAGCCGTCCCGGTCCCGGTCGTCGCGCTAGTCGGTTACACCAACGCCGGCAAGAGTACTCTATTCAACGCGCTCACCGAGGCTGGCGTCCTCGAATCCTCAAAAATGTTCGCAACGCTTGACCCCAAGCTGCGCCAACTCCAGCTTCCCTCGCGCAGAAAGATTCTCCTGTCGGACACCGTAGGTTTCATCCGTAACCTTCCTCATACGCTGGTAACCAGCTTTCGTGCGACCCTCGAAGAAGTCGAACGCGCCGAGTTGCTGCTGCACATCCGCGACGCCTCAAGCCCGATGGTCGACGAACAGAAGACGCAGGTACAAAAGGTTCTCGCCGAACTCGATGTATCGAAGAAACCCGTCATCGAAGTCCTCAACAAGATCGACCTGCTCCCTGAAAACGAGCGGACTCACCTTGGCGCTCCCGGAACGGTCGCTGTTTCGGGCCTCAAAAAGCTGGGTCTCGACAATCTGCTGGCAGCAATCGACGCGGCCCTCATCGTCGATCCCGTCATCGAGGTGAAATTCCGCCTCCCGCAATCCGAGGGAGCAGTCCTCGCCGCGCTCGAAGCTGGAGCGATCGTGGACGAGAAAAAATTCGAAGGGAATCTGGCCTTCCTCACTGCACGAGGACCCGCATCATTGCTCAATCGATATAGGAGGTTCCGGGAGAGAGCCTGACGGCCTTCTCAAAGGTTAGAGGCTGAAAATTTATGCGCTTAACTAGCATAGGCCGCCTGACGGGGAGCGGAGGTGGTGTCCCCAATCACGCGACCTATGTGACCCAGATATTAGGGTCCAGGTAGTGACTTTAGTTTAATCCTGTTTTCTTGGAATTCCAAGACGAATTGGGGAAAACTTTGCAAATTTTTGCAAAATGGTAACCTGTTCGAAAACCGCATAGTTTGGGCGATTATCGATGTAAACTCAATTGACACTCCTTCAAACACTTTGCTAAAACTAGGTGTACCTCGCACTATCTCCAAATGCCTTCAGAACGACAATCCAGCTGCATCCAACAGCTGATGACAGGACTTCAAGACGGCCACTGCTGACCCCATTCATGGACCAGATACTGAACGAACTCGGTGGACTTGTGCTCGGCGCTGTGCCGACCATGATCTTGTTTATTTTGTTAGTGGCAGCCTATGGCTTTCTCGTCCGGCGTCCTCTCGATCGCGTTCTTGCCGAGCGTCGCGCCCGGACCTCGGGTGCAATTGAGCATGCCAAAGGCGCCATCGCCAAGGCCGAGTCCGAGACGGCAGCCTACGAAGCAAAACTCCGCGCCGCAAAGGCCGAGATCTTCCAGATGCGCGATCAGAAGCTCAAGCAGTGGAACGCTGAGCGCGACGCTGCTCTCGCCGATGTTCGCAAACACGCTCAGGCTCGCGTCGAAGGAGCCAAGGACGAGATTGAGCAGAGTGCCCAGGATGCTCGTCTCAAGATCGTCGGTCTCAGCGATGAATTGAGCTCTCGTGTTCTGAAGGCCGTCTTGCCGGCTGAAGTTCGCGCAACGGAGGTGGCTCAGTGAATCTCAAGAAAATGAAATCAACGGTAAAGCGCCTTCTTCCTGGTCTCTTTCTTCCAGGCCTGTTGATGGCTACCGTGCTCTTCGTGCCGATGCAGCACGCACGAGCCCAGGAAAAGCCAGACAACGCCGGAGGTGGACGCCTTAGCTCGCCTGAAGCCAACTCTCCGGAAGCCAACAAGCATGAGGCGGACGAAAATGACGCCTATCTTCATTCGGCTTCCGTTCGCAAACTCGGCGCCATGGTCGGCCTCAACACCGAACAGGCTGCGACAGTTTTCACCGTCGGAAACTTTTTGGTTCTTGCAGTTCTCGTTGGCTGGTTTCTCCTCAAGACACTGCCCAAGACCTTCCGCAATCGCACTTCGTCAATCCAAAAAGATCTCGTCGACGCCCGTACCGCAACTGAAGAGGCCAGTGCGCGACTGAGTGCCGTCGAAGACCGCCTCAGCAAGCTCGACGAACAGATCGCCGCCCTTCGCGCCCAGGCCGAAAAAGATTCTGCGCACGACGAGCAGCGCATCAAAGCCAGCGTCGAAGACGACAAGCAGAAGATCCTTGCAGCAGCTGAGCAGGAGATCTCCGCAGCAACCGCCCTCGCGCAACGCCAGATTCGTCAATACGCCGCTGAACTTGCTATCGACCAGGCCGCGCGCAAGCTCGTCGTCACTGCCGAGACCGACCGCCTGCTGGTTCAGAACTTCGCACGCAGGCTGATGGGCGAAGATACGAAGGAAGGACACAACTAATGTCCGTCGTCTCCCTTCGCTACGCACACGCGTTCGCAGACGTTGCCGCATCCGCGCATCTCGACACCAATGCGACCCTGCAGCAACTCGCAGACTTCAGCGGCACACTCGAGGGCAGCCACGAGCTCCGTGAAGCCCTCGCGAATCCGTCCATCACGGCCAACCAGAAACTCAAAGTTCTCGATGCTATTGCCGCCCGCATTGGCATGTCCGGGCAGGTACGCAACTTTATCGCGGTCATCATGGATCACCAGCGTCTCCACGAGCTGAAAGAGATCATCGAGGAGTACCGGACCATCGCCGACGAGCAGTCACTTGTTGCGGAGGCCGAGATCACCAGCGCACATCCTTTGAACGATCAGGATCGCGCCGAACTCGAAGCCCAAGTTTCGAAGCTTGCAGGAGGCCGCGTTCGCGCGACCTATCATCAAGACCCAGCTCTGCTCGGTGGCGCTGTCGTCCGCATCGGTTCGACGGTTTACGACGGCTCCATCCGCGCCCAGTTCCAGCAGTTGAAGCACAAGCTGGTGAACGCGTAAAGTTGCATCGCCACCCAGCACAAATTTTTTGGATTTTGAAACGAATCGACTAGAAGGACGACATGGCACAGATCAAGGCGGACGAGATAACTGAACTGCTTCGCCAGCAGATTGAGAACTTCGAGCAGCGCATCCAGGTCGACGAGGTTGGCACCGTCATCTCCCTCGGCGACGGCATCGCACGCGTTCACGGCCTCGACAAGGTCATGGCTGGCGAGCTCATCGAATTCCCCCACGGTGTAGCCGGGCTCGCAATGAATCTCGACGAAGATCAGGTCGGTGCCGTGCTGCTCGGCGACTACACCGAGATCCGCGAAGGCGACACGGTCAAGCGCACTGGCAAGATTATGTCCGTGCCTGTCGGCGACGCCATGATCGGCCGCGTCGTCAACGCACTCGGCCAACCCATCGACGACAAGGGCCCCATCAACACGGACAAGTTCCTTCCCGTCGAGCGACTCGCACCCGGCGTCATCGAACGCCAGTCCGTCCGCGAGCCCATGGCCACCGGCATCAAGGCCATCGACACAATGATTCCCATCGGCCGTGGTCAGCGCGAGCTTCTCATCGGCGACCGCCAGACAGGCAAGACCGCCATCGCGCTCGACACCATCATCAACTCCGCGAAGAACAACCTCATCTGCATCTATTGCGCCGTTGGCCAGAAACGCAGTTCTGTCGCGCAGGTCGTTCAAACCCTTGAAGAGAACGGCGCAATGGCCTACACCATTGTCGTGGCCGCCACTGCGTCTGAACCTGCGCCGATGCAGTACTTAGCGCCCTTCGCCGCCACTGCGATGGGCGAATACTTCCGCGACTCCGGCAAGCACGCGCTTGTCATCTACGACGATCTCTCCAAGCACGCTGCCAGCTACCGCGAGATCTCGCTTCTGCTCCGCCGTCCGCCGGGCCGCGAAGCCTACCCCGGCGACGTCTTTTACCTCCACTCGCGTCTGCTCGAGCGCAGCTCCAAAGTCTCGGACAAGCTCGGCGGCGGCTCTCTCACTGCGCTGCCCATCATCGAGACCCAGGCCGGCGACGTCTCCGCCTACATTCCAACCAACGTCATCTCCATCACCGACGGGCAGATCTTCCTCGAGACCGATCTCTTCAACTCAGGCGTCCGTCCCGCCGTCAACGTCGGCCTTTCGGTCTCGCGCGTAGGATTCTCTGCGGCCATCAAGGCGACCAAACAGGTTGGCGCAACCCTCAAGCTCGACCTCGCACAGTATCGCGAACTCGCCGCGTTCGCACAGTTCGGCTCCGACCTCGACCCTGTCACACAGCGTCAGCTAAGCCGCGGCCAACGCCTCACAGAGTTGCTCAAGCAGCCGCAGTTCCAACCGCTGCCCGCCGAAAGGCAGGTGGCTATCATCTTTGCCGGTGTCAACGGCCTGCTCGACGACGTTGAAGTCAAGGACCTCCGCGCCTTCGAAGACGGCCTCTATCCGTACCTCGAGTCCACCGGCTCTATCCTCAAAGACATCGCCACCAAGAAGGCGATCGACGACGACATCAAAGCCCGTCTCACTCAGTCCATCAAGGACTACAAGGCGGACTTCCTCGCCGCGCGCAAAGACCAGAAGGAGACCGCAGAAGCGAAGGCATAGCTTGCGGGTAACCGCATCAGCACTCGCTGGAAGACCATGGCAAATGTACTCGATTTACGGCGTCGCATCCGCAGCGTCAAGAACACGCGGCAGATCACCAAGGCCATGAAGATGGTCTCGGCAGCCCGCCTGCGCCGGGCGCAGGAGCGCGCCATGCAGGCTCGGCCTTACGCGCAGATGATCGCCAACGTGCTGGAGTCGCTGGTTCGCCGCATAGGCGACTGCGGCGACGTCATGCATCCTCTGCTGGTCGAGCGCGAAGAGAAGAACGTCCTCGTCGTTGTCATCGCCGGCGACAAGGGCTTTGCCGGAGCCTTCAACTCCAACATCACCAAGGCCGCGCACGCCTTCATCCGCGAGCGTCGCGCTCAGGGCCAAAACATCGACATCGAGACCATCGGCCGCAAGGCTCGCGACCTCATCGGCAAAAAATACCCTGCCGCCGTCTATGAGAAGCGCGAAGAGCACTACGACAACGAACTTGCCACGCACTACGAGGTCATCCGCCATCGCGCGCACCCGATTGAAGGGGCTGGCGATCATCCCACGTTGCTCCTTAAGGTCAACATCGACGACGTTAGCGACGTAGCCAAGTCCATCATTGAGCGTTACTCACGCGCCGAAATCGACTCCGTCTATCTCGTCTACAACGAATTCAAGTCCGTCATCGCCCAGCGCGTCGTCGTCGAAAAGCTTCTACCTATCCGCAAGCTTGGCTCGCATGAGATCACCGTAGCCGAAGAAATGACCGAAGAGCAGAAGGAAGCCGCTGCCCACGCCGCCATCTCCGCGGGCGTCAGCCTCCTCGAACCAGAAGAGTCCGTCATCGAATCCGAGGCCAAGAAGTTCGGCACCGCTGACGTCGAGTACATTTACGATCAGTCGCCGGAGCGCCTTTTCCGTCATCTCATGCCACGCTACATCACCACCCAGATCTTCCATGCGCTCATCGAAAGCGCCGCCTCCGAGCATGCCGCACGCATGACCGCAATGGATGCAGCCACCAACAACGCCGGAGAGATGATCGACGCCCTCTCGCTCACCATGAACCGCGTACGCCAGGCCGCTATCACCAAGGAAATTATCGAAATCGTTAGTGGTGCTGCTGCTTTGTAGGTTTTGTTTTTTGAACAGCAGGATTTGTAAGAAACAACAGAGAGAGTTATGGCAGAAAACATCGGAAAAGTAATCTCAGTCAGCGGCCCGGCCGTGGACATCCAGTTCGAAGAGGCGAAGATGCCTCCCATCTTCCAGGCCGTTCGCGTTGTTAGCGAAGGCTTCGACGTCCCCACGCCACTCGACGTCGTCGTCGAGGTGCAACAGCATCTTGGCGAAGGCCGTGTGCGCTGCATCGCCATGGTCGCCACCGAAGGCATGATTCGCGGCATGAAGGCCATCGACACCGGCGCGGGTATCAGCGTTCCCGTTGGCCGCGAGACCCTCGGCCGCGTGCTGAACGTCCTCGGCCAGCCCGTCGACGAGCTCGGCCCGGTCAACGCCAAGGTTCATTTGCCAATCCATCGGCAAGCCCCCGCCTTCGACGAGCAATCCACTTCTGAAGAGATGTTCGAGACCGGCATCAAGGTCATCGACCTCATCCAGCCCTTCTTGAAGGGCGGCAAGATCGGCCTCTTCGGCGGCGCCGGTGTCGGCAAGACCGTCATCATCCAGGAATTAATCAACAACGTTGCCAGCCAGCACGGCGGGTTCTCCGTATTCGCCGGCGTCGGCGAACGCACCCGCGAGGGCAACGACCTTTGGATGGAATTCCAGGAGTCCGGCGTTATCGACCTCAAGGATCTCCCAAAGAGCAAAGCCACGCTTGTCTACGGCCAGATGACCGAGCCGCCAGGGGCCCGTCTTCGCGTCGCCCTCACCGGTCTCACCGTAGCCGAGCACTTCCGCGACGAAGAAGGAGCCGACACGCTGCTCTTCATCGACAACATCTTCCGCTTTACCCAGGCAGGCTCTGAGGTCTCCACCCTGCTCGGCCGTATGCCGTCGGCCGTCGGCTACCAGCCGAACCTCGCCACCGAAATGGGCGAACTGCAGGAGCGCATCACCTCCACCAAGAAGGGCTCAATCACTTCAGTGCAGGCCGTCTACGTACCCGCCGACGACCTCACCGACCCGGCTCCGGCCACAACCTTCGCTCACCTCGACGCCACCACCGTGCTCTCGCGTCCGCTCTCCGAACTCGGCATCTATCCCGCCGTCGATCCTCTGGCCTCCACCTCGCGCATTCTCTCTCCCCGCGTTGTCGGCCAAGAACACTACGACGTCGCTCAAGGCGTGAAGAAGATTCTGCAGCGCTACAAGGACCTGCAGGACATCATCGCCATCCTCGGTATCGACGAGCTCTCGGAAGAAGACAAGATCACCGTCGCGCGCGCCCGTAAGGTGCAGCGCTTCCTCTCGCAGCCCTTCCACGTAGCTGAAATCTTTACCGGCATCCCGGGAGCCTACGTCAAGGTTGCAGACACGGTCCGCAGTTTCAAGGAGATCATCGAAGGCAAGCACGACGATATCCCTGAACAGGCCTTCTACCTCAAAGGCGGTATCGAAGACGTCATGGCAGCCGCAGAAAAGATGAAGCAAGCGGTCTAACGTTGAAGCAGGCGATGTAACGTTCTGTTAAGGGCACGGCATTAGCCGGCCCGCAATAATCCAGGCAGGAAAGGGGCCTTTAGCCCCTGAGGTACGCGTTAGCAACGAAACCGACGCACGACGCGGCGAAAAGAAATACGAAACAGGTCTACCATGGCAGACGTTCCACAATCAGGCATCCTCAAAGTCCGACTCGTCACCCCAGATCGTCTCCTACTCGATGCGACGGCGGATTCGGTCGAACTGCCGTCGATGTCCGGCTATCTCGAAGTCCTCTACGGAGCCGCCCCCCTGCTCGCCGAACTTGGCGCAGGCGAGGTTCGCCTCCACGGTGGCAGCTCTGGCGACCAAAAGTTCTTCGTCGCCTGGGGATTTGTCGAAGTCCTTCCCGAGCGGGTTACCATCCTCGCCGAAACGGCCCTCCATCCCAATGAGATCGACGTTAACGAGGCCCAGCAGGAGCTTCAGGAGGGTGAGAAGCTCTGGCAGGAAGCCGGTGACGACGGCGAGAAGTACGACGAAGCCAACGCCATCACCCGCAAAGCCGAGGAGAAGATCGCCTCAGCCCAAGGCAAGAGCACCTAGCCAAGAATCACGTTTTTGCAATGAGCCACCGCATGAGACAAGAGAAAGCAAAACCCCGGTTCGCACCGGGGCTTTATTTCTTTGTTTAACCGCAGCCTAAGAAGCCTTCTTTGCTTTCACCGGAGAGGCCTTCTTCGCCTTGGTCGCGGGAGCCTTCGCTCCATTTCCATTACCCGCAGCAGGTGGAGCCTCCGCCGCAGCAGCCTCAGCCTGTTGCCGTAGCGAATGAATCACAACCCGCAGCATCTCCTCCTCCGGAGCAGGCTTGCCGGTAAAGATTTCGAACTGTCGTGCGCCCTGCTGCACAAACATTTCAATCCCGGTAATGATTGAAATCCCCTTCTGACGGGCCAGCCGTAACAGGGGTGTTTCCAATGGGTTATAGACCAGGTCGAACACTAGTTTCGTGTTCAGATCCTTCGCTTCAAGTATCTGGTTCGCCTTAATCCCCGCCATCCCAACCGGCGTCGCATTGACGATCGCATCAAAGGTGGTCTTCGCCATCGCGTCTTTCTTGATCGTCTTCGCTCCTGATTGGCGCGCCAGCTTCTGGGCCGTCTCCGAAGTGCGATTCAGAATAAACACCTCGGCGCCTTTATCACGAAGCCCAAAAACCGCAGCTCGTGCAGCACCGCCGGCGCCAAGCACAAGAATCTTGGCTCCCCGCAGCGAGATGCGCTTCTCCAGCGGCCCAGTTATTCCCGCGACATCGGTGTTGAAGCCGTAGAGCTTGCCATCCTGCGCCCGCAGCACCGTGTTGCATGCGCCAATCTTGGCCGAAAGCGGATCAGTTTTCTCCAGGTGCTCCATGATCTCCTGCTTGAGCGGCATCGTCACGCTGAGCCCCTGAATTGGAATCTCATGTACCAGCTTCAGCAGATCGCTCAGCTTCGTTGCCTGGAGTGCAAGATAGACCGCATTTACCGTCTCACGACGGAACGCCGTATTCATCATGATCGGCGAGAGTGAGCTCCGAATCGGATTCCCCGCAACACCATAAACCTTCGTAGCCGCATCCACCTGATCGATGCGATAAGTTTCGATCAACGTACGCGCCGCAATCTGGCCCGGCCCGGTCTCCTCGCCGACGCTCGCCGCCGCAAACGTAAACGCGCTCCCGGCACGCAGACCAAGAACGCGTGAGATGATCCCGGCGTCCCCCATGCAGAGGCCAACAATGTTGGCATGGTCAGCCATTCGCTCGATGAACCGCATCAGTGTCACGTTGTCGGAGAGTGTCTTCGCCGTCGGGACAATCTTGATGAAATCCGGTTGGAAAGGGATGATCCGTTTGTAAATGCCTTCAAGATCTTTGGTCGCGGCAAAGTCATGATGGCTGATGATGAGAGCGACTCCGGTCTCACGAAGTTTTTGCAACTCTCCCTTTTTCATCGCCTCGACAGATTCGAGCTCAACGTCGACAAGGTGAAACCCAGCCGCCGCAGTCTTCGACAAAATCTCAATCTCGGCGGCGACATTTCCCGAGAACTTGCCACCATTCGCCGCCCGCCGACAGGTCGCAATCCCGGTCGCCGCGGTATTGTCCTGGAAGAACTGCCTAAACTTCGGCAGCGCCAGGAGCGGTTTTTCAAGATAATCGAGCCGAAACTCAAGGAAAGGATTCTCTTTGACCACCGCATTTGCCTTTTCAAGCATTTCGGAAGCGGTTGAGCCAATAATGGCGACACAGATCTTACCGATTCGTGATCGGAGGTGTTGTGGAGCTAGGCTGGACACATTCATTGTCATATCTACAATCGGGGTATCTTACAGAGACCCATGGAAGGATGCAAATTTTTGTTGAAACCAAAGGGGGTTAGGCTGAGATTCCCGGATTATCGGGGCAAACAGCAACCTATTTGATGCCGAAACCTCGTTACAGGCACCAAGATAGGCCAAACACCTGAAGTATCTTACATCCGACGGGCACCAGCGGAACAATCCACCAAAAAGAAAATTCTCGGGTCTCAAGACCGAATACCGGCCAAATCTAAGCCACAACACCCACCACATTCAGCATTCTCCCCGCGACTCCCTTTTCGCCCCGATGAGAGAAGTAGCGCAAACCTCGATCGGTCTCGCGAGAACACGCTGTACAGTCGCTAACCGTCCAGATCCGCTTAGGATCGACTCCCGCATCGATCAGTTGTCTCCGATTCGCCTCCCACAGATCCAGCCGAATCCCGGCCGCCTCTTCGCGGAACAGTTCTGTCGCATAAGAGAACTGGCATCCGAAATCCAGCCGAACCTCCTCGCCCACCGTATAACAACAGGCTCCGATGCTGGGACCAACCGCCGCAACCATATCCTCCGCGCGCGACCCGAATTCCGCGCTCATAGCCGCAATCCCATGCTCCGCAATCCGCGCCACGGTCCCTCTCCACCCGGCATGAAATGCCCCAACCACCCTCCTAGCCACGTCGACAACCAGCACCGGCACACAATCTGCCGTCCCCACTCCGAGTAACACGCCCGGCAAATTAGTTATCAGGCCGTCCCCTTCCAGTACCGCCTTGCCCTCGGGAGTTTGTAGCCTTCCCTCCCGCGCTTTATCACCTTCCCGGATAACCTTCACCACACCGGAATGAATCTGCCGGACCCCAACCAGTACCGCCTCGCCATCCTCATCGACCGCGTTTAGGAATCTGCGTCGATTCTCAGCCACCAGAGCCGGATCATCCTCCTTTGTCCATCCCAGATTCAGCGTGTTTCCGCCATACACAGAAGAAACCCCGCCCGCCCGCGTACTGAATCCATGCACCAGCCACGGATACTCCCCCCAGGCTGGAACTGTCAGCACGGGGACTGTACTTCGACTGCTCGAACTCGAATCTGAAATCTTCAACCATTGCCTCCAGTGTTGTAGACCCTCTCGATTCTAGACTTCGAGAGTAATGCGTCACTTCACGGTTTAAAAATCGAAACCGCCCCTCGGAAAGGCGGTTTCGGCATAACTTTTGACGGATTGCTCGCGTCATTTGCTCTTTAATCCATCAGCTTGCGCGTCAGGTAAGTGTACTGCTCGGCCCAGGTCTTTGCCTGTTCTTTCAAATTCGCTCCGGCGGCGTGACCACCTTCAACAATCTCATCGTAGTAGAAAGGCTTGTGGAACTCCTCCATCTTCGCGGCAAATTTGCGCGCATGCACAGGGCCTACGCGGTCGTCCTTGGTTGTCGTGAAGATCAGGGGCTCAGGATAAGTTTGGTCTGCTTTCAACTGGTTATATGGCGAAATTGAGGCAAGAAACCGGCGCTCGTCGGGTTTTGTGACAGTGCCATATTCGCCGACCCAGGAGGCACCAGCGGCGATGTGTTCGAAGCGCAGCATGTCCAGGAGCGGAACCTGAATGACAACGGCGTTCCACATCTCCGGATGCTGGGTGAACTCAACGCCGACAAGAAGGCCGCCGTTGGAGCCGCCCTGGATGCCGAGGCGCCGGGGTGATGTGATTTTGCGGGAGAACATGTCTTTGGCGACAGCAGCGAAGTCATCGTAGATAATCTGGCGGTGAGTCTTTAGACCAGCTTCATGCCATGCAGGGCCGAACTCTCCGCCGCCTCGAATGTTGGCAAGCACATAAACGCCTCCGCGCTCCAGCCAGAGTTTACCGACTATCCCGGAGTAACGCGGAGTCTCCGAGACTTGAAAGCCTCCATAGGCCGTCATCAGAGTCGGATTCGAACCGTCGTATTTGATGTCCTTGCGATGAACGATGAAATAGGGAACCTTGGTGCCATCAGTCGAAGTAGCCTGCAGCTGCTCCACCACAAGATTCGTCGCATCGAATTGCGCAGGCAGAGTCTTCGCGGGTTTCAGAGTTGTCGTCGCTGCGTCGCCCAGCAGAAGCGACGAAGGCGTGAGGAAACCGGTGGTCAGAAGAAAGAAGTGATCGTCCGAGTTGTTGACACTTTCGATTGAGACACTGAGGTTGTCCGGAATATCGAGCTTCTTCGCAGTCCAGACGTTCTTCGGACTTCGGGTGTAAACGTAGGCGCGGCCCTGAACATGATCCAGTGTCGTGAGAATCAAGTGATTTTTCGTAACCGATGCTTCCTGTCCGAACTCCTGCGCCGTCGGCGCAAAGATCACGGTGGGCTTCAAATGCACGGGGTCTTTCTTGACGGCTTCAAGATCAAGAGCAACAAAGGAGCCCTGCTTGAAGGTCGCCGCAAGGCCCTCGGGCTTCCAGTCTTCATTCAACTCCACGATGATCTGGCCATCGAGCATGCCGTGAATATCTGACTTGCCCGGAATATGAATTTTCTTGACCCCATCCGACGTATAGAGCGAGACTTCGCGCTCGAAGAAATTGACGCCACGTTCGAGCAGAACAGCAGAGTGGCCCTGACTGTCGTGAAGCGTACCGGGACCCGCGCTGACGTCTGCCTCGGTACCGCGATAGACCTCTTTCGCGTCGTCGAGCGGGGTTCCGCGCTTCCAGAGCTTCACTACGAAGGCGTATCCAGACTGGGTCATTGTTCCCGGCCCCCAGTTGCGGGCGACCAGCAACGTATCTTTATCCACCCACGACACGTTTTGCTTGGAGTGCGGAAGGACAAAACCGCCTTCGACAAATTTGCCCGTGCGCAAATCGAACTCGCGAAGGGTCGAAGCGTCTTCGCCTCCTGCTGAGAGAGTTACCAGGCAAAGACCATCCCCGGGATAGAGGCAGTTAAGGCCATGGGCAACCCACTTCTCGTTGTCTTGAACAGCCAGTGCGTCATAGTCAAGGACAGTGTTCCAGTCAGGCTTGTCAGTCAGGTAGCTTTCAAGGGTGGTTTTACGCAGAATCCCGCGTACATGCTGCGCATCCTGCCACGTGTTGTAGACGGTTCCCACGCGAAATTGCGGAGCCGGGAGGCGCGTCGGCGATTCCAGAACCTTAAGGGCAGTCTCAGCCAAAACGTCGTAGTGCGCGTCAGCCGTGAGCACCTTGGCGGAGCGGGCGTTTTCAGCATTCACCCAGGCCATCGAGCGCTCGCCATTCACATCTTCAAGCCACTGATATTTGTCAGGCTGTTCACTGACATTCTGACCTCGAGTTGATGCCAGGGGCATTCCGAGAAACAAGGCAAACAGGAGGGCGGAGGTACGTCTTGGAAAGAGCATTTCGTCTTACCCCTTTGGGTGTTGTTGGAGGGAGTCAGTGTAGCGCAGATGACATACAAAAGAACAACCCGCTTAAAGAAGATCGGTTGTATGTGTCATTGTCGTGTTTCTAGGCCTTGCAAAGCTCCTCCGAGATCTCTTCTCTGTGTTCGAGCGCGATGGTATCGATGCGACCGAGCACCTGCAGGTAAACCGTAAAAGAGACGATTGCCAAGGCAACAAAGACGGGGACCATTAACCACGAACGATTGAAATAAATAGTTAAAGCGACAACTCCAGCACCAATCCCTGCACAACAGACGATCATGCCCAGCGCAATCAGAGCACTAAGTTGTGAGATCTGTTTGCGCGAAGCTCGTAAGAGATCGACCTTGCGTGGAGAGATCACGGAACGCAGGTTGCCGATGGCTCCATTCAAAAGCGTGCTGCAGATTAGCCAGCAGATCGTCGCGACCGTGATTACTAGCGAAGGAACTCGCGCCACGAAGCAGATAACACCGTAGATCAACACCAACTCAACAAAGGCCAGCAGAAACGTGAGCAGGTTCTTTGCGAGAAAGACATCGCGAAGGCGTGTCGGACTAAGCAGATAGAATTGAACCCCAGTGCCATCCATGCCAAGCGAGTTATACGCGAGCGTTGAGACTCCAAGCACTGAGTAGGCAACGGCAATCGGAAAGACGAGGTCGCCGAAGCGCTCGTTTGCGCTGATTCGGGCTGCAAAAAAGAAGACCATGATAAGCGGAGCGACGAAGCCATAAAGCTGATTGAGGTTCCGCCGCAGATAGAGAAACTCCTTTTGAAAACAAGCGATCACGGAGGAGTTGAGCCCGAACACCCAGGCCTCGCGACTGATCGGCGGACTGCTGGATGGACTGGCAGGCGCAACGCGGGTAGCTACCGCAGCAAACCCTGGGCGATTGCCAGCAGGCGGGTTCGACTGAGTAGTCTCGCTTAGGTTTTCCCCACGGAATTCCTTGAGCATGCGCCACGAATAAACAATGAAAAATATGGCTGTGAAAGCAATGAGGCCAAGAAGAGAAGCAACCGCGGTAAAAATATGGTTCTGGTCAATGTTGACGATCGAAGAGGCAGCTAGACCGGGCGGAAGAAACCCGGCGATCGGCTGAATATGATGGAAGATACTTCGAAGCAGCGGAAGATGGCTCGAAGCGTGGTGGTGCCGACCGCCCTGCAAACCCGGATTGAAGTTGAAATTGATGTACTGAAAACCAAGCGAGACGAAGAGGAAGAAAGCGGTGAAAATCTCCCGCGCACGACGTGTCGAGAGCCAACGCTCGACCCAGACAAGCATCATCCGCACAAAGAAGATATTGGTCAGCGCGAAGACAGCGAGTACGAATGCGGACCAAGGTGCCAGTGATGGTCGCGCAACACTAATCCCAACCAGAGCCGAGATCAGTGAGAGCGTTCCAATGACATTCGATGCACTGAGAAGGCCGAAGAAGACTCGTGCAGCAAGATATCGTGGGAAGCTGAGAGGGAACCGGAGAATCGAATTGAGGTCGAAGCTCAGTCCGGGCGGTGAAACGTTGAGCAGAACAACAAGCCACAGCGCGGAGGCTCCCCATGTAAGAAACTCCAGCATGAAGATACGGCCGCTGGTGACGAACATATGAGCAGCGAAACCCGCTCCAACAATGGGACCGAAGGCAAAGATGCCGAGGATTGGCAGGAAGATAATGCGAGCAGCGAGCTCTCCTCCACCTCCTTTGCGACGAAAGGCGTTCCTGAAGATGCACCAGCGAAGTCTGGCAAGAGCCGCGAACTGCGCACGGCTTTGCGCGGCTGTCCAGGGCCTCAGCGACTGGAGGATCTCGAGCGGCTGAGCGGGAAATTGTGTCAGCCCAGCCATGAAAGCTCCTGCTCAGGCGGGCGCAAGCCGGTCTCACTGCCGACGATATTGAGAAATATCTCTTCGAGCGTGAGTTTTCTGGTCGTGGCAGCTTGATCGCCGCCGGTGCGGGCCTGTACACCCTCCCGAAGCTCTTCAAGCGACCCATTTGCGATCAGGTGGCCCCGATCGATGATAGCGATATGTGAGCACAGTCGTTCCACGATCTCAAGCACATGCGAAGTAAGGAAGATCGTCGCACCCCGAACGATCATGCCTTGAAGCATCACCTTCAGAGTGCCCGAAGCGATCGCATCGACGCCTTCAAATGGCTCGTCGAGAAACAAAACCTTAGGGCCATGGATTACAGCGGCGGCAAGAGCGAGTTTCTTTTGCATGCCATGAGAGAAATCCGTGATGAGCTTCTTCGTCTCATTCGCGAGGCTCATAAACTCGAGTAGTTCGCTGGTGCGTGCAGCAGTAGTTGCGGCGCCCAGTCCGTACATGCGACCCACAAAGTGGAGATACTCTGGCGCCGTGAGTCGGCCAAAAAGTGCAAGCCCCTCAGGAACAACTCCGATCTGCCGCTTGACCTCAATCGGGTCTGCCAGGGCATCAAGCCCGAGAATCTGAATGCTCCCGGAGGTCGGTGCGAGCAGGCCAGTCAGCATCTTGATCGTCGTGGATTTGCCCGCGCCGTTAGGGCCGAGAAAACCGAAAAACTGGCCCGGAGCAACGGTAAGATTTACGTCCTGCACAGCCGTAAATTCCCCAAAACGACGCGTGAGATTGGTTGTGACTACTGCGGGAGTCATGTGGATGAAAGCATATCTTATGAGTCCACATAGATTTGCAATAAAAGCCCCAAGGTAAGCCAAAAATCGGGGCAAATCGTCTAAGAAAGGAGGCCCAAAAAGCAACTCAGACCCATGCCGCGGGTTGATATACTTAAAAGCTGGGCCTATTCGCTGTCTGAATGTGCATAGGAGACCTTATAGCAGGACAAAACCTGCAGAACAGGCTTTGATGAGCAACATTCTTGAGACGATAAATTCTCCCGCAGACGTAAAGAAGCTGACGATTCCAGAGCTAAGCCAGCTGGCTGAAGAGATTCGTTCGCGGTTGATTGTAGGAGTTTCGAAGACAGGCGGCCACATCGGGCCAAATCTTGGAGTCGTTGAACTCACGATTGCAATGCACTACGTCTTCGACACGCCCACCGACAGTTTTGTCTTCGACGTAAGTCACCAGGCTTATGTCCATAAATTGCTTACTGGCCGCGAGAAGCTTTTTCATACCATTCGCCAGCCAGGCGGACTGAACGGTTTCATGCTGCGCACCGAGAGTGAACATGACAGCTACGGTGCTGGCCATGCTGGCACTGCTTTGAGCGCAGCGTTGGGGATGGCGGTGGCTCGCGACATGTCAGGAGGCAAAGAGCATGTCCTCGCGCTTGCGGGGGATGCGGCGTTTACGAATGGCATCTCATTTGAGGCTCTGAACAACATTGGTGCACAGACAAAGCGGCTCATCATCGTCTTAAACGACAATGCTTGGTCGATTGACAAAAACGTTGGTGCGATCGCCGAATACTTCCACAAAATCGTGACGAATCCGACCATCTCAAGTCTGCATGGAAAGGCGGCAGAGCTGCTTGAGCGTTTTGGCGGCAAGACGGTCGCTCACGTCGCGCGCAAGGCGGAAGAGGCGGCTAAAGGATTGATTGGTCCAGGCATGTTGTTTGAAGAGTTCGGCCTGAATTACTTCGGCCCGATCGATGGACACAATCTGCCGCTGTTGATTGAGACGTTCAAATTTCTGAAGACACAAAACCGCCCCGTAGTCCTTCACGCGATTACCCAGAAGGGCAGAGGCTTTCAACCCGCAATCGAGAAGACAAAGAAGTTTCATGGGCTGGGACCATACGACGCGCAGACGGGCGAGACAAAGTCTGCCGGACAGAAAACTTATTCAGAGATCTTCGCGGAGTCGTTGACGAAACTGGCGAATGAGAACGACAAAGTAGTTGCGATCACAGCCGCAATGCCGAATGGAACCGCGCTCGATCTATTCCGACCTCATCATCCAAAACGTTATTTCGATGTGGGGATCGCAGAAGAACACGCTGTAATCTTTGCCGCCGGAATGGCTACGAAGGGTTACAAGCCTTTCTGCGCAATCTACTCGACGTTTCTGCAACGCGCGTTCGATCAGGTGGTTCACGATGTCTGCCTGCAGAATCTCCCCGTCGTCTTTTGCATGGACCGCGGTGGCTTGAGCGGAGATGATGGGCCGACACATCACGGTTTATTTGATATCAGTTATTTGCGAAGTGTTCCGAACCTCGTGCACATGGTGCCGAAGGATGAGGATGAGTTGCAG
>Ga0210397_10001049_pt1 | contig 17905 bp, 10 predicted proteins | sample IncBWH2OmetaG_FD_160126 | JGI IMG/M metagenome (GOLD analysis project Ga0210397, IMG submission 160126) | Forest soil microbial communities from Barre Woods Harvard Forest LTER site, Petersham, Massachusetts, United States - Inc-BW-H-2-O ...
TTCGAGGTCGAGGCTGGGTGAAGGCTTCACAAATCCCGGACGCCGCAATCACCTTGAAGCACCTGCTCGAAAAGCGATGGGTCGAACGTCAGGGCCGCGGCGCCGATGCATCTTACAGGATCACCGAGGAGGGCATCACGGCAAAGACGGCTCCGATTCCCCTTACAAAGCGATAGTCTGAACGAACGCTTCGGGTCGGCGAGGGCCTTTGCTCCGCATAGAAGCTTCGTCGCAGAAGTGAAGCGGTTCACATTGCTCTTACTTCTATATTGGGGAAGCCTCACGCATCCCCGGATGCAACCAAAATCGCGCGGAATGCGTCCGGCGCGGCTTGGTCGAACAACGGACACGCTCGGCGCCCAACAAAAATGCTTTTTGTTGTGGAACGCGTGCTACCCATCACGATTAATTTCGCGGCGACGGAATCTTGACAGGGACTGGACCGGAGCCATGAGGACCGCACGGCCTAAATTCCTTGCGGCCTCATCCTTTGTCCAGTTGGCGAACCCGGAGGCCGCGGAGGTTGCTATGAGCGACCAGGAGTTTCTACTCTACCCGCTCGACACCGGTGAAGATCCCGTTTGTCTCGGCTGCGGCTCCCAAATGGCGGTCGCGGGACACGAGGTCCGCGAGATCAAGCCGGACTTCATCAGCTTTCGCTGCCCGAACTGCGGACGGTCCGAAAAGTTTCTCGTGGAAGAATGACGGGCCGGCGGTTCAACGAGAGTCATAGAATCGTTTATGATCTCGTATCGGGCGCCATGAAGCGATTGTGCGCTGAGCGCCGAAGTTTTTTCGAATTGGTGCTTCATGAACGCAAAAACAGACGCGGAAGCCATGTTCAAGAAATCCAAACCGGCGCTCGAAAGTCGCTTGGACGAAGAAGCCCGTCGAATCGAAAACATGAGCCGGCTTCGCAACTTGAGACTGGCCCGCGACAAAGCCGATCGCGAAAATGATGAAACCGACTGAGAAGGTCGGGCTCACAAAACCAATTTCGCCCCTTCACCGCCGACTCGCGACATCCCTCCGATCGCCATCGCCGTCGATCCGCCGGCGGGGTCTCGTTTGAGATGCCTCGAGCAATGCTCGAGTCGCTGATCCATTACAACGAGAGTGAAATGAGTGCGCTTCGTTTCAAGGAGCGCCAAGCCGCCCGCTAGCAGTGCGAAGCGGGTCAGGAAGATTTCCATGGGCCCTCGCGGATCATTGCGAACAACGCTTCTGTACGATGCACGTCACAATAGCGGTTGGCCAGCAAAAAATTCGGGAGCGGGTGTAGAGTTCCGGAGAGGCAAGATTGTCAAAGCTACTCGCTAGGCTGTTCGAGCAGTCGACCTGCATCGCCGACGCAAGTAAGCGCTGAGAGATTTACGCATACCGACCGACGTCAACTCGGTTAAGAAGCGTGCCAGCCGTCCGGGAACGGAATAAGTGGCCAAGCAATAGTGTTGTCGTTGGCGGCCGGTGGGCTGCATTGTTTGACCGTACCACTTGCGGCCGCCGCGTCGTCCTTATCGAACTCGCGATGCCCGCCCTCTCGATCTCTGCGCTCTCCCGGGCTCATCTCTTTTCTCCGTGCCCCCTCATGCGCCGATTGCGACTCTGAAACGCCTCAGGCCGTAGCGTTAAGGTGCGCTTATAGAGGGCGGCTTCGGTTGGTCGCGCTATTCCGGCGCACTTAGATGGCCATCTTCTTTCGACGAATCTCTTGGACTCATGAATTGCAACACGGCCAAAGCAAGTCGCTCTTCAGACAAGCGTTGTTCGACGAATCGCAACTCGACGTCGTTCAGGCCGGATTTGACGAGGCCTTGATAGCGGTCGATGTTGCGTTGGTGAGCGCGCATACGAATAAGTCTTTCGTTCATAGACGCTACTCCCGCTGAACAATCACCGTTACGTCTAATCGTGTTGATCGAAGCATTCGGACGGCCGCTGTGTGTTCAAGCGCAAAGGCGGACTTCTCGTTCGCCAGTTGCGCGATCGGCATACAGTTGCGTCCCGGCCGAGATGCGTGGAACCGGTAGGGCCATACATTCGTCGTCGGGCCCGAAGCGGACGTTGCGATGGAGATCAATAGTCGTTGCTGGTTCGCCTCGTTCGCCCGCATTAGAGTTGAAAAGTTCTGGCGCTGCGAACGGCGACCGTGGAAAACTCAATACGTCACGATCCCAGCACGTCGCGCCGCCGTGGCCGCTTGCGTGCGGTTCACCACGCCGAGCGCCTTGAAGATGGCGGTGACGTGTGACTTGGTGGTCTTTTCGGAGAGCTCGAGCGCGCGGCTGATCTCCTTGTTGGTGAGTCCACGGCATAGCTGCCGCAGCACCTCGGTTTGCCGCTCGGTCAGGCGCTCGCCAACGCCGCCCGGCACCTGACCAGGCCCATCGGCCGCAACATCGAGCAGCAGCGGTGGGACATAGATTTCTCCGGCGAGCACCAGACGCAGCGCCGAGAGGATATTTCGCGGACTGGCTGATTTCGGCACATAGCCGCAGGCACCCGACTTCAAAGCACGGCGCACATCGCCCGGGTCTTCCGACGACGACAGCACGATCACCGGTAGTTGCGGACTGCGTTTTGCTAAAACCGGTATCACCTCCATGCCGCCTTGATCAGGCATATTGAGATCGAGAAAGACGGCATCAAGATCGGGATGCGCCTCTACCAGACGCAATCCTTCCGCGGTGTCGGCGGCCTGCAGCACGTCCGTTCCCTGCTCGAATTGCCGGAGCAAGGCGACAAGCCCCTCCCGCAAGATGGCATGATCATCCACGATGAGCAGTTTCATAGGGCTATTATTTCCCTGAATTTGAGAGAACAGCAAGTGAGGGTTTTGGAGCGCGCGAGATCGCCGAGTCCATCCTTGTGGGCCCTTGGAAATGTTATTCGATGGCGTGGGCCCGACTTTACGCCCTCTCTTTATATCGTTACCCCGTTAACGGCGTTACGCTCGCCCGGCCGGTCCGGCCGCGACCTCTGGGAATCTTGCTGTGACGAAAGTGGCCATGTCTCCGCACCGTCTGGACGAACTGCGCGCGGAGCAGATCGCAGGCTTCTACCGTAATTCCACCCCGGGAACGGTGGGTGGCATGACCGCAGCCCCGATCCTGACGGGAATGCTGCTCTATGAAAACGCCGTCTGCTTGCGCGTCGCCGCCGTTTTCCTGCTGTTCTTGGCCTTGAGCACGGTGGCGCGGCTGGTTCTGATCCGGACCTATCTGAAGGTCAAACCCCCGGTCGAAGATTGGCGTCGCTGGGCCTCTTGGGCGATCGCTACCGCGTTGTTCGGCGGATCGTGCTGGGGATTGGGGGCGTTGTTTTTGATGGACACGGCCCCTCCAGAATATCAGTTCATGGTGCTCTTGACTTGCGCGGCGCTGGCCGCGGGCGCCATCACCGCGTTTGGTACCTATCTGCCGTCCTATTACTGCAACCTGTTCACCATCATGGTGCCGAGCTGTATCTGGTCGGCGCTACACGGCGACGCCCTGCACGGGACCTACGCTATTCTTTGCGTGCTCTGGATGGCCGTTGTTGCGATTCTTGCAAATTCGTTCAGCAAGTTGCTGATCGAGTCGCTCGCGCTGCAATTTGCTAATCTCGACCTTGCCAACGATCTGCTGCGTCAAAAAGAGCTGGCCGAGGCGGCCAACGTCGCCAAGTCGAATTTCCTAGCATCGGCCAGTCACGATCTGCGACAACCAGTGCACGCACTCAGCATGTTCGTCGGCGCCTTGCGCGACCGGCCTCTCGATGAGCCCAGCGGCCGGCTGGTGCGGCAAATCCAGAACTCGGTCGGCGCGCTCGACAGCCTGTTCGGTGCCATCCTCGACATTTCGCGACTGGATGCCGGCGTGATCGATCCTCGCCCGCGGGCTTTCGCAATTCAACCGCTGCTTGAGCGAATCTGCCGCGACGAGATGCCGGAAGTCGATCGCAAGGGCATCGCGCTGCGTCTTCTCTCATGTAGCCAGACCGTGCAGACCGATCCGGTGCTGCTCGAGCGCGTCTTGCGCAACCTCATTTCCAACGCCGTTCGTTATACCGACAAGGGACGCGTAGTGGTCGGCTGCCGACGCGGCGTCCGGCTGAGCATCGAGGTATGGGACTCCGGGCGCGGCATTCCGGCCGATCAACAGGAGCTGATATTCCAGGAGTTCTATCAGATCGGAAATCCGGAACGCGATCGAGCCCGTGGACTTGGGCTCGGGCTCGCCATCGTGCAGCGCCTGACGCACATATTACGTATTCCGATGCAGATGCGCTCACACGTCGACAGGGGCTCGGTGTTCAAGCTGTCGGTTGAACTGGCCGCAGGCGTGCCGGCGGCAATCGAACCACCTGCCGAGACTTCCTTGACTGCTCAACCGCCGCTTTTCATTCTGGTCGTCGACGACGAAGTTGCGATCCAGGAAGCGATGCATACGTTGCTGACCGGCTGGGGCCATCGGGTGATCACCGCAGGCTCCTGTGTCGAGATGCTGGACCATGCGGCCGCCTTCACCAGCACGCCGAATTTGATCATCTCGGACTATCGCCTGCGCAATGATGAAGAAGGCATCGCCACCATCGAGCGGCTGCGATCCGAGTTCAACAGCGATATCCCCGCGATCCTCATTACCGGCGACACGGCGCCCGACCGGATTCGCCAGGCGACCGCGAGCGACTGCTTTCTGCTGCACAAACCGGTGTCGAACAGCCGGTTGCGCGCGGCCATTGCCAATCTGGCGATCGCCCCACCCGGACTGCTGCAGGCGGGACCGCAATAACGGCCAAGTCGACGGCCCTCAGAACGCTTGTGGCCCAAAGGCAACACTTCCGTTGTTTTCCACGGTCTTAAGACCTCTCGGGACCTAGCGACTGCGGCCACTCTCGGAAAGAGTTCGGTCCGGCACTCGATAAAGGGAGCTGCTATGTCTGGAAATCCGGGCTGCTCTCTCGTTGACGTCCATCAAGTTGGGTCAGTGTACAGCGTATCCATGCGACGCAGGTCTATCCCTTCCATCTCTCACTTAGCCCGCTGTGGCTCGGTGAGACAGCAGGTGTCGTAGTGGCTGCCGTTGGCGAGTGCTTTCAGCGTGGTGCCAAGCAAGCGGCCACGCCCATTGGGCCGCGCCCACTCGCACTTGTTTTATTGGTCGTTTTTTTTGCTATTCGCTGCGCGCACGCAAACGACCTGTGTACGACAGCCAGCGCGACCACCACCTGCTCCGGCGATCAGTCGGCCGGCATTAAGATCACTCCTATCAGCACCGTCACCAGCCTCTGGCTCCGGTCGCTGACGGTCCCTATTGCGCCGGCCGCGGGCACCTCCGGCATCAGCTTTCAGTGGCAGGGCTTCAACGGCGTTAGCACCCAATTTCCCGATGGGTTGCCGGGTTTGCCTTTCTCGGTCACGACCGACTCCAGCGTCGCCATCACCACCACAGGTGGCGCGCCCGGAATCCTGGTAACGAGTACCGGCGGCAATGGCCTTGACCAAAGTGTCGTCACTCTTCCGGGTGGCGCTGGCGCGCAGGGCGGTGCTGTCAGCGTCGGCAACGGCGGTTCGATCACCACCGCGGGGACGAACGCCATCGGCATCTCCGCCCAGAGCGTCGGTGGAAACGCGGGACTGAATGCGTTCACGGGAGGTGGCGGTTTCGGCGGCGCGGTGTCGGTGACGAATACGATGTCCGGCACCATCACAACCAACGGGACCAGCGCGTACGGAATCTATGCCTCCTCGGTCGGCGGCAACGGTTACCTCGGAAGTCAGGACAACGGCGCTCCCGGTGCGCCGTCAGGCAACATCGGCATTATCAACGCCGGCTCGATCACCACGCAACTCGCCGGCAGTTCGGGCATCTATGCTTCCTCCCTGGGTGGCACGACCGGTAACAGCAGTTCGATTGGCGCGAACGCTGGCTCCATCACGATCTCCAACACGGGAACGATCCAGACCTTTGGGTCGACCACGCTGCCGATCCTGCCGGCTCCCTTCACCTTGTCGAACGGAATCATGGCTTTCGGGACGGGCGGCGCCGGCAGCGACGGCGAGAACGACAATAGTGTTGGCAGCCCCAGCGGCGGCAACGCCGGCGCCGGCGGCGTCGGCAGCGTGATCAGCGTCACCACGAGCGGGACCATCACCACCACCGGCAATGGCAGCTTCGGAATCTATGCGCAGAGCCTGGGTGGTGTCGGCGGTGTGGGCGGCGGCGCGGGTGAAGTCGGTGCTGCCTCTCCTGGCGGCGGTGACGGTGGAAGCGGAGGTGCCGGCGGCGGCGTGACAATCACGGCATCCGGCACGATAACGACCAGCGGCGGCGGCATTTCCGCCAACAGTTTGGGTGGCATGGGCGGCACTGGCGGTGACGCGACCGGCGGGACACCGACTTCCCGACCCGGCGGGACGGGTGGCATCGGCGGCGACGTCACCGTGACGACAAATGGTGTCTCGCTCACCACCATCGGAAGCGGCAGCGTCGGCCTGTTTGCGACGATCCCGAGTGTCGGCATCCTGGCCCTGAGCCAGGGCGGGAACGGCGGCACCGGCGGCGATGCCAACGACAGCAACAACATCAACGCCACAAGCGGCAATGGTGGCGGCGGTGGTGCCGGCGGCTCCGTGATGATCACAGGTTCCGGGACTGTTACGACATCAGGCGCGCAAGCCGTTGGAATTTACGGCCAGAGCATCGGCGGCAACGGCGGCGACGGCGGCAAAGCATTTGGCACCTTCAACGCGGACGCCCGCAATGGCGGCATGGGCGGAGATGGAGGCACCGTCACCATCAACACAACCGCCAATGTGACGACCAGTGGCGGCGGCGCGTACGGCGTCGCCGCGTTGAGCCAGGGCGGCAACAGCGGCAACGGCGGAAACGCGTTGTCGGGGGCCAATGCCAGTGCGGGAAATAGCGCCGATGCCGGATCCGGCGGCACAATCACTCTGACCTCGAACGGCGCGGTGATGACCGGCGGCTCGAATGCCGCCGCGCTTTACGCCCTTAGCGTTGGCGGTAATGGCGGAAACGGCAACTCAGGCGACGCGATTGCCGCAGCCGGCGGCAATGGCGGCAATGCCGGCGGCGGCAACACGGTCATAGTCAACGTTAACGGGACCGTGGGCACGACGGGCACCGCGGCGTTTGGCGTCAGCGCGCAAAGCACGGGCGGTGCGGGCGGCGACGGCGACAGCGCGGGCGGTGCCCAGGGCAGTGGTGGCGTGGGCGGCAACGGCGGCTCCGCCACGACGGTGAGCGTCAACGCCAACGGAAAAATCACCACCACCGGCGATCTGAGTTTCGGCGTCTACGCATCGAGCAACGGTGGCGTGGGCGGCACCGGCGGCAGCGCGACCGGCGCCTTTGCGACCAACGGCGGCACCGGCGGCACTGGTGGCAACGGTGGCGACGTGACCGTCATCACGGCCAGCAACAGCACCATTAATACGTCGGGACTGCTGGCCAGTGGCATCAATGCCATCAGCCTGGGCGCGGCCGGCGGAAACGGCGGCAACGCGGGCGCGGCCTACGCCGCCCCCGGCGGCGGCGGTGGCGGCGGCAGTTCGGGTACCGTCACGGTCACGGCAAACGGCTCGATCATCACGAGCGGATTCGGCGCATTCGGCATTCAGGCCGAGAGCACCGGCGGCGGCGGCGGGACGGCCGCGAACGGCGGAGGTGTCGTATCGGTTGGCGGCACCGGCGGTGCGGCGAGCAATGGTGGCGTCGTCAACGTCAACAATTACGGGTCCATCTCGACGCTGGGCGCTTTCTCGCATGGCATTGCGGCCGCCAGTATCGGCGGCGGCGGCGGCGCCGGCAGCCATTCGGGTGGGCTGGTGGCGCTCGGTGGCGAGGGCAATTCCAGCGGCAACGGCAACACCGTCACCGTCACCAACAATCTTGGCGCCAACATCCAGACATCGGGCATCGGGGCCTACGGGATTTACGCCGAGAGTCTCGGTGGCGGCGGCGGCAATGGTGGCGGCGCCGGGGGGCTCGTCTCGATCGGCGGTGCGGGAAGCACCGGTGGCAATGGCGGCCAGGTGTTTGTCTACAATTACGGAACGATCGGGACGACGGGCCTCGGCGGCAACGGCATCTTCGCGCAGAGCGTCGGCGGCGGCGGCGGTGACGGCGGCTCGGGATCCTCCTTCGCGGCGCTCGCTAGCGTCGGGATCGGTGGCAGCGGTGGCGTGGCGGGCGCAGGCGAGCAGGTTTCTGTCCAGAATGCCGGCACGATCACGGTGTCGGGCTATCGCTCAAGCGCGATCTTCGCGCAAAGCCTCGGCGGCGGTGGCGGCAACGGTGGCGACGGCACGGATGCATGCGCTTGCGTGGTGACGTATGCGGTAGGCGGCAAGGGCGGCGTGTCCGGCGCGGGCGGCGAAGTCGATGTCATCAATTCCGGCTCGCTCATCACTTCGGGCGACCTTTCGACCGCGATCCTCGCGCAAAGCGTCGGCGGCGGCGGCGGCACTGGCGGTGCCGGTTACGGATATGGCGGCGGCGTCTTTAATGTCGGCATTTCGGTCGGAGGCGCCGGAGGCTCGGCCGGCGTTGGCGGCACCGTCAGCGTCACTCAGATCGGCTCGATCACGACCTACGGAATGGATTCCAACGGTGTCACCGCCTACAGCATCGGCGGCGGCGGCGGCGCCGGCGGAAGCAGTGCGTCCAGGACAGCGACGGCGCTATTCAAGCCGACCGGCAACGGCACTGCGCCGAGCAGCGGCCCGGCGACGATCTCGATGGACCTCTCGTTCGGCGGCAGCGGCGGCGCCGCCGGCGATGGCGGCACGGTCACCGTTAACAATACCGGTTACATCGCCACCAGCGGCGCCGGCTCTGCCGGCATCTTCGCCCAGAGTGTCGGCGGCGGCGGCGGCAATGGCGGCGACGCCTCGGCAACGTCGACCGCCGTCAACGAGGGAACCGCGAATACCATTTCGTTGGCCGTCGCGATCGGCGGCGGTGCCGGCGTCGGCGGCAAGGGCCAGACCGTGACGGTGAATAACACCGGCACGATCTTCACGGCGGGCGACAACTCGCCGGCGATCGTCGCGCAAAGCATCGGCGGCGGCGGCGGCACGGGTGGAGCGGGCGTCGCCTCCTCCGACACGGTCGGCAACATCAACAATTTCCTGCCCAGCGACATCTTCAGCGCCAATCCCAACGCGCCGCCGTCCGATCCGAGCGTGCCCAATTCGACCGATCGATCCAAGCTCGAGCAGCTCGCCAACGGCGCGGAAGAAGGCACGAAGATTTCGGTCGCGGTGGCGATCGGCGGCAGTGGCGGCGCCGCCGGGGTTGGCGGCGAGGTCGACGTCACCAACCAGGGCAACATCTACACCTACGGATACGGGTCGCAGGGCATCTTCGCCCAAAGCGTCGGTGGCGGCGGCGGCGCCGGCAGCGGCGGCAGCGCGCAGAGCTCCGGCAACATCGCAGTCGGCCTCGGAATCGGCGGCAATGGCGGCGGCGCAGGAGCCGGCGGAAACATCAATGTCAACAACACCGGCACCATTTCCACCTGGGGCGACGATGCCACAGCCATCTTCGCCCAGAGCGTCGGGGGTGGCGGCGGTCTCGCGCTGATCGGAGACGGCCATGTTGGCCTCAATCCCAAGGGCGTCGCCATCGGCATCGGCGGCGCGGCGGCAAGCGCCAGCGCCGGCGGCAATGTCAGGGTCTTCCAGACCGGCACGATTACCACGATCGGCGATCGCTCCTACGGAATCCTAGCGCAGAGTATCGGCGGCGGCGGCGGTGTCGGCGGCACCGGCGACGGAATCAATCTTGGCGCCGTTATCGTTGGTGGTCGCGGGGGCGCCGGCGGTGCCGGCGGCACGGTCCAGGTCACCGATAGCGGCGGCATCACGACCTTCGGCAATGGCGCCGATGCGATCCTTGCGCAGAGCATCGGCGGCGGCGGCGGCGTTGGTGGAGACGCAGCAGGCTCCAATCCTCATCTCGGCAGCCGCGCGATCACAGTCGGCGTCGGCGTCGGCGGCGCTGCCGGCGATGCCGGCAACGGTGAAGGCGTCACGATCAGCAGCACCGGCCCGATCACGACGAGTGGCATCGCGGCCTACGGCATCCTGGCGCAAAGTATCGGCGGCGGCGGCGGCATCGGTGGCACCGGGGATGCCAGCAGCGGCACGATCGCTTTCGCCGGCTCGAACGGCGGCGCCGGTAGCGGCGGCACCATCACCATCGACCAAACCGGCAACATCACTGCCAGCGGCATGGACTCGCACGCGATCTTTGCGCAAAGCGTCGGCGGCATGGGCGGCGGCAATATCACCATCAACCTGCACGCCGGCATGATCAGCGGTGGCACCGGCAACGCCGCCGGTATCTACATCGACGGCGGCGCCACCAACGTTATCAATATATCGTCCGGCGCGGCGGTGACGGCGCAGTCCGGTGTCGCGATCCAGGCGACCGACGGCGTCGGTGCAAGCAGCGTCGCGCGTGTGATCGGCAACACCACGGTCAACAACTCCGGCGGCATCGTCGGCAACGTCGATCTCGGCAGCGGCATGGGCCAGGTCAACAATCTCGCCGGCGGGATCTTCATCACCGGAATGGTGCTCAACCTCGGTTCGGGCGCGCTCGTCAATGCCGGCCGGCTTGACATCGGCGGCACCAACAACGTCATCACGACCACGCTCAACGGTGGGTTCTTCCAGACCACAGCGGGCACCTACGTCCCCGATGTCCGTTTCGGCGGCACGTCGGATCTGCTGGCGGTGAACGGAATTGCCAATGTACGCGGCACCATCCTCCCGAACCTGTTGTCTCTGCTGCCCAACACGCCCACAACCATTCTCACGGCTTCCGGCGGCTTCATCGGCGTGAACGACGTGATCGCGACCAATTCGCCGACGGTGACCTATGGCGTCCAGTTCGTCGGCAACTCGCTCCAGCTTGTCGTGACCCAGGCGCAGTTCGTCAACACATCGCTTTCCGCCGCATTGACCCCGAATGAACTGGCCGTCGCGAACCAGCTGCAGAACATCTGGAACGCCGGTGCAACCCCCGGCATCGGTCCGGCGTTCGCCGCTCTTGCGAATGAGCCAAATCCGCAAGCCTATGCCCAGGCGCTCGATCGGCTGCACCCGGCGCCCTATCTGGCGCAGCCGGCGATTTCGACGTTTACCGGGCTCAGCTTCGTCGACAGCATGATGAGCTGTCATCTTCCCGCCGGTCCCTTTGCCGCTCTGACGGAAGTCCCCTGCGATTGGGCCAAGCTGACCGGCAGCTTCGCCAGCGTCGGCAGTTCGTCGAGCTCTTCCGGCTATAAAGATCAGGCCGCGCGTCTTCAGGCCGGCCGTCAGTTTCAAATCGCCCCCGGCTGGTTTGGTGAGTTCGCCGTCGGCTACGAGGCCGGCCGAACCACGACCGACAACTTCGCCACCACACTGGCCGACCGCTATGACTTCGGCGCGGCGCTGAAGCACCAGATCGGACCTTGGCTGTTCGCGGCCGCTCTCGATGCCGGCTACGACGCACTCGATACCACGCGCTATATCGGTTTCGCCGGCGAGCAGGTGGCGAAAAGTTCGCCGAGCGTATGGCGGCTGGATTCGCGCTTTCGCGCCGCCTATGTCGCCGAGTTCGGTAACGCCTACGTCAAGCCGTCGCTCGACCTCGACGTGATCTATACGGGGGTGCCGGGTTTCAGCGAAGCGGGCGCCGGTGCGCTGAATCTCAATGTCGCGTCGTCCAACAAGGTGGTGTTCGCGGCTTCGCCCATGGTCGAACTGGGGCAGACCTGGTTGTTTCGCAATGGTGCGGCATTGCGGCCGTATATTCAGGGCGGCGCGACCTTCCTGTCCAACAATACCTGGAGCGTCAACTCGACTTTCGAGGGCGCGCCCGCGGGCGTTTCGCCGTTCACAACACTGACGTCACTTCCACAAACGCTGGCGAAGGTCGCGGCCGGCATCGACATTTTCGGGGTGGCTGGGATACGAGACCTGGATTTGCGTCTTGAGTATCAAGGCCGATTTGGAAATGGTTACACCGACCAGACCGGCCTAGTGAAGCTGAGTAGGCAATTCTGATCACATCTGTCTGCTGGTGCGAAGCCGCAGAAAACCTTGGGTCATCTAGATTTTCCACCTGGATGCAGTTGCGCAACCTGGCAGTGAACGTCCGTTCCCGGTACGAAAGCGTCAAGTGAGGGGATAGTTTTCTACTTCCGCCTACGATCCGTTGCGGACATTAGCGCGCCGTCCCATCGACGGTAAAAAGACGACCCCGGAGCGGCTCGTTCAACCCTCGAAATCGTCGTCATCGCGTCACGGCGCCGTGGTGGTCGCGCGCTGCAGGAATTGCGGAGAATGGTGACGCGGCTCGCGCGGGGCGAGACGCTCGGATGGGTCGCGGCCGAGTTTGGATTGCAACTCGATGAGATCGGTGAAGACATCTGCCTGACGCCGCAATTCGTCGGCGATCATCGGCGGCTGGCTTGAAATTGTCGAGACTACGGTAACCCGCACGCCACGGCGCTGCACCGCTTCGACCAGCGAACGGAAGTCGCCGTCGCCAGAGAACAACACGATTTGCTCGACATGCTCGGCGAGCTCCATTGCATCGACGGCGAGTTCGATATCCATGTTGCCTTTCACCTTGCGACGGCCACTGGCGTCGATGAATTCCTTGGTCGCCTTCGTGACAACGGTGAAGCCATTATAATCGAGCCAATCGATCAGCGGACGAAGCGATGAATACTCCTGATCTTCGATAATTGCAGTGTAGTAGAACGCGCGGACCAATGTTCCTCGACTCTGGAATTCCTTGAGGAGACGCTTGTAGTCGATGTCGAAGCCGAGCGTCTTGGCTGTTGCGTACAGATTGGCGCCGTCAATGAACAGCGCAATCTTGTTGGAGGAAGATGTCATTTAGGTACTGGCCTTTAGAAAAAGATACGGAAGCGAGGCGCCGCTAGTTCAATGTCCACTTGATTGGTCGATTGTGCGCAGGAGTACAGGCTTGCAATGCTTAAAGCACAACCGAAACGAACCTACGTACCCATCTAATCGAATTAGTTTAAGTTTCAAATACTTTTTGTCGAGGGAGTTGGCGTAAATGAGGCAAGAAGTGCGCTCAATTGAGATGACCAGCGGGCGTTCCTTGATACACTTCTTGCGAGTAAAACAGACAAAGAGACAACCGTAATGCTTGATAATTTTCCTGTTTTTTGAGGTTGTCTCGAACATGCGTGGCAGAGCGTGGAAATGGCATGTATGCATGACGGCAGGAGACATTCTCATGTGGGGTTCGGAACTTAGCCGACCCACCGCCACATACAGCGCTTATTGGGCACTCTTTTTGCTGCTGCGGACAGGGCAGGGCGCCGTTTCCGGGTTGGCAGATGCTAGCAACCGCGCTCTGCGCTCGGCCATAAGTTTCTAATCGTGCGCCGCACTTCCCGGTTCGCGATAAGGACAATGTCGGTGTCCTATTGGCTAACCCGCCGACCCCATCCTTCAGTACGACCACTCCGAAATTTACGTCGCTATAGCGTCGTCAATGCGGCGTGCGTCTCATCGTATTTCCAATTTTTCGACTCAAATTTGCCAACCGACTCAACTCAGTCTCGGAGAGGATCGGCGGGTCGGATGACTTGGGAGAAGTCCAGTTATCTGAATTGGAGTCATATTCATGAGCCATCCGCCGCGAAACAAGCAAGGCCACATTAGTTGCCCCTCACTTTGGGCTGACGAACCCGCCGACGATGCTCTTCCGCTACTCGATGGTGCTCTTCGAGAGGATGGACCGTCCCTTTGGGGTGATGAACACAAAGACGACCTTCACTCGCTGCTTGAGGAGAACGCCAGGATTCGAGGATTTTTGGTTCGACTATCGGACCTCATTCGCAGAAACATCGCTCCTGTCAGGTAACGCTATATCATGACAGAACCGTTCCGATCTGCGGCCCAGCGAGGGCTGCAAAATGATCCGTCTGTCCGGGCGACTAGCGTCGTGGCCTCACGGTTGCACTCATCATTTTTCACGCCGGCAAGCGAGAAAATCGACGAGAAACAAGTGCAAATTCAAGAATTTTGTCGGTTCCTTGCTCGTGAGTGGAGGGGGAGCCGTCATCATTCTTATGCCGTTCCTTCCAGAGGAAAATTGTCGGCATGGTCCCGGAGGGTTGAGGGCAAATGGTCGGCATATGGCCTGGCAGATGCGGTATCGAAATATGCATGGAACGGAAAAAGCTTCGTTGAGAACAAGATCGAGTTAGACGGAATGGCGGCCAACCTACAGTCCGCTATTCAGCGGAATTCCAATAATGATGTTTGCAAGACCATTTGGGCGATAATGCATTGGGGCGCTGTTGATAACAAGCATCGACAGAAGGGAACGTTTGAGTGGATTGAACGAAACGTGGATGGGATTTCCACCAAGCTCTCCAATGCAGTCGATCTGATTAAAGACGCACAGGCATCGCTGGATCCGTTTGACGGTGTAAACCTGATCATGAATTCGACGATGACCAAGATCGTGAGTCTCGCCGACCCCGAGCAGAAGGTTGCGATCTACGACGGTCGAGTTGCGGCTGCGCTCGGCTTTTTCCTTGCACGATTCACGGAAGAACTAGAAATTCACCAACACGATCTTGCCGAGCAATTACTGTTCGCGGTGGACCGAGAGGCCAAACGGTCTCCCGAGACTAATCGCATTCATTTTCCAGCATTGTTCGGCAAAGCCAGGGATCGTTGTCACGCCTTGATGGTACGATCGGCATCGCAAATAATCTGGCAAGTCGCGAAAGACTGCCAAGCGGGTCCAAGAGAGATCGAAGCTGCCTTGTTCATGTGGGGGTATAAAGTTGCGGAAGAACAAGGTTTGCCGGATTCAACAACGGTTTATTGACCGCATCGTCCGGCTTGGTTTCTGATACTGTTCTGTTCGTGCTTCGGCTGCTAACGTCTCGTGCGGACACCGTGGCGTCGCCAGTGCCGGCACCAGTTCAGGCGCAGCTGTATCGTTGGTGGTATTGGAGCAGACGTCGGAGTCGACGGCAGGACCAGCGGCGGTCTCGTAAACCTGTCCTATGCCTGGGCAGGTGACTGTTTTAAGCCACAAGCGGTACAACGTAATGATAGAGGGCCGCTAGTCCGCCAACATAGCCACTCTAGCCCACAGCGCCCCAAAAAGTGACTGCTGACGGTATTTGCAAGCTGCCCAAAGCTCGTAGAAAAGCTGCTGCGAGAAATACGAATAAACAGGTTGCGAGCGGATGATCGTTTCTGTCGAGGAAAAGCAACCAGAAGAATGCCGACCAGATAATATTCGTGATGAATCCGGACCAAATCTTTTCTCGAAGTACAATGCTGACCCTCCCAAACTCGATCAGCGCAGCGATATCCCAAAGAACGTAGAGACCGAAGATTGTGACCAGCAAAAAAAAGCCAAATCCCTTCGTTGTTTGAGGCGTACAAGAATACAATAGTGTAGGTGACGACTGCTACGTCGATATAAAACCGCCACGGGTAGTTTAACGGGCGGTCCTTGAGATCGCGGTGATACCATTCGCATCCGCTGACCACGACGAAAATTCCCGTGGCAAGGCGAACCAGTTGTTCAATCTGTTCTCGCTCAAACAGCTTGCTGATATCGTCGATGGTACTCTAACGTTCGCTACCCAACGAGTTGTCCATCGTCACAGTGCCATGCGCGACAAACGGTCCGACGGCGCGTTCAAACGCCCTCGACTATCTTCAGTCGGCGGTCGAAAAGATCGAGCATGAGTTTTCGGCGGGCAGTGACAAACTGGAGATAAGCGACCGCCGCGCCGGCAATCGCGACGATGTTGCGATACCTAGCCAGATCGTCATTTTGAAGAAGCCCCCGGCCTCGTTGCCAAAAGCTTTATCGCGATCGGCTCGACGTCTTCGCGCCAGTAGTCGTCGCCGTTGTGGAGGACACTCCCTACCATACCAAGCGAGTAAAGGTGCGGCTCTCGACGGCCGGGATGGGCGGTCCAGCGAGCATTAGTCGGAAGGTGGATGACCTCGTGTTCTTCGACCCTAAACTGATCTTCCGAAACCTGCGCGCGCGCCATAACCGCCTCCCCCCGGTGGTATTGGCGGACAATACAATACCGGCACCGGCGCCGGGCACGGTCCCGGCCGCTTTTCCACGCCAAACTTCAGTTTAGAAAAAGTCGGGGCGCGCAGCCAAACGTCGCGCTCCTCCTCGGTCGTCAAGATCACCGGCACGGCCTTTGGATGGATCGGCTCGACGACGGCGTTTGGCGCCTATTCGAACCTAGACAACAGAGTTAGAGTCTGTTGCGATACCGTTACACAATTTCCAAATAACACATTGAAATTACATAACTTTTGTCATTATTTTTGCAATTGCGGCCGACCGTTTGGCAAACCTGCCAAAACGTGACGCTGATATAGCCGCGCCGGCGTTCGCGTTCTAGTCCTCGCTGGCCAAGCCTTCTCGCGGACACAGGCGATCGAGCGGAGTCGCTCCAATCCCAGATGGTCCGAACCCGACCGAAAGCATCCGGTTCGCCATGACCGGGGGGTATCCTTCATGGCGTCTTCATTTGGCGGCTTTATCGACAGGAAGGCACTTCTCCAGCGCCGCGAGAGCGTTGATGTGGTTCGATCGTATGAGCGCTGCCGCAAGATTGGCGTCACGGTCCTCGTAGGCCTTTATCAAGCGAATATGATCGTCGAGCGATTTCTGCAGACGGCCGGGCTGCGACAGGCTGAGGCGGCGGAGCCGCAGCGTGCGCAGCAGAAGTGAATCGAGAATGCGCTTGACGGTGCGATTGTTGGCAAGCTGGGTGTTACGGTCGTAGAAATCGACGTTCGCCCAGACATAGCCGTTAAGATCGCTGGTGCGGCAGGCGCGCTCCATTTCGACGAGCGCCGCGCGGAGCGGGGCCATGCCTTCGAGTGTCACAGAGCGAGCGACGTCTGTTGCGATCAATTCGAACAAGGCGGCGCGCGCGCGATAGATGTCGCGTACCTCGTCCATCGCCAGCGACGCCACACACGGCCTGCGCCGCGGCGGGATATCCACAAGCCCTTCCTTTTCCAGCAACATCAAGGCTTCGCGGGTCGGCGTGCGACTTGTTTGATAACGGCGCGACAACTCCACCGAGTTGAGATCGTCTCCCGGCCGCCGCAGCCCCTCGATGATCTCAGCGGCGATTTCGCAGGCGATGTTGGCAACAAGCGACGGCCGATCATGCCGTTCCGCAATGATGGCGCGTACGACCGCCAACGCGCGGGCGAACGAGCGCTTGTCCGTGATTCGCGGCGAAGCCTTCCGTCGTGGCAGGGGCAAGGTATCGATGACGCGCCTCCTTCGTCCGACAGGTGTCGACACACGAGCGGGTTTCAAACGAACTCGATTGTCAGCATTGTGTGTCGGGACTTCACGAGTAAAGTATTTAATCGGCCATTTTTAGCTCGGAAACAAACTTGACGCTAATCTGGTTGCCCATTAAGTGTCGACATATTGCTCTAAGTAGGCTGACGGCGGAAGACCGCGGCGGAGGTAACGCATGTCAATGGGTTCGTTCGCGGCCGGCAACGTGGACTACGTTCGCCGGCCCTTCGTCGCTAACATCAAGCCCGGCCACCGGGTCCTTTGCGCAGGAAGTCGCCGACGACGCGCGCCGTCGCCTCCGGCTGTTCGAGGAAGAGCATGTGCGGGGCGCCTTTGAGTTCCGCATAGCGCGCGCCCGGGATCGCTGCGGCCATTTCCTTTACCGTTTCGGGCGGCGAGGATTTGTCGATCTCGCCGGCGAGGCAGAGCGTGGGCGCCCGTACGCCGCCGAGACGCGGCAGCGTATCAACCGCGGCCATGGCGTACCACGCCTGGGCCCAACCCTCGACGTTATCGGAAAGCAGCCGCGCCTTGGC
>Ga0210397_10001057_pt1 | contig 17810 bp, 19 predicted proteins | sample IncBWH2OmetaG_FD_160126 | JGI IMG/M metagenome (GOLD analysis project Ga0210397, IMG submission 160126) | Forest soil microbial communities from Barre Woods Harvard Forest LTER site, Petersham, Massachusetts, United States - Inc-BW-H-2-O ...
ACCGCCTGGAAACACCAACGAGAATCTATCACAGCCGAATCGGGTGTCGTTTGCCGTTGTTGTCAAACACAGGCGTTAGCCCCCAACCCCGTATGGCTAACTGTTGAAACCAGCGTTGCACCAAAAACCCCGAATTCGGAAAATGATCCATACGCCTTTGGTATTTATTGGGGTATGTCGCCTGGGAGATCTCCACCCGGTCCGATCCCCTCGCTCAACGAAGTTACTTTTCTGTTGTGAGCGCGCGTACGAAGAATTCGTTCTGTTCTGGTAGCCCCAGGGTGACTCGAATGGAAGTGGGTGCGCCCCAGGCGGCGAGGGGGCGGACCAGGATTCCTTTGCGGCGCAGGTTCCGCGCGAACTCGCGCGCGTCATGGCGCACATCGAGCGCGATGAAGTTCGTCCAGGTTGGAATCACGGCGTAGCCCAGTCTGGTAAGTTCATTCTCCATCCACGCGGCCTGCTCGGCGTTTTTCTCTAGAGCTTGCTGAGTGTGCTCTCGGTCATCGATGGCGGCGATCGCTGCAGCTTGCGCCAGCACAGAAACATCGAAGAGGTCCTGCATGCGCGCAACATATCCCACCAATGCGGCTGGCCCAAGCGCATACCCCACGCGAACTCCTGCCAGCCCGTGCACCTTGGAAAACGTGCGCAGTACGAGAACGTTCCGGTCGGCGCGAACATGGTCGAGTGAGTGCGAATAGTCGATGCCGCGCCTCGCGGCGAAAAACTGCGCGTAGTCGGAGTACGCCTCATCGAGCACTACGACGACATGCGCCGGGACACTATTCAGGAACCGATCGACCGCCGCCGCATCGGCGAGCGTCCCCGTGGGGTTGTTGGGGTTCGCGATAAACACGACTCGCGTATTCCCGTCGATCGCTCGAAGTATCGCGTCGAGATCAAACCCGTTGCGTAATGGCGGTACTTCGATCAGCTTCGCGCCGGCAGCCTGCGTCACGTCCGGGTAGGAGATAAACGAACAAGCGCTGGTGACTGCGGTCAGACCGGGGCGAAGCAGGGTGCGCGCGATCACCCCCAACAGGGCTGTCGTGCCGTTGGAGATGAGAACCTGGTCCGCAGAGATGCCGTGAAGCTGCGCGAGTTTCCGTCTCAGGTCGATGGCGTCGTTGTCCGGATAGAAATGGGAATGCTCCAGCGCGGAACGCATGGCAGCCAGAGCTTTCGGAGAGGGCCCATACACACTCTCATTGGCGTTCAGCTTGATGAGCGAGGAGGAAGATTGCTCGGGAGTGCTCTTGGTCTGCGGACCGGCGGCGCGGGCGGGTTCCGTGACTAGATCGAAGAACCGGTCCATAGGAGGGGTCAGGAGGCTGCTTCGCGCTTTGCGCCCTGGTTCTGTCCGGCCGCGGTACGCAACCGATCAACCTCTTTGGTGGTGAGTGAGCGGAATTCGCCTGGCGGCACGTCGAGCGCGAGTGGCCCGTACTTCACGCGCTTGATTTTCTCCACGTGATGGCCGACCTCTTCGAACATGCGGCGAATCTGCCGGTTGCGGCCTTCGATCAACGTGATCTCATACCAGGGATTGGGCGCGTCTTTCACCAGGCGGATTTTCGCCGGAGAGGTACGGACGCGCTTGCCTTGGTCGGTCGCGATCGATAGCCCGCCGCGAAGCCTCGTAAGCGCCTCCTCGCTCGGCTTACCGCTGACCTTCACGACATACGTTTTTGCGACGTGCGAGGCTGCCTTCATCAGTTTGTGCGCGAGAGTGCCGTCGTTGGTCATCAGCACCAGGCCCTCGCTGGCGTAGTCGAGGCGGCCCACGGGATAGACGCGGCTGCCGACTCCGCGGATCAGGCTCATTACGGTGGGCCGCTTTTCGGGATCGCTCACGGTAGTTACGAAGCCGACAGGTTTATTCAACAACAGATAAACGTGGCGTTGGGCACCATGCAAAAGCTTGCCATTGACCCGGATATGATCTTTTTCGGGATCGGCCTTTGACCCCAGCGCCGTGACCGGTTGCCCATTGACGAGCACATGTCCGGCGGTGATCAATTCCTCGGCCTTGCGGCGCGAGGCGATTCCGGCGGCAGCAATGATTTTCTGCAGACGTTCGGCAGGCATGGCTTCTTTCCGCGTGGCGCGGCAAATCGTCTAATCGCCGGCCTTGCTGGCGTGCGTTTCGATCGCCGGATACTCGGAAGTCTCGGCCTCGGGCGATGTCGTTGCGTCTGCAGCCTTCGGAGCCTCGTCAGCCTTGGATTCCGCAGGCTCAGAGATCGGCACCACCGCAGCCTCGGTTCCGGGACTGTTGTCCTCGCCCGGCAAAAGATCGGCCTGAAATGACTCGGCGACCAGCTTCTCGAACTCCTCCATGCTGGGCAACTCGTTCACATCTTTCAGACCAAACCGCATGAGGAATTCCTTGGTCGTTTTATAAAGGATCGGGCGTCCGATGACGGCTTTGCGCCCCGCGGTCGTGACCAGTTTGCGGTCGAGCAGAGTCGCGATCACACCTCCCGAATCAACGCCGCGAATCTCGCTGATCTCGGGCACGGTAACCGGTTGCTTGTAGGCGATCACGGCCAACGTCTCAAGAGCGGGAAGTGAAAGTCGGATTGGCGGCTTCAGGCTCTTGGCGAAGGCACGCACTACGTCGTGCTGCTCCGGCTTGGTCGACATACGGTAGCCGCCGGCCACCTGACGAATCTCAATGCCGTGCTCGGCTGATCCGTATTCGGCGGTTAGCTCTTCCAAGGAGGCCCGCACGCGCGATTTGGCCTCGGCCTCGTCAGCGCCTTCCTGTTCCGACAGAAGCGATTCCTTCACCAATTGGAAAATCTGTTCGAGGGTGATGGGTGTTTCTGCGGCGTACACAACTGCTTCGATTTTGGCTTTAAGACTCATAAGAACCCTGTGATCAGTGGCTAGTGGTCAGTGGTCAGAAACTCTGCGGCCCGCGAGTCGCCAGCTTTCCTGGCCACTGACCACCGCCCACTGACCACTGCCTATTTCCAATCATCCCTTACCGCCGCCTGCTCGCTCATAACGGCTTCAAACCCGACGTGCTTGCGAATCAAAATCTCGCCGAACATGCGGTCCTGGCGCAACTGGACCGCTTGTAACCGCACCAGTTCGAGCAGTGCCAGGAACATGCAGACGAGCGCCTGGCGCGAGTCGATATTCCGCAGCACTTGCTTCAGGCGCAATGGCCGATCTTCCAGCGAGAGGCGGCGCCGCAGATAGTCGATCATCTGACCGACCGTGACAGTCTCCTCATCCACCTCGAGGATGGGACGCGAGCGCGCCCGGTCCAGGATCTGCTGGAAGGTCTTGACCAGGTCGATGACGTCAGCCGCCAGCTCTGGCTCGGTGCCCTCCGCATCCTTGAACTCCTTGAGCGATGGGTTCGACCAGATGGCGTCTTCGATCTGTTGCTTTTGCAGAAGCATCTGCGCGGCCGACTTGAACTTCTCGTGTTCCAGCAACCGGTTCACGAGCTCACTGCGCGGATCTTCCTGGCCGTCAGCGGGCGCCAGCGGGTCACGCGGCAGCAGCATTTTCGACTTGATGTGGATCAGCACCGCAGCCATGTAAATAAAGTCGGCCGCGACGTTCACATCGAGCTCGCGCATGCGCTCGACGTAGGTGAGGTACTGCGCCGTGATGCGCGCGATGGGGATGTCGTAGATGTCGATGTCCTGCTTGCGAATCAGGTCGAGCAGCAGGTCCAGAGGGCCTTCGTAAACGGTGCCGACCGCGACTGCGAACGGGAAGTCATTCTTTTCCTTCTTGGTCTGTGCATTGGCGGATAGTGCTGGCGAGCCGGGTGCTCGTTCGGCCGGGATCAACACTCCCGATACAGCCTTCGCTTCTTCGCTCATCCGGTGACTGGTCCCCACTTATTTTGCGCCGCTTGCGGGAGGCTCGAACCCGAGCGACATGCCCATGGCGGCGCGAACATCGTTCATGGTGGCGTCCGCTACCTTGCCGGCGGCTGCCGATCCTGCCTCCAGAATATCCCAGGCGAGGCGCGGATGGTCCTCGTATTTTTTGCGGCGGTCTTGCATAGGCTGGAGCACCTGAACCAGTGCATCCGCCGCCCAGCTTTTGCATTCGATGCAACCGATGCCCGCCGACCGGCAACCTTCATTGACCTTGGCCATCGTCTCTTCCGTGCTGAAGATCTTGTGCAGGTCGCCGACCGGGCAGACATCGGGATTTCCCGGATCGGAGCGCCGCACTCGCGCCGGATCCGTCACCATGGTCTTCAACTTTTGCCGCACTACCGGTTCGGGATCGGTCAGCATGATCGTGTTCCCATACGATTTCGACATTTTGCGTCCGTCCGTACCGGGCAGCTTTGGGGTAGGCGTGAGCAGCGGTTGCGGTTCGGGAAGGACGGGCGCAGCCTTGCCATAGAACTGGTTGAAGCGCCGCGCGATTTCGCGGGTCAGCTCCACATGCGGAACCTGGTCCTCACCCACTGGAACGAAGTCTCCCTTGTAGATGAGGATGTCAGCCGCCTGCAGGACCGGGTAGCCCAAAAAACCATACGTGCCCAGGTCTTTTTCCGTGATGTTCTCGCGCTGCTCTTTGTAGGTCGGCACCCGCTCCAGCCAGCCGAGCGGAGTGATCATCGAGAACAGCAGGTGCAGTTCGGCATGCTGCGGAACGTGCGACTGGATAAACATCGTGCAGCGCTCGGGGTCGAGTCCCGCCGCCAGCCAGTCGAGGAGAACTTCGATCGAGTTGGCCTTGACCTTCGAGGTGTCGGCATAGTCGGTGGTGAGCGCATGCCAGTCGGCGATGAAGTAGAAGCACTCGTAGTGGTCCTGCATCTCGACCCAGTTTTGCAGCGCCCCGACATAGTTGCCAAGGTGCAGTTTTCCGGTAGAGCGCATGCCGCTGAGCACACGTTTGCGTTGGTTGGGCATCAGAATCTCGCGAGCACTCCCGTAAAGAATTCCAGGAACGGAGAAATCAGTCGACTCAGCAGGTTGCCCCCTAAATACACCAGCGCGAGCAAGCCGAAAATTCCCATCGCGTCGTAGGCTCGTCGCACCGAGTCAGAGAGAAAGTGGCGAAGTACATGGCTGCCATCGAGGGGCGGAACGGGGATCAGGTTAAACACGGCCAACACCACGTTGATCCACATCAACTCATAAAAGAAGAGGGTCAGAGGCACCAGGAAAGACGTTCCTGCTACCTGGGCGAAACCGGGTCCATACTGAGCCAACCCCTTTACAAGAAAGGATCCGTGAGCTGAAGTTTTGGCGATCATCAACATGAGCGCTACTGTCCCACCCGCCACTAAGAAGTTGCTGACGGGGCCTGCCACCGCGGTCAGGATGTCGTCTCTCACGGCGTTCTTGAAATTTCTTGGATCGACTGGAGTAGGCTTTGCCCATCCGATCACGGGGAAGTGGGTGAACAGTGCGATGAGTGGCATCACAATCGTCCCTACCGGATCGATATGCACGATCGGATTCAGGGAAATCCGCCCCAACATGCGCGCCGTCGGGTCCCCGCAACGGTTTGCCGTCCACGCATGCGCAGACTCGTGCACACTGATGGCGAAAAGAAACGCGATCATCTGGAAAGCGACGCCAACAAAGTCGATGTGGCTTAAATCCATCGGGATTTCGAGATTCTAGCAGACGCTACTGCGACAAACGGTTCCGGCGGAAGGCTTTACACCACACTTCGAACGCGCGGTCGGGCATCTCGCTACTACCGCAGCCGTTCTGAAAAAGCGATGCAAGCAAACCACTTAAGAAAGGGAACCGAAACTGCAAACCTTCCACAGCCTGCTTCGTCTAAGATAAAGACTCCGCAAGCAGAGTAACCAACCATCGTTCACCTAAAGAACCGAGGAACCTATGTCATTAAGTATCAGGAGAGAGCAAACAGGTGACGTGGCGGTGTTGCAGTGCGCAGGCAGGATCGTGCGTGGCGAACCGCTGCACTTTTTGAAAGAAGCCGTGACTTCGTTGAAACAACCGAGACTCGTAGTCCTCGATCTGTCGGACGTGGAGATGCTCGATGGCGGTGGCCTGGGCATGCTGGTCTTCCTGCACCGCTGGACGCACGACAACGACATTCAGCTCAAGCTGGTGAATCCGTCGAGCTTCGTTCGTGAGATGCTCGGACGCACACACCTGGCTTGCGTATTCAACATTTCGTCCATGGAAGACGTGGTCGACATTCTTTGTACGTCGGCCCACGTCCCCATGGAGATCGAACGCGCCGTAGCCTAGCCTGCCCTCCGCTAGCGTCCTGCTGGCATTGCCGCGGGCTGCCAGCCTGCGGCCGCTTCCTGACAGTTCGGTCGTGGCCCGAAACGCATGTTCTATAATGCGCGCCACCGATGAGGCGAACCAGCAGCCGTAGTGCGAAGAAGAGTTCCCCGCCCAAACCGCAGCCTGTGGATGCGCTGGTTCATCCGCGCTTCTCCGGGATCGCGACGTTCATGCGGCTTCCTCACATCCCGCGTGCGGAAGAACTGGACATCGCGCTGATCGGCATTCCTTACGACGGTGGAACGACTTACCGGCCGGGTCCTCGTTTTGGACCGCGCCACGTGCGCGACCAGTCGGCAATCATCCGGCCATGGAATCCAGTACTGAACGTCAATCCTTTTGAGAAACACCGGATCGCCGATTACGGCGATCTTTCCATCAACCCGCTGTCGATTGACGACACGTTTCGGCGCATCACGTCGCAACTCGCTGAGGTTCTGAGGGCCGGCGCGCGCACGGCGTGTGTGGGCGGTGACCATTCCATTCTGCTACCCATTCTGCGATCGATTCACCAGCAGTTCGGTCCCGTCGGACTGATTCAGTTCGACGCGCACAACGACACGTGGGGCGGTTATTTCGGCAGCCCGCATTCGCATGGAACTCCAGTGCGGCGAGCGATCGAAGAGGGACTGCTCGCAGGAAATGACGTTCTGCAGATTGGCTTACGTGGCCAGGTGTATTCGAAAGATGATTTTGAATTCGGCAACCAGCATGGCTTCCGCGTGGTCACCTCGGGAGAATTCCATCGCAGAGGATTGCCCGCGATCGATCGCCATTTCAAGAGGCTGGAACGAAGGCCAGTGTATGTGACCCTCGACATCGATGTCGTCGATCCGGCGTTCGCGCCGGGGACGGGCACGCCTCAAGTTGGTGGTCTCTCGAGTGCACAGATTCTGGAACTGGTGCGCAGCCTGCGCGGACTGAACATCGTAGGCTGCGATCTGGTCGAGGTGTCGCCGCCCTACGACACGGGAGAGATTACGTCGCTGCTGGCTGCGAATCTTCTGTACGAGTTGCTTTGCGTGATGTGATCATGTCGCTCTCCGAAACTCAATGACCGAGCTTGCCCGCAAACTCCGCGTGACCGACTACTTCACCCTGGGCTGGGGGACGATGGTTGGTGTCGGTTGGCTCGTGGTCATGGACGACTGGCTGACGCGGGGTGGGCCCTTGGGCGGAATCCTGGGATTCGCCATTGGTGGCGCCCTGCTTCTCCCGATTGGGTATGTCTACGGAAAGCTGGTTGCCGCAATCCCTGATGCAGCCGGCGAAGTCGCGTACACCGCGCGAGTCTTCCCAAGATCAGTCAGCTTCGCCACGGGATGGATGATGTTGCTCGCCTATTTCATTGTTTGTCCATGGGAAGCGGTTGCGGTCGGGCGAATCGCGGGCTACATCATTCCATCTCTCGATTCGATGGAGCTTTACCGGATCGCGGGCAAACCGGTCTTTCTTCCCCACCTGCTCATCGGACTTGGGCTCACGGGACTATTGACCGTGTTGAATTATCGCGGCATTCGCCTTAGCGCGACATTTCAGAACTGGACGAGCTTCGGAACCTTGGGCCTGTTTGTGATATTCGTCACCATCGGCGTGAGCAAGGGCTCGATGGTAAACTTTCCGCCGCTGTTCTCGCACACGCCGTTCCTTTCGATCGTTCTTGTGATGCAGATCGTGCCTTACTTCATGACCGGATTCGAATCGGTCACCAAAGCCGCGGAAGAAGCTAGTCCGGAATTTCGTTCTTCGAGTTTCCTGATAGCGATCTGCATGGCGATCGCGGTGGGCATCCTCTTTTATACGATCGTGATCGCAGCCGTGGGCTATGTTGCACCCTGGCACGAGTTGACCGGCGAACGCTTCATGACTGCGGTGGCCTTTGAGCGGGCGGTCGGGTCGCGCTGGATTGTGAGCAGCATCCTGACAGCTGCGTTGCTGTCGTTGTTCAAGTGCTTCAATGGAAATTTTGTGGCAGCCAGCCGGTTGCTGTTTGCCATGGGCCGCCGTGGCTTGATCGACGCGCGCGTGGCAGCAGTGCATCCGGTGAATCGGACGCCGTCGACCGCAGTCCTGGCGACAGGGATAGCCACGGGCCTGTGCATGTTCCTGGGAGACGCGATTCTGGTGCCGATCACGGAGGTCGGCTCGGTGGCTTCTGCAACCGGATGGCTGGCCGCGTGCGCTGCGTACTATGCAATGGGTCCGCGGCCGTTACAACGACTGATCGCCGGGTTCGGCGTTGCCGTCGGGGCGCTGATGATTCTTATGAAGATTCTGCCCGGGATTCCCGGACGCTTCACTGGTCCCGAGTGGCTGGCGCTCGCAATCTGGGCCGTGTTGGGAGCGGCGCTCGGTTTGCGCGCCGGAACGATCAGGCCGGACCCGGCGATCGCTGAGAGTTGAGGTGCCGCAGCCAAACAACCCCGCCCAAGCGGAGCTTGAGCGGGGCACCCGATGGGATTACGTTCTCGATGTTTGGAGAAAACTATGAGCCGATCGCAGAAGTGGATGATTTTGGCCTTCGTCAGTGTTCTGGCCTGTTTTGTGGCCGCCCAACAGTCGCAGACCTTCGACATCATCCTCAGTAATGGGCACATTATCGACGGAACGGGTTCTCCCTGGTACTCGGGCGACATTGGCATCCGCGATGGCAGGATTGGAGCGATTGGGAACCTCTCCGGCGCCTCAGCCAAGCGCACCATCGACGTACACCAGAGAGTGATTGCCCCCGGCTTCATCGACATGCTTGGCCAGTCAGAGGAGACCATCCTGGTCGATCCTCGACTGCCGTCAAAGATCTACCAGGGGATCACTACCGAAATCACTGGGGAAGGGAGTTCAGTTGCTCCCTTGAACGATGCCATTATCTCGGCTGACAAGACCAAGTATGAACATTTGAAGATCACGCCGGACTGGCGCACATTTCGGCAGTACTTCGCCCGGCTCGAGAAGCAGGGCATGGGAATCAATCTGGCCAGCTATGTGGGGGCGACGCAGGTTCGGCGCATGGTTCTGGGCGATGCCGATGTTCAACCCGCCGCCGCCCAACTGGACCAGATGAAGAGCCTGGTGCGTGACGCGATGCACGATGGCGCGGTTGGTGTGTCCACGTCGCTGCAGTATGCGCCCGCCCCTTACGCAAAGACCGATGAGCTGATCGCTCTGGCCGCGGAAGCTTCGAAGTTTGGGGGGATCTACGCCACCCACATGCGCAGCGAGGGCGACGCCGTGATGGACTCGATTGACGAAAGCGTGCGCATTGGGAGGGAAGCACACATTCCGGTGGAAATCTGGCACTTCAAGGTCGCTGGAAAGGACAACTGGCATCGCATGCCAGAGGCTATCGCGAAGGTGAATGCCGCTCGTATGCAGGGAATCGATGTCACCGCCGACACATATGCCTATCCCGCCTGGTTTAACGACTTCTCAGCCTTCGTCCCACCCTGGGCGCACGATGGCGGCGACGACAAGCTGATCGAACGGCTCAAGGATCCCGCAACCCGCGCGCGGGTTCGGAAAGACATGCTCACGCCGTCGAGCCAATGGGATAACGAGTGGCTGGAAATTCCTGGCCCGGAAGCGATCCTTATCAGTGTCGTGCAAAATCCGAAGCTGTTGCCCTTGCAGGGCAAAACCCTGGCGGACGTGGCGAAGCTGTGGAACAAGGATCCAATGGACACGCTCTTCGACATTCTGATCGAAGACCATGCCTTCACTGATGTCGCGGTGTTCGGCATGTCGGAAGACGACGTATCGCTCGCGCTCCAGCAGCCCTGGGTGTCGATTTGTAACGACTCGCAGGGTACCTCGCCAGAGGGACTGCTTGGGCAGGAGCATCCGCACCCGCGCGCTTATGGGACCTTTCCTCGCATTCTGCGCAAATATGTTCGCGAAGAAAAGAAACTCACGCTGGAAGACGCCATTCGCAAGTTTTCATCGCTTCCCGCGCAGCGCATGCGGCTCACAGAGCGCGGCGTCCTGAAAACGGGCATGTGGGCGGATATCGTCGTTTTCGATCCGGCGACGATCAAAGACGTTGCCACCTTCGCCGATCCGAACCAGTTGTCAGATGGAATGGAATATGTGCTGGTGAATGGGGTACTTGTGATCGATGAGCGTAAGATGACGGGCAACCTTCCGGGCAAGGTACTGCGTGGCGCCGGGTATCAGCCGTAGCGGCGTCAGATCTCGGGATAAAAGTCGAAGAAGGCTTCGAGGCTGGTCTTCAACTGCTTTTCAATGTCTTCCTTGCTGCCCTCGAGGATATGCATCGTGACGTGGGCATCGCGTCCGTTTTTCAATTTGATGGTGGCCTCGCCCACTTCGGCTACTTCCTCCGAAGGCAGAAGCCGCATCCCGTACACCAGCGTCAAGTTTGCCATCCCGCGATTCTAATGAATCGGCATGCGGGTGTCTTGCCGCGTCGCTGAATTTCTCTGGCGATTCATCCTGTTAAAATGACCCGCGTGCTCCCCAAGCAAACATTGTTGATAGTCGTCCTCTGTTTGGCGTGTGTTACGGTCCTTCACGGCCAACAGCAGCCCCCGGTCAAAGTAAACGTGCTCAATGTATGTACGCCCTCGAGCGACGAACAAAAAGAAATCGCTTCGGCGTTGGCTCGCGTGCCCAAGCAACCGCTGTTCAGCCAGGATTTTGAGGTAGCCCGAGGCCGCTCCAGCCTCGCGGAAGCACCGGGATTTCTTCAAGCCGGGCAGAGCGCGCAGATGTCCGACGAGCCATCAATCGCGAACTGGGTGAGGCTACGCCGCGAGTTCTCCCTGCAAGCCCTGTTTTCGACCGTGCAATATTCTTTCAGCAATGACGGCAAGACCATGATTGAAACCCTCGTGCTGCACGTTCGCGATCCGAAAGATCTCGAGCAGCTGTCGATTGAAGATAGCGCGTCATCCGTGACCACTCCTGCCGCCATGCTCGGAACCTCGACCCCGGCGAGCCGCATCAAACTGGAACGTTTTGGCAAATCGTCGGTGGTGCTGGCGCGCTGCTCAAGTAGCGAGGGCGGGCCCGCACCCGACCAGACCGCGTATGAGCCTCTGTTCTCCAGCGCGTCGGCCATCATGACGAATTATCGCGCGCTGCTGAATGCGCGGCGCACTGTGCCCGACGAGCTTTCGCGTGTCGCCGCCGCCGCTGCAAAGGCTAAGTCTCAGCCGGGCGGCTCGCGCAAAGAAGCATCGAAAGCAACCACTCAGAACCGCGAAAAGAACTGAAAATCCGACGCGCGAAGTTTGAACTTCGAGCCGTTTGCGGTATCCTTTGCGGTCTTCGCAGGTAATTGTTTTCAGGACAGTAGACGTATCCAGATCCAGGGCCAAAATCCGCTCCTGAACCCAAATTGCCTTTTTGCAATCTAACGAACTGGGAATATGGACATCCGCAACGTCGTTATCATCGGTTCCGGCTGCTCCGGACACACGGCTGCTCTTTACACCGCTCGCGCGAACCTGAAACCTCTCGTGATCGAGGGACACGAGCCCGGGGGACAACTCTCGATCACCACGCTGGTGGAGAATTTCCCCGGTTTTCCTGAAGGGATTCAGGGACCAGAGCTGATCGAAAACATGCGCAAACAGGCGCAGCGCTTCGGGGCCGAATACATGCTCGGCCATGTGACCAGCGCCGACCTCAGCCAGCGACCGTTTCTTTTGCACGTGGGCAAGCACCAGGTTCATGCCAAGACCCTGATCATCGCCAGCGGCGCATCAGCACGCTGGTTGGGCCTACCACACGAGCAACAGCTGATCGGACATGGCGTCAGTTCCTGCGCTACCTGCGATGGATTTTTCTTCTCGGGCAAAGACGTAGTGGTCATCGGCGGCGGCGATACGGCGATGGAAGAGGCCAATTTCCTGACCCGCTTTGCCACCAAGGTGACGATCATTCACCGGCGCGATACGTTTCGTGCGTCGAAAATCATGCTGGAACGCGCCCGCAACAATCCGAAGATCGAATTCCTGACCGACACGGTGGTCGAGGACGTGCATGACATCCACAAGAAAGAAGTGACCTCGCTGCTCCTGCGAAACGTCAAGACCAATCAGACCTCCGACTTCCCGACCGACGCGCTGTTCCTCGGCATCGGTCATGAGCCCAACGCCAAGATCTTCGAAGGCCAGTTAGACATGGACAAAGATGGATACCTGAAGACTCTCGACTATGTTTTGACGCGCGTTCCCGGTGTGTTCGCCTGCGGTGACGTGGCCGACCGCCGTTACCGCCAGGCCGTTACGGCGGCCGGTACTGGTTGCATGGCTGCGATCGAGTCTGAGCGTTTCCTCGAGGGACAGCCGGAATGACGCTGAACTTTTGAATCCGCACTTCTTCCCACTGCGTCGAAAGCCTGTATTTAGGGACCACTTGCTATGCAATATGCACGTCTCGGCAATAGCGGACTGATCGTTTCCCGCCTTGCGTTTGGAGTCATGACCTTCGGGCACGACGAAGGCCCGATGGGCGCGGTATGGAAGACCGGCCAGCAGGAAGCCGATGCGCTGGTGCAGCGCAGCCTTGATGCCGGCATCAACTTCTTCGATACCGCGGATTCTTACGCTGGCGGTCAGTCCGAAATCATGCTGGGCAAAGCGCTCGGCACGCGTCGCAAGGACATCGTTCTTTCCACCAAGATTGGTTTCCGCTCCGGATCGCCGATCACGCAGGCTGGCAGTTCCATGCGGCACATCGTGAATTCCGCCGAAGAGTGTCTGAAGCGGCTCAATACCGATTACATCGACCTGCTCTCCATTCATCGCTTCGACGTGCACACGCCGTTTGAAGAGTCCGCCCGTGCTCTCGATAACCTGGTTACACGAGGACTCGTCCGCTACGCGGGGTTTTCGAACTTCACGGCGTGGCAGGCGGCAAAGTTCCTGGGTATCCAGAACGCGCGCGGATACGCGCCTTTTATCGCGGCGCAGATGTACTACTCTCTCGTTGGCCGTGACCTGGAGCACGAAGTGGTTCCATTTTGTCAGGATGCGGGGATTGGAATTGTCGTCTGGAGTCCGTTGGCGAGCGGATTCCTTTCGGGTCGTTACACGCGCAAGGATCCGACCGGCGGCAAAGGCCGCATCGCCGATTTCGATATCCTGCACATTGACCGCGAGAAGGCGTACGACCTCGTCGAAAAACTCCGCGAAATGGCCTCGCGTCACAAGGCAACCGTCGCCCAGATCGCGCTGGCCTGGCTACTGGCCAAGCCTCACGTGAGCACAGTCCTTCTCGGCGCGAGTAAACTCAATCAGCTCGAGGACAACCTTGGTGCAATGAACGTCTCTCTAACCGCCGAAGAGGTTGCGGAACTCGACAAACTCACCGCTCCGGTTCCGCTGTACCCGAACTGGTTCCAGACTTTTGCGCTCGACGCCGCGGTGCGCGACGCGCTCGCTGCACCGCACAAACATTGAGGTGATCTATGGCAAAAACCTGTACTCATCAGAAAGACATCAAGAAAGTGACGCCCAGCGGCAAGGGGTGCAAGGAATGTCTCGAGATGCACGATACGTGGGTGCATTTGCGCATGTGCCTCGAATGCGGGCACGTTGGCTGTTGTGACTCGTCGAAGAACACGCACGCCACCAAGCACTTTCATCAGACCAAGCATCCGGTGATGCAGTCATTCGAGCCGGGTGAGGACTGGCGCTGGTGCTACGTGGACGAAGTTTTTTTGTGAGGCAGTCGCCAGTCGCTAGTCGCTAGTCTCTGCAAAACCAAGTCTGTCATCCTGAACGCAGTGAGGCTGAAAGCCGAACGAAGCGATGGACCTATGTGTTTGCTGTTTGCGGGCGACTAGCGACTGGCGACCAGCGACTAACATCAGTGACCACCATCACACCTGCCTGCCTCGGGGTTGTGATACAACTTCCTGTGATCCGCATGCACGTCGCTAGCGCGAATCAACCCAAAAAGTTGCTCCCGGACGGCTACCCGTGCTGAGAGCCCTGTTCATCTCCCTTTCAGAAAGCCGCTCGCTGCGAGCCATTGCCGAACGTTCTGCAGCGGGACAGCGCCTGTCGAGCCGCTTTGTTGCCGGAAACCATGTCGAAGATGCCATTCGTGTGGCTGCCGAACTCAATCGCAGGGGCATCACCGTTAGCGTCGACAACCTGGGCGAGAACGTGACCAATGTGGAAGAGGCCCGGGCCAGCGCCCAGCTCTACCATCAATTGCTGGACCTGATGGCTGCCAACCAACTGAATGCGAACGTCAGCCTCAAACTGACGCACATGGGTCTGGATGTAGACGAGCAACTCGCCCGCGATCTGGTCACTGGACTAGTGGACAAGGCCGCCGGCATGAGCCCGCCGAACTTTGTGCGGGTCGACATGGAAGGCTCCCCTTACACGCAACGAACGCTGGACTTCGTGCATGAACTCCATCGCCGACCAGGGCACGCGGGCCGAGTGGGGACTGTCATCCAGTCGTACATGCTGCGTGCCGAAGCCGACGTCGAGAAGCTGCTTTCAGACCGCATCCGCATCCGTTTATGCAAGGGCGCTTACAAGGAGCCGCCCGAGATCGCGTTTCAGAAGAAATCTGATGTGGACGCGAACTACATCAAGCTCATGAAGATGCTGCTGAAGAGCGGTGTCTACCATGGGCTGGCCACGCACGATGAAAACATCATCAACGAGGCCAAAGCATTCGCCATACGTGAGAAGATTGCCCGTGATTCGTTTGAGTTTCAGATGCTGCACGGCATCCGCCGCGACCTTCAGCAAAGTCTCGTGCGTGATGGTTGGGGTATGCGGGTCTACGTCCCGTTTGGAACGGAATGGTATCCGTATTTCATGCGCCGGCTGGCCGAACGGCCAGCGAATGTGTTCTTCATCGCGAAGAATATTTTACGGAGCTGACACAGAGACAGGGATCGGGTTACACGGTGTTGGCGCGGACTTCGTAATGGATCGCCACCGGCTCGACGCGGCACAACAGTTCCCGTGCCTCCGGCTCGAAAACGGGAACGCTGTAGTCTTGACCGGCGAATTTCTTCACCGCATCCAGCGAATCAAATAAATTGACGACCACGAATTCGATTTCGCACGGACCATCTCTGCGCAGGATGTAGCCGCCGCGATATCCTTCCACCTTCTTCAAGCCCGGCAAGACCTTATCTCGCAACAAGGCTTCGTAGGCATCCGCGTTCTGAATTTCGGTCCAGCCTCGCCAATGACGCGCGATCATCGTCCAACCGTCCTCTGAATTCTTGTGTCTTGATCCAAGGATCTTAAGCGGCAGGGAACATCCCGCCGGCAAACCTATTCGTGCGGGGGCTGCGCGGGCGCCAGTGGCAGTTTCGTCGTCTCCCGCAGCATATTCCGCTCCTGGTCCGAGAACATGCCCTTGAAGCGATCGGACTCGAGTACGCGCTCGCGCTGGTCCGGAGGCATGGCACGCAAGTCCCCGATCGCCGTCTTCATCATCTTCTGCCGATCGGGAGGAAGCTCCTTCCACTGTCCCGCCAACTGTCGCGCCTGCTGCTTTTGCTGCGGAGTCAGGTGCTCCCAGGTCTCGATCCGGTTCAACCGGCGCTGCTGCTCTTGCGGTGGCAGGTTGTTGAAGGTCTGCAACCGGTTTACCAGCCGCTGCTGCTGCTGCGGTGGAAGCTTGCGGAATTGCGGGTCGTTTTGCAGGGCCTTCTGTTGATCGGCGAACGACAAGCTCTGGTGCGATCGCAGCCAGTCGCCCCCGTGCCGCTGCGCCGCCTGTGGCGGACGCGGTACTTCACGCGCCTGCGAGTTGCCTTGTGGTGGCCGTGGCACTTCTCGCCCCTGGCCCGAAGCGAAGGCGGCTGGATTCTCACCATGTGGAGTCGGTGTAGGTGGATGTGCCGCCTGGCCCTGTCCCTGCCCGAATCGCGCGTTCGGTTCCTCTCCGCGGGTCTGGTTGCGCTCCGGCGGACGAGGCACATTGCGTTGTTGCTCGCTCGCGAAAGAAGAGGTACTGCGGGAGTTGCGCTCTGCCCCCGACGGCGGATGCGCTACGCCGCGCGCGGGAGGCTGAGTATATCCTCCGAATCGTTCCTGAGGCCGCTGCTGCATGGCGCCATGGAACGAGCCTGCATTCTCGTGTGAAGCGGGCCGTGCTTGTCGTGGCGGGTGCGCGACTTCGTGGTGCGCGGCGGGTGGGTGTGGGGCCGGGTGGTCATTGTTGTTCCGGCGTTGTCCTAGCGCGGGCAAAGACAGCGCGACCGCCAGCATGAAGCTGGCCGCTGCCATCCTCCCCGTGTTGGACTTGCCCGTCATGATTTAGTCTCGTTCCCGGTTTCTTCTCTAACAGTTCCTTACGGATTCTCCTGATCCGCATCGACGTCGGGCTGCACCTGCAGATCGTCGAGCAAATCGAAATTCGCGTACAGATCTTCGTTCTTATCGAGAGCCTGCAGATCGCCCACAGCAGTTCCGAGTGCCGCCACAGGAGGTGGCGGCGGGCCTGCTGTCTTGAACCAGTTCACACCGCCGACCATCATCAACACCAGGGCCAAGGCTCCTGCCAGCACTGGGCCGCGGAACCACGACAACCATGCCGCACGTTGCGGCTTGGCGCGCTCCTCGCGCATGCGCGCCGCCAGTCGGGTATCAAAATATGGCGAAGGCTCCGGCGCCTGCCACTCATCCAGCAACGCCATGGTCTTCCGCATATCAGAGAGTTTGCCTGCGCAGGCCGAACAGCCGACCAGGTGCTCATTCATGGCCGATGTGGCTTCTTCTGCGCCCGCGGCCACATCCAGCATCAATTCTTTGATCTCATCGCACTTCATAGTTCCACTTCCTCACACAAATTCTTTCAGTTGTTCGCGGAGCGTCTCATACGCCCGGAACAATAAGGACTTCGTCGCCGACTCGCTCAACTTCAATACTTCGGCAATCTGCCGGTAATCCATCTGCTGGTACTTGTGCATCAGCACCGCCATCCGTTGCCGTTCGGGCAGAGCCTGCACCCTGGCGCGAATCGCCAACATGCGCTCGCGCCGCAGGATCGCTTCTTCGGCCGTCAGCGAACCGTCGGCCACGTCCATCGTTGTGCCGGTTTCCTCATCCGGCTCATCGAGGCTGGCCATCTTTTCGGGCCGTTCGTTACGCGTATCGCGCGCGTAGTTTACGGCTAGATTGGTCGCGATCCGATACAACCAGGTCGTAAATTTCGCGCTCGCCTCGTATCCCGAACGCGAACGATACACGCGCAGGAAAACTTCCTGCGCCAAATCTTCCGCTGCCGCCGCATTGTGCGACATGCGATACATAAATCCAACCATGGGCCGGCGATACTTCTGTACCAGGTATTCGAAGGCAGACTCGTCGCCCGCCTTCACTCGCAGCATGACGTCGGCATCGGTGAACCCAGCGGCAGATCCAGGCAGGGGGGTAGTGGTTTCGCCCGTGGGCTGGGCTCCGATGGAACCCATCGCCAGGAGTTCCCGATCCATGGCAAAGCTGCTCACATCCATATCAACCCCGTCCGAATCAGAAAGTTGCATCTCTGGCTTCTCGGAGGGGTCAGTGGAACTCCCTTGGCTTGAAGGGG
>Ga0210397_10001062_pt1 | contig 17771 bp, 10 predicted proteins | sample IncBWH2OmetaG_FD_160126 | JGI IMG/M metagenome (GOLD analysis project Ga0210397, IMG submission 160126) | Forest soil microbial communities from Barre Woods Harvard Forest LTER site, Petersham, Massachusetts, United States - Inc-BW-H-2-O ...
CAATGGTAGTGCCGATTGGATTTTTTGTTTTTGCATCCAATACTCTTCCCGAGATGATGGTAACCGGATCTGGTTTAACCATTGGAGAGAGAGCTACTGAATATATATCGGATTGATATGTCTCATCTCTCCATGCATAAGTGTATGCAATGTTACCGGAGGCGGGCACCGAGAAACCCAATTCACCGGCACTTGTATTAATGTTCGGACCAAGGTTGATCGGTTTACTCCAGTTGAGCCAGGTATCATCAAGGCGCTTTGACATAAAAATGTCATATCCTCCATATCCTAAATGTCCGCTAGATCCGAAGTACAGTGTTTTGCCATCTGACGCTAAGAAGGGTGTTGCGTCAGATTGAAATGTATTTATTTTTTTCCCCAGATTCATTGGCCTTGTCCAGGTTTTATCGGGCTTCATAAAGCTTACATATAAATCCAGATCGCCGTACGAATCTTTCATCTCTATACCCATCAGCATGGTTTTACCATCTGCTGCCAGGAAATAAGATGTATATTCATTTAAATTTTCAAAACCATCGAGTTTAATTTGCTTAGGTATTTCCCAGCCATTTGCCAGGCGATTTGTAAGTGAAACACCGTCACTTAATGAGCTGCCGTCAGGATTGTATGTGTTGGCGATCAATAGTGTGTTTACATCCGGAGTAATGGAACTTACAAAATTATGTCCCCCATTATTTAATGGCTTACCAATATTCAATGCTTTACTCCAGCTACCCTCTGCCGATTTAGTCGAATACCAGATGTCCGTTTTGTTTGGATTTTCTATGTTGTTATTATCACCCAGACGAGCAAAATATAAAATGGTTCCGTCAGAAGAAATGATCGGATATGATTCAGTATGTTGTGTATTTATATTATCACTCAAAGGTGTTGATGTGCCGATAAGGGCCACATCATGACTTAAGTTAATGGATAAATCAATAGGATCTGTTGTGGATGCTACGCCAATGGCATCAATATAATTCCAGCCTTCTGAATCCTTCGCCGAAGTTGTAATTGTCAATGATATAATTGGTGTTTTTGTTTTCTTTATCGGAATGCTTAAGATTCTTGATTTTTCTGTGAGCGTAACCGGTTTTGAAGAATATACTTTTGATGATTTTCCGGATGCTTCTGTAATTGTTATGGATGTGATGGCTCCCGGATGGAATGTTTCAATAACGACTATTTGCTCGGCAATAATGGGATCGCAAAAAGCAACTTTCAAATATGTATCCTGTTCAAAATAACCTTTTTCGTTGTAGCCTACAATCCATGAATAGCCGCTTTCTTTCGCACCAAATGCTGGATAAACATTGGGGATTCCCAAAGCATTTTTAGGGGAATACCAGGTGCCGTCATACGTTTCCGACGTTTCAATTATTTTGCATGCCCACCGCACTTCCTGTTGCCCGAAAGTGAGTTGTGTACTTAAGAAAAATACGATTAAAAAAAGCCTCATGTGCAAACAATTTATTTTAATACAGAACGGAATCCATTTTTATCAATCGCCGCAACCGCCTCTTCTACTTTTGTTTTTAACTCAATTTTATATGCGTGTAATTTCTCCTGAACTTCTGTATCAAATGCGCCTATTATCTGTGCTGCAATGATTCCTGCATTGGTTGCACCATCCAGCGCTACTGTTGCAACCGGCACTCCCGAAGGCATTTGTAAAATTGATAATATAGAATCCCAGCCATCAATTGAATTGGATGATTTTACAGGGACGCCTATAACAGGTAAAGTAGTTAGTGCTGCAACCATGCCTGGTAAATGCGCCGCACCACCTGCCCCCGCAATAATACATTTCAATCCTCTCTTTACTGCGGTTTGGCCATATTCAACCATGCGCTCAGGAGTTCTGTGTGCTGAAACTATTGTTAATTCAAATGGTATACCAAATTTATCCAGTATATCAGCTGCAGCCGACATAATTTTTAAGTCAGATTGACTCCCCATTATAATACCTACTAATGGTTTGCTCATGCTTTTATTTTTATAAGTTGTTTTACTTCCTCCGACTTCTTTTTCAGCCCTTCAATTGATTTGTCTAAAATAGTGACATGCCCCATCTTTCGGAAAGGTTTTGTGATTTTCTTTCCATATAAATGTGGATAAACCCCTTCCAGGTTTAATGCATCCTCGAGACCTTCAAAAATTGCTTCTCCGACAAACCCGGGCTCTCCCAATAAATTAACCATGGCTGCCGGACAATGTTGTGTGGTAGCACCTAAAGGCATATTTAAAATTGCCCGCAAATGTTGCTCGTATTGGGATGTATAATTTGCCTGAATTGTTTGGTGTCCACTGTTGTGTGGACGTGGAGCAATTTCATTTACTAATATTTCTCCGTTTTCTGTTAAAAACATCTCTACAGCGAGAATTCCTATAAGGCCGATATCATTTATTACTCCCTTAGCAATCTTTTCAGCTTTCTTATGCAGTTCGTCTGAGATCTCAGCGGGTGAGAATAAAAATTCAACTAAATTATGCACCGGGTGAAATACCATCTCAACAGTTGGGAATGCTGTAATTTCCCCGTCCTGATTGCGCGCTACAATTACACTTAACTCTTTAACGAAATTAATTTTCTTCTCTAATAATCCCGGCTTGTCAAATCCTTTTGATATGTCGTTACTTGTTTCTATTATCTGAACACCTTTGCCGTCATAACCCTCTTTGCCCAGCTTGTGAACCGCAGGCAGCAGATGTAAATGATTTGTAATTTCTTCTTTCGACTCTGTAAGAATGAATGGAGCTGTGGGAATATTATGTTTCTGATAAAATGCTTTCTGTAAACGTTTATCCTGAATCATTTCAACAATTTCAGGCTGGGGATACACTTTTGTACCTTCCTTTTGGAGCTTTTTTAATGCCTCAACATTTACATTTTCTATTTCAATGGTGATCAGATCCATACCCTTACCAAAATGGTAAACCGTATCAAAATCTGTTAACGAACCGGTAGAAAAACTTGCCCCCCAGTTTTTACAAGGTGCGTCAGCATCCGGATCCAGCACGTGAATTTCTAAATTATAATCAACAGCCGCCTGCAACAACATGCGCCCAAGCTGACCGCCGCCAAGCATTCCGATCTTGTAGTCTGAATAGAAATGTTCCATTTTTGTATTTAAGAATAACTACAAAGATACGGAAGTATCCAGTGTAAATGTAAAGTTTGAAGTGTAAAGTGGCAAAAATTTCCTTTTATGATATGATTTTGCGTTTCAAAAAGTAAAAATAATTTGCCTCGTTGAATCAAATTGCTCGAATTGTGATTGAATTAAAATTTCAGCGTCTTACAACCAGGAACTAGCGGCTAGTAACTACAATAAAAAACCCAGCGCCGAGGGTATTGGCGACTGGGTTTTTTAACTAACCAGATTAAAAAATTAACCGTATTCTTAAATATTTTTTATGATTGTTCTATGAATTAGAAAGCATAGATAGCAGCCATACCAATTGTTGGTTGAATGTTTGTTGTTTTAGGGCTGTTTCCGCCTGGGTTATGCAAGAAACCTTTGTTCTCAGTTTGTCCTGGCATAACACCAACTGTTTTGTCGTCAACGTGAGCCACATCTATACGGAATTCAGGTTTCAAGTTGAAGTGACCGTCCATCATTTTGATATCACCTGTAAGTGTATATTCGTTCATGTAACAACCTTGGCCAATTGCATAACTGATATATCTTACACCATCTTTATCATTGTAGTATTCAGCACGTAGACCTAAACCAAACACCTGGCTGAATCTGTAGTCAGCATAGATTGCTGCACCACCCCATTTTGCTTTGCTGAATCCGTCACTTTGTGTTGCATCCGGAACAAGATTTTTACCGAAACCATAAGCTGCATTCAGACCTAATTTGAAGGCGTCTGTGATTTGGTATGTAGTTGTTAAGTCAAATAAGTTAGAGAAATTGTTTGAACCATTACCGATTGGTGCTGTTGGGCTACCCAATGTAGGGAAGGATAAACTGTTTTTCTGATCACCACCGATGTAGTTAAGGTAGATGTTGAATCCATCTGTTGGTTTTAAGAACAATTGAGCAATTGCTGTTTTTTTACCGTTCCATGCATACATTCCATCCCAGCCATTTACAATACCGGCCATTAAACCAACATTGTCAGAGAAAGCATAAGATGTTTTAAGTCCAGTGTGGTAGAATGGACCGTTACCGAATAGATAAGATAGAGAGTAGTTATAGTTTAGAGGGGCATCAATTAATTCGTACCCAACGTGTGTACCAAACTGACCAACTGTAACGTTCCATTTGCTTGTTAACATGTATGACATGTACGCTTGTTTGATATTGATATCCGTTCCGTACAAGTTACCAAAGTTTCCTAACGCTGCATTCGGACCGTAAGCAAGGTCAATTACCACTTCAGATTTGTCTGTTGTATAAGCAAATTTTGTTTGTACCAATCCTAATGAGAACTGATTGTTTTTTACATCGAAAATACGGCCTATGTTCTGTCCACCTGCCTGAATAGGTGCACCTGCACCTGATGGAACAGTTCCGTATGCACTTCCTGCTGTGTTTGTTCCTTGTACAGGAGATACAAACGTAGGGTTATTCATGTTGTATTGATAATAAACATCTACATATCCAGAAATCGTTAATTTTCCGCTTTTTGTGGAATCTTCTTTTTGCCCAGCTTGAGATGTGAACGCTGAGAACATTAAAGAGGCCAGCGTAACGAGTGCAAATTTCTTCATAATAATAATTCGTTTAGTTGGTAATAATTTGATAAAAGGGTTGGTTAATTTTTCTGATCGATTAAACAAATTAGAATATTCATATCGTTCATGATGTAAACATAAAGCAAAAAACTATTCGACGCAAATTCAGTTTCACGCTAAAATCTAATATTTATGTACTATTTAAGTTTAAAATGCCTTTAATATTGAAAAAATACAATAGAATAATTATTAAACAAAATATTCAGAATTGCTACAAAATTAGAATAGTACAATTATTAAACACAACCGACTGGAACATTTTAAATAAAAAAAGGGTATTGAAGCCGATTATAAGGGTTTTTAGAAAATCTGGCTCTTTTTTAAGCCTTACATTATTCATATTTGTATGTTTTTTATAAAAATGACTTAAAATTTTACCCTATTTTTTAAAAAAAATATATTTTTTTTAAAAAATAGGGTAAAAAACAATCTATAAAATTGAGTTTTTAAGATTTTGATTCAAAAATTGACTAAAAATCAAAAAGCCAGTCTGGATTCAGACTGGCTTTTTGATTTTTTATAAATAAATGACTTACGAAGCTCTAAATTTTACAGCAATGATTGCCCGGTCATCTCTTTTGGCTTAGAAACACCCATTAATTCAAGGATAGTTGGAGCTAAATCGCCTAATTTCCCATCTTTAATAGCTTTTTTGTATTCTTTATCTATTAATATACATGGAACAAGGTTTGTTGTATGGGCAGTATTTGGCGAACCATCCTCATTAATCATATAATCAGCATTGCCGTGATCTGCAATTACAATAGCTGAATACCCGTTTTCAAGAGCTGTAGTAACAACTGCAGCTGTGCAGCTATCTACTGTTTCGCATGCTTTAACTGCGGCTTCGAAAACACCTGTATGGCCAACCATGTCCGGGTTTGCAAAGTTTAATACAATGAAATCCGGATCTTTAGATTTTAATTCAACAATGATTTTGTCCTTTATTTCATTTGCGCTCATTTCAGGTGCCAGGTCATACGTGGCTACTTTTGGAGATGCTGCCATTAATCTTTTCTCTCCTTTAAACGGCTCTTCTCTTCCTCCTGAAAAGAAAAATGTAACGTGCGGATACTTCTCTGTTTCCGCTATACGAATCTGCTTTTTACCGGCAGCTTCAAGCACTTCGCCTAAGGTATTTGAGAGATTATCTTTATCGAAAATTACTTTTACGTTTTTGAACGTATCGTCATAATTGGTCATGGTTACATAATAGAGATCCAGCTTAACCATGTTCTGTTCCTGAAAATCTTTTTGTGTCAATGCAACTGTAATTTCACGTCCGCGATCGGTACGGAAATTGAAACAAATAACGACGTCGCCTGTTTCGATCTTTGCCAGCGGCTTATCGTTTGCATCGACTATAACTACTGGTTTAATAAATTCATCTGTTACTCCAGCATTGTATGAATCTTCAATTGCTTTTACTGCGTCTGTTTCGTGTGTTCCTGTCCCATGCACCATTACATCATAGGCAAGCTTTACGCGTTCCCATCGATTGTCGCGATCCATAGCAAAATAACGACCAATGACCGATGCTATTTTACCTGTAGATTTAGCCATAGAAGCTTGTAATTCTTTTACAAAACCCAATCCGCTTTTAGGGTCGCAATCACGGCCATCTGTAAAAGCATGTACAAAGACATCTTTCAGTCCGTATTGATGAGCAATGTTACAAAGGCCTTTAACATGGTTTACATGAGAGTGAACACCGCCATCTGAAACCAAACCTATAAAATGAACTTTTTTATTATTCTTTTTAGCATATTCAAATGCATCTTTAATCGCAGGCTCGTCTGCTAATGTATTGTTTTCGACCGCCAGATTGATTTTTACTAAATCCTGGTAAACAACCCGTCCGGCTCCAATGTTCATGTGGCCAACTTCTGAATTTCCCATTTGACCCGCAGGTAATCCAACAGCCAGGCCAGATGCTTCTAATTTACTGTGCGGATAATTTTCAAATAAAGAATCAACAAACGGTGTTTTAGCTGCAGCGATAGCTGATACCTTAGGATCTGTACCTAAACCCCAGCCATCAAGAATCATTAATATTACTTTCTTATTCATTATTAAGGGTTATTAGAGTTCTGTAAATGTTGCTTAAAATTATGAATAAATTCTGTGAGTATGGGTTATTCGGAATGTAAACTTTGTGTGCGCCGCCTTTCATCTATAAACCTATTTGAAAGATTTACGTGTAATCTTATCAGAGCAAGCGATGTTTTTGTAATACTAAATTTTACTTTACTAATACTATGTATGTTATGTCTGGCAAGAAAATAATCTTTATGAAATTACTTTATTGGCACTATTTTGGCTTGGTAAACAAGAGTATGAAAAGGATTTCTGTTTTAAATTTTCTTCTATTATCATCTGTGTTTGCAGTATTGTCTCAATCAAATGATACTCAAGCGCAATCGTCCCAAGCCGTTCCTGATATTATAGAAAATATCCGTATTTCTATTAAAATGGCTAATTCGAAAGATTTAACAGGCTTCATGGGAGATATGGTTGAAATTCAGCTTCCGGATCAGGATAGAAATAATTACAGTAAGACGCAGGCAGAATTTGTAATGAGGGATTTTATGAAAAAGTACCCCCCTTCCAACTTCACCTACATACACAAAGTACTTGATAAAGATGATTTTAAGTTTACAATTGGCGAATATGTTTATGCAGGCGGCATAATGCGCGTTACAATGGTTATTAAACCTGTTAATGGTAAATATCTGATTGATTCAATTGTTATTGAGCGTAAGTAATTTCATGTAGTTTTAATTTATATAGTATATTTTCGCAAAAAGTCCCGCTCTAAAGGCGGGACTTTTTGCTGGCGTATAATTTCAAGAATAGCCGGATGGTTCGTTTCTTTTTAGTTTTTATCCCTTAATTTTGCCGCATGCAGTATAACTATTTAACAACCGTAGCAATCGACACTTTTATTGATCATGCATTGGCTGAAGATGTAGGAGACGGAGATCATACTTCTTTGGCTTCAATTCCTGAAGGGCAACAAGGCAAGGCACAATTAATATTAAAAGATACGGGAGTATTAGCCGGGGTTGAATTGGCAAGTCGCATTTTTGAACGTATTGATCCGACTTTACATGTTACTCTGAATATGAAAGACGGAGATTCGTTTGAACCTGGTCAAATAGCTCTTACTGTAAGCGGCTCCGTGCATTCTATCTTGCTTGCTGAACGTTTAGTATTAAACACCATGCAACGTATGAGCGGGATTGCCAGTTACACGCACGATCTTCAATCGCTTATCGCACATACAAAAGCAAAAGTACTGGATACACGAAAAACGACTCCGAATTTCAGAATGATGGAAAAGTGGGCCGTACAAATAGGTGGTGGTGTAAATCACCGATACGGCTTATTTGATATGATTTTATTAAAAGATAATCATGTTGATTTTTCCGGGGGAATTAAAAATGCTTTAGAAAACAGTAAAGCATACATTAAAAAAACCGGGCGTGATTTAAAAATTGAAATTGAAACCCGAAGTATTGCTGAAGTTAAAGAGGCGTTGTTGGAAGGCGGAGCATTTCGAATTATGCTGGATAATATGAGTCCGGTTCTAATGAAAGAAGCCGTTGCGCTAATCAAGGGTAAAGCCGAAACGGAAGCATCAGGTGGCATTAATGAACATACGATCGTTGCTGTTGCAGAATCAGGTGTAGATTATATATCTATAGGTTCGCTAAGCCACAGTTATAAGAGTAAAGACATGAGTCTTAAAGCTTTCTGAGTTGGATCAAAGTCCTTAGAAACTGCATAAACCAAAATGATTTTTTGCTTACCTTGCAAAACAATTCTACTAAGTACTTACACTACATTTAATATAAATTATTCATGATTGTTAAAACAAAAAAATACCAGTTAACGCCTAAAGAATTTATTAAAGCAGGTTTGTGGTCTATTGCAAAAGAGCAGTGGTGGTATGTTGTATTTCCATTTCTATTCGGTTGCATCGCATTTCTATTACCGGATGAAAAATGGTGGTTTATTATTCCTGCAATTCTTGCTGTAGTATTGTATACCTTGTTTTGGTACATACAATTCCTCGGCGCCTCTCAAATGGAACAAAGTAAAATGATGTTTGAAAAAATGAGCTACGAAATTGATAGCCGTCAGTTACTAATAAAATTGAATGAAAAACAAGGAAGTGCCGTTAAATGGGAGATGTTTAAAAAAGTTTATAAACGTAAAGAAGACTATTTATTTATGATGGGTAGAGGGCAATTTTTGTTGTTACCTTATAAAATTTTCACCTCTGATAACGACTTAAGATTTGTTGAATCCATTTTAAACAGAAAAGAACTGATTCAGAAATAATATCTGGCTGCATCAATATAAAAGAGAAAAGGGTCCCGTTCTGCTAAATAGCAGAACGGGACCCTTTTCTCTTTTATAAAATCTCTTTTAAAATTACAGTTTAGCAATTCTATTCATTGTTGTTTTATCGTTCCAGTGAAGTATTAATTGATATACTCCTGCCGCAACGGTTGTTTCTATTTGTACAGGTATACCTGCATATTCAAAAGTGCCGGTTCTTACAATATTTCCCGTTGCATCAATTAATAAATAGCTGATCTTTTCTGTTGAAGTAAAGCCCATATCTATTGTTACATTGTCGTTACACGGAACAGGATATACCAATACACTAGCTTCTAAATCCGGAAGTATGGTAGGAGTAGTCGTGCCCACCACTATAGGCACTGTTATCGTTGATGTCTGCCCAACTGGATTTGTTTCAAGCACACTTACGTTTCCGCTGGAACTTCCAAAATCAACTACAATGGAATTTGTACCTTGCCCGCTTACAATTGTAGCACCCGGAGGAACAGACCAAGTATATTGCATGCCGGCTGCATTCGGAACAGAATACGTTACTGTTGATGCATTTGCCGCAACAGTTGTCGGGCCGGAGATACTGGTATCAAAAGCCGGATTCTGATTAACAACCATTGATATGCTATTTGAAACTACATTCGTATTTGAAACACAACCGGCATTAGATACCATTGCTACATTTATAACATCACCATTTGCAAGTGAAGTTGAGGTATACGTTGCATTTGTAGCACCGGAAATAGCTGCACTTCCGTTTTGCCATTGATACGTTGGTGTGCCTCCATTTACAGGTGTAGCTGTAAATGTTGCAGATTGTCCGGCATAAATTGTGCTGCCAGGTGTTACACTAATACTTACAGATGCGGTCACAGAAGTAGCAATAGTCATGGTAACTTTAGCAGAAGTTGCTGTATTAGTTGTTCTGCAAGCAGCTGTAGAAGTCATTACCACGTCAAACTGATCCCCGTTTGCAATGGTAGATGTTACATAGGAACCCGAAGTTGCGCCTGCAATATTTGTAGCATTTTTTCGCCACTGATAGGTTGGCGTGCCTCCATTTACCGGTGTAGCTATATATGTTACGCTTGAACCAGTACAAATTGTTGTTTGTGAAGCTGAGACTGTAACACTTGGTACAACACTGGTATTAACCGTCATTGCGGTTTGTGTCGACGTAACAGTACTTGGAGAACTGCACGTTGCCGTTGATGTCATTACCACATCTACTTTATCTCCATTCGCCAGCGTTGTTGAAGTAAATGTTTTACCGGTTGCACCTGCAATATTAGTGCTGTTATTTCTCCATTGGTATATTGGTGTACCAGCATTTACAGGCGTAGCCGTAAACGTTACGCCCGTGCCTGCACAGATGGTTGTTTGAGAAGCCGAAACAGTAACACTTGGTGTAACATTCGCATTAACCGTCATTGTTGTTTTTGTTGACGTTGCTGTATTTGCCGAACGGCAGGTTGCAGTCGATGTCATTATCACATCTACTTTGTCTCCATTAGCTACTGTTGTTGATGTATATGTCGTACCCGTTGCGCCTGCAATATTTGTATTATTCGTTCTCCATTGATAGGTTGGTGTGCCCCCATTTTGAGGTGTAGCTGTAAATGTTACGCTGGTTCCTGCACAGATTGTTGTAGCCGAAGCAGCAATTGTAACGGATGGTATAACAGAGGAATTGACCGTCATAGCTGTTTGTATTGACGTTACAATGCTTGGAGAGCTACATGTTGCCGTTGATGTCATTACCACATCTACTTTATCTCCATTCGCCAGCGTTGTTGAAATAAATGTTTTACCGGTTGCGCCTGTAATATTTGTACTGTTAGTTCTCCATTGATACGTTGGTGTGCCCCCATTTTGAGGTGTAGCTGTAAACGTTACACTAGCGCCTGCACAGATTGTTGTAGCCGAAGCAGCAATTGTAACGGATGGTATAACAATTGCATTAACCGTCATTGCGGTTTGCGTTGACGTTGCTGTATTTGAAGAACTGCAAGACGCAGTTGATGTCATTATTACATCTACTTTATCTCCATTCGCCAGCGTTGTTGAAGTATATGTTGTTCCTGTTGCACCTGCAATATTTGTACTGTTATTTCTCCATTGGTAGGTTGGTGTGCCCCCATTTTGAGGTATAGCCGTAAATGTTACACTCGTACCTGCACAGATGCTGGTTGCCGAAGCAGAAATGGTAACGGATGGGGTAACAATTGCATTAACCACCATAGTGGTTTGCGTTGACGTTGCTGTATTTGAAGAACTGCAAGCTGCCGTTGATGTCATCACTACATCAATTTTGTCTCCGTTAGCAAGTGTCGTTGATGTATATGTTGCACCCGTTGCACCAGCAATATTTGTGCTATTATTTCTCCACTGATAGGTTGGTGTGCCCCCATTTTGAGGTATAGCCGTAAATGTTGCACTCGTACCTGCACAGATGCTGGTTGCCGAAGCAGCAATTGTAACGGATGGTATAACAATTGCATTAACCGTCATTGTGGTTTGCGCTGACGTTGCTGTACTTGAAGAACTACAAGCTGCCGTTGATGTCATTACTACATCAATTTTATCTCCATTCGCCAGTGTCGTTGATGTATATGTTGCTCCGGTTGCACCAGCAATATTTGTACTGTTGTTTCTCCATTGGTACGTTGGTGTGCCCCCATTTTGAGGTGTGGGTGTAAATGTTACGCTCGTACCTGAACAGATTGTTGTAGCCGAAGCAGCAATTGTAACCGATGGCGTAACAGTTGCATTAACCACCATAGTGGTTTGCGTTGACGTTGCTGTATTTGAAGAACTGCAAGCTGCCGTTGATGTCATCACTACATCAATTTTGTCTCCGTTAGCAAGTGTCATTGATGTATATGTTGCACCCGTTGCACCAGCAATATTTGTGCTATTATTTCTCCACTGATACGTTGGTGTGCCGCCATTTACCGGCGTGGGTGTAAACGTTACGCTTGTACCTGTACAAATAGTTGTTGCAGAAGCGGAAATTGTAACCGATGGCGTAACAGTTGGATTGATTGTTATCGTACTTGTACTGCTAGTGCCATTGCCACACGTATTGACAGGAGTTACAGTCACACTACCTCCGGAAGTTGCAAAAGTAACTGTAATTGAATTTGTATTGGCTCCTGAAGTAATTGTTGCTCCGGTTGGTAGCGTCCAGTTATAACTCGTCGCTCCTGTTACATTAGCAATAGAATAACTAATTCCTGCAGTGCCTGCACAAAGAGTAGTAGTTCCTGTAATAGATCCTGCTGCTGATGGTGTAGAACATGGAAGGCCTTTTAATATTACTGTTCCCATATAAGAAGGATCTGTCCATGCCTGATCGGCAGAGGCTGCCCAGGATATTTTTCCATCACGGGCACCTCCATCATCATCGTCGTCTACTTCAACATCAAATCCAACCAATTGATTGACGGCAGGTGTACCCGTTAATGTTGACCATGGAAAGCTCATCTCCATTACATAACCTGTCGCATTGTCTACTCTTTTAAAAGTAACGCCTGTAGTTTTATTATTCTTTTCATAGATAGTATTGTCGTTCCAGCGGAAAGTATATTGAAAATCATTGGCTCCGTATGAAGTTCCCGCTACATTACCAATATTAAAAAAAACTTCCACTGCATCGTCATTATAATAATCCGTTCCACCATTATTTACTTTAACATCATCAGTAACATTTACCAATAAGTAGAAATTGTTGGCGTCCCATAATGCCTCATAATTAGCAGACAAATCTGCCGGTCCGCTAATTGACCCTCCTATCAGATTATTTAATGAAGCAGAAGTATTAGAGCCTCCCCAAACAGCATCTGTACCACTCCCGTCAATAGTAGGTGCTGGAGCTGCCTGATTTACTACTTTAATAACAAAGATTGGCGTTGCTGTAGTAGATGCATTTTCTGAATTCGAATTATATGCCTTGGCAACAATCTGATTTGGCCCTGCCGGTGCACCCGTCCAGGAAATTGTATATGGTGAAGATGTTGCTGTGCCTATTAACGTTGTACCGTTATAGAATTCTACTTTAGTGATGGTACCGTTTGTTGTCGAAGCTGTTGCTGTAAGGGTAATAGCAGTGCCTTCATTAACTAATTGTCCGCTTGTTGGTGCTGTTAATGCTACACTAATTGTCAAAGGAGCTGCATTGCAGGGTTTCCAGAAATTCCCTGTCTGAACAAACAAAGAAAGTACGCGTAATGTGTTCCCGAAATATCTTGGTAAAGCATCTGTTGTCGCCAGCGTTTGGGTATACATGCTATTCATGATCGTCTGGTAGGTCGAATTCGATCCGCAAATACCCGCCGCAAATGTTGATACAAAAGATGCTTCAACCAATCCGGTTCCGCCTGCTTGAGGAATAGGAGCGCCTGCATTAGCAGCACCTTTGCCATTCACATAAGCTGCTATCGGAACACAGAAATTTGTTTGTGCTGTTGATGTACCATACCATAAAACATCCACGGCCATTCTCCATGGATTACGGCATGCATCATACCCGTATTCATTGTTTCCGTTACAGCTGTTGGGTACACCACTCGGGTCTGACCAGTTACTGATCAAACCTGTTGTAGTATTTCTGTTTGCGTTAAGTAATGTATAGGCTGCTGTTACTGCACTGTTCCATGTTGATGCCTGCGATGTTATTTGAGCAGCAAATTGTCTGTAATAAGCTGGTGACTGGTAACTTGGATTGCGGCATGTGCTTCCAAAACCCCAGCCATCGCCGTTAATAGCTTGAAAAGTGGTGTTGTGAATTTCTGTATTTTTTATTGCCGTGATTAACGTGGTTGCTTCTGTATTGTAATTATATGGACTTGTAGCTGAAGGCCATTGGCATTTAGCTACAAGAAGCGCCATTGCTGCATCCAAATCTGCATCTGTTGCACCACCCGATTGATCTGGTGTACAGTTTCCTGTTCTCCAGTTCATTAATCCGTTGCCATCAGAGTTTGCTTTGTAATAACCCCATAAACCATCAAACAATGGTTTATCTCCTGCATAAGCTGCTAATAACATTCCATAACCAATTCCTTCTGAAACGGTTTGTGAAGGCGTATCAAAATTTACTCTGAAATTAGATCCGCAAGCTGTTACATAATTCGTCTTCCAGGTATTATAAGCGTCTGCCGCATCCTGAGACATACCGAATTGATTTGATCCCGGATTGTATGCGCCCGTTGGTAAATTGGTAGGAAGGATACCATTGCCATAAGGATTAGCTACTGCTGCTATTTTTGAACCAAATGGTATAGCAGGGCTTCCGGAATTGATTTGTCCAAAAGTCGTTACAATAGATAATAGAATACAAGATAGAAGGGATAATATTCTCATATAGGCAGATTTAGCATCCCTAAAATACTTAATAGAAGGAGTATTTTATTTGTTATGTAATAAAAATTAACAAATTAATCCTATAAAAATTCCTTTATACGATAGTAAATTAAATATTGATTCAATTTTCGGGCAAAAAACAAATTATCGTATTGAATAATCAATTATTTGAATATCTGAAAGAAGATCAGACTGCTTCCATAAGCCAGGATGGCCATGTAGGTAAATTGAATAAAAGGCCACTTCCATCCTTTGGTTTCACGATGCACAACAGCAATTGTACTCATACACTGCATGGCAAAAAGATAAAAAAGTAATAGCGAACCTGCGCGGGCAGCAGTATAAAAAGGGAGCCCATTTTCATCTACCTGAACTTTCATTGATTCCCGAACGGATAATTCATCATCGGTATTGCCGACACTGTATATAGTAGCCATTGTACCTACAAATACTTCCCGCGCGGCAAACGATGTAATCAGTGCAATACCAATTTTCCAATCGTAACCAAGAGGTTTAATTACCGGCTCAATAAACTTTCCAAAATGTCCGGCATAGGATGCTTCAAGTTTAGCGGCAGCCAATTTGTTTTCATGTATTCCGGCAACAACAGCAGTATCGGCAGCAACACGTTTTTCTGCTTGTTCCATGGCATCGCTCGGACCAAATGTTGCCAATACCCATAATATGATGGAGATGGCCAGAATAACTTTGCCCGCTTCAAAAGTAAATGTTTTGACCTTTTCAACTATTGATGTAAAAACATTTTTAAAACGCGGCCATTTATAGGTTGGAAATTCCATGATAAAATAACTTTTATCTTTTCCACCCATCCACAAATGCAAAAACCAGGCACTGATAAGCGCCATAAAAAATCCAAGTAAATAAAAACCCATCAGGGCTATTCCCTGAAGATTAAAGACTCCCAACACACGGATTTCAGGTATCATCAATCCGATCAATACAGTGAATACAGGAATGCGTGCCGAGCAACTCATTAAAGGTGTTACCATAATGGTTATGAGCCGCTCTTTCCATGTTTCAATACTTCTTGTAGCCATGATTGCAGGTACAGCACAGGCAACTCCTGAGATCAACGGTACAACGCTTCTTCCGCTCATGCCAAAAGGCCGCATGATTTTATCCATCATAAACATCACGCGCGACATATATCCGCTTTCTTCCAATATGGCGATGAACGCAAAAAGGAACGTGATCTGAGGAATGAATATCAATACACCTTGTAGGCCTGAAATAATTCCTTCATTAATGAAATCTTTGAAATATCCATCAGGCAGAAAACCGGATACAGTTCCTTTTAACCAGCCAAAACCACTGTCAATCCACATCATTGGCATTTCAGACCAGGCGAAGATGGATTGGAAAATCAGAAACAATATGGCAAGAAAGATCAGATACCCCCAGATCTTATGTGTTACAATTTTATCCAGATTATTCGACCAGCGCACCTTAGCCTGTCGCGCATCTTCACTCATTACTTTGTGAATAATCGTATGAATGGCTTCGTAGCGAGCCAGCGTTTCGCGGTATTGCAGCGAATTGCTTTGAAGATGATGTTTTTCAACCAATGCTGAAATATCTTCCTTTTCTTCAGGTGTTAATATAGAAGTCTTCTTGTGTTGATGTGCTAACAACAGTGCCATGTAATCGCTGTTGATCTTAAACCGGTTCCGGATATAGGTAACAACCGGAGCGGCAACATCCGCTGATTTATAAAAACTATCAGGCACTACATGAACCGGGCACACCAACGCAGCTTTCAATGAATCTATGCCTTTGCCCGTGCGTGCATTTATTTCTACAATCGGAACATTCAATTCTTTTTGTAAAGCAATCAAATCAAATGCAAGGCCTCCTCGCTCGGCTACATCCAACATGTTTAAAGCAAGGATGACCGGAAAGCCCAAATCTTTTACCTGAGTAAACAGCAATAAATTTCGTTTGAAATTTGATGCATCAATAACAACAACTAAGACGTCGGGGTTTTGATTACGAAGTGTTTCAGTCAGGTAATCAAATACAACTTGTTCGTCTAATGAGCGTGGGTAAATACTATATGTGCCCGGAAGGTCAATGATATCGGCCTGTATAGTAGAACTCAGGTTCGAAACACCCGTTTTTTTATCGACTGTAACACCCGGAAAATTTCCGATTTTTTGATTTAAACCAGTTAAATAATTGAAAAGAGAAGATTTGCCTGCATTGGGATTTCCAATTAATGCTACTTTTAGTCTTTTCATCTGGTCAACTATTTTAAGAAAGTAAAATTGTTGATGCTTCTTCCAGTCTCATAGAAAGATTGTATCCGCAGACTTTAATACAAATCGGATCACCTAATGGAGCTTTACGATCCAATTCTATTTCACAACCTGGTAAACAACCCATTTCCAGCAATTTTAAAGACGTTTCTTCGTCTGTAAAACCACAAATGGTACCTCGCTCGCCAATACGTAAATCTGCAACCGTTTTAAGAGGAATGGGCATTCTTATTTAGACTTAATTCAAACAAAGGTACAACCCATAGCCATACCCTCCAACTGAAATGGTCATATTTTACGCTGATATTCCACAATTCTGTATGGTATTACTTAATCAAAGGCTAAATGATTATTTTATAGATAAGTAGCCCGAATAATTAAGCTGAATAAAAAATACGCTTCACGCGTTCACCAACTCCGGTTAAAACTTCATAGGCGATTGTGTTGATTCTGGCAGCCAGTTCAGATACGGAAGGGTTTTCGCCAAAAAGAACAACTTCATCTCCTGCCGATGCCTGTGCGTACGTAACATCTACCATACACATATCCATACATACATTACCTATAATCGGGCAACGTACGCCATTAATTAAAACTTCTCCAGTACCATTGCTGAATCTGCGATCATATCCATCGGCATAACCTACAGCAATAGTAGCAATTCTGGAAGGCTGTAGCACTTTTCCTTTTCGGCTGTAACCTACCGTTTCTCCGGCTGCAATTTCTTTGATCTGAGAAATGTGCGTCTTAAATGTGCTGATCGGCTGCAATTCACTTTGATAGAGGCCCGCACTTTCTACTCCATATAAACCAATGCCCAACCGGACCATATCATAATGTGCTTTTGGAAAGCGCATGATACCGGATGAGTTGGCAGCATGTTTTAAAAATGAATACGCTACATTGATTTTCAGCGCGTCTGTAATCTGATCAAAAAGATTTAATTGTTGTTGTGTAAATCCATCATGTTCTGCAGCATCTGAAGCCGCAAGGTGTGTAAACGCTGATAGTACTTGTAT
>Ga0210397_10001066_pt1 | contig 17713 bp, 15 predicted proteins | sample IncBWH2OmetaG_FD_160126 | JGI IMG/M metagenome (GOLD analysis project Ga0210397, IMG submission 160126) | Forest soil microbial communities from Barre Woods Harvard Forest LTER site, Petersham, Massachusetts, United States - Inc-BW-H-2-O ...
TGAAGGGTTTTTTTGGGGCGGGTCGGCAGAGAGTATTTGCAGTCTGCAAATACTCTTCACCACGCCAACTGGTTAGTTGGATCGAGGATTGTTGTGACTATGGTTGAGTCAAGCGCAGATCTATTTCGTGGCTGACTCTTTCACGTACTGGACGAGTTGGTCACAGGTGGCGAACCAAACGCCTGGCTTCGATTGCATGTAAGTGAGAAGATCGTCGAGATGTTGCATTGGAGCTCGGTGGCCACCTAAGTATGGATGAAGAGTCAATATGAAGGTCGTCCCTTCCTTATAAGCTCCATCAAATTCCTGCTTGTAGAGCTCAAAGAGAAGATCCGGCGACGGCATGTGTCCTTGAGCGCCGAGATAGACAGTTTCCGTGAGAGTCCAATCGATTGGAAGTTCGATGACGCCGGTATCGAGACCTTTGCTGAAGATCTTGTACGGAACTTCGGAGGCCTGCAGACTCGAGTCGTACAGGAAGCCCTTCTTTCGAATCAGGTCCATCGTGTAGGGACTAAAAGCCCACGAAGGCGCGCGGTAGCCAGTGGGTTTTTTGCCGGTAAGAGAGCTTATGCGAGCGATTGCCTTGTCGAGTAACCGCTCTTCTTCACCTTCGTTGTCTAATCCGGGTGGGTACTCATGAATCCACCCATGGATACCGATTTCATTGCGGCCGCTTTTCAGAATCGAAGGTACAAGCTCCGGATGAATAAGAGAGTCGACGCCGGTAACAAAGAAGGTTGCAGGGATTTTATGACGATCCAGAATTTCAAGCAGGCGCGGAGTACCTGTTTGCGCACCATAGTCTGACGCGGAAAGAGCAGTTGGCTCGGTGGTGCCGTCGCGGAGAAGGGGGGCCTGTGTGTCGTCGTCAAAGGTGATAAGCACAGCGACGCGGGCGTTGTTGGGCCAGGACGGAGGGAGCAACTTGGGGCCCATGGAGACGGCTGCGACAGTCTCGAGAATCCTCTCGTCCGACCACAGAGTTCCCGGCTGTGATGTCATTTGTGACTGTTGAGTTCGCCGTTGCTGCGCAGAAGTGATAACAGGTATGAGACAGAGAAGGGAAGCGGCAATGCGAGAAGAAATAGCGAGACTCATTGGATCTCCCGAATAAAGCTCGTTGATTCGTCTAGTATCGTATTGGGTTAGTGGACATCTTTGCATACTATTCTTTATTCATTTAGGAATTTCTTCAGAGAGTTGTAACTCCCGCCAATCTGTCGGAGGCTTGGAATGATGAAGGCTCGTTGGGCTGACTTGGTTACTGCAATTGTTATTGTCGCGGTTGCGCCTGTTGTTTCGGCGCAGCCAGTTTTTCGAAATATCTTTCCTCCTGAGGAGTTTGCAGCCCGTCGAGCGAAGCTGTTCGAGAAGATTGGAACGAGTGTCGCAATTCTCGAAGGGACGACGGAACGTCCGGGGGAACAGCCATTTCGCCAGGGCGACCAGTTCTACTACCTGACAGGTGTCGGGGAACCTCGAGCAATAGCAGTGCTGGATGGGCGTACCAAAGAGACAACCATCTTTCTCCTGCCTGCCAATTCGATGGATGTGAGCTCGAAATTTGGTGCCGGCGCGCTCTATCCAGGAGAAGAGAGCGCGCGACTGATCGGTGTAACAAACGTGTTTCCTCGCGAGCAGTTCGGAAAAGTTTTGGATGCGATCGCAAGGGAAGGACGCCTTATCTATACTCCGTTCCGTCCCGAGGTATTGGGAAGCGCTTCTTCCTATGACACGCAGCTCCTGACCAGACTGAACCGAGAAGATCCATGGGATGGAAGGCCGAGCCGTGAAGAGGCCTTTCGCTTGAAGCTGATGGGTATTGCACCGCGATCCGAGATTCATGACCTTGATCCGCTGGTGGACGAGTTACGTGCGATCAAAAGCGAGCGGGAGATTGCTGTAATCCGTGAAGCAACACGGATTGCAGACCGTGGAATCTTGAGAGCCATGCATGCAGCCAAACCGGGAATGTTTGAATATCAACTTCAGGCTGAATCAGAGTATGAGTTCAAGCGTGGTGGCGCTTATGGTCCGTCCTACTTCGCTTTGGTTGCTACAGGGAAGAACACCTGGTACACGCACTATCACTACAACACTGCCAAGCTTGAAGAAGGAGATTTGGTGCAGTACGATTATGCGCCGGACTACAAATACTATTCGTCCGATGTGACACGCATCTTTCCTGCTGATGGAAAGTTCACAGCACATCAGCGAGAGTTGTACACGATTTATCTTCGCCTTTATCAGGCGCTGATGACGTCAATACGAATCCACGAATCGCCTGTGACGATTACACAGCGTGCCGTTGAGAAGATGGATATTATCGTCGCGAGCTATCCTTTCACCGATCCTGCGATCAAGGCAGCCGTGCTCGGCTTTGTCGATGGCTTCCGAAAGAAGAGGAGTGGGATGCTTGGACATGCTGTCGGAATGGAGGTCCACGACATCTACGGCTCCTACAAAACGCTTGAGCCGGGGATGGTCTTCACTATTGAACCGATGCTTCGAATTCCCGAAGAGCACATCGGTCTTCGACTCGAAGACATGTTGCTGATGACGGCAGATGGCTATGAAGATCTTTCGAACGATGTTCCGATCGAGGCAGCGGATATCGAGCGGTTTATGGCTGGGCCTCTGCCTGAGGCTTTGCAATGAGATCCACTGCACTGGGAAGATAGTCGCTTCGGCCGTAGTGGAGCCTAGTGCTTTGCCGAGCATTTAGGCAGTCGGAAGGCGCCTATGCGAGTGCTGTAGCTTTGCCCTGCGGCCTTGATGTAGTCGCCGACATACCAGAAAGTGCAATCGTCTGAGGGGTCCATTGCGGTTGTGGTGTAGTCTTCCCAGCGGAGAGTATTGACTTGCGACGCCAGACCCTGTGCAAGGACGGTTTCTTTGAAGGTCATCACTCCTTTTGGATCTTTGGCAAGACGAGCAGCGAAGCGCTGGCCGGGAAAGTTGGGGTCGCCGCCGAAGGAGTAGCCAATGCCGATATTTCCTTGCCGGTCGATGCCGATGCTGGGCATCCATCGATAGAAACCGTCGGGTGCGTAGGTGCCTTGCTGATAGAGCTGTGGCTCACGATTTTTGTCTAGCTTGAGTTCATACCAGCGGACACCGCCGCCGCCGCTCTTGGTATCGACGGAGTGAAGGCCTGCAATCCACTCATCATGACCGATCCGGCGATAGACAAGCCGTTGCATTAATTTGTCTCCCTGTGCGTCGAGACGTGTTTCAGTTCCAGGCTGCGAGACACACTTCGTCAATTGTCCGTTACAGAGGTAGTTGTAGGGAGCGACCGTTATCTTTCGAGCGGGACTGACGGCAGTTTTGCTGGGATCAACCCAATCGACGTGAAATTTGTAGACGTAGAGTCCGTCGTCCGAGAAATGATCATGAAGCTGCGTACCTCCTGCAGCGATCATGATGTTCGGTGAACCGGCAGGTGGCAAACCCAGTCCGTCGATGTCCGCGTTATTGAGAAAATTAACTCCATCCAGGAAGACGCATTGCTCTGTGGCGGGAAGCCCCTGAAGCATCTTGTTGCGGTCGGCAACGCAGGCCTGCTTTTGAATGACATTGTCGCCAACGCTGGAGGGAACGTAATACCCATCGGGCCAGATTGCGGGGCGCGGATAGTCGGGGAAGAGAGGCCGCTTGAACTCGTAGCGGTAGTAAGGGCCAAGCGGATCAGGTCCCTTGCTTACGGCGTAACACATGGAGTAAGGACCCTGGGGATCATCAGGCGGTCGCCTGAAGATGGGCAGCACATAAAGCCAGCGATTCGCGAGTTGATCGTATCGAACGACGGCATCCCCGCTGGTGCGTTGTTCGCACTGTCCTCCGAAGCCGGCAAAGATTGTATTGGTGATGACGGGCCCATACAGCACCGTTCCGGTGGTGTTGTAGCGACTGCCTTTTTTTGTGTAGACCGCCATGCGGGAGTTCACTATCTGTACGATGTGGTCCGGGCCGACAGCAAGACTATTGTCGGACGGGTTGCGCGTAGTAGCGGTGCCTTGTGGCCCGACGAAGCCTTCACCGAGGCCATCGAAGCTTCCCACGAGAGGCACTGCGTTGCGCGAACCTTGCTGCTTTTGCTCGATGAATGCGCCCGATTCGAGAATTGCTGGATCGGGTGCTGCGTTCGAGTCGGCATCGGTCTCTGTATCTTCGTCGCCAACTTCGGCTTCGGGAGAGGTCCCACAATGATTACGAAGACTGCCACACTCGGGAGCAGATCCAGCGGTATTGGGAGTTTCCTTCAGGTCAGTGATCCTGGGTGAGAGATCATGAGCCGCGTTCAGCGTTACCGTCGTTTTTCTCGCCACGTTGTCCTCGTTGCGAGGGGCTACCTGTGCGAAAGTGTGGCCCGCAAAAGCAAAGCCGATAAAGAGACAAAAAACAGTTGAGAAAACCGCCCAGAGTTGCTTGGTATGCGTGAGAAAAGTGTCAGTCATCTTCTGCCGGCTACCTCAGTGTGAAAGGTTATCGTTTGAGCTTCCGCTATTGGTTGCCTTGTGTCGGAGTTGCGCTGGAGGCAGCGAGGGGAATGATTCCCTTTGAAGCAAGTGACTGGTTGAAGCTAGGAACTACTTTCGTCATCAACTCGTGATAGTCGGCTTCTGCATGAGCGAGATCTTTTTCGATGCCGGCAAGAAGTTGGGGCGAAGTATCGGTCGGGCCGTAGTCACCTGCGCCTGCGACATCACCTGCGCCTGTGCCAACCTCTCCGTTCAGCCATAGGAGGTTGTAGTAGACCTTATAGGCGGAGATGTAGTACTTGTCGTCGCTCGCCGCAAGATCCTTCGAGAGAAGCTCGTATTCAACGTCCTGCATCTTCTTGTCGGTATCCTGGGCGGAGTGCATAAGTTGAGCCTCATGATCGTTTTCCGCCAGCATTTTTTCTACCTCGATGAGTTGCTTCCGCATCCACTCGATCCGGTTAACCATGTCTGAAACTTTGTTGACGTCATCCCGGATACGAAGCTGCATCTTGAGTGAGGCTTCAATGCCTTGCTGATTGCCCGGGCTGTGTGGATCGATGAGAATCTCGAGCGGCTCTTTGAAGGACTCGCCGTCGACGGTTAGACGCACTGCGTATTTTCCAGGGGCAACAAGCGGGCCTGGCTGATCGGGTGACATGCCCCAATGCGTGATGGGCCGAGAATCTTTACCTTTAAAGCGCTCCTCTTCCCATATGTGCGGGTCTTCAGGCGGAATCGTGCGAAGAGCGATGGTTCGCATGCCGTCGTAGCGCATGTCCCATCCGGTGCGATTGAGACCGGGATGCCCCGGAGTGGTTATCTTGCGGATGACGTCGCCTTTTGCGTCAAGGATTTCGATATCAACGGGTTTCTTCGGCACGGATTTGAGCGAGTAGTTGATGAAAGCGGTCGTGGAGTTGTGCAGCCGGTATGCTTGACGTGGGGTGAAGAGGCGAACATCTGAAGACGTTTGCCGCTTCGCCATCTGCTCCAGAGGGGTAATGTCGTCAAGAATGTAGAAACCCCGACCGTATGTGGAGACCACAAGATCGTGAAAGCGCTTCTGTACAACCGTCCACGTGACAGGTGATGGCGGGAGGCCTTCTTTAAGTTGAGCCCAGCTACCTCCATCATCAAGAGAGTAGAAGAGAGCGTTTCCTGTTCCGGCAAATAGAAGGCCCTGTGCGTTCGGGTCCTCGGAGATGTTGCGAGCATATGCGAGAGGGCCTTTAGGCAGATTGCTGCTAATACGCTGCCAGGTTTTGCCGAAGTCCGTCGTCTTGTAAATGTATGGGTCACGATCGTCGACGAGATGAAAGTCGGCGGTTACGTAGGCAGTGCCGGGGTTGAAGTGAGAAGGTTCGATGCTGGTGACGGTTCCCCACGTTGGCATTCCTGAAATATTTTTGGTGACGTCGGTCCACTCGCCACCTCCGTTGCGCGTGTACCAAACCTTGCCGTCATTGGTTCCCGCCCACACAAGCCCCTTCTGGATAGTGGAGGGCGCAATCGCGAAGACAACTTCGCCGTAGAACTGGCCAAGATTGTCACCGATAAGGCCACCGGAGGAGACAATGCGGCTGGGGTCTTGCGTCGAAAGATCCGGACTCGCAACGGTCCAACTCTGTCCGGCGTTGGTTGTCTTGAAGACGACTTGGCACCCATAGTAGACCGTGTTGTGGTCGAAAGGATCGATGGCCAACGGGGGCGTCCAGTGGCAACGGTACTTGATTTGTGTGGGCGCCGCGTCGAGTGTATGTAGATAAGGGCTGACGGAGCGAGCCTGTTTTGCTTTGGCATCCCAGCGAGTCACTTCGTCGGCATAACATGAGGCCCAAACGATGTCGGGATTCGTTGGATCGGGCAAGGTGAAGCCGGATTCACAGCCTCCCATGCCATGATCCCATCCCACCTCTGCGCCCCTACCGCCACCGCCCGCAGCGATGCTGGGGCCTCGCATCGTGCTGTTGTCTTGCATATTGCCATAGACGTAATACGGCACTTGATCATCGACAGCGACGTGGTACATCTGGCCGATGGGAAGGGTCACCGAGTGAAAGCCTTCGCCGTTTACCGTGGTAATTGCGAGTCCCCCGTCATAACTGATTGCGAAGTGATCAGGGTTTTTAGGATCCATCCAGATGTCATGATTGTCGCCCCCCCAACGGACTTCGCGGAATGTCTCGCCACCATCAAGCGAGAGGTGGAAACCACTGTTGGCAAGCAGTATCTTATTCTCATCGCCGGGAGAGACCGCAATGCGGATGTAATAGCCGGCGCGGCCGATCAGAGTTCGATCCCAGCTTGTGAGCCGCCAGTTTTCGCCGCCGTCGTCGGAACGCCAGAAGGACCCCTGCTTGTCAGTTTCGATGAGAGCGTAGAGCCTGTTTGAATTGGTAGGTGCGATTGCGACATCGATCTTGCCTACAGGAGATTTGGGCATACCGTGGCCTTCAATGTGCTTCCAGGTTTCGCCCCCATCATGCGAGATGTAGACTCCGCTGCCGGGACCTCCACTGAACTCGCCCCAGGTATGCATCTCAACCTGCCACATTCCCGCGACGAGAGTCTGCGAGTCATGTGCGTCCAGGCTTAGTCCCGAACAACCCGTGTTTGCATCGACGAAAAGGGAGCGGCGCCAGGTCTTTCCGCCGTCGACTGTCTTATAGACGCCACGGGTCTCCTGCGGGCCTGTCAGCCGGCCTAGTGCGCAGACATAGACTTTATTTACGTCGTTAGGATCGACAATGACGCGTCCGATACGGCCTGTCTCAGGCAAACCCACGTTCTTCCAGGTCTTGCCGGCGTCGGTCGATTTATAGATTCCGTCACCGGCAACATCGATGTCCCGAATGGCCCAGGCCTCACCGGTTCCGGCCCAGATGATATTCGGTTCAGAGGGCGAAACCGCCAGAGCGCCGATGGCTGCCACAGACTGCGAATCGAAGATTGGCTGCCAGTCGTTTCCTCCATCGGTGGATTTCCATATCCCGCCGGAGGCCGCCCCGGCATAGTAGGTGCCGGTATCTCCCGGTACACCAGCAATAGCTGAAACACGATTACCCACTCGTGGCCCGAGAAAGCGGAAAGAAAACCCAGACGATCCATTGCCACGCCGACGCTGTGCACTCGCAGCTGATGAAAAACTCACGACGATTCCGATGAGAATTGCGAGGCCGATTTCGAGCTTTCTACTTTTCATGAAAAGGACTGCTCCGGATACAAAATTGGGTGATCGCAATTGTATACGAAAATGAATTCGTCGTTCATGAGTTTGTAGCTTGCGCTGGGCTACTTGAATTCGTTTTCTCACTCTGAGACAGAGTGTGTGCGAGAGTTCGAGAACAGGATAGGTAAGGGGAAATGGTGGACGCGGTAGGGATCGAACCTACGACCAGTCGATTAAGAGTCAGTGGCGACGGCTTTTGTGGCAATTGCTATAGTCAGCTTTCATTCAATACTGACGCGGGTTTTCGAACGGTTTGGCGGGCGGTTGAATGATGCCAATTTATGCCATTTACTAGCCAGACCACCCACAATTTTCACCACAGTTTTGGTCATTGTTGCCACAGGTTCGAAGACGCGTCCCTGCTTGGTCTCACCACTTGAATTGGAGTGAATGACTGAAGTTTCCGAAAACGTGACTTTGAGGGAGGTTGAAGTTTTGAACAGTGTTCAGAGTTATATGTAGCTTTGAGCGAAGCTTCCGCATCGCAGACTTCTGACGGTCCACACGATGATCAACCCATGATCGGCGGACTGGTCGGAAGTCTCTTGAACGTAGCACCATCCCAAAGCCAATAGCGGTTATCACTCCACCAATCGCCGAGAATCTGCCCCTTCTTGTTCGTCTGATTGAAGTTCCGGTAAACCCGTGCTCCCACGCCGAGCCCACGGGCTCTTGATTTCGCCTTCTGCAAGTTCCGAAAGTCCAAACAGAGACCCATTCCGGGCTCATAGTTCGGTGAATATACGGTGTAGTCAATCTTCATCCGTCGAATAGCCATCCCGCCCAGCGTACTTCGTAGGACGTGAACTCGCAATTCTGTCCCTCATTGATGAGGTGCTTGAAACGGGGTTTTCGGAAACAACCGGAGCGAAGTTGCCGAAAATGCGACTTTGCGGGCACCACGGGATTTACTTCCGGTTTGCCGGTAATCCACCCAGAACCAACGTGGACGAAGAGGACGCTGAGCGATCTTTATATTCAGACTGGCTTTGGCAATGAGACCGATCTAGGCCAGCGCACTACAGGCGGCCAACGCAACATCGATGTGAGAATTGCGAAGGCACCCAACACGACATAGGGCCACGTAAGCGCAAAGCTGCCGATGATCTGTTTTGAGCCGATTGGAGGTTGCGGGAAATGCCGAACGTTCTCCATGAAAGTTCGCTGAGCAAAGCTTGAATAGATGAAGAAGCCGGGGACGAAAAGCATGATGCAACCGGCAATTAGCCGAAAGCGCAGAGCCAGAATGCTCGTCGGGAAGAGCGATAGGAACACAAGTGATATTCCCCACACTTCTTGCGAGCTGTCGTTCGCGCCGACCGTGAAAACGGCCATCGGGTAAATCGCACAGCCAGCGATACCGACAAGAATGCCGAGACCGAACAACGTGGCGCTGATCGCTCTTTTCATTGTGGTGCTTTCCATGCCATCAAAGCTACCACTAAGAACAAACCGTGACAGGACGCTGGTACTGAATGCTCGCGGTCGCCGTCGGAGCGACTTCCCTTAGCGCGACTCCTGACGGGTTGTCGGCCACTCCGAAACAATCCTGCCGAACGACGACACGAACTTGGCGAAGTGCACGAAAAACGGGGTTTTGGGAAACTACGGCCCTATACAGAGCGAAGTTTCCGAAAATGCGACTTTGCGGCAGTTTGGCATTGCACTACCCTGTGACCATGGCTCATCCTTACGAAGAACTTGAAAAAACGCACCTCTGGGCAACTGTGGAGGTGGCGATAAAGGATTTGGTATCGAACAACGATTTGATCGAAAGCGCCCCCCGGCCTGACATCGTCGGCTCTATCTGCCAAAAGTTACTGAGTGATCGACGGGGGGTTGGAGAGGGAATGGTCGTGAGATCAGAAACGATCACCTCGGACAATCACGATGAGATTGAGTGGGACGAAAGCTACTTCAAGTTTTGTGACTTCGAGGAATTTTCGGAAAACGGGATAGTGTGCTCTGACTTCCACACATGTTCGTTTAAAAAAATTGACTGGTACTGGAGTCTGTTTTCCGGTTGCAATTTCATAAACTGCAGCTTCGTGGACTGTACGTTCGCGGGCACCAGCTTTCCAGCCAGTAGATTCATCGATTGCGAACTGGTGAACTGCAAGTTCATACCAGACAATCTCAGAGGTGAGTGCGATTTCTCAAATTCGTGGGCACATGGTTGCTCAATAGAGAACAGCCCGGGATTTCGGCCTGAAAATAGCAGCGACACTCCATGTGTCCGGTTCTGGCGAGCCGTCCGTGCGGCTGAGTGACGAATCCTTGTGTCGGGCGTAGTTGTTCCTGCAAAACGGATTTACTGAGATGGTCCGCCGCTTGATCTGCCAATTCTCCCGGGTAACGTTTAACGATGATGGATCAGGAGCTTTGTTTGCGGTCAGCAAGAAACAAGACGGAGAGAAATCCGAATCGATTGACTTCGTTTTTGCAAACAAAGTCGACGATCATTGGACGTTTCTTCTGATGTGTTGATCCAACTATCTAGTCTCTGAACGAAGCCAGCATGGCGCTCTCAATACCACCCGCCCAGAATCATTCCCATCACCATCAGAGCCACAGTCAGATAGCCTCCATTCACCGGCACTTTAGGCAACCGCCCGAGAAACGGTGTTTTCGGCAACTACGACCTGACCTGCCACAGATTGAACTTGCCGATAACCGGACTTTCATGGCATTTGGAGGAGTTCAGGCTACGGACAAAATTCCTTACCTCGGTCGTACTATTCCTAAATGAACATTGCACCCATCGTCAGAGGCTTTCTCGCGTCGGTTTTGTTCGTCTCCCAAGCTGGGCTTGCCGAGTCCTTCGATAAGCCGCTTCACAAGACCGCGCTAGACCTAGGACGTTCATCGTACCTAATGAGAAACGACAACAGGCATGTGACCGTGACCTGCTGGTACTACAAACATTTCATGGTCAAGGAGCACGACGATCCCGGAGTAAAGGGCGCAGAATTGATTGCCCTCGCATCAGCGCGACCCGGACACTTTCCCAAATGCTTGCAGGCCCTACAGTCTGGTGAAAAGGAGTTCACTAACTGGAGCGAGGAGTACAAGAAATTCCTGCCGTGGAATGGATATTTTGCAGGAGTGAAGCACGATCTGATTTTCCTCGAATGGCCTGATGGGGATGACAATAGCGGTATTCCATTCACCGCATTTGAGGCCGATGCGAAAACCAAGCTCTTCGAGGACTCTGTTACGCTCGAGGCTCGTGGAGAGAGGCATTTGAATTTCCTCCCTACCTCCGCCAATCAGATCGTCCTTCGCTAACTTCGAGTGGCGAGTGCTGGATGTTCTATCCCAAAATCTGGCGTGAGTTGCTGGAACAAACTGCAACAACAAACGGGACTGGCTCACTCACCGATCCCAAGATGCACCGATTACGAGGGCACACAGGCCGGAGTTGCTGCCTCCGTAATCGCCTATCCGGTCGAGACCACACTGTATCCTAAGCCTTCCACCCGTCCACTCGGCGGACCCATCAGATGCTATCCCCAAGAGTGACTTCATCCTTGAGCGGATCACTCCTGACCAACGCCGCAGTAGTCAGCCACCGATTATCTCGGTGCAGACACCCGCCCTCGTAGTGCTTGAAAAACGAGGTTTTCGGCAACTTCGCTTGACAGCCAGGTCCGCTGGTCTTCCGGCGACAGCGACGCCAGCGGACGAAGTTGCCGTTCGTTAGTTGGTCTGACAACCATGGTTGCCAAATTCTCAACTATTTCCCGCTGCCTGAATCTGATAGTTGACGTGGCCGCGACTCCATCCCCACCGCTCTCGGGCAGTAGGTGTCGAAGGTAGACAGGCCGCTTCCTCATATAGCTACAAGTGAGCGTCTTTGTCGTATGTGTCCATCAGGCCATGCACCACAGTAATGTTCGGCAAGTATTCGTTTTGGCTGAGGGCTATGAACAAGTTGAAGTAATGCAAAACCTGCGCTGTCCCAAAAACGGCGAAGTCTGCACTATCTTTTGTAGCCTCGTCATCATGCTCGCCTGATCTTAGAAATTCGATCTGACTCTGCATCGAGCCAAAAGTTGAATGTGTGTAGGAATGGCCCGAACTGTAGACAACCCTGCTCAGGAACGAAAAGATTTCAATCTTGTATTCGTTGTCGAGTTCCAAGGCGCGGTCGTGAAGAACCGTTTAGTCCAGCTAGTACCGCTGACAACATCCTGCGTCTCTCGTTTGACTTTCTCTGCGTGTTTGTCGAACTTGTCCAATTCCTCTTGAGGAGCACGGCTAAGAAAGTCAGGTCTTATCTCTCTAGTGAGACGCAGACTCTTCTCAAGCATCAGCGTGTCGTATTTGCGATAGCTGTTCAGTTCTGCTTCTGACGCAATCTGCAGGTATGAAGCGGTTATCACCAATTCAGCGAGACTTCGTAGCAAAATGTGCATCGCTTCGGCAAAGGGACGATCAGCATAAAGTCTTTTGATTGCCCGTCCTCGATTGGAGGCGGTGAGGATCGATGCCAGTAAAATTTCAAGACGATCATCCCACTTCTCCTTAGCAAGGATCGCGTTACCCAAATCGAGCATCGTTTCGACGCTCAAATCAACGCATTTGCTCGATATCTCTCTTTGAGCCAACTTCTCTGCATCTGTCATCCATCAATCCTAGCGCCTAAATCACTTGAATCAATTACCGCTCAATTCGATTACGTTATCGTGTGGGGCGCGGTACAGGCGACCCATCGGCCGTCGGTACTTACAGAATTTAGGGTGGGTTCCGATTCTCTGGCGTTGTCCTGTTTTGTCAGTGGTCGCACTCCGGTGGTTGCACTTGGTAATTCACTTAGGAACCGTTGTTGGTGTTTTCCGGTTTCCGGACTTTTTGAATGCGCGGACACAGAGCGGCGAAATAATTTAGCAGACCGCCTCCGGTGGAAAACGACAATCTTCGAAGAGGAAATCAGACGCCTTACATGCGATAGGGCGACGGCAAGGCCTTCGGCGGCTCGTCGTCCGGCAGGTCGTTGGCCGAGTACGCCTCCAGCGCCCGGATCAGATCGAAGAGCCATCTGGACGCCTTCGATGCCAGCTTCAGGCGTTTGCGCGCCCACTCGTCCCCAGCCGTCTGAATCAGCAACTCGGCAGGCGTCAGCGGAGTCTCCGCAAGATCTTAAACGGCGTTGAACACCTCGCGACGCGATACTTTTGCTCCTGCTCCGCTCTCGCCTCAGCCTTCAATTGTGCCGTGGTCTTCGGGGGATACGTTCGTCCGTTCGAGGCCATTATGGGTTTGTCGAGCGCAATCGCGATCAGCCGAGCACGAGCTGGGCCGGGAAACTTGCCCAGCGCCTCGTAGCTCTTCAGCATTGCCTCGGCCTCGACCTTCGCCATCGGCATCGGCTTTGGTCTTGGCGGATACATGCGCCCGTCGCGCGCCTTGATGGGTACGCCTGTCGCTCTGGCGATCTCCCGCGCCATGGTTGGGCCGGGAAGCTCGCGCCGCCACCCGTAACGTTTCAGCCGCCGCTCCGCTTCATCCTTCGTCATCGCCATCTCCTCCGATTTCCAGCCTCGCCGCAGCCCGTCGCAGGCACTCCGTCTCGTGATCTGCCACGCGCACATCCGACTTGCTGTCCGACAGACCGGCGCCGAACCCATTGTGAAGACCAGCCGCGACGCGAACGACTGCGCCTCCGCCAGCGTGAACTGGTAGCGCGTCTCCGGCCGTTGGCACGACTGCAGACACTCGTTTGTTTCGACCCTTGCGGAAGGTCAGGCCAGTGATACGACGATTATGGCGCTCGCGGGGCATGTTTCGAGGAAAATGATGGAGCGGTACAGCCACACTCGAAACGAGCGCAAGAGAGAAGCTATCTCGATCTTCGACAAAACCCCAGCTCAAGTCCCAACCCAGACCCGGGAAGGCGAAAAAGCTCCTAAAACGGCTACAGGGCAAAATGCCTACTACCAGAAACGACCACAGTCAGAAAGTGATGTTTCAGCTTCTATTGTCTAAACTATTGAGAATAAATGGTGGACGCGGTAGGGATCGAACCTACGACCAGTCGATTAAGAGTCGAATGCTCTACCAGCTGAGCTACGCGTCCTTGATTTTTGCTCCTGATGGAGGAGATCGGTGAGAGCCTGTGGCTGTTTCCACGCAGACCAGACTGCGATCAACCGACTTGTTAAAGATAACACAGCTTGACGCGTAAAACGGCGGCGGCAAGCTGTGTTCTCAAAGGAAAGTACTGCGTCAATCAGCCTACAAAGTCGACGTTTGCACGATGGGGAATGATGCCGCGATCGTAGCCCATTTCGAGGAGCTTATGAATAGCTTCGCGCCCGTCGGGGCCGTAGTTTAGCGTGCGGTCGTTAACGTACATGCCAACGAATCTGTTGGCTAGAGCGGGGTCGAGATCGCGGGCGAACTGCATCGCATACTCGAGCGCTTCTTCGCGATGGTCGAGAGCGTGCTGAATGCTGTCGCGAAGCGCATTGGTGGTCGCTGAGAGTGTTTCGGCGCCGAGAGAACGGCGGATAGCATTGCCCCCAAGAGGGAGTGGAAGACCAGTCTGTTCCCGCCACCAATGGCCTAGATCAAGAAGTTTGAGAAGGCCATCGCTGGCGTAAGTGAGTTGACCCTCGTGGATGATAAGGCCTGCTTCAAACTCGCCGGAAGCTACCGCGGGGATGATCTTGTCAAAGGGCACGACAGAGGTCTCAATCTCAGGGGCGAAGAGCTTGAGCGTCAGGTAAGCGGTAGTGAGCGTCCCCGGCACAGCGACGCGGGTCTTCTTGAGTTGAGGAACCGAGAGCTTGCGAGTCGAAACGACCATTGGACCGTAACCTTCGCCAACGCTGCCGCCGCACGCCATCAGGGTGTAGTTATCCTGCAGGTATGGATAAGCGTGGAAACTGATGGCAGTGACATCGTAGAAGGCTTCGTTGATGGCTCGGTGATTGAGAGTCTCGATATCAGTGAGGGTATGGACAAATTTGTAGCCCGGAACACGCACCTTGTTGGTGGCGAGACCGTAGAACATGAAGGCGTCGTCGGAGTCGGGGCTGTGGGCAATACTGATTTCTTGAGTGGCGGTGCTGCTGGTGGTCATGATGCTTGAATCCTTCTGAGCGGTAATGATGGTGAGTTGTAGCGAACTTATTCAACGGCTCGGTGCAGAACGAAATGTCGCGCAGAATGAATGATCAATATCTCCGCCAGCGCTGAATGCTGGTGAAGATGCCCGCGGCTGCAGTGATTTTGACGATCTCCCCTGGAATGAACGGAGCAATCGCCATGGTCCAAGTGGCCGAGAGACTGTGACCGTAAAAAGCGAACCACCCGGCTCCGAGAAGGAAGATCGGCAGAGTGGCTACGGTGGCGGCTATAAGAGCGCTACGGAAACGCGTAGTGAAGCGATGCATAGCCCGAACGATCCAGCCAGCACTTGCTGCGGCCAGAGGGTAGGAGAAGAGGAAACCGCCGTTGGGTCCGAGAAGATGAGCCGCGCCCGGAGTTGAGTAGGGTGTGAATACTGGAAGGCCAATTGCCCCTTCGATGAGATACAAGACCATAGCGGAGAAGCCGGCGACAGGTCCGAGGAACATCCCGACCAACAGGACGGCGAAGTTCTGCAGCGTTAGCGGGACGGGCGTGAAGGGAAGCGGAAAGGAAATGTGAGCGCAAAGAGCCACGACTCCAGTTGCAGCCAGGATGAGAAAGATCTTGCCGACAAAGGTTTCCTGAAGCGATCCGGTGCGAGCGAGGCCAAGCTGGGAGGAAGAAGCAGATTGCATAGAGCAGGTCCTTTCGTGCTAAAGAGGCTTGGGCGCAAATCCCAGCGCCGGAGAGGTGAGGGTCGAGATGGAAGAAGTAAGGTTCATTTCTGCCTATTGCAGGATATCAAGGCGAATGGGCTTCGTGCAGCTTATTCGATCCCTGTTGCAATTTGGATAGAAAGTTGAAGAGGCTGTACGAGTCGGTATGAATCAGGTACATGCCCGCAAGAAGAGGGGTTTTCCACTTGACGGTGGTTGATGTGAAGCTTGTACTTAGTCATGTATGAGCAGTTCGAATAACACTCGAACAGGAGTGAAACCGACAAGCGGCACGGTACGTTTGTTCGAGCGAACCCGGTTGGCGTGGCGCAAGATCGTAACCGGAGCTGCGGCATTGCTTGCGCTGGGTATGGGGTATCACGTTGTCTTTGGACAGAACGGACTTACGGCTTATCAGCAGAAACGCCAGGATGCGCAGAATCTTGATCGGCGTTTACGAAGCCTGCAAAAAGAAAATGAGCAGCTGAAGGGGCATGTAGAGCGACTTCAGAGTGATCCTAATGCCATTGAGCATCAGGCTCGCGAAGAACTGCACTATACGCGTCCGGGTGAAGTGATCTACACTCTTCCGGCGAGTTCGGGATCCTCGAGTGGGTCCGGAGATTCCTCTTCGGTAAAGCAGTGAGATCGAACATCTGACTGCGAAGCGGAATCGAACCGTGGGCCATAAAGGTTCCAGTCTCGAACAGTTCTTAGATTCGGCGCGGGGTCGGATAGGATTAATCTGGCTAGAAACCTGACAGGTCGCCAAAGATAGGAAACTCATGATTTTCGACATGGAGAAGCCCAAAGGGCGAACTGCGCATAATTTATTGATCGGCCTGGTTGCGCCTCGGCCCATAGCGTTGGTAACGAGTATCGACGAACAGGGACGGCTGAATGCCGCGCCGTTCAGCTCCTATAACTACCTTTGCACCGATCCGCCCATTATTGGCATGGGTGTTACCAATCGACCCGGCGAGGGATTTGTCCCGAAAGATACCGCTCGGAATATCCGCAGAACCGGCGAGTTTGTTGTCAATGTGGTGACTGAGGATCTAATGCATAAGATGAATGTGTGTGCGACCGATTTTCCGGCAGAGATGAACGAATTGGAGATAGCCGGGTTTACAACTGCGCCCTCGGAAGTGGTGAAGGTGCCGAGGATTGCGGAGGCTCATGCAGCGCTGGAGTGCCGAGAGTTTACAACGATGGAGATCGGCCGGTCGCGGATCATTTTGGGTCGAGTCGTTTCCGCATTCGTTGAGGACCGATTTATCGATCCTGCCGGGCCGTATGTGAGAGCAGAAGAGTTACATGCGATTGGGCGGATGAATGGACTGGGAGCATATGTAAGAACACGCGATGCGTTCCTTACGATGCCGCGTTTCACGTATGAGGAATGGAAGGCAGGAAAGCGCTGACGGTATGACAGCTAGGAAAGATACTCGCGAAGCCAGGGGTCGGTCGAATGCACGAGCTCGTGAGTAGTGCCGTCGAAGACGACGCGGCCTTCATTGAGGACAAGAAACTTCGTGCTGTCATCGACGCCTCCGTTAGGAATTGGCTCGATTTTGCCCGTCTGCTGGTTGAAACGATTTCTGGCAAGAAGAAAGGCATCCTGTAGACGGTGCGTGATGACAAGCGAAGTGGTGTGGGATACATCGCGCTGCTTGATGACAAGCTCGATAATTGTGGTCGAAGTGATAGGGTCAAGGCCGCCTGTGGGGGAGTCGTAGAGGATTAAGTCGGGTTTTGAGATGATGGCGCGCGCAATTGAGACGCGGCGGCGCATGCCACCTGAGAGTTCCGGGGGGAACTTATCGATGGTGTGTTCGAGTTCGACAAAGCGGAGAGCCTCCAGAACACGCTGATGTACTTCTTCTTCCGGGACGCGGTCTTCGTGGAGGCGATAGGCGACATTGTCTTCCACCGAAAGGGAATCAAAGAGAGCTGATTCCTGGAAGACCATTCCGATGCGGGCACGAAGCTTGAACAGTTCCGTTTCCGGCATGTGAGTTATATCTTCGCCAAAGATATCAATGGTTCCTGCGTCAGGACGGATCAGGCCATTCGCAAGCTTCATCAGAACGGATTTTCCGCCGCCTGCCGGGCCAAGAATGATGCGGGTTTCACCTCGCTGAACCATGAAAGAGATATCCTGCAGAACGGGTTTGATGTCAAAGGTGATGGAGACATCC
>Ga0210397_10001069_pt1 | contig 17684 bp, 31 predicted proteins | sample IncBWH2OmetaG_FD_160126 | JGI IMG/M metagenome (GOLD analysis project Ga0210397, IMG submission 160126) | Forest soil microbial communities from Barre Woods Harvard Forest LTER site, Petersham, Massachusetts, United States - Inc-BW-H-2-O ...
GGTGTCGATATGCGGTGCGATGGCATGGGCGTTGTCGAGACCGTGCAGTGCGATCGGAAGCACAACGTGTTCACGACCGACGACAATCTGCGGCGAGCGTGTGAGCTCACCGAGGCGATCGACAAGCTGCTCGTGCGCTTCGTGGACGACAAAAACCGCCTCGTCGCCGTGTGCGCGGAGGCGATGAGCTGGCCGCGAAACGCTGCCGCGACGAGCAAGATCGGAATCGCGTGGGGCGTCATCGCGTCGACGTGTTGGCGTCATCGCGTGCCGATTCTGCAGGTGCCGCCCATGGTCGTTAAGCGCGAGATCGCCGGCGTGAAGACGGCCACGAAGGAAGAGGTCGAGCGCGCTGTCGCTGCGCTCGTTCCGCGCGCTAACCTGAGCCGCTGCGGGTACGCGACGACGAACGAGCTCATCGCCTCGATCGTGAAGACGAAGCGCGAACATCCGAGCGATGCGCTGGGTGTCGCGCTCTCGTGCTCGAAGTCGCAGGCGGTGCAGATGGCGAGGAGGTCGGCAGCATGATCGTGGCGTTTAGCGGCAAGCGCGGCAGCGGTAAGAGCGAGGCGACGCTCGCGCTCGTGCAGGGACTCGGTTTCGTGCCGTTCGCGCTCGCGAACCCGCTGAAGCTGTTCGTGTTCAAGATCTTGATCGCGTTCGACGTCAGCTCCGAGCGCGCGCGGCGCTACCTGTACGGCTCGAGCGAAGCTCGCGAGGAAGTCATCCCCGAGATCGGTCGGAGCGCGCGCGAGATGCTGCAGAAGCTCGGCACGGACTGGGGTCGCGAGTGCGTGCATCCGGACGTGTGGGTCCGCATGCTGCTCGCGCAGTCGCGCGTGTCGTTCGCTTCGGGCATCGGCTTCGCGCTCGCGGGTGACATCATCGTCACCGACCTTCGGTTTCCGAACGAGCTTCGAGCGTTTCGCTCTGCGGGTGCTTTGGTCATTCGGTTGCGTCGCGCGGGCCGCGCCTCGAGCGCACACGACGGACACGCTTCCGAGACGGCCCTCGACGACGCGCCCGACGACGCGTTCTCGGCGGTCATCGACAACGAAGGCACGATCCAAGAGCTGCACGAGCGCGTGCTCGCGTTCGTGCGCTCGCGTCACCCGAAGCTCGCGGCCGCGTCGCCGTGAGCTGGGATGCTGCGGCAGCGCGGTCGCTGCGCGAAGAAGAGCACGAGGCCACGGTCGCGGAAGCGAAGACCGAACCGAAGCTCGTCCCGTACGTGCGCAAGGGCGTCGAGAAGCATCGCATCTCGCTCTTGAATGTGCCGCCGCCCGGCTACCAGGCGCAGAGCTTCAAGATTGACTGGGCTCGAGCGCGCGAGCTGTACGTCGATGGCGAGCTCGATGCTGACACGGGCTGGCGCACGTGGCCCTCGCAGTCTCAAGTCGCCGAGCGCGTGGGCGTCAGCACGCGTGCGTTCGGTGAGCGGCTCTCGCAGTGGAATTGGAAGACGCACCGTGCACGCGCACAGGAACACCAGAAGCTCGCGCAGGCCGAGGAGCGCGACCAAGAGCGTGTGCGTCGTCGCGAGGAGCGGCGCCTTGCTGAGGCAGAAGCGCGCGAGGAAGAGCGAGCGCGCAAGCGCAAGGCGTCTGCTGCGGATGCGCCAGCGCCCAGCGAGAACCCGGGAGCGCCTCCCCCGCAGCCTGCCCCTGCTCCGCTCACCGATGTTCAAGCCGCAGCTGCCGCCTCGGTTGACCCGCTGTCGGTCGTCGACGGCATGCTTGCCATCGCCGCCAAGGCGGTCGCCGAGGGCAAGCCGCCTCCCTTCGGTGTGGCCGACTACGAGCGGGCGGTGAAGCTGCGCTCGTGGCTCCTCGCCGACGCCGCGACGCGCGCGCAGGCTCGAGAGGCAGTGTCACTGGAATCTCTGCAGCTGACGCACCGCGAGCTGAGGGAACGCGAGGCTCTGCTCACCCCTGAACAAGGCGGGACCGATTCGGCGATCGCTGACCAGATTGCCACTACCGTCAAAAAGCGGCCATCGCTTGGGAAGGGAGCCAACCGGCGTCGCAAGAAACCGTATCGGAAGGTTCGCAAGCGCGGGTGAGGTGACTGCCGCTTTCCTCTCCCTCGACCTCGAGCCGGACCGAGCCGAGGCAGAGCGCACCATGTGGGATAGCCGGCCTGCCGGGTACCCCGCCCTCGATCGGCCGTCGCGGGCTCGGGCTCGGGGGCGTCGCTAGTAGCCTTCGAGTTACACGGCGGGTTTTTGTGGAGCGCGCACAATGTGCGACATAGGACATCATTGACGCCGCCGCTGCCCCGCCGCTGCCCCCCCGTTTGGGGTTGAGCTCGAACGGCGAGCTGCGAGCGGCGAACGCGAGCCGCGATCTGAAGCCGCGATCTGAAGCCGCGATCTGAAGCCCGGGAACCTGGCTCGAGCTCGACCCAGTGCCCCCCTCCCCGATCGGACTGCCCCCGTCCCGACTGCCCCCCGTCCACGTTTCCGAGCCCGGGCGGGCCCACGGAGAAAAAAGATCGAACGGGTCTTGACGGTAGGTCAATCATGTCCTACCTTTGGGACATGAGCGAGCGAGAATACACGGCGATTGCGGCGGTTCCTGCTTCCCGCGAGGCGGCCTGGCGCGAGGTCGAGAGCCGCGCGAAGGCGGCAGCGGACGCGGTGCGCGGGCACCGGGTGCTCGAGAACATGGCGGGCCGCGTGGCGCGCTGGGACGTGATCGAGGTCGACGCGCGCGGCGGCTTCCTCGCCCGGGTCGGGACGTACGCGACGCAGGACCGCGCCTTCGCGCGGGTCGCCGAGCTCGGGGGCCGATGAGCCGCGTCTACTCGGCGCCGCGGCGCCTCTTCTACTTCGGCGCGCGGGACGTGAACGTCCCCGGCCACTTCTTCTGGGCGCCGGGCGGGGGGATGCCGCCGCGGCTCTCGGGGTGCCCGTGGACGCTGGCCGAGCTCGACACGAAGCTCTGCCCGCCGGACCCCGAGCAGAGGCAAGGCGCTGCGCTCGTGCATCATCGGGAGGGCTGGACGGCGCTGGCTTCCCGGACATCATCGCGAGGGGTCGAGCGCGCCGGCGGCGTGAAGCTCGACGACCATGCGCAGGCGTTGCTCGATGCGGCCGCGGAGCTCCGCGCAGGAGGAGGCTACGGTGTTTGAGTTCGACGCGAAGGGAGTCGGCTGAGATGCACTTCGAGATCTTCGACAAGCGGACGGGGCGTTCGAAGGCCCCCTTTCGTGCAGCGAGCGCGAAGGAAGCGCTCGATGCGTTCGCGCGCGCAAACGGCTACAAGAGCCACGCCGAAGCGGTCGCGAGGGTGGGCGAGGACGCGTCTTCGCTCGAGGCGCGCGACGCGACCCCGGGCGAGACCGTGGCGAACGCGCTCGTGGCCTTCCTGCGCGAGCACGGGGTCGAGCGGGTGCTCGCGACGATGGCGGACGCGTGCGACGTGGCGGGCGACGGGCACGAGCCGCTCGTCGCTGCGCGCTTCTTCACCGCGTCGAAGAACCTCCGCGACGCCGCGGGCCGGCTCTCGGCGACGCGGATGCCGGACGAGATCGCGAACTGTCTCGAGGCGCTCGTCGCGCCCGAGGAGGAGACCGGAGAATGAACGATGGTTGACGTGCGAGCCGAGCTCACGGCGCGCGTGCCTCGCGTGATCGTGCTGCTCGAGAAGGTGGCGCTCCACGACGTCGAGGAGGCTCACGTCTTCCGGATGAAGACGTTCGGGCACGCGCGTTCGTCGTCGCTGCGCCTCGTGCGCGAGGCGCTCGAGAGCTGGGAGCACGCGGAGAAGACGTCGCAGGACGGCTCGGGCGCGGCGGTCGAGCTGGCGGCGGCGGCCATCGTCGCGCTCGCGGCCATCGTCGCGAAGGGCGAGACGGAGGCGAAGACCGATGCGCCCGACGTGCGCGCGATGCGCGGCGTCCCCGAAGACGAAGAGCAGAAGGACGCGGAGAAGCGCGAGCGCGACAAGAAGGTCGCCTCGATCGTGCGCGACATGTGCATCGGCGCCGCGCCGCCTCGGCGTCCCGAGCCGCGCGAGTGGGTGCTCGCTCGCATCTGGAACCAGCACCACGACACGGTCGAGGGTCGCTGGCGCGGGATCTTCCTGCGCGAACACCGAGGCAAGGCGGTCATTCAGATCGACGCGCAAGGCCAGGAGCATCGCGTCTCGTTCGACGACGTCTTCCCTCTGCCTCCTGGATTCGAGGAAATGTGAGCCATCCCATACACGGACCCGTGTGGTTGCTTCTCGTCGTGATGGCGGTCTCGCTCGTCGCCGGCGCGCTCTTCGCGGCTCGCGCCGTGCTCGAGATCGCGGACGCGCGCGAGGCGCGGATGCGCGCCGCGGCGCGCGCTCTCGTCGACGCGCTCCCGCGTTGCGACTTCTGTTCGTCGCCGGCGACGCGGGCATGGGAGCGCGGCGCCGCGCGCTTCTGCGACGTGCACGCGGTCGAGGGTCGGGAGAACCTCGAGCCCGTGCCCGAGTACCCGCGTGCCGCGCCGCTGCGCGCGCTCGTCGCGATGCTGGGAGGTGGCGCGTGACGTCGCCATACCGGCAGGCGCAGGACGAGGTTGCTCGCTCCGTCCGCGTCGACGAGAACGATCCGGGCGTGCTCGAGGAGCTGGGGCTTTTGCTCTCTGCGGCTCACCGCGCCGCGCCCACGTTGCGCGAGCTCGCGTTCATGCTGCTCGTGGCGACGCCGCACTTCCGTGCGATCGAGGTCGCGGAGCTGCAGCGGCAGACCGAGAGCGCGCGGCCGACGATCCGCGTGACCGGAGTTCTTCGCTCCGGGATGCCAGGTCTCCCCGAGGCGTCTCGCGTGCAGGCGGCGGGCTTGGCGCTTCAGGAAGCCGTCGTGCGATGGGCGCCGGCGTGGATCACGGCGGTGGTTCAGACCGTCACCGAAGAAGAGGAGAAGTACATGAACGAGACGAAAGAACCGGTCGGCGACTTCGCCCCCGGGTTGAATCCCGAGGCGGAGTGGATCGTGCGCGAGAGCGCCGGCGCGTTCTCGACGAGCTTCGACGAGTACGTGCTCGAGATGCTGCAGCACTGGTCCGGCTTCGCGGCCTACCACGCGGTCGTGAAGCAGGCCGGCCAGTCGTCGCGCGAGCTCGTGACACTCGCCGCGGCGGACCTCGTGGAGACGACCTTGCAGATCGCGACGGCTGTCTGCGGCCGCGTCGGGCACGACGCCGAGCGCGCGGGCAACAACCTGATCCGGTGCGTGCGGTGCGGCAAGACGAAGAGGCTCGAGCAGGACGTCGCGCCCGAGGCGAAGAACTAGCGCCATGAGCACGGCGTCGAAGAAGAACCGCCGGCGGCGTCGCGCCGACCGGCGCGTGCTCGGCGCGTATCAACTCGGCTACGCGCAAGCGCGGCGCGAGTCGGCCGAGCTCATCGAGCCCAAGGAGGGCTACGTGCTGATCGGCGAGCGGCCGAAGAGCCCGCGCTTCGTCGTGCGCGCGATGTCCGGTTCGGCCATCGACTACGCGCTCGGCGATCGCTATCGAACCGTGTACGCCACCTTCGAGGCGATCCGGTACCGGCACGATCTTCACGGCTTCGGCGTCTCGGTCGAGTGGTTCGGCTGGAAGTTCGTCGAAGCGCACGAGGGCACGTGAGCGCCTCGCATCTGCTCGAGCTCGCGTGCAAGGCGCACGCGCCGGCGGCCGACGTCGAGTTCTACCTCGCGAAGGCGCGCACGCAGTTCGAGCTCGAGCTGCGTGCGGCCGAGCAGGCGCTCGTCGCCGCGCGGGCTCGCGACGTTGCGCAGGCGCGCGCGTGGTCGGACTTCGAGACCTCGCGCGACCGCGGGCATCCTCTCGGTGTGGTGCTCGTCGGCGTCGCGACCGAGGCGTTCCGCGCCTATGGCATGTGGAGCTTTCGCATCGGCATCGGCCGTAGGCCGGTCGACGCGCGGCACGACACGGCGAGCGGGCGCCTCGTGAATCCGCAACGCTTCTGCAACGAGCTTGTCGCGGTGTACCGCGCGACGACGGACACGTCGCATCGAGCGGGACGCGCGAAGCGCCGGCTCGTTCTGCAGTTCGAACAGGGCGAGCGTGTGCCGTCGTACGCGCTCGATCTCATCGAGGCAGAGTGGATGCGGCGCATCGACGCGATCGATCCGATCGAGAGGAAGCCGTGAGCAACAACGACGCGCTGCTCGAGATCACGCTGCAGGCTGCGGTGCCCCTCTGGATCGAGAAGCTCAAGCGCGAGTCGCCCGAGCGCATTCTCGAGATCGCGCGCGAGTGCGGCGACTTCATCGCGGAGCACGGCGACGTCGTGCAGTTCAAGTCGAGCCCGGCCGAGAACAAGAAGTTCGGCGGCACCGCGGCGGCGTTCAATCACCTCGCGCAGGGGCTCGCCTGCCTCGCGTTCGCGCCGGGTGGCGTGAAGTTCCTCGGCTCGAGGTGGGAGGCCACGCATCCCGATGCGTGGGACGCGACGTGAACGCGAAGCTCGAAAGCCTCTTGCCCCGCCGCATCGTCGCGACGCTCGCTGCGGTCGCCGCGGCTGAGCGCGTGATCGAGGAAGAGCTCGCGGCTTGCGCGATCGACGCGCCGTCGCTTTCGGACGTCTTCCAGGTCGTCGCGCCCACGCGGCACATGCTCGAGCTCGTGCCCGAGGTGTACGCCTCGCACGCGCGCGAGCTCGTGCGACGGATGATGCGCGGCGAGGACGTGGCGCTCGGCACGAAGGCCGAGGTCATGCTCGCGTGCTCGATTGCGAGCTTGCGCGCGCCGCTCGTGTCGCTCGACGCGGGTCTTTACGAGGAGCTGTTCATCGAGATCATGGGCGCCGCGGCCGCGGCTCGATGCGAGGTCACCCTTCGGCCGGAGCCGTGGACGGGCGCTCGCGCGGAGCGCCTCGCAGAGCTGCGGCGCGCGACGCGCGTACCCGCGAGGAGGCCGGGCTAGCTGAGCTTCGCGATCTTCTCGATCATGAAGAGGCCGACAACGAGGCCAGCGGCGAACATGATCTCGCCGATGCGCGCGACCTTCTGGTTCGTGGTCGCGAACGCGTAGATCAGCAGGCCAGCGACGGCGACGGCGAGCGGAAGGAGCGCGAGGAGCATCCGTGGATCTGCCACGCGCGAACGTGGTGCGGTCCCTGAATTCGGACGCAGGCGTTCTTGACAGTCGGACAACAACGGCATAGGGACTAGAGGCGCGAATGAGCGAATCGAAAGCCATCACGAAGGTCATCCTCGATCTCGAGACGAACCCCGATCTCGATCCGGACGATCGGCACCGGTACGCGAACATCGTGCGCGACTACATCGACACGCTCGAGCGCAAGATCGAGGCGAGCGCAGCGCGCGGCGCGCGCGAGGTCGAGAAGGTGTTCGCGCCGCCCGGGCCTCGGGAGCGGAACGTGCTCGTGTGGAGCCGAGGGACGAGCGTCAGCATCCGGCTCGACGGTCCCGAAGAGGCGGCGTGGCTCGAGGAGCTCGCGACGGACTGCCCCCAGGCGATTCGCTTCCGGCTCGAGCCGCAGAGCGCGAAGAGGGTCGAGGCGAACGTTGAGCACGCGTGGATGCGCGGCCTTCGCGCTCACGTGCTCCCTGTTCGCGTCTCGCGGGTCGACGAGGGCCAAGCTGCCCGGCCGTTCGACGAGCGCGTTCTCGAGGCAGTGAGGGCCGTCAGCGAGGCGGGCGACTGGGTGCTCTGGGGGCCGCGCCGGCGGAACGTGGGCGGCCACAAGGGCGACTCGCTCATCGTCACCTTCTCCCGGACGAGGCTCGAGCCGTGGGGCGAGGACACGCTCGGCGACGACGCCGACGGAGACGCCGCCGATGACGGATGAGGTTCCGGCCGAGCTGCGCGCTCGGCTTGAGGAAGAGGTCGGCAAGGCGCTCGAGCCGTTCTTCGGCAAAGAGCTCACGGACCCCATGCGCAAGAGCTTGCGCGCGACCGTGCAGCTCACGCTCAACAACCTGCGCATCCGCGAAAAGATCAGGGTGCCGAGCGTGGTCGTCATGATCCATCCGGCGCTCGGTCAGCTTCGGTTCGTCGTCGGCGCGTCTCCCCTCTTGATCGCGGCGGCCGTGCGCGAGGGGTGGGAGGTCGAATGACGAAGGCGAAGGCCGAGCAGGAGGCGCAGCGGCATTGTGCGCGCTGCGGGCTCCCGATCATCAAGTCGCCCTATGGGCGGTGGAAGCACGTCGGCAATCGCTACTCGGGCAAGGGATGCGGCGCCGAGCCGACGCTTCGGGGGCGCAGGAAGAAGTGAGGCAGCAGCACGTCGACTATCAGGTCGGGTATCAGTGGCGCGCGATGCCGCTCAAGAGCGCTCGCGCGGAGATACTCGAGAAGCTCGACGCGCTCGTCGGCGACGAGCTCACGGTCGCCGGCTCGTTCTTCTTCGTGTTCTGCGAGGCGCATCAAGGGCCCAGCAAGGAAGGCGGGTCTCTGCGCCGATGGACCCCCGACGACAAGTTCCGGAAGCTCATCCGCGAAGCGGCAGAAAGGCAGAAGAGGCCATGAGGACACCGATCGAAGAGATGAAGTCGCGTCTCCGCAAGCCCTACCGGGCGAGGCGCACGGAGCCGCGGCCAGGGCTGGAGGATTGTCGATGACCGACTGGTCTCACTACCAGCGCGCGATCTTCGACTTCGTGGAAGACCCCGCCGAGCACGCGGCGGCGCGGAGCGCGGTCGTGGTCGCGCGCGCTGGTAGCGGCAAGACGACGACGCTCATCGCGTCGGCGGCGCGCTACCCGATTCGTGGTCGCATGGCGATCGTGGCTTTCGCCAACAAGAGCAAGGATCGGATCGAAGCATCGGGCCCGCCCAAACACTTCGACGTGACGACGTTGCATTCGCTCGGGCTGACGCTCCTCAAGCGCCACAACCCCCGCTTGAAGGTCGACAAGGAGGGCGAGAAGCTCCTCGAGATCGTCGGGCTCGAGCGCGGCCTGACGCCGGCGCAGCGCAAGCTCGTGGCGTCGGTCGTGAAGGTGGCGAAGACGCGGCTGCTCATGAGTGAGCCCGAGATCGAATCGCTCTTGCTCGACATGGACGACGGCGAGCTCGCCTCGCGCGAGGACGTGGATGTCGCAGCGCGGGCGGTGTCGAACGTCCTCTTCGAGTGCCGCGAGCGCGACGGGCTCGTCGACTTCGACGACATGATCTGGTTGCCGGTCGAGCTCGGCTTGTCGGCAGCGCATTACCGCGTGCTCTTGGTCGACGAGCTGCAGGACATGACGCGAGCGCAGACGGCGCTCGTGGCGAGCGTGACGCTCGGCGGTCGCGTGCTCGGCTTCGGCGATCCGGCGCAATGTCATCCGCCCGGGACCATGATCGACGTAGGCGGCGGCGCCGCCATCCCGATCGAGAACCTGCGCGATGGCGAACGCGTTCGCGGGTGGGAGCGCGGGTCCCAACGGATGGGAGCCGGGCGCACGATTCGTGTCGCCCGCCGGCCGTACGTCGGCGAGATGCTCGACGTTCGCGTCGGTGCCTCGATCGCGCCCATGACGCCGAATCACAAGGTACTCGCGAGGTGGAGCGATCGGACGCCTGGCACGTGCGTCACCTATCTGATGTATCGGCACGGGTTCGGGTGCCGCGTCGGATGGTGTCAGCTCTTCATGCGCCCGACCGCGAGTGGCAGCGGTGCCTTGCATCTTCCGGTTCGTCATCGTCTCGAGAGGGCGGACGCTACGTGGATCCTGAAGGTGCACAGCACGCGCACGGAGGCCAGCGCGTACGAGAGCATCGTCGCGGCGACGTACGGCCTTCCGACGATCACGTTCGAGCCGGTCAAGGGGGCGCAGCATCTCACCGAGGCGACCATCGCTCATGTCTTTCGCGAGCTGTGGGCGGATAACGGCTCGCGCGGCGCTGCGTGCCTGAAGGCGCACGGCTTGGCGCCCGAGCTGCCTTTCTACCCGTGGCCGAATCGAGAGAAGGACGCGCCCCAGGGCCGTCGCACGTTTTTCGAGGTCTACGCCGCGAACCTGATCCCCGAGATGATGTCTCTCCCAACGGCGCTCGGGCCGTGGGTTCCCGTGTCAAAAGTGTGGCGGCGTCCGTACAGCGGAGACGTCTACTCGCTCGATGTAGATCGAGATCACAGCTACGCCGCGAATGGCGTGGTCGTCTTGAACTGCATCTACCAGTTCGCCGGCGCGTGCGACGACGCGGTCGGGGATCTCGCGGCGCGCACGAACGCGGTCAAGCTGCCGCTCTCGATCAGCTACCGGTGCCCGCTCTCGGTCATCGAAGAGGCGCAGCTCTACGTGCCCGACATCGAGGCGCGCCCGAACGCGCCTGATGGCAAGGTCGTAACGAACAGCAACATGCACGCGGTGCGCGTCGGCGACCTCGTGCTCTCGCGCACGAACGCGCCGCTCCTTCGGCAGTGCATCGCGTTCGTTCGCGCCGGCGTGCCCGCATACGTGGCGGGGCGCGCGTACGGTGAGGAGCTCACGCGCCTGCTCGATCGCGCGCGCTCGAGCGATACGGCGGCCTTCTTGCGCTACCTCGAGGGCTGGGCGCGGAGCGAGCGGCAGAAGCTCGAAGCGGCCGGCAAACCGACCGACCGAGTCGACGATCGGCTCGCGTGCTTTCACGCGCTCGCGGACGGAGCGAGCACGATCCAGGCCCTCCGCTCGCGACTCGGCAAGCTGTTCACGCCTGCGCGCGACGGCGCCCCCGCGGTCGTCTTCTCGACGGTGCACCAGATGAAGGGCGACGAGTACGACAGGGTGTTTGTCCTCGACGACACCTTCCGACTGAGTCGGGAGAAGTTCGCAGAGGAGCCCGAGGCGTACCGCGGCAAGGAGGAAGCGAACCTGCGCTACGTGGCGGTCACGCGCGCGAAGCGCGAGCTGCACTACGTGGCTGGGATCCGGTGAGTCAGGAGTCTCGCGTTACGAAGGCGTCCGACATCATCTCTGATGAGGCTTTCCTGGCCTGCGTGGACAAGTACAACTTGGAGCACCCGGAGATGGGTGGCGCGGTCTCCTGGAAGATGGCCGAAGCGCTCGTAGTTCCCATCAAGGTCCTGCGCGCGAAGGCGGCTTCCCTCATTAGGCGCGGCGTGATCGAGGGTTGTAGCTGCGGCTGCCGTGGCGACTTCCGACGTGTGAAAAGCGACACGCTCGGAAGCTGACAAATCTCGGACCGGATCAAGAAGGAGCATCCCGGATGGACATGAACTGGAACCTCGACAAGCTGTGCGAAGAGAACCTCGTTTGGGTGAAGGCGAACTTCGGCGAGCGGCCGAAGCATCAGCCTCTTCTCGGCATCATCGAGGAGCTCGGGGAGCTCGACGAGGCGGTCGCGCTGAAGGACGTCATCGACGCGTGTGCCGACGTGATGATCTTCATGGCGGACTTCTGCAACGCGATGGGGTTCAGCCTGCAGTCGATGTACGAGCTCGCGAAGAAGCGTCTGCACGACGTCGAGCGGCCGTCGCGGCTCGCCGCGGTCGGGCACCTCGCGCACGCGTTCCTCAAGAACGAGCAGGGCATCCGCGGGACACCGGCCGAGCTCGAGGGCCGCATGTTCAAGGCGTGCGAGTCGATTATCCTGACGGTCCTCGGCGAGGCGCGCTTCCACCGCTTCGATCTGCTCGAGGAGACGCACAAGACGTGGAAGCAGGTCGAGCAACGCGTCTGGCGCTGCCAGGCGGTCGACTTCGTGAGCGGCGCCATCTGCGGCAGCGGCACCGTGGGAGGCACCGCGCGCTGCGCGATGCACACGTGACCGGCGATGGACGGCGTCGCTGACGAACTGGACGAGGAGCGCGAGCGCGCGGCCGAGGCCGCGACGGCGGCCCGCATCTTCGATCTCGAAACGCGCCTCGCGGCGTCGCGCGCTGCCTTCAGGGCGCTCGAGGTGCGACTCGCTGGGCGCGTCGAGATCAACAGCAACAACGCCGCCGCGGCGTGCAAGGCTGGCGACGTGCGCAGGGTTTCAAGCTCGCGCTCGAGGATGCGCGTACGATCTTCGCGGAGGTCGATCGATGACGATGAACCGCGCCCAGTTCCTCGCCTGTCAGCAGCAGCTCAAGACGATCGCGACGCTCGTGCGCGAGCTCCCCCTGCGCGAGTTCATCGCGCAGGCAGGCGCGGACGACGTGCAGGCGAAGTCGATCGCGACCGAGCTGCTCGCGCTGCAGGCGTCGCTCCCCCCCGTGCCGGCGAACATCGTCCGATGAACATCGAGCGCGCGCGGGTTATCGCTCGGACGACTGGCATCTCCGTTCGTGAAGCGCGGCAGCGGCTCGAGGCCATCGAGAAGGACCCCGAGCTGCTCGCCGCGTTCGAGGAGGTCGAGGCGAGGAGCCAGGCGTACGTCGTGACGAACGCCCAGCGCGGCGAGGACGGCACGATTGCCGTGAGCGTCGCGCCGCTCGTAGCGGGCAGCGCTGGCGACGTGAGCATCATCGCGCCCGGCGGGCGCGAGAAGATGCGGCGCGCCGTCGCGCTGCTCGAGCTCGAGCAGGTCTTCGGGACGCCACGGACCGTGCTGCCCTTCCTGCGCGTCGCGCGCTAGGCTGCTCGGCGAGGGCGCCGGCATGCTCGACACCACGTACCAGGGCGCCGTCGCACCCGAGTCGTACAAGGTCACGGTCAAGCAGGGGAAGAGCGGGATCGATCTCACGACGGCGACCGCCGCGCAGATGCTCGTCCAGCTCCCCGACGGCGAAGATGCCACGTGGTCGGCGTCGATCGTGTCCGGCGCGACGGCGCTGGCGCTCGTCGCGGTGCACTTCTTCGGCAGCGGCGATCTCCCCCAGGTGGGCGACTACAAGGTCGTCGTGAAGCTCACGGTCCCCGGCGGCTTCATTCGAACGCCCCCCTCGACGTTGCGCGTGCTCCCCCCCTTCGGGACCCTCTGTTAGGCTTGCGGCCATGTCGCTCTCGAACGCGTTCGAATCCGACGTCCTCAAGCTGCTCCTGCAGAACGCGAACATCGCGAACCTCGGGGACGCCACGGGCGTGCGAGGCAGCTCGACGGCCGGCAACCTCTACATGGCCTTGCACACCGCCGATCCGGGTGAGGCAGGCGATCAGACGACGAGCGAGGCGACGTACGGCTCTTACGTGAGGCAGGCCATCCCGCGCACGTCTTCGGACTGGGACGTGACGGGCACGGCGCCGACGCAGGGCGCGAACCACAACCAGATCACCTTCCCCGCGGCGTCGAGCCCCACGCCGCCGACCGTGCAGACGCTCACGCACTTCTCGCTCGGCTTCGCCTCGAGCGGCGCGAGCGAGATCTTCGTCTCGGGGCCGCTCGGCGCACCGATCGCGGTGTCGACGCCCGTGCAGCCGTTCTTCCCCGCGGGGACGATCGTCGTCACGGCGGACTGAGCGAGCGCGCCATGAAGCTTCCCAAGAACACGCGGATCACCTGGAACGCCGACGCCCTCGGGCCGGACGGCAAGCCCGGAACGTGGCGCTGGTACGTGCCGTTTGTGCATCCGCGCGCGGCCGAGAGCGCAGCGATCCGGATCTTCCTCCCCATGCTGATCCAGCGATGGCGCGCGATGGGGCACGGTCTCGAGAAGGACCGGTATGCAGCGGCGGTGAAGCGGCTGCGCGACGATCGCGCGTTTGTGCAGCACGTCACGGGCGAGCGAGGCGACGGCAAGGGAGACCTCGCGGTCTTCGAGGCTGACGAGCGCCCCGCGGGCGGCGCGCTGATCTCGATTCCGGGGTTCGCTTCGTGACGGCGCCGAGCTGGACGGTCTCGGTCGGCGGCGCCGCGTGGGCGAGCGCTAAGTCCATGCTCGACCTGTTCAACGGCTCGAGCTCCGCGAAGACGCTGGACGTGTATCGCGTCTATATCTGTTCGTTCCCGGCGATCCCGGCGACTCGGTCGAGCCCCCGGCCGTGACGAGCGAGGCGCGTCCGCGCTCACGTCGTCCTCGCGCCGGCGGCGGGTAGGGCCCCGCCGTGGCGGCGGCGACCTACATCTATCGGACGCGCGGGTGGAGCGCGCCAGGGCTCGACGGCATCGCCGCCGTGTTCAACAACTCCGATCCCGCATCGTCGATCGGAGACGTGATCGAGGTCCGGCGCGTGTATGTGCGCAACGGGGGTAAGGGATACAACGCGATCGGCGTGGGCATTGTCGGCGGCGGCAAGCTCGCGGTCACGCGCATCACGGCTGCAGCCGGCGGCCGCCTGCTCACCGCCGCGCAGCACCGCACGGCTGACGCTGCTTTGCCTTCGCAGATCAAGGTGCGCGCGAATCCGGACACGTGCGCTCTCTCGGCCGGCGGCGACATGCGCCTCCTCATCGACTTGAACGAGAGCGGCTTCTGGGTCGGCCAGAACTACTTCCCCGTCGTGATGCCGAACGAGGGGAGCGGGGCGCTGCGCACGGGGGCTGTTCTCCGGCACGAGGACACGACCGCAACCGTGGACTCGCTCACGCTCGCCGAGGGCGAAGGAGTCGCAGTCACGCAGCGCCTCTTCGGGACGCCCATGGTGCGCTTCGCGCAGGTCACGATCACGGACGATACGACGGGCGCCACGCACACGTTCCAAGCCGACGTGGCGAGCGGCTTCGGGCAGGACGACGCGCTGATCAGCGTGATGAACGAGACCGGCAGCGGTACGACCATCAACGTGAGGTCGATCGCGCTCGTGCCTTTCAACAACGGTGGGATCGGAGTGAACGCCACCTTCGCGGACGTGACGCGGCGGCTCGTCAAGCTCGAGGGCTTCGTCGGCGGCTTCTCGGAGTCGCCGGTTGTCTTCCGCACTGCGCGGCCGATCGCGCCTGGCATTCAGTGCGTCCGCGGCCCGTTTCTTACGCGCGCGCCTGGCGCGACCGAGGGCGTGACGTACGACTGGAACACGACGCAGGCCGCGTCGCAGATGACCTTGCTCGCGCAGTCGACGGCCGGGAGGATGCGACGACTCCGCTTCGTGCAAGGCTTCTCGGGGGACGGCACGCAGAACCCGCAGCCCCCCATGTACGCCGCGGGCTGGGATCGCATGTGGGACACGGAGAGCGGACGCAGCGGGATCTTCCTCGCGCCAGGCGAGGGGCTCGCAGTTGCGAGCCTCGATGATGATTGCAACGTGACGCTCAGCTGGGATGTCTTCGACGTGGAGTTCGTGTTCACCGCCGAGCGTCCCAACAACATGGGAGCGGGCATCGCGCGCCCGACGTTGACCTAGATGTCCATTCGCCGAGGCAAGCCCTTCACCGCGACGTTCGCCGTGCAGGACCCAGCGGCTTCGCGGCCTCTGCCGAAGACGGGCGTCACGTTCTCGACGGGGCAAGTGCAGATCTCGAAGGACGGCGGGAGCTTCGCGAACACGACCAACTTGCCTTCCGAGATCGGCTCGAGCGGCCGCTACGCGCTGACGCTCACCGATGCCGAGACCTCGGCCGACTCGGTGTACGTCACGATCGCAGCATCGGGCTACGACCCGATCGATCTGCCTCTCGCGACGAATGGCGCTCCGGTCGGCACCGTGATCACGGGCGGCGGCGGCAACTCAGCGACGAGCTTCGCGACCAGCCTCGCGGCGGGGACCGCCGACTTCTACAAGAACGCGCTGATCGTGTTCCTCACGGGCGCGCTCGCCGACAGCGCGCCGCAGAAGTGTTCCGCCTACGCCGTCACGAACGGGGTCATCACGGTCTCTTCCGCGTTCGTCGCCACGCCTTCGGTCGGAGATCGATTCGCCGTCGTCACCTTCTAGGATCTCTGGGCCATGTCCCGGATCCTCTTCGATGCGTTCGACTCGGGCGCGTCGCTTGTCAGCGCGTCGGGCACGGCGTCGATCTCGTTCGCCGCGAGCGCGATCGGCGCAGCGCGCGCAGCTGATTCGGATCTCGCTGCGGTTTTGTTCGTTGCGAGCGCGACAGCTTCGGCGCGCGCAAGCGCAACCGCGGCGAGTTCGGCAACGTTCGGCGCGAGCGCGACCGCGTCGGCTCGCGCGAGCTCGAGCTCGAGCGTGGCGATCACGTTCGCCGCTAGCGCGTCCGCGTTGGCTCGTGCTTCGTGTTCGGCGGCGGGGAGTCTCTCGTGCGCCTCTTCGGCGGCGTCTAGCGCTCGCGCCTCTCTGGCCTGCTCGGCGTCGGGCTCGTTCGCTGGCAGCGCGGCCGCGTCGGCTCGTGCGAGCTCGAGCTCGAGCGTCTCCGCGGTGTTCGGAGCGAACGCGTCGTCGGTGGTGGCGACATCGGCCTCGTGCTCGGCATCGCTGACGGTCTCGTCCACGGCCACGGCAAGCGCTCGCGCTGGGGCTTCAGCGAGCTCGGCGGGAGCCGGGGCGGGTAGCGCCAGCGCGAGCGCGCGGGCTTCGCTGTCGGGCGCCAGCGCGGCAACGTTCGGCGCAAGCGCCGGATCGGCAACGGGCGCGGGGGCCGGGCTCGCTTCTATCGCGTTCGGCGCGAACGCCTCATCGAGTGCGCGGGCCGCGCTAGCGGCCGCCGCGGCGGTCACGGTCGGGCTCGCCGCGATGCCGAGCGCTCGAGCGTCGGCGTCGGCAGGAGGCGCGTTCGGCGACGTGTTCTGCGATGGGACGGCGCACGCACGAGCGGCGTCGTCCGCGAGCGCATCGTGCAACATCGGCGCGGCTGCGACGGCACACGCGCGCGCTTCCGACTCGGCGTCGGCCGCAGCGGTTTTCTACGCGGCCGCGAACCGCGCGTCGTCGGCGACGGCTTCGCTCTCGGGAACGGCGGCAGCCGGCGGGTCCGCTCGAGCGGCAGCTAGCGGACGAACTGCGGCGGCTCTCGCGGTGAGCGCAGCCCCCTCTTCGAGGGCGACCGCTCTCGCGCGGTCGGGCGGCAGCTTCATCGGCGCAGCGACCGCGTTGGCTAGGGCGAGCAGCGCCGGGACGGCGCCGGTGCTCTTCGATGCTCGCGCGTCCGGCATCGCCGCGAGGGCTTCGTCGGGCACCAGCTCGATCGCTCTCGCGTCGGCCGCTAGCGCCTCTTCCCGCGCGCTTTCGCTGGCCCCGGGGTCCTTGGCCCTTACCGCGGAGGCGAGCGCGCAGGCGAGGGCGCGAGGGGGCGCCACGTGCGTCTTGCTCTTCGGCGAGCTCGCGTCCCCCCGGGCCTCGGCCGCGCTCTCGGCTTTGGCGGAGTTCGCGTGGACGGCTCAAGCTGCAGCGGTTGCATGGATCGGAGCGGTGCCGCTCGTGTCGCTCGAGCTGCTCGCGCCCGGCGCGGTCGTGCCGCTCTTGGCTCCGGTCGCGTCGGCCGAGGCGCTCGCGCCATCCGCAACGTCGCCCGTGCTCGCTCCCGTCGCATCCGTCGAGGTCGAGGAAGAGTTCGGCTAGGATGGCCGCTGCGGGGCCGGCGGCCCTGGCCGTGGGATTCGGGCGCGCCCCCTGGGCGGTGTGGCGCGATCGGCCTCGGGGTCGAATTGTCGCCGGTCCCGTTTTTCTTCAAAAAAAGCGGCGCCCGAATTCTCGGGCGCCGCTAGCACGAACCAGGCAGGCGCAGAGACGGTTCGCGACTTCGCGCGAGCACTCTAGCAGGGCAGCGCAGCGACGGCGCGCAGCAAGTCCTCGTCGCTGGCCTGGGCGTAGATCGTCGTCGAGATCACGCTCGCGTGCCGGGCGACGCGCTGGACGAGGCGGATGTCCTTGGTCGCGCGGTAGAGGTTCGTGAGCGCCGTGTGTCGCAGCGCGTGGAAGGTGAACCGGCGCTCGAAGCCGGCGCGCTCTTGCCAGACGCCGAAGAGGTGGCGGAGCTGCCGCGTGGATGCG
>Ga0210397_10001070_pt1 | contig 17678 bp, 11 predicted proteins | sample IncBWH2OmetaG_FD_160126 | JGI IMG/M metagenome (GOLD analysis project Ga0210397, IMG submission 160126) | Forest soil microbial communities from Barre Woods Harvard Forest LTER site, Petersham, Massachusetts, United States - Inc-BW-H-2-O ...
AGAGTCTTTCGCGACATTGTATTATCCTTTGCTCTAGAGCTGGGGCCGAACGGTGTGGGGAGTTGCCCGCTCGCTGACGATTGGCGCGGAAGGCAGTGAAGGCATTGCCTTGGATCGACGGCCGGTCCGGGGGCGGCGGGCGACGACCGCGCGGTTGGCGTGCAGCTCACGCTGCGTCAAAGGGAAGTCCAGGACGAACGAGGTCGATGTCGGGCCGAAGGTGCGAACCATCCGGCCACCCAGGCTTTTTGCCAGATCGCCGACGATCCGAAGCCCGCGACCAGGCTTGATCCTTGCCGAGCCCGATCCGTTATCGGTCACTCGACAATTCACCCAGGAACCGACAAGCATCAGTTTGATTTTGATTTCGCCGTCGCGGCCGTCCAAACAGGCATGGCGGACCGAGTTCGTCATCAGCTCGTAGACGGCGAGCGCCAGGAGCCAGCACCGCTCCGATGCCAGCGGCAACGTGTCGATCGACAACAGGAGGTGGATGTTCATGCGGTCCAGCTTGGACCGCCACATGGCGAGGCCAAGCTTGCGAAGCTGGTCGCCTGCGTCGACCAACGCATCGCGATCCGGCATGGTCAGAATGTTGTGGACCTCGACATGCTGGTAAAGCAGGTCGACGATATTGCTCAGCTCTTCCTTGGCGTCGGCGTTGTCCGTCCGGACCGCCTGAAAGGAAACGAGATTGATGACCGAGGCGAGTTCGTTCTTGATTCGGTGGTTCAGCTCGTCCAGCAGGGTTCGTCCCTCCAGGGCGGGCGGATGAGAGATGGCATGAGGCACAGCGGTTCTCCATATATAAACTATACCGTATAGTTTATTTTACTTGCACTTTGATCGGTCGCGTGTCAAGCCGTCATTGTCAGCGAGCTTCGTGCTCGCAGCATCGTGAATGCAAGGGTGAAAGCGGATGGTGGGCAAACACAGCGATTCGAAACGGCCGCGCCAAGGACGGCCGCCCAAAGAACTGGCGGGCGACGTCAAAGCGCGGATCCTCGATGCGGCTCAGCGGGTGTTCCTCAAGAAGGGCTATCAAGGCGCCAGCCTCGACGAGATCGCGGAGGTGGCGCCGGCAAGCAAACCGACGATCTATGCTCACTTCCCGGGGAAGGAGGCGCTGTTCGAGGCGGTTGTCGCCCGCGTCCTCGAGGGATTGACGAATTTCGAGGGCTTTGAGCCCAAGGGACGCACGGTGCAGGACAAGCTCGCGAGCCTTGGCAGCGAGGTCGTCGAACGATTCATCGAGGAGACGCTTGGAATCACGCGCGCCACAATTGCCGAAGCCGAGAGATTCCCGGCCTTGAGCCGCCATGTTCACGAGGCCGGGCGCGATCAGGCGGCTGCTGCTGTTTCCCATGTCCTGACCGATGCTACCCTGACGCTTTCGCGCGGCTCAAAAGGCCCCTTCGGCCCGAAACGAAGCCTGACAACCGCGCAAATTTTCATGGATCTCATCCTGCTCCCAATGCTGATGCGAGCGCTGATGGGAGAGGGCGCGAAGGACCTGCGCAGCGAATTGCCCAATTTCGTACGCGAACGCGTCAGCTTCTTCCTGGCGGCTTGTGAAGCGGATTGGGGAAAGTGAGGCCCGCGACAGCGGCAGGCTCGCTTCCGCCAATGCCGTTCTCCGCGCATGCTTCTTGCGCCTGTGTCGTGCCCGTCGTGTCCAACACCACACGCTCAGGCCATTTGTGATCCGTATGGATCCGAATGCTGATCTTCTGATCGAGTGGAACATCAGACTGCGGAGCAACCGGTGCGGGGAAGCACCAGTTCGCGGCAAGAAGTGCCGCAAGCAGAAAGCTTCCCACCCACCCGAAATATGCGTCTAGCGGGGAGCTCAGACTGCGGAGCCTGTGGTGTGAGCCTCGGACGCGAGCCGAGAGAAGTGATACAAATCGCCGCGAAAGCCGACCGAAGGCCCAAGAAAAAGAAAGCGAGGTTTTGTCACACCCTATGCACCTGCGGTGCTAACGCTTCGAAGATTGCGCGCGGCTATCTCATTGGGTTGCAACAGTTCTTCTCTGCAGAACGCTGTTTACACCTGACGTTTGATCGCTGACAGGCCGCTGGCCAATTTGGCGGAATCGTATTTCAGACAAGGACTTGCGCGTAGGGCGCGATTACAGCAGGAGGAAGCAGCTTTTGCCCTCGATCCGATGCCCGGCTTTCGTTCCGTTTGCCGGGCAGGTCGACCAATTCGCCCGGCCCGAGCATTGACGGTGCCGCCGGGAAACGGATTCTTGTAAGCATGACGCGGGTAAGCCAGGTGCGCCAAAAGAATGGCCGAAGTGATGCCGCGCTAGGCCGCGGCCTCCGTCTCGGTTGGATCAGGCGCTAGTTCGTTCCCACCTTTGCCTTGCCGGCGTGAGCAGCCCTCGCCGGCCAGCCGGCTTAGCGCCGCGGGCAGATCGATTGCCTTGAAGGGCTGTGCAAACCAATCTGCCGCGCATCTCCGAAGCCATGCAGCTCTTCCGATCTTGGGCGACCGCGCGAAGAACGGCCGCAAGATCCACGACGTGTATTGGAAGGTCGCGGCGCCGAAAGCTTTGCGGCGGAAGGACGTCTCGCCGCAGTCACCGCATGGCTCTAAGCTGGCCTTGGACTGCGCGCCGGGTGTCAAGCTATCGGTTACAAGATACTCGGGTACGCGCGATTTGCATCGCTCTCACGCCGCCTTGTAAGATGCGATTTTCTTGATCTGCGGCGCGAGCACGTCTTCGGCCGTTTCGAGATCGAAGCGCGCCTGAATGTTCATCCAGAACGCAGCGCCGGTCTTGAAGAATTTGCCGAGCCGCAGGGCGGTGTCGGCCGTAACGGGCTTTTCTTCGCGCGCGATGCGTTCAATCCGGGTGCGCGGCACGTTCAGCGCGGCCGCGACCGCGTAAGGCGTCAGCTTAAGCGGAACGAGAAATTCTTCCCGCAGGATTTCGCCGGGATGAACCGGCGGAAGTTTCTTTGCCATGTGCCAACTCCTAGTCGGTGGCCACATTCGGCCGGTCTGGCTAGTGATAGTCAACTATCTCCACGTCTTCGGGACCCGCATCGGTCCATCTGAACACGACCCGCCATTGATCGTTGATGCGGATCGAGTGCTTACCCGCCAAATCGCCCTTAAGAGCTTCAAGGCGGTTTCCGGGAGGCGAGTTCAAGGCCTCAAGAAGGGCGGCGGCGTCCACAGGCGTACGGCAAGTTTGGATTTTATATAGTAATCTCAATCACATAAGTGTTCGCAGTTTTATTCTGGGTGGCGCGCCAGATTGCTTCCATCCAGAACAAAACTACGAACTTTGCGGAAGCTGGTGGGAGACCGAGTATCTTGCAGTCCTGCATGATTTTTGTGGCTGCGAGACGAGGTTCGCCCGTGGTTCTTGCGCCTAATCACCGAGATCATTTCGGTTCGCTGGCCGTCACGCGCTCCCCATGGCGCTAATCCGATCGTTGTCGTTCTCGAAGCGAAGCTCGCGGCGGCGATGAGCGCGGCCGCCTTGGTGACGCATGACCGCGACTTCCCACGCGTGCGTTCGCTGTGTATCATTTCTTGAGAGCCGAACGCATCGGCCTGACGACCATTCATGAAACGCCTTCGAATGCGCCTGGAGTTACCGTGTCGTCGATCGCAACCGAGTTGCTCAACAGCCTTCGCTCCGTCGAGCGTCCCGGCGATTTTTGCGTCGGCGGAGTCCGGCAGATCCTGATGCCGACGATCGACGTCGAGGGCATGGGCAGGATCGCCTTTCCGATCCTGCCCGCCCAGGCCGGACGGCTCGTCGCCATCGCCGAGGCGGCCCCCCATGGGCGGGGCGTGAAGACGGTGGTCGATCGCGATGTCCGGAGAACCTGGCAGGTCGATGCCGCCATGGTCCGGATCGGAGGGCGTCATTGGGAGAAGACCCTGGCCGGACTGGTCGCCGACATGGCCTTCGGACTCGGCTTGAGCGAGCCGGTTGCGGCCGATTTCTACAAGCTTCTCGTCTACGATACCGGCAGCTTCTTCGTCGACCACCGCGATACGGAGAAAGTCCCGGGCATGTTCGCGACAATGGTGCTCGTGCTGCCCTCAACCCATCACGGCGGTGAGCTGGTCATCAAGCATCTCGGCCGGGAGACGGTGCTCGACCTGCGCCCGGAGGAGCCCTCGGAGATCGGCTTGGCCGCCTTCTACGCCGACTGCGTGCATGAAGTGCGTACTGTCACCTTCGGTTGTCGCCTGGCCCTCGTCTATAATCTGCGCTTCACCGCCAAGAGGCGGCCGCTGAAGGCGCCCGACTATCGCAAGGAGCACGCCCATGTGGTGGAGTTGCTGCGGAGCTGGGCGAACGCCGAGGACGAGCCCGACAAGCTGATCCTGCCGCTGGAGCATGATTATACGCCGGCGGAGCTGTCGTTCAGTGCGCTCAAAGGGGCCGATGCGGGCGTGGCATCCGTGCTGGTCGAGGCCGCCGCGGAGGCGGATTGCGATCTACACCTCGCGCTGGTGTCGATCGAAGAGAGCGGCAGCGCCCTACAGACCGGCCATTATGGCCGCCGCCGCTGGAGCCGGGACGAGGAGGACGACGACGACGAGGAGTTCGAGGTCGTCGAGATTGATGACCGTGGGCTGATCCTATCCGAATGGCGCCGTCCGGACGGCGGCGCGCCCGGCTTCGGCGAGTTTCCGTTCGCCGAGGACGAGCTGTGCCCGCCCGATGCTTTCGAGGATCTGACGCCGGACGAGCAGCATTTTCACGAGGCGACGGGCAACGAGGGCGCGTCCTTCGAACGCACCTATCGCCGCGCCGGCTTCGTGTTGTGGCCCTCCGCGCGGAGGCTTGCGGTGCTGAACCAGGCCGGCCTCGGCACGACGCTTCCCCATCTCGAAGAGCTGACGGCGCGTTGGCAGGCGAGCAAGGCATCGACGCAGTCGCCATTGTGGCGTGAGGCCGACGAGCTTTCGGCGCACATGCTGCGCTCGTGGTCTTGCGAGTCATGGCGGGCGGATGATGACGACAAAGCCGGCCGGATGCTCGAGTTGCAGAGCCGGCTCGGGAACGTGGCGCGCATCGATGCGTTTCTTGCCGAACTGTCCGCGGAAGGCCATTATGTCGCGCGCGACAACGCCGCGATCGTGCGCGCCGCCGCCCTGCTTCCGGCCCCGCGTGCGATGGAGCTGCTGGTCCGGATCGTCAGGCGAAACGTGACGGCCCATCTTGGGGCCTGCGGCGACCTACTGCTTCGTTGCGTCGCGGCGCCGGCCGATACGGCGTTCGACCTTGCGCAGATCGGCGCAGCCTTGATCGACGCCCTGCCGGGCGACCCGGCGCGGCCGGAGCAGGCCGACACCTCGAGTGTCGACGACTGGCGACGTCCAAAGCCCGTGAAGCCGGGCTTCGTCGTCGATCTCCTGACCGCGACGAGCCGGATCGATGTGGCGCTCGCGGCGCGCGCGGTCGAGCACCTCCTGGCCTGGCCGAAAACCTACAAGCCGGACGACGTGCTGGTCCCCGCCGCCCGTGCGTTCGTCAAGCTGGCGGAAAGCACCGCGTGGCCGGCGGCAGAGCGCCTCCGAGAGGCGTCTCTCGCGCACCTGCGCAGGCGCATCGCCATCCCGCTCGAGGCGCCGCGGGACTGGACCAGGACCAACCCGCTCAAATGCACATGCGCCGACTGCCGTGGACTGGGCACATTCCTACTTGCGCCGGAGCAAAAGCAATGGCGCCTGAAGGCACCGCAGGATCGGCGCTCCCATGTCGAGCAGACCGTCCGGAACGCGCCGTGCGATCTTGATTTCGAGACGGAACGGCGCGGCAGTCCCCATACGCTGGTTGCTACCAAGAACCAGGCCAGCTACGAACGCCGGGCCAAGCAGCGGCGGCAGGATCTGGAGCATGTATCGGCGCTGGGCGGATGATGTTGGCCTTGCATCACCCCCGAACATCGATTCCGAGATCCGCAGGCGCGAACTGCAGCTCGTCAGGCGGATCTACCTCTATTCCGCCCTCTGTCGAATAACACGGAAATTTCAATCATATACGAGTTCGTGGTTTTGTTCTGAGCGGCGCCAAGCTGGCCGATTGTGACTGTTTCTGCGATCTCATATGCTTCCATACGATGACTGTTCAAATCAGTCAGGCGGCTCTTTGGAGCGCTGGGGCCGCGGGCATCGATCGGCCGGGAAGGGGCTGTGCAGACCAATCTGCCGCGCATCTCTGAAGCCATGCAACTTTTCCGATCTTGGGCGACCGCGCGAGGAACGGCCGCAGGATCCAAGACATGTCGGAAGGTCACGGCGCTGAAAGCTTCGCGGCGGAAAGATGTCTCGCCGCCGTCACCACATGGCTCTAAACTGGCCTTGGATATCGCGCCGGGTTTCAAGCTATCGGTTGTAAGATACTCGGGTACGCATTGCTCTCACGCCGCCTCGTAAGACGCGATCTTCTTGATCTGCGGCGCGAGCACGTCTTCGGCCGTTTCGAGATCGAAGCGCGCCTGAATGTTCATCCAGAACGCAGCGCCGGTCTTGAAGAATTTGCCGAGCCGCAGGGCGGTGTCGGCCGTAACGGGCTTTTCTTCGCGCGCGATGCGTTCGATCCGGGTGCGCGGCACGTTCAGCGCGGCCGCAACCGCGTAAGGCGTCAGCTTAAGCGGAACGAGAAATTCTTCCCGCAGGATTTCGCCGGGATGAACTGGCGGAAGCTTCTTTGCCATGTGCGAACTCCAAGTCGGTGGCCACATTCGGCCGCTCTGGCTAGTGATAGTCAACTATCTCCACGTCTTCGGGACCCGCATCAGTCCACCTGAACACGACCTGCCATTGATCGTTTATGCGGATCGAGTGCTTACCCGCCAAATCGCCCTTAAGAGCTTCAAGGCGGTTTCCGGGAGGCGATTTCAAGGCCTCCGGAAAGGTAGCGGCATCCACCATAATCAGTTTTCGGCGAGCTACTTTGGCGAGATTTGCCGGAAAGCCCTTGGGGACCGTCCGGCCCTGAAGGATCGGCTCGGCAAATTTCCCCTTGAAGTTCCTGATCACGAGCAATACGTATCTCATCGAGATACGTATTGCAAGGCTCTCGTATCTCGATGAGATACTATTGGCGAGCGCTTCGCTGCGCCGCGCGCCGATTGATGGTCGGCATCCACCCGCGCAGTGGCCTGAGGTCTGCATTGCGGCCAACGCTGATCAATATCCCGACCCTGCCGCGGGCATTGGCCAGGTAAGTCGACTTTGCAACGCGTCGGTCCGGCGGTAGGTGGCTGCTATTCGCCATAATGCGGACTGTTCAACGCATTGTGTGCGGAACTGGCCGTGCAGGCGTGTCGGCTAGGTTGAGTTTTATATCGTAATCTCAATTACATAAGAGTTCGCAGTTATATTCTGGGTGGCGCGCCAAATCGCTACCATTCAGAATGAAACCGCTGACCCGATCACTATGGGGCCTTGAGATCCTCCAACAAGGAAGCGGCTAGAGCTTCTTCGGCAATGGAGAGCAGGTGCCGCTGCATGGCCGCTGTCAACTCTTCGTCCCACAACGCGCGGGCAACCTTTCCCGTGAGAGCCTGTCCAAGACCTGCGGCCCCATCGACGGCGGCCTCGTAGTCGGCCGCGCCAAAGCGCCAGGATTGGGCGCCGTGCTCGCGCATGACGTGGTTGCCGATCCGTATTCCCGGCCAATCGAAATCGCCATGATAGCAAAGCTGCGCACGCGCTTTGGCCAGTTGCAACAGGAGGCATCGCTGCGCGGCGGCGGGCATGCCGTCGGTACAAACCAACGGCGCGCAATGGGAGCCCCAGTGATCCGCAGCGATCGCAACCAGGTTTGGATTCTCACAGACATAGACCTTGCGATTCGCCACGTCCCACGACGGCGGAGACCGCAACAGCGACCGCAGCGAAGCGTAAGCTGGCTCTCCCGGCAACTGACGGTGATTTCCCGCATCGCGCGTGGGTAGGTTCAGGAACAACACCGGGCGCGCCAACTCGTTGACCAGGACGCCCGCCTTGGCCCAGACGTCGCGGTCGCGCTCCGCGCTGCCGTCCAGCTCCGTCTCGCTGTCTTCCGTTGGCTCGATACCGCTATCATTTTTGGCGGAGGTCCGAGCGATCACTTGACGCCAGACTGCCAGCACCAGGGTCGCCGTCGGCTCACCACTGTCGATTGCGTGCGCGTCGCCCAGCACCTCCGCGGCCAATTGCGAACGCGTAATACCGCTCGCGGGCAGGCGTTGCAATACCGCTTCGACGCGGCGACAGAGTTGGAGCGCTGCCGGTGGGCTTTGTCGTGCAAGGCGCTTTAGCAGCCCGATGCCCGCTGGAGCTTGCAGCAGTTCAATCAGTTCGCCGTGAGTGCAGGTGCCCAGCACGTCCGACCACATCGTTCCCAGCGCGAGGCGAGTCGTGGCTAGATTCGTAATGGGGCCGTCGAGCCGCTCGAGTGCGTCGCGTAACGAAGTCGCAATGCCGGCGTCTTGAAACGCAGCATCGACGAGGCGAACGTCGACTTGCAAGGAATTGGCATAACGCAGCGGACGGCCGAGCATCGAAGCCAATGCTGCATGCTCCTCTACAGAGAGGCTGCCGATACGAAAATGTTCAACTACAGCGCCGACTGGCGCACGTTCGAAGCGTCGACGTAGGCGTTTGCGCAGCAAGGCGAAACGGTCGCCACCAAGCAGGCGTTGCAGACGTGGGTCAGTCGAGCGGCTCATCTCGCAAACCTGCGATCTGGATCCTCTTCGCGCGTTTTGGCGCGACCGTCCCAGGTCCAGCGCGAGACGAACACTGCGTCGATGCCTTCACGTCGCTGAAGCTGGCAGATCGCGACGCCCGGCAGTTCGGCGTAGCAGGCCCATTCGCGCTCGCTGGTGATGACGAAGTCGAGATCGAACTCGTGGATCAGCCCCATGCAATGCGCGCGGGCGGTATCGTCGATGCCGGCGAAGGCTTCGTCGAGCAGCATCAGCCGCGGCGCCAGGGAGGAACTGCCTTGGCTGTAGAAGCTGGCGACCGCGGCGAACAGCGGCACGGTGAGGCCGAGCGCGCGTTCGCCGCTGGAGGCCGGGCCGGAGAGCTTGCGCCAATGACCGTCCTGCCAGCGCTCGACGCGGAAGCGATGCCAGCGGCGGTAGTCAAGTGCGCGGGCGAGTTGCTCCATCAGGCTGCCGCCGCCATCCTTGCCAAAGCCGGAGTCGGCGCGCTCGCGCTCGGCGGCGATGCGCTGCTGCAGCATGGCGCCGACGACCCGGCGGTCCTCTGCCGACCAGAGATCCGCGCTGGTGTTGAGCAGACGTTTGCGCGCTGCTTCGAGGCCGACCGGAGCGCCTTCTTCTTCAGCCAGCGGCTGCCACAGCAGCCGGTAGCGCACGCCGGTGGAGGTCGGTCGGCTATGCAGCTCTTTGTTGATCGCGTTGCGCTGGATTTCGGCCGCCTGCAGCAGTCGCTGGACCTCGGAGGCGATCTCGGCCTGTAAATGATTTTCCAGGACGGCGCGCTCGTTGGCGGTGAGCAGTTCGCTGCGCTGGGCGATCTCTTCAGCGAGCCGCGCGGCAAGGCTATCCGGCGGTTCGGGCCTGTTCTGGTAGACGATGTGGACGGTTAGTCCCCAATCGGTGGTTTCGGCCTGTGCCTGGTGGCCGAGCGCGCTGAGGGCGCGCTGCAACTCTGTGAGGTCTCCCGCAATTTCTCGCTGCACCCGAGCCCACGCCTCGTCGTCGTCCTTGCGGTCGGACAAGGCCTGTTCGGCGCGGCGCGCCAGCGTGAGCGCGGGGTCGATCGTCCAGGGGGTGCCGAGATCAGGCAACTCGGCTCGCGGTAGCGCCGCCGAGAGCAAACCTGTGGCAGCGAAATGCTGGAACTTTGCGATAGACTCGGCGCGCGCCTCGCTGCGTTGCGCGAAGACAGCATCCGCAGTCGCGGCCTGTTCACCCGCGATCGCGCGGGCCTCGCCGGACTTGCTCAGGGCGTCGCGTGCAAGAACTAATGCACCATCGCTCACGTCGACGGCCGCACGGGCATCGGCCAATTGTCGTTGCAGTTCCTCGACCTTGGCGCCGACGGCGTCGCGCAACACGTCGAGCCGAACCGAGGCCTCTTCTGCCTCGGTCCGGGCCGCCGTCAGGTATTCCTGCCGTCTGTCCAGGTCATCGCGCGCTTCGCTCTCGCGATCGCGTTGGCGCTGCAGATCGGGCAGCGCCAAGCGCAGTTCGTGGGCGGCTTGCGCGAGGCGGAACTGGACATCGTGACAGTGATTCAGCGCCGTCTCGATCGCCGGCAAGTCGGTGGGCGAGATCGGCAGACGCAGATCTGTGGCATCCGCGACAAGCCGTTGCCGTGCCGTCTGCAAAGCCTGTGCGGCCTCACGGCATCGTGTGTCGGCCTCGGCCAGGCGCTGCAGTGCGATCTGCGTTTCGCGGGCGCTAGCTGCGGCAGCGTGGTGAGCACCGCGTAGCGCCTCGTCGGTGGGCGCCAGGCGCCATTCGTCGGCGGCTTGGTTCTGATCGTGCAAGAGTTGCGCATGCATTGCCTGCAAGGCGGTGAGCTCTTCGGCTATAAGTGCCAGGCGCCCGGCAATCTCGGCCAGCCGCTGCGCGCGGGCGGCGGCGCGGGCGGCATACCCGATGTAGACCGCCGCGGGTTTGACCCAGGCGCCGGCCAGGGCACCGAGTCGAAAGCGACCGTCAGGGGCGACCCAGGCCTCGCTGTCGATCGGATCGTCGTCCGCGCAGGCGATAGCCGACAGCATATGCTCGACGAGACTTGCCGGCAGGGTGCTGCCGGTCGGCACGTCGACTTGCAGCCAACCGGCGAGCGAAAGCGAATGCGGCTGCCGCCGCAGCAGTTGCGTGTCGTGTAGGAGCGAGCCGCCGTCGCCAACCTGCAATTGGCCGTCGGGCGAGACCCATGCATCGAGCAGACCGGCGGCTTCGAGCGCGGCTTCGAGGCCGGCGCGTTGCGAAGCCGTGACAGCGTCGCGAAAGTCCACCAGTTGCCACAGCGGCGCACCCGCGCGCATGCTCCGGCTATCGGCGTCGCGTGTGTAGGGGTGCGGCGGCGTCGTATCGAGGCCGGCTTCCAGCCGGGTGCGCTCGTCCTCGAGCGCTGCTCGTTCTGCTTGCAGGGTCTGGCGTTGCGCGTCGAGCGAGACCCGACGCTGCGCGAAATGGATGCTGGCCTGCTGCTGCGCGCCTTGCAAGCGTTGTCGCGCCGGATTGTCGCCCTGCAGGGCGACGACCCAATCGGCCAGAGCCGTGAGCGCCGCGAGGTCGTCGTCGGCGCCGACGCGCAGTTGCGTCAGACTTTCGAAGTGGCGTTCCCAAGCCTGAATCAGGTTTTGGCCCTCCTGTTCCACATTCGCGTCGGCTTGTTCGCGTCGGTTCGCCGCATCCTCGGCAGCGTCCTGTCTCTCGTCGCGCATGGTCTGTCGCTGGCCATGCAGCGTTTCGGCCGCGACCACCTCCTCGTGGCACCGCCGCAACAGCGCGATCTGTTCGCGCCGTCGACCGATCAAAGCGCGAAGCTCGGATCGCGCAACCTCGAAAGCGCGTGACGTCAACTCGGCCAGTGCCGCGGCTTCGAGCGTTATGAGCGGATTGTCGCCATGGGCCGCCGCAATGCCCGCTGTCGCAGCGTGGACGGCGCTGTCCCGGCGCAGTTCGGCCATCTGACGTTCGGCCTCAGCCATTCGCAGCGCGGCCTCTTGCGCCTCGTTGGCGTTGCGCTTCAGCCGCCGGATGGCCTCATCAGCCGCCGTGGTGGCGGCTTGCAAGGCGCGTTGCCGCGTGACCGCGTCCTTCGCCGCGCCTTCGAGCCGGTTGGCATCCTGCATCGTCGGATCGGCGCGCAGGGTTTCGAGACGGGCCTGCGCGCGCTTGAGCCCGAGGTCCGTGTCATCGTGAGCACTCCGTGCGAGCGATTCGTCGACCTGGGCTTGCGCAAGCCGCGCCTGCGCTTCGCCGCGCGCCCGGCTGGCATTGTCGAATTCGGTTTGCGCCTGGCGCAGCGCGCGGGCCTGGCGTCGGGTCTGAGTGCCGGCATAGATGCGGTAGCGTTGGACAAAACGCTCAATGGCCTTTGCTAGCGCCTGATATTCCTCAAGCTGACGTCGATCTTCCTCCAACTGGCCGAGGGCTTCGGCCACATCGGCAAGCAATTCGGTTGGCAGCGGTGGTAAGGCTTCGGTCAGTGCGTTTGAAAGCGCGGTTTCGTCGGGCTTCTTCGACAATTGCGGCTGTCGCAACTGGATCAGCGTATCCATCAACGCGTCGTAGCGCTTGGCGCCGAGGCGAAACAACCGCTCATCGACGGCGCGCCGATAACTCGATGACGTATCGAACACCTGGCCGCGGCCTTGAAGCGCGTCGCGTAGGCGCTCTTTGGTCAGGACGACACGCTGGTCGCTCATCAACCAAAGATCCTGGTTGAGGCGTGGCGCGTCGTCGGCATCCTCGAGCACGAAGAACCAGCTATCCACCTGGGGACGCGCAGCGACCGCGGAGAGCCCGGCGCCGAGCGTCAGATAACGCGGCGTGCCGTCGTCGGCGAGGCGACCGAACTCGATCCAGGCATAGCCGATGCGCCGGTCGTAGTTGTTCATCAACAGGTTCCAGGCCATCTTCTTGCCGTTGTCGCCGTCGGGTTCGAGCCGCGACGGCTTAAGCTGCGCGTCGAGCAGGAAGGGCAGAGTCAGCGACAGCACCTTGGACTTACCGGTACCGTTGTTGCCGCGCAGCAGCAGGTGGCCGTCGCGGAACCAGAATTCCTCGCTGTCGTAGTGGAATAGCTCCACCAGACCAAGCCGCAGCGGTTGCCAGCGCGGCCGCGTCGGAATCGGCAGCGCTGGCTTGTCGGTCTGTGCAAGAAACGAAACCGGGCGATCGTTCATGGTAGTCCGAAGAGATCATTGGCCGCGACGAGCGGCGTGCCTTCGAGAGTCTCGTGGACTTCAGCCTCACCAAGGGCGAAGCGTGCGAGCGCCGGCATCGGCTGAATCATGTCGGCGTCTCTAACAATCAGTTGGAGTTTTTCCAGCCGCTCGATCGCGATCTCCGCGAGCTCGCGTTCGGCGCCGGGCTCCCGTGCCGATTTGCGCCAGTAGCGACCATAGCGGTTCTTGGCATCGCGCAGGAAGGAGACGATCTCGTGCCCTCGGGTGACCCCGTATGGCTGCGTCGCGCCGGAGGCGTCCGTCGGCCGCCGGCTGTAACCGGAGGCCAGGTGCTCCGCGACCAGCAGCGTGACGTGGGCGTCGGTGCCCTCGGCGGGCATCGTCACGTCCGTCAGCACGCCGGCCTCATCGACAAGTGCCAGCCCTTCGGCGCGCTGCTCCGCCACGAGCCCGGTGGCGTCGCATAAGCGGGCGGCCATGGCGCCACGCTGGTTGACGAAATATCCGCGGGCTTCCGGGTCCAACATATCGATATAGACCACGGGATCATCGAGCAACCGGCGGGCGAGCCGGTGGCGCAGCGCCGTGCGCCGGCCCTCGTCGCTATCGGCCACGTGCTCGTCGACCAGGGCATGCAGTCGGTCCTCAAGCGTGACCGGCGCGTCTTCCGGTCTAAAGGTCGATGGCCCGCGCACGGCGGCCAGCACGCCGGCAAGCGCACGGCGCTGCACGTCGTAGAGCGCGTCGGCCTGATCGCCGCCAGCATGCACGAAGGCATCCTCGTCGCCGGCGACACGCGCAAGCACCCCGAATTCCAACAGCGTCCGACACACCGCCACCAGTTCGCGCCGCTCGTGGGGCGCCCCAAGCGTGAAGGTAAAATCGAATGATGCGAGCGCCGGGTCGGCAGCAAATTGCAGGAGCCTCTCACCCAGCAGGCGCAGGGTGATTTGTGGGTCGGCGCGTTCGAGCACCGCGCACGCAAGGCAGAGCAGCACGTAGCGGCGGCGATCGTAGCCGGGAAGCCCGCGCATTGCGCTGACGAGGTCCGCCGGCCGCTTAAAAAGGCGGGCGCCCTCGTGTTCGATCTGCAGAGGCCAGCCCGTTTCGCGTGCAAACCAGTCGCGCAGAGCTTCTGCCTGGCGGCGGATCGCGGGGAAATCGCCGTGCTCCGGACTCATCAGCGGCGTCATCAGCAGGGCGCGCACAGCACTGCGAAATTCTTCGCGCTGGAATCGCTGTTGTTGCTGGCCGATGCTTCCACTATCCCTGGACCTATCAAGCCGAGGCTTCATCGGCTGACTCGTGTTGGCGTAATGGTGATTAGATGGTCGCGCCCGGAAAACACGCCATGCGGGGTGTCGATCCTGGCACGACTTTCCGGCGCAAGCGGCGTCAAGCTGATGTGCAGCAACCCGTCGCCGGTCTGCCGTTCTGCGGTAGCGCCCGGCCCGGCCTGTTCGGTCAGCGCTTCGCCAAGCAGTCCTAGGAAAAGTCCGAAGGCATGCTGATCGAGTTCGCCGAGGTCCGAAAGCCGCGTGGGTTGGCCGGTAGCGAGGCGCTTGCGAGCCGCCTCGACCTGCTGCGATTCCTCGGCGAGTTCGCGGGCCAGACGGGCGCGCGCTTCGGCGCGGTCGCGCACACGAGCCAGCGGACCGCGCGGAGCTGCCTCGCCGTACTCACGCAGCCGCGGGTGAATCCGCAGTGGGGGAGCTTCGGCCCAGCGCGTGCTGGCCGGGAGATCCCCGTCCGCGTCGGGGTTGAGCGAAAAATGCCGCGCCGGATTGAGCGCGAAGGCGGCGCGCGCAAGTCGATGCGCCTCATCGTCGCTGGCACAGCCGGCGAACCAGGTGGAGAGCATGCGGAAATCCGCGGAGCGATCGCTGCGGCCGCTGCGGCGCTCGTTGAGCGCGGCAATTGCACTCAGCAGTTGCGGGATGGCCGACCTTGCCCGTGCTCTCAACAATTCGGCTTGCGAAGGCTCGTGATCGGTGCGGAAGAACCAGCCGTGCAGGCCTTTCCAGCGTTCGCGCCAGGCGTTCCAGGATCGGGCTTGCGAATCGACCCGATCCTGCGCGTCGCCGGGCGCGGCATCACGAGCCTCACGGGCGGCGACCTGTTGAAGCATAGAGTCGATGTTCGGCTCCAAAGCAAGCATGAGGCCGGCGATCATGTCGGAGCGGCGCACCAGATCGCCCATGAAGCGCTCTAAATAGTCGATCAGCCGGCGCTTATAGCTCGCCACCGCGCCGGCCTCGGCCTGCTGCAATTCGATGCTACGCGCGACGCCGGCCATAAACGCCTGCGCGTTCTCGGCTAGCCCCTCGAAAACTCGCACCAGATCCCGCATCGTCTCATGGATCTTGGCCGCATCCGGCTCGGGCTGCTCCGCAAGCATCTTCAGTGCCTGCAACCGGCTGGCGATGTCTTCGAGCGCGACCGTTTGCAGCTCGGCGCGGCGTTGCAGCGTTTGCACGAACAGTGCCAATGCTGATTCGACAGCTTCCCCGCCGTGAGAAAGCCGATAGAGGAAACGCGCGCGATAGAAATCGCTGAGGCTGGAAACCCGCGCAGTATCGGGTTGCGATTCAAGGTTGCCCCAGGCTGCAAGCTGCCCGAGTGCGGCGCTGACGTCTTCGATGCGGGGCGGAGCGTCAGGCCAGCGAGCTTCCGCAAGCACCTCGTCGGGTCGGAGTTGCAGGCGATATTGTCGTTTGGCTGTGGCGAAGACGTCCATGATGCAACGATAGAACGCGGCTTTCTCGGCACTCACATGCCTGAACAGCTCGGCTGAATCGCTGACGACTCGCATCGGCTACTTCCCGAAGATTTTCCATTGGAGGCTGCCAGTTCTCGCACTACGTTAATGCATTTACCGGCTTGTTGCAGCCGAATTGGATTCCGTCCACTGTTCCTGGGGTCGTGCGCGGCCGAGATGCATTTTCGTTCGGTCAGACCCAGTTCTCAGCTCTGATTCCCGGCATGCGGCTGAACGCGCGCATATTGTTGGTTACGACGATCAGCCCCTCGCTGCGGGCGTGACCACCAATCTGCATGTCGTGAGGGCCGCAGGGCGCTCCCGTACGTCCCAGTTCCGCCCGAACCTGTCCGTAGTGGGCAGCAGCCTTGGCCTCGAACGCCAAAACGTCGAGGCGCGCCACGAAATGTTGGATGGCGGTCAGGTTATGGACACGACGGGTCGATTTCTCCGCGCCATAATGCAACTCGCCGAGAGTGATGCTGGAGATGCAGAGTTGCTCGGCCAGTGCATTGAATTTCTCGAGCAGGTTCGGCGGATAATTCTTCATCACATAGATGCAGATATTGGTATCGAGCATGTAGGTGAGCATTAGAGCGGCTCGCGCACCTCCGCCGGCGGCTGCTCACGCTCGACCATGAAGTCGTCACTCGCGCGCGGACCATTCTGAAACAAGTCGTCCCACCGCTTGCCTTGCGGTACGATCAAGCGGCTGCGGCCGATCTTCAAAATGTCCACCTGATGCACGTCTGCTGGGAAGGCAACGGCCTTGGGTAGCCGGACGGCCTGGCTGCGATTGCTGGTGAAAATCGTGGAGCTTGTCATAATCTTAGTTCTATGTATATCCGGCGGGGATATACATAGACGAGCGGTTATATTTTGCAAGGGGGGAGCCCCTAAGGGCCGGATTGGGCCCGCAGGGAAACTTGCCATTGGCTCGTTGGGATGAGGGACATCGGGCACGTGCAATTTGTTGTCCGGTGAGGTCAGTCACATCGGACGGCCCCTCAGAGGCCGTATAACGAGCAAGGCGTTACTGATTACGTTGCAATTTCAATTACATAAGAGTTCGCAGTTTTGTTCTGGGTGGCGCGCCAGAAATTTCAATAACTTACTGGCACCATTTCAAAGACGTCAAATATCCGTCAAATAAGCATCCGCGTACGCAGGCGAACTTGATCCGCACGTATGAAAGACGCCCGGCGATCGGCCGGAAGTTGATTGCGCCAGATTAAGGGCGTCCACGCGCAGGGATCTACGCCACAGGCTCAACAGCCAATCGAAGTTGCCGTTCTTTAGCCAAGCTGCAGCGTGCCCCAAAGCCTTTTGCCAGTAGAGCGTTCCGATAGGCTGAGTAGCTCGTACGAAACGGCCCGACCGCTGGGCCGCAGGCCGCGCATCCGCGCCCGCTGCCGGCACCAGTACCAACCCGCTACCCGCAGCTTTCCAGCCATCGGTCAGCAAAGAAACCTCAATGGAGGCGCCGGCGATGGGTGGATGTCGAAGAACGCCTCATGGGCGCGTTTGGGACGGGACACGGCGGCGCCTCGCAGCGACGTCCGCCGGCTCGGCTTACGCTTTGACGCGCAGATGGTCGGCGGCCTTTGATGCTTGGCTGCAGGTGGTGAAGAGGGCGCTTTGTCGCTCCAAGAGTTCGATCCAGTGCCCGATGTACCCAGAGTACCTCACGTCGCCATCGAACCCGAACTCGGCACATAGGAAAGCGGCGCCCAGCTCTGCGATCAGTTCTTCGGCCGCGTAGGCAGACAAGGCTGCTTTTTGCCCAAGAGACCAGGGAAAGAGACTAGAGTGTCACGCCCTTCTCGTACGCAAGAAGGCGCTCGGTTAGCCCCTCCGCATTCGACAACGCGACGAGATGGCCACCGGGAATTTCCTCAACCTCCTTTGCGAGCCTTTCACGCGCAACACGCCGTTGAAATTCTATTGGGAAAAAGCGATCGTCTCTTCCCGCAAGAACACGAAAGGGAATGTCAGGCCAGCGCTCGAAGCGACAGGGCTCTGCGAAAACGGTCTCGGCTTCCTCGCGC
>Ga0210397_10001076_pt1 | contig 17640 bp, 15 predicted proteins | sample IncBWH2OmetaG_FD_160126 | JGI IMG/M metagenome (GOLD analysis project Ga0210397, IMG submission 160126) | Forest soil microbial communities from Barre Woods Harvard Forest LTER site, Petersham, Massachusetts, United States - Inc-BW-H-2-O ...
CAGCGCGTCGTCGACGTCGATCTGGATCGCCGAGTCGGCGCACAGCTTGACCATCTGGCCGGACACGCCAAGCAGAAAGCCGCACACCACCATGATCGGTAGCACCAGCCCGGCGCCGGCGGCCTGGACGATCGCAGACGCCGCCAACGCACCATTCACCGTGGCATAGCGCCCCCACCGGCGCACCGAGGGCGGGGTCAGCACCGCAGCCAGGAAGGACCCCAGCCCCGCCGCGCCGAAAAACACCAGCGCAGTACCGAGCCCGCCGACCGCCGGTGTCTTCATGTGGTGGACCAGTAACAACAGCAGCAGCGAGTTGATGCCGATCACCGCCCGGTGGGCGGCCAAGCCGGACAGCGCGCCGGAGACCGTGGGAAGTTGCAGGACCGTACGCGCACCGTGGAGCCAGCCGGTGATCACCGCGTAGACGGCCGATCCGTGGATCGCGCGACGAGTGTCGTCCGGGCCGAGGACGCGGGGCCCAAACCGAAAAGACAGCAGCAACGCAATCGCGACCGGAATCGCGACGGTGAAAATGATCGCCGAGGCTCCCCGATCGCCGGGCCCGACGATCCAGCGGGGCAACAGCATGAAGTTGGCGCCCAGGAATGCCGCGGCAGCCCCTGATGCGGTGGCTACCGAGTTCATGGTGACCACCTGTTCGCGCGGCACTACGTGGGGCAGTGCCGCCGACAGGCCGGACGCGACAAACCGGGCCAGTCCGTTGGCCAGCAGCGCTGCAATCAGTAGCGGCAACTCGCCGGCCCCGACCGCCAGAATCGTGCCGATCGCGGCGATCAGAACCAGACGGCCCACGTTGGCGCCGACGAGCACCAGCCGTCGATCCCACCGGTCCATCAGTGCCCCGGCGAACGGCCCCAGCAGCGAGTAAGGCAAGAACAGCACCGTGAAGGCGCGCGCGATCGCCATCGGGTCGGCAGCCCGGTCGGGGTTGAACAGCAGGGCTCCGGCCAGCCCCGCCTGGAAGAGGCCATCGCCGAACTGACTCGCCATGCGCACCTGCAGCAGTCGCCAGAAGTCGGGCAAACTGCGCAGCGAACGCCAGACATCGACGGGTGCGCGCGAGTCCATCCGGGTTTGAGTCACAGAACCAACTTCCACGCTGCGGGCGTGCCTGGGGCTGCGCCGCCCCAACCACATTACAAATATTCGCGGGCCGTCATCGTTTGCCCCAGTGATGCTGCCCGGGGTGCCATGATGGTGGGGTGCCACCGCCCGAAGATCCCGAGGACTACATTGCACCCGCCGCCCAGCGGGTGCGTGCGGGTACGTTGCTGTTGGCCAACACCGATCTTCTCGAGCCGACATTCCGGCGCAGCGTAATTTACATCGTCGAGCACAACGAAGGCGGCACTTTGGGCGTTGTGCTCAACCGGCCCAGCGAGACCGCGGTCTACAACGTGCTGCCCCAGTGGGCCAAACTGGCGGCGAAGCCGAAGACGATGTTCATCGGAGGGCCGGTGAAGCGCGACGCGGCCCTTTGCCTGGCGACGCTGCGGGCAGGCGCCGATTCGAACGGTGTGCTGGGCCTGCGGCACGTGGCCGGCCGGATGGTGATGGTCGACCTGGACGCCGAACCTGACCTGATCGCACCCGTGGTGGAGGGGGTGCGCATCTTCGCGGGGTACTCCGGCTGGACCATCGGTCAGCTGGAGGGTGAGATCGAGCGCGATGATTGGATTGTGTTGTCGGCGTTGCCGTCTGACCTTCTGGTCGGGCCGAGAGCCGACCTTTGGGGACAGGTCCTGCGTCGGCAACCGCTGCCGCTTTCGCTGCTAGCTACCCACCCGATCGACGTCAGCCGGAACTAAGGCTCCTCCCCCACCGGCTGCCCCGACGCCGAGTTCGCTCCCGTTTCCGGAGTAGTTTCCGGGCCGGTTTGCGCAGCCCGCCCGAGCCTGCTGGCGATCACCGAGCAGACGACCAGTTGGACCTGATGGAAGATCATCAGTGGCAACATGCTCAAACCGACTGTGGCGGAAGGGAAAAGGACCAGCGCCATCGGAAGGCCGGACGCCAGGCTCTTTTTCGAGCCGCAGAACAGCAGCACGATCTTGTCGCCGCGGTCGAGCCGGGCCAGTTGGCCGATGACCCTGGTGCAAACCAGCACCACCGCAAGCAGCACGGTGACGACGATGGCGACCGAGACCAACTCCCACGGATCGGCGCTGGCCCAAATTCCCCGCGCCACGCCCATCGAGAAGGCCGTGTACACCACCAGCAGGATGGAGCCGCGATCGACCACCTTGAGCAGCACCGCGTGTCGGGCGATCGCCGCGGCGATCCATGGCCGCGCCAGCTGCCCCACCCCGAACGGCACTAATAGCTGCAACACGATGTCGCCGACGGCGCTGCCACTGACCGGGGGCGCACCGGCGGTGTCCATCAACAACAGGACCAGCAGCGGGGTAAGCACCACGCCAAGGATGTTGGACAACGATGCGCTGACGATGGCAGCGGAGACGTGCCCCCGCGCGATCGAAGTAAACGCAATGGATGACTGCACCGTCGACGGGACAAGGCATAGAAACAGCACGCCGTGGTACAGGTCCATGGTCAGCACCGACGGCACCAATGCCCGCGCGGCCACCCCCAGCATCGGGAAAATCACGAACGTAGTGGTCAGAACCAGCAAATGCAGTCGCCACTGCCGCACCCCGTGCCAGGCCTGCTCCGGCGACAACCGGGCGCCGTAGAGAAAGAACAGCAATGCGATCGCCGCTTTCGCCGCGACGGACACAGCCTCTGCGGCCGCGCCGTGTGCCGGGAGCAAGGCGGCTAGGCCCACCGTCGCCGCGAGCGCCAGCAGAAAGGCGTCGATCGGAATCGCCGTTAGCCGCTTCAGCACGACGCTCGGAGCAGGGGATTCAACGGCAGGACAGCGTGCAGCCGACGCAGTTGCCCCCACAATCGGCTGCTGCCGCTTCCCGGCGCAGCGCGAATCGCGCGCTCTGCCACGAACCGGCAGCCAGCGTGCCCAGGGCGCCGGTCACACAAACGATCAGCAAAACCAGAGCGGTGTGCCCGGACGCGGCCAGCGCCACCACCCCGCCGGCGGCCAGCATTACTGCGGCCGCCAGTTGTGTCGGCGCCATGGCGCGCAGCGCCAGGGCAGTGGTGGCAGTGGTGGCAGTGGTTTCAGCGGCCTGGCTCTGCGAGAGCGACCAGGCCCCGAACCCGGCCGATGCCACAGCCGCACACACGCACAGCACGCCCGCGATCAACATGGGCTCACAATACGAGTCCGGCGCGCGATTGGCGCGCCGTACCGGCCCTCAGTCAGCGCGGCGGGGACCCCAGCAGGTTTAAGTGCAGGTTCGGCAGCGGCGGCAACCCCGGCACCAGGGCCAGCAGGTTGGGCGCGGGCTGCTGGGCGGCCGTCTGCCCGGCCGCCGGCGCCGGCCCGGAAAGACCGGCCTGCCCGGGAAGCCCGACCGGGGCTGCGACACCCGGTGCCTGGCCGGGAACCCCGACCGGCGGGGTGCCAGACGGCTGCCCCGGGAGCCCGAGCGGCGCGGTTGTTGGGGCCACTGGGGCCGGAGCCTGGGCCGCAGCCCCGGGTGCGGCCACCCGGAAGCCGTTAATGATGGCGTCGGTGGCTGGGCCATCGGCGACCGCCTGCGAAAGGGCGGTGGTCACCGACAATGACACCAGGTATTTGTCAGACCCGGACGTGGCGATGACGTGACGCCGCGAGGTGTTCAGCGTCATATCGTTTTGGCGGTACGTGCCCTCGATGATTGACGACGGAAAGCCGCCGAAATCAGCCAGAGAGGCGTTCGTGGTCTGCCACCCGAGCAGTTGCTGGCTGTCGACAAAGCCGTGTGTGATGGCCTCTGTGGGATCGAAGTTGCCGACCAGCTTATACACCACCACCTGCGCGTTCGACGTGTACAGGCTGCTGCCGAGCCGGTCCGCGATCACCGCGAACGCATCGGGCACATTGGGATCCGGCACCTGAGTCCAGCGCGGGGGCATCGGCAGGGTGATGTCAAGCGCGTTGAATCCCTCGGGCTTTTGCGCCACGAGCTTGACGCCCTTCGCCTGCAGGTCATCCCGCAGCGTCCCGGAAACCGGGGTAGCCACCGCCGGCGGCATCGGCGCCACGGCGGTTGCTCCGGGCGCCCCGGGCGCCGTAGCAGGAACGGGCGCCCCGGCCGGATAGGGCGCCGGCGGGGGAGCGACGACCCTGTTGCTGTTGACCCCGCCGGGACTGGTGGCCGCGGCGTTCGGCGCCGGGACACCAGGGTTGGGTAGTGCCGGAAGCAAAGGATCTGCCGATGCGGTGGCGCCCGCGAAAGCGGTGACACCAATCACGCCGGCGACCAGACCCCCTCCGAATACCCGCCAGGTACGGGCAATCTGATTCATCTGCGTCGATCCTTCCGAATGGCCCGGGCACTAGCGCCCGTCGTCAGACGCTGACTGTAACCAGTGGTCAAGCCCGCTGACCAGGCTCGAGATAGACCTGGGATGAAGCTCTGATCGGTGTGCAACGGAACCGAGATCAACCTGTGGCCGGCGGATCCGGCGTGGCCGCCCTTATACCCTGTTTGACGTGACAGAATCTGCTCAGACGGACTCCGACGCGCCACGGTACCGCTACACCGCGGCGCTGGCGGGCCGTATCGAAAGCACCTGGCAGGACAATTGGGCCCGGCTCGGGACGTTCGAGGTGCCCAACCCGGCCGGCTCACTGGCCCCCACGGACGGCTCCGCGATACCCGAAGACAAGCTGTTCGTGCAGGACATGTTCCCTTATCCATCGGGTGACGGACTGCACGTCGGGCACCCTCTGGGTTACATCGCCACTGACGTGTACGCCCGGTATAACCGGATGATCGGCCGTAATGTGCTGCACGCGTTGGGGTTCGACTCTTTCGGACTGCCCGCGGAGCAATACGCGGCGCAAACCGGCACCCACCCGCGCACCAGGACCGAGGCCAACATCGTGAACTTCCGCCGGCAATTGGGCCGGCTGGGTCTCGGCCACGACAGCCGACGAAGCTTTTCGACCACCGACGTCGAGTTCTACAAATGGACCCAGTGGATCTTCCTGCAGATTTACAACGCCTGGTTCGATACCGCGGCCAACAAGGCCCGTCCAATCGCCGAGCTGATCGCCGAATTCGATTCCGGTGAGCGCCATCTCGAAAACGGCGAGGACTGGGCCAAGCTGTCGGCGGGGGAGCGGGCGGACGTAATCGACAACTGCCGTTTGGTCTATCGGGCGGACTCGATGGTGAACTGGTGCCCAGGTCTGGGCACGGTGCTGGCCAACGAAGAGGTCACCGCCGACGGCCGCAGCGACCGCGGCAACTTTCCGGTATTCCGGAAGCGGTTGCGGCAGTGGATGATGCGTATCACCGCCTATGCCGACCGGCTGCTCGACGACCTCGACCTGCTGGACTGGCCGGAACAGGTCAAAACCGTGCAGCGCAATTGGATCGGCCGTTCCACCGGCACAACGGCGCTGTTCTCGGCGAGTAAACCGAATGGCGACGTGATCGATATCGACGTGTTCACCACCCGGCCCGACACCCTATTCGGCGCCACCTACCTGGTACTGGCCCCCGAGCACGACCTGGTCGACGAGCTGGTCGCCGCCGCGTGGCCGGACGGGACCGACCCGCGCTGGACATACGACGCAGCCACGCCGGGTGACGCCGTCGCCGCCTACCGCCGCGCGATCGCCGCAAAGTCAGACCTCGAACGCCAGGAGAGCAGGGAAAAGACCGGCGTCTTCCTGGGCAGTTACGCGACCAACCCGGCCAACGATAAACCGGTACCGATCTTCATCGCCGACTACGTGTTGGCCGGGTATGGCACCGGGGCGATCATGGCAGTCCCCGGCCATGACCAGCGGGACTGGGACTTCGCGCATGAGTTCCACCTGCCGGTCGTGGAAGTCATTGCCGGCGGAGATATTTCGGAGGCGGCTTTCGCTGGCGACGGCGTGCTGGTGAACTCCGGCTACCTCGACGGAATGAACGTGGCAGAAGCCAAGGAGGCCATCACCGCACGCCTCGAATCCGATGGCCGCGGCCAGGCTCGCATCGAATTCAAGCTGCGCGACTGGCTTTTCGCGAGGCAGCGGTATTGGGGTGAGCCGTTCCCGATCGTCTACGACAGCGACGGACGCCCGCATGCGCTCGACGAGGCCGCACTGCCTGTAGAGCTCCCCGATGTGCCGGACTACTCGCCGGTGTTGTTCGACCCTGACGACGCCGACAGCGAGCCATCACCGCCGCTGGCCAAGGCGACCAGATGGGTGCACGTGGACCTGGATCTGGGCGACGGCTTGAAGCCCTACACCCGCGACACCAACGTGATGCCGAACTGGGCCGGCAGCTCCTGGTATGAACTGCGTTACACCGATCCCCATAACTCAGAACGGTTCTGCGCGAAGGAAAACGAGGCCTACTGGATGGGCCCGCGGCCGGCGGAGCACGGCCCGGATGATCCCGGTGGTGTCGACTTGTACGTCGGCGGCGCCGAACATGCGGTGCTGCACCTGCTGTATTCGCGGTTCTGGCACAAGGTGTTGTACGACCTGGGCCAGGTCACCTCTCGAGAGCCCTACCGCCGACTGGTCAACCAGGGCTACATTCAGGCCTTCGCCTACACCGACGCCCGCGGATCATATGTACCGGCTGAAGAGGTGCTCGATCGCGGCGATCGGTTTGTTTATCCGGGACCCGACGGCGAGGTCGAAGTCTTTCAGGAGTTCGGGAAAATCGGTAAGAGCCTGAAGAATTCGATATCACCCGACGAAATCTGCGAGGAATACGGCGCGGACACGCTGCGGGTGTACGAGATGTCGATGGGCCCGTTGGAGGCCTCCCGTCCATGGGCCACCAAAGACGTCGTCGGCTATTACCGCTTTCTGCAGCGGGTATGGCGCCTGGTGATCGACGAGGACACCGGCGAAACGCGGGTGGTCGACCCACCCGACCAACAAGGCGGCCAACAGCAGCTGGACACCGACACCTTGCGGCCGCTGCATCGCACCATCGCCGGAGTCTCCGAAGACTATGCGGCGCTGCGGAATAACACCGCGGCGGCCAAGCTGATCGAGTACACCAACCACCTGAACAAAAAGCACCGTGACTCGGTTCCCCGGGCGGCGGTCGAGCCGCTGGTGCTGATGCTGGCGCCGCTGGCCCCACACCTGGCAGAGGAGCTGTGGCAGCGACTGGGCCACACCACCTCATTGGCACATGGCCCGTTCCCGGAGTTCGATCCCGCGTATCTCGTCGACGACACCGTCGAATACCCAGTGCAGGTCAATGGCAAGGTGCGGGGCAGGGTGGTGGTGGCCGCCGACGCTGACGACGACGCAGTGAAAGCCGCGGCTCTGGCTGACGATAAGGTCCAGGCATTCTTGGCTGGTGCCACGCCGCGCAAGGTGATCGTGGTCGCCGGCCGGCTGGTCAACTTGGTCGTCTAAAAGTCTCTAACGCGGGCCTGGTCGGATGACCACCTCGTGGACTTCACCGTCCCGAGGTGTAGCCACCACATTGGCTACCGCCTCGGCGACGGTATCGGGCCGCAAGAACTTGGCAGGGTCGTACTCGCCGCCTTCGAATGCGACGAGTTCACGCTGCATATCGGTATCGGTGCGGCCTGGATAGACCGTGGTTACCCGCAGGCCCGGCTCGTCGGTGCGCAGCGAGTCGGCGAATGCGCGCAGCGCGAACTTGCTAGCCGAATAGGCGGCCATACCCGGCGAAACGTTGCGGCCCGATCCGGAGTTGATGAACACGACCTGACCGCGGGCGCGTCGCAGGGCTGGGAGCAGCGCCAGTGTAAGTGCCACCGCTCCAAAAACATTGACATCGAAGGTGGCACGCCACTCATCGACGTGCGACTCGGCGACGCGGCCGGGGACAGACACCCCCGCGTTGTGCACCAGCACCTCGAGTTCGTCGACGATTTCGCAGCTGGCCTCGATGGTGTCGGTGTCGGTCAAATCCAGCGGAAAGGTTGTGGCTCCGAGGCGGTCGGCAACGGTGTCGAGCCGGGCGGAGGGCCGACCGCCCAGCAGGAGCGTATGCGTCGGCGCCAGCGCCGCGGCGATAGCGGAACCGATACCGCCGCCGGCACCGGTGATGAGTGCAGTTGGCATGTGGTTCAGTTTACGGACGTCGTGAATCTCGTTGAGAGTCAGCCGCTTTCATGCCTGCTTACGCGCGGGCGAGTCGCCCGCGGGCCCAGATACCGGCTCACCGGAGGCCAGCCGTTCCAACGATGCGAGCGCCTTCACCAGGGTGTTCAGATCGGATGGGGGCAGTTGGCTGAGCATCGCGGCCAGGGCAGCGCGCCGGTTGGCCAGTGACTCGCCATGGACCGCCCGCCCGCGCGGGGTGATATCGACCAGCACGGCCCGCAGATCGGACGGGTCGCGCGAGCGCTTTACCAGCCCGATCTTCTCCAGCCGGCGGATCGCCACGGTCGTGGTGGGAGTCCGCACCCGTTCGTGTGCGGCCAGGTCCGTCATCCGGATGGGGCCCTGATCGAGCAACGTGACCAGGATCGAAAGTTGCGCCAGCGTCAACTCACCGGCCGCGGCCCCGTTGGGGTCTCCGCGGCGCAGGATTGAAAACAGCTTGGCCAGCGCACGGTGCAGCCCCTCCGCAAGCTCCGTCACCTCGCGCGTAGTGGATTCGCTGTCCGCCATAAGTCGGCAGTCTAACCCGATATGTGCACCGTTGAAGGTACCTATCGCCAGCTAGTTTTAGATCGTCAAAGTACTTGGGACAGGAATCGCTGTAGCCGCTCGGTTTGGGCGTCCTCGAATATCTGCTCGGGAGGCCCGCATTCCACGACCTTGCCCCGATCCATGAAAACGACGGTGTCGGACGTCGACCGGGCGAAACCCATTTCATGGGTGACGACAAGCATCGTCATGCCGTCATCGCCGAGGTCGGCGATGAGTTCCAGAACTCCTTTGACCATTTCCGGATCCAGCGCTGAGGTCGCCTCGTCAAAGAACATCACCTGCGGAGCCATGGCCAGCGCACGGGCGATCGCAACGCGTTGTTGCTGACCACCGGACAGCATGCCAGGGCGAGCACCGGCCTTGTGCTTCAAACCAACTCGCTCCAGCTGAGTCAGCGCGAGGTCCCGGGCCGCGTCTGAAGACAGTCGACGCAACTTGCGCGGCGCGAGCGCAACATTCTTCAGGATGCTGAGATGCGGAAAGAGATTGAAATGCTGGAAGACCATGCCGATGCGCTGGCGGAGGTCGTTGGGATCGTCGCGCAACACCGACAGGCCGTCCAGCAGGATGTCTCCGCTATCGGGCTCATTCAGTCGGTTGAGGGTGCGCAGCAGCGTCGACTTACCTGAGCCAGACGGTCCGATCAGAGCCACTGTGCTGCCCGCCGGTGCCTCGATATCGATGCCGCGCAGCACCTTGTTCCCGCCGAGAGTCTGATGAATATCCTTGGCCACCAACGATACTGACGGCCGCCCCGCGGTGTCTGCGGTCACGTGATCCCCTGGCCGAGTGTGGATGTGACTATGTTGGCAGGCTCTTCCGGCTGAGCGGAACGGCCACGGCGAAGCCGGGCGTCGATGTAGTTCACCAAATGCGTTAACGGAATAGTCAATATCAGGTAGCAGGCACCGGCGGCCACTAACGGCGACAAGTTGCCGGTCTGCGCGTTGAGGTCGCGGCCCACCTGAAACAGCTCTCGCTGTTGGGCGACCAAGCCCAGGAAGTACACGAGTGCGGAGCCCTTCAACAGCGCGATGAACTGATTGACGAGTGCCGGCAGCACCCGTCGTATTCCCTGCGGCACGACCACCAGTCGCATCGCAGCCGGATAGCTGAATCCCAGTGCACGAGAGGCTTCCAGTTGGCCGGGGTCGATACTTTGAATACCCGACCGCAGAATCTCGCCCATGTAGGCGGCCGCCATCAACCCCAACGCGGCAATGCCAAGCGGGTAGGGATTGTTGTGCGTCAGCCCGCTCACCAATGGCCCAACGCCCAGCCCGATGAGCAGGATGATCACTGGCTCGGGAAGACCGCGAAAGATGTCGGTGTACACCCGCGCCGGCCAGCGCAGCCAGCGTGAACGCGACATCCCGGCCATTGCCAGCACCATGCCGAGCACCAGCCCGATGACGATGGCACTATTCGTCAGAATCATTGTGTTGGGCAGCCCGGTGGTCAACAAAATGGGGATGGCCTGTCGGTACATATTCCAGTCGAAGAAAGAGTCTTTTAACTGGGCCATCATCGACTTCGGCGCGGCCGGGCCCACCGGGTTGCGATGCTGGTTCGCGACGATCGCGGCGAAATCTGGCAGGTTTGGAGCGGGGGCGGCCTGCGACCCCGGTTTCCAGCCAGCCGGCATCGTCCGCGGCACCCACTTGCAGTACAGCTTCGCCCAGGTACCGTCGGCGATGACGGCGTCCAGCCCCGAGTTCAGCGCATCGACCAGCGGCTTATTGTCTTTGGCGACCGCATAGGCCACGAAATTGCCGGGGCTGAAAGTGTTCGCGACAACCACCGCCGGGTCGCCCGGTCGGATTACGGTCGATGCCAGAGCTCCGGGCGCCACCCACGCGTTGAGCTGGCGCATCTTCAGGCTGGCGTACAACGTGGCGAAGCCAGGGTACTTCACAGGTTGCAGGTGCAAGGTGTCGACAACGTAGGACTCCTCGACGGTGCCCTGAACCACGCCGATACGCTGGCCGGCGGCCAGATCACTGAATTTAGTGATCCCAGAACCCGGCGGCACCACAAGCGAGTAGTAGCCGAAGTCGTAGCCGTTGGTGAAGTCGACGGTGCCCCGCCGCGCGTCGGTGGCTTTGATGGCCGACGAGCCGACGTCGAAACGCCGGGACGCCACCTGGGCGAGCAGCCCGGAGAAGTCGGTGGCGAAGAAGCTCAGTTGCAGGCCCAGCTTGTCGGCAATGGCACGCAACAGCTGGTTGTCGAAGCCGGTGAACTCTCCGCCCGAGTTGACGCAGACGTTCGGCGGCGCATCCGACAACGTGCCGACGGTCAGCACGCCTGGTGTGCCCAGCCCCAATGCGCCGATGTTCACCGCGCTCAGCGGCTCGACGGTAGCCGTTGTGTGGTCGTCGCCTTGTTCTATGCCGCGGTTCTCGGTCATGTCTTTCGGCAAGACGCTCGCACTGTCCAACCCGGCTGGCGCACATTGGTTCTTATCGGAGGGCGCGGGCATGGCGGGTGCAGCCACCAGGCCGCACACCATAAAGATTGTCGCGGTCAGTCCGAGCAGCTTTCCGCCGCGCTTGGCGCGCTGGCCCACGCACAAACTCATCACCGCCAACCGTATCGAGTGGCGGGCGAATCGGCGCGTTAAGAACCGATTTTCAGCGCACCAGCGAAGGCTGGCCGCGGGCCACCTCGGCTCCGGTGCGTACCGGAAGCGGGCCCGGTTCAATGTGTCCAACGGCCTGGGGCGCGGCGAAGACTCTGCGACGGAAGAGTTCGGCCAGCATGGTCTGGGCCATCAGGTGGGAACGGGCGACGCACGCGGCCCGTGCGGCTTCCGGGTCATGCCGGTGAATCGCGGAGTTCTCTTCCTCGTAGAACGGCAACGTATCGTCGCGGCTGATCTGGTAGGTCATCCAGAACACCCGGGGGATGAGGTTTTCCGAGGCGCGGATCGTGGCGTGCAGTCGGGGTCCCGCGTACTCGTCGTTGACGGTGCGCCGGTATTCCGCCGCTATTTCAGCAAAAGCTCGTGATTCCTTGGCGTTGCGCAGCGATCGCATGAGCGCGTCGAGCTGCCCCAGGATCCGCGGCGTGGGGTTGGCGGCCGCGCGCGCCGAGGCGATGCCGTTGAGCTGACCGTCGAGTTCGTGGTGCTCGAGGACGGTGTCTTCGTCGAACCGCTCGACGAACGCGCCGCGGTGATAGCGGGTCGACACAATGCCGTCGTGTTCGAGTTGGACAAGCGCCTCTTGAATGGGGACGCGGCTTACCCCGAGGCCATGTGCGATCTCATTGCGGTCGACACGGTCGCCGCTGCGCAACTTCCCGGTCAGCACCAGGTTGAGGATGTGCGAAACAACCTGGTCCTTTTCTTTGACCCCATATTTCTTCGGCATCAGTTTCGTTGAGTCTCTTTCAAGTCTTTCTGGCGCGCATCGGCCACCCAGCGCTGGCAAGTTTCTCATGAATTGGTGGCTGCGTTCGGGTGTTTGGCAGATGAAGCGGGGGCAAACGTAAGCCGGAGGCTCTAACGGTTGTCGCGCCAGCGGCACAGCGCCTCCGCGGCGGTCAGGTCGTAGTCCGGACCGTTGCAACCGACGGTCAGCAGCGTCACGCCGAGCTCCGTGAGGCCAGCGGCGTTGGCGATCAGCCCGTCGATGCCTTCACCGCGCCGGACGCCGCTGTTGTCCTCCACTCCGGCTGACCGTTCGACGGTGGCCGGGTCCCGCTCGACGGCGGCGCAGTGGTCGTCCAGCACGGCGGCCGCTCCCGGGTAGGTGTCGGCGGTGGTGAAGCCATGCCAGATGTCGGCATATTCGGCGACCAGGCGCAGGGTCTTGCGTGGGCCCTTGCCACCGATCAGCACCGGGATCTGGCGGGTCGGCGCCGGATTGAGCTTGGCCAGGCGCGACTTGATGCGGGGCAGCGCGGCCGCCAGGTCATCCAGACGGCGGCCGGCGGTGCCGAACTCGTAGCCGTACTCGTCGTAGTCCCTGTCTTTCCAGCCGGATCCGATCCCCAGGATGAGCCGCCCATTCGAAATGTGGTCGACGGTACGGGCCATGTCGGCGAGCAGTTCCGGATTGCGGTAGGAGTTGCACGTCACCAATGCGCCGATCTCGATGCGCGATGTCTGCTCTGCCCAGGCCGCGAGAACCGTCCAGCATTCGAAGTGGGGGCCGTCGGGATCACCGTAGAGCGGGAAGAAGTGATCCCAGGTGAAGGCGACGTCGACGCCGATGTCCTCGCAGCGTCGAACGGCATCTCGGATATTACGGTAATGCGGGGCGTGCTGAGGCTGCAGCTGCACGCCGATACGAACAGGAAAGTCGGGGGTCATATCACCACCGTATGCCGTTTCGATTCTGCGGCCAGCGCCCACAATCGATGGGTGGAGGGGGCCTCACCGCGGGCTCGGCGCCTCGAGCGCAGACTCATTCCCCGTCGAGCACTCCGCGGAGCAGGTCGATCAGCGCGCGCGGCTGGTCGCTTTGCACCGAGTGGCCCGAATTGTCCACGACCTGGGTCTTGCGGAAATGGTTTGCGCGCCTGCTGAGTTCGGCTGCGTCCTCGTCGGTGACGAATCCCGATGAGCCGCCGCGCACCAGGGTGATGGGCGCAGACAGCGCGTCGACGTCGTCCCACAGACCCGCGAAGTCGGGGACTTCGCGGATGGCGTCGTAGCGCCATGTCCAGTTGCCGTTGTCGAGCCGGCGGGAGTTGTGGAACACACCGCGGCGCAGCGCCTTGACCTCGCGGTGCGGTGCGGCGGCGATCGTCAGATCCAGCATGGCCTGGAAACTGGGGAACTCCCGCTCGCCGTGCATCAGCGCCACGGTGCCTTGCTGCTCGGCGGTCAGCTCGGCGTGCCGCTGCAACGCCGACGGGGTGACGTCGATGAGGACGAGTTCATCCACCAGGTCGGGTGCGGTCGCCGCTAGCCGTATCGCGGTCAACCCACCCAATGACATGCCCACCACGAGTTCGGCACCGGAGGCCAGCTCGCGGAGCACCGGCGCCAGGGAGGCGGCGTTGTTCTTGGGCGAGTAGTCGCCGTCCGCACGCCAGCCGGAATGGCCGTGGCCGGGCAGGTCCACCGCCAGCGCCGGCTCGCCAAGGCCGACGATGACGGTGTCCCACGTGTGCGCGTTCTGCCCGCCGCCATGCAGAAACACGACCCGCGGCGTCTGACTCCAGCGCAGCCCGCTGATTCTGCCGTCCGGCGTGTCCACTTCGACCCGCTCTACTTCGGGCGGCGGACCGGTCACGCCGGCCTGCTCGGCGTTCTCGGTCAGCAGTGAGAACTCGGACAGTCCGGCCAGTTCGTCTTCGGAAATGTCGGTCACGATCTCTGACATTAGAGGACCACTAAAAAATGAAGCGACGCCGAATGCCGTGGAACCGCTCCCACATCGCGGCGGTGCGTTCCGCCGCGCTCACCATGGCGGTGTCCGCGGGGAGCGCGCTTGTCAGCTCGTCGTACTTGACCACCCGGGTGCTTAGCGCGGCGGGTTCGCCCGCCAGCATGTGGCGGTAGGTCAGGTTGCCACGTTCGAAGCCCTGGGTGTCCAGCCAGTTGTGGACGCAGGGATCACGATGAGCCATAACCAGCCGAATCCGGCCGTCGCGGTCGGTCTTCGTGCGGCTCGGCGTGTAGCTCACCGGGCGGTAGAGGTAGTCCATGCTGTTGAAAAAGACACCCATATTGGTGAACATCCACAGTCCGTCATGGGCGTCGAATTCGACCATGAGCGCCTCGTCGGGCTGCAGCTCCCAGTACATGTTGGCCGCGGCGCGGCCGCGCTTGCTGTCGGCGTCGGTCGCGTCCGCCTTCACAATGGTGGGAAAGGTGTTCGGATGGTCGGCGTCGACGCCTCCGTATGTGAAGGGAAACTCCGGCCAATCGGACATCAGACCGGTGACGAAATCACTCGCCCAGCCCATCGCTTCGACCATGGCCTCAGGTGTGGGCAGCGGCTTGGGGGAGGCCATGTCGATCCGCTCGATTCGTATTCTTGCGGGCAGTTCATCCCAACGGTCAAATCCTTGACGGATGAACAGTTTTCGCGATCCCGGGGTGGTGGGTAGCCAGTTCGGCCCACGCTCGGGCCCGCCGACGTAGAGTTCGAATTCGCCGTCGTCGGCAACGCTGAGTTGATGCCCGAACAGGTTGGCCTCGGGGGTGTCGCCGAATGGCTCGTGCAGCACTCCCGGCCCGGGTATGCGTGGACCCTGGACCGTGACGTTGAAGAATCGCGCGGTGCCGCGATCGCCGGTGAGCCGGTAGGTCGACTGCCCGTCGATCCACGCTTGCTGGTAGGTGAAGTCGGCGCAGTCGCCGCCGAGCTTGCGGGTCGGGCCGCAGAAGGTGTGCAGCACCGGGTAGCGGGTGTCGCGGGTCTCGAGCGCCAGATCGAAGGCCTGGCCCAGGTTTTGGGTAAGAAAGCGAAACGCGTCGACACGCTGGGCAGCGGAGGCGGTGTTGGCGTCTTTGAAGACTTGCTCGCCCGCGCGCTGCAGCTGCGCGCAGAATTCGGTCCACGCCGATTGCAGCGCCGCGTCGTCGGGGCCGTCACCGAAAGCCATGTCACGCACCCAATCTGTTGAGCATTTCACCGACGACATCACACGCGCGCCGGGCGGATTCGAGGCGGCCCTCTTGGTCGATTCGGGGGCCGATCAGTTCCAGGTCGAATCCGTGCGTGTAGCCGCCGGCGAGGGTTTGAGCGACGAATGCTTCCACCGGAATCGTGCCGTCGCCAGGGACCGCTCGGCCCGGCAGCGACCGATCTCCCAGCACGTAATCGCTCAACTGGATCAGCTCGGTTTGCGGCAGGGCGCGTTGTACCAGCGCTTCGAATTCGCGTTCCGCCCAGCAGTGAAACAGGTCGATGCAAATGCCCAGCCCGCTCATTTGGGCCAGCGCGATGGTATCCCGCAGCGTATGAGCGAGATGGATGTCCGCGTACAGGCTGGAGGCGTTCTCGATCGCCAGCGCGATGCCGGCTCGGTTGGCGTGCTCGACACAGGGGGCGACCATCGCGCAGAACTGTTCGGCGGCCTGCTCCCAGGTGAGCGCGCCGCGCCCGCCGGTGAGTAGGTAGACGGTACGTGCACCCACGCCGGCCGCCGCGTCGATCACGCTGGACAGCGCATCGCGCGCGGCTGCCGGGTCGGTGGTGAGTCGGCCGCCCGCGAAAAGGTGGTAGACCGCTTCCACGGTGTAAGCGTTGCGCTGCAACAGCATCCGAAATTCGGGATCGGGTAATTGGGTATCGAGGATGCTCAACCGGGCCACACCGAGCGCCGCCCAATACTGTTCCAGGTCGGCCAACGCCGCGCCGTAAAAAGTGACGTTGTGCACGGACAGGCGTTTGTGGGCCGTCACGTCACGCCCGGTTCTCGATAGTGACGCCGAACCGTTCGCGGAATGGCTGGAATTCGGCGTGCAACGTATCCAGGTCTTCGCCGATGTCGGTCAGCACTTGGGTCGAGTAGCTGAACTTGCCGTGGCGGTCCCCTCGGTTGTTGGCCAGGTAGTCGCGCATCGCGGATTGTGCTTCCGATGTCAGCCGACGACCGCAGAACGTGTAGTAGCGCTGAACTGTGGCGACGGGATCGGCCATGAAGTCGGTGTAGCGGATGTGCAGGATGCGCGGATCGTCGACCAGGGGATTGCTCATCGTGTTGGCGATGCTGGCGCGGGTCATCTCGAGGTGCTTCTTGGCTTCGGCGTGCAGGTCGACGGGACCGACGATGCCGTCCATGATGTCGGCCATCATCATGGTGCGTGACGCGGCGACCTGCACCGGGTCGCGGTGCAGCCAGACCATCGTGGCATCGGGATAGGTCTCGAACAGCTCTTTGAGCCGAAATCCGTGAAAGCCCTTTAGCACCCAATATTTTCGCGGCCGGTTGTACTGCAGCTGTTGCAGCATGCCCTTGTGTATGCGGTACTGGGCTTTCCCATCGGTGGCCAGGCCGCCGACCAGCGACTGCATCGGCACCCGCCACCATGCGGTGGGCGTCATCACCCGGAAATCGAACGCCCAGGTGCGTTCGTCTTCGGGCAGGCCGTCACCGAGCATGTCGTTGTAGGGATGGCTGTGCAGCCATTTGGGCATCTTGGCGTTGATCTCACGCCAGTCCGCATCGGCCCGCTCGCGTCGGTCGTCATCCGGACTAGCCAGGCCCGGCGGCGGCGACGGATACATCACCTCCCAGAAGCGCAATGCCCGCGCGTGCGGATCGACGGACATCAGCGCATGCATAAGCGTTGTGCCCGAACGTGGTTCGCCGGTTACGAACATCGGCGCGGCGATCACTTCGTCGTCGATCGGGTAGCGGTTGCGGTCTTCGATGAACTCAAGACGCGATGTGAGCAGCCATCGACACACCTGCGCGGCTTGCCGAATGCCGTCGGCGTCCATGCCGATGCCGTTCAGATGGTCGACGGCGATGGCGAAGCGCTCCGGCAATGTGGGGTCGCCGTAGTCGTGCGATCCGGTTTGCGTTTCCGCGGCACGCAGCAGTCCGGCGGCGTCCAAGTTCGTGCTCACCGTTGGCCTCCGCACAGCAGCATCAGTTCGTCCTCGGCCGCGCGCACACTCGCCGCGGAGGACTCGGCGTACCTGAGGCCGGCCATGGCCCCGTAATCGAGGATCTTAGGCACTCGCAGACCCGCATCCACGTATGTCTTGACGATCTTCGCAACCTCCCTGGGCGTCCCGTGCGGCACGACGGCGAGGATCATCTCCGGCCGCACGTTGTCCAGGAACGTGATGATTCGCTCCCGGGTGAGCACCGCCGGGTCGATATCCTGAAATCCGCGCCAACCGTCGCCCATCGGATGTTCAAATCCGAAGCCGCGCAACGTCTCTGCTGAGACCTGCAGCAGAAACGCCTTGACCAGGGGTGCC
>Ga0210397_10001080_pt1 | contig 17609 bp, 13 predicted proteins | sample IncBWH2OmetaG_FD_160126 | JGI IMG/M metagenome (GOLD analysis project Ga0210397, IMG submission 160126) | Forest soil microbial communities from Barre Woods Harvard Forest LTER site, Petersham, Massachusetts, United States - Inc-BW-H-2-O ...
CGTTCTGGACTCGTCAGCGGTAATCCGATACATCGACAGTGAAGCAGGCGCTAACCGGGTGAATGCCATTCTCAAGGGGTGTGTGGATGGGAGAGCAACGGTGTGCATCTCAGCCTTGCAATGGGGCGAAGTTGCTGGAAACATCCGTGGCCGCTTCGGCGCGACCGAACAACTGCGCATCCTGAGCACGATTCTGCCCAGCGAAGTTGAGATTGTGCCTGTCACCGCCGAGCGTGCCGTGCTTGCCGCCGAACTGAAAGTGGACCGGAAGATTGCGTATGCAGATGCCATTGCACTCGAATTGGCCAGGGAATCTTCCAATCACCTGCTGGTAACTGCAGACTACGGATTCAAGACTGTCGGCGATCTGGCCAATATCGAATTTCTTCCCCTCAAATAGCCTTCTTTATTTCGCGGCCACCCTTGCCCAGAGCTGTTCGATGAAGTTGTCCGTCATGCCGGCAATGTAGTCGGCGACGGTACGTGCAAGGCCTTCAGTGGGAATCTGGGCGCGATGATCCGCGGGCAGCAGGCCGGGATCGGCCATGAGAGCGCCGAAGAGGCCTTCGACAACCTTGGCCGCATGCATGTGGGCCTCTTCCATGTCGGGGGAGTTGTACATGTTGGCGTACAGGAACGCCTTCGCAGCGGCACGATCGGACTCCATCGCAGGGCTCAAAGCAGCGAGGCGATCCGGCGCCTGACGTACCCGGTCAAGCGTTCTGATGTTGCTGGCGGCTACTCGTTTTCGCACTTCCCAGATCAGGTCAGTGACCAGTGCGTTCATCACCCGCTTGAGCGCCTCGCTTGCCGTGAGCCGGGGTGCTGCACCGGGGTACTCGCGCAACACCGCATCGTGACAGCCTCGAAACACTACGACGCCCGCGCGGACCTGCTCCAGCGTCAGAACCCCGGAATCCATGCCGTCGTCAAGATCGGCAGTCAGATAAGCGATCTCGTCTGCCAGATCGATCAGTTGTGCCTCGAGGGGCGGCCGGAGGCCGAGGAAATACTCTTCCAGTTCCGGATGTTGCCGGGGGTCGTAGTCGCGGGAATGCTTGATGATGCCTTCGCGGACGCCGAGCGTGAGGTTGAGTCCGCGGAAGGCGGCGTAGCGTTCCTCAAACCAGGAGACGATACGAAGCGCGTGCAAGTTGTGATCAAAGCCGAGCCCGCAAGCGCGCAGCGCGTGGTCGAGCGCCTTTTCGCCGGCATGGCCGAACGGCGGATGGCCAATGTCGTGGACCAGGGCGAGCGCTTCGGTCAGATCTGTGTTCAGGCCCAGGGCCGCGGACATGGTTCGCGCGATCTGCGTGACTTCAAGCGTGTGCGTGAGGCGGCTGCGGAAGTGATCTCCTGAGTGATCGCCAGGAAGCCGGGTGAACACCTGCGTTTTGCCCGCCAGGCGACGGAAAGCCCGCGCGTGCAGAATGCGCGCGCCGTCCCGGGCAAATGGTGTACGGTAAGCGTGCGGCCGCTCGGCATGCACGCGATGCGTGAGCTCGCTGTCCAGACCGCCGCGCACGGCGATGCCCGGCGGCAACGAAGTACCCGATTGAAGCTCCTCTTTCATCATGCCTGTCGCAACCTGCGGCTCTCGTCTGGTTATATCGCAGTCGGCGGCGTTGGATGCGCCGTGTGCGAGGAACGCTCCCGTCAAAAAGAAAACGTGTTGGCTATCACAGTTGGTGGCCGCGGTGCTATAAGATGCTCCATGCAGCGGCGGATTGGACAATGCCCGGTATACGGGAGTACCATCCTGCCGGAATTGGCAAGGTTCCTGTTTCGAGGTATTTTGGATTCGCTTCAAACCTATTCACGTATGGACCGGAGGCAAGGATGAAAGCAATCAAGAAAGCTGGAATTGCGCTACTGGCGTTGGGAGTCGGTTTGATTTCCGGGTGCGAACGGCACTCGAACAAAGAAGTGTTCTACATGGTCATCACCAACACGGCTTTGCCATATTGGCAAACCGCAGCCTCGGGCTTCAATCACGCGGCCGCCGGGTACAAGGTGACGGCCAAGGTGGTGGGGCCGGAGGGCTACGATGCGCAGGCCGAACTGGCTGAGATGAACAAGGCGGTTGCGGCCAAGCCCGCCGGGATTCTCATCTCCGTTGCCGATGCTGCGGTTTTGCAGCCGGGGATCGATGCCGCCATCGCTGCCAACATTCCGGTGTTGACCATCGACTCCGACGCAGCGGGAAGCCGGCGCCTCTTCTTTATCGGCACCAACAACCTCGAGGCAGGGCAACTGGGCGGGAAGCGGCTCATCGAGAAGATGAACGGGAAGGGCAATCTCATGGTGTTCACGATTCCCGGCCAGCCCAATACGGAAGAGCGGCTGAAGGGATTGAAGGATGCCCTGTCTGCGAAGCCCGACATCAAGATTGTCGAGACCGTCGATATCGGGGGTGACGCGCGCAAGGCCTTTGACAAGACGCAGGAGACCCTGGCCCTGACCGGACCCAAGAAGGTGGATGCCTTCATCTGTCTAGAATCGGCATCCGGCAAAATGGTTTCCGATGCCATCAAGCGCGCCAACGCGACCGATCGTGTGCTGGTGGCCTTCGATGTCAACCAGGATACGCTGGACGGCATTAAGGGCGGGACCATCGATTCGACCATTGCGCAGAAGCCCTACACCATGGGTTATGTGGGGCTGAAAGCACTGGATGAGATCTTCCACAACCCGCCCACACAGCTTGCCAAGGACTACAGTGTCGACTCCTTTTCGCCCTACCCGGTATTCGTCGACACCGGCACTTCGCTCGTCGACAAGAACAACGTCGATCTTTACCTGGCTTCGGCGGCCGAGGGAAGCAAATAACTTCGCCGAATTCACCCGGGCGGTCGGCTGAGATCACGGGAGTTTTCTACGGCGTCGTCGCAGTTGCGAAGGCGCCGTGGTGTTCGCGTGGGATGCTCGCGCTGTACACTGGTTTGTGATTCGCAGATTTCTGGCTTCATCTTTGCTTGCGCTCGTGGCACTTGCGGGTTGCCACCGTGCTTCAGAATCCGATTCCCAATCCTCCGCTGAGTCCTCCGTCAAGATTTACAAGCTGCGCGGCAAAGTGGTTTCAACCAATGCCGACAGAGGCGAAGCCACTCTCGATCACGAAGCGATTCCCGGTTTCATGGAAGCCATGACCATGCCCTACAAGTTGAAGGACGCCAACGTCCTCAGCGAACTGCATGCGGGGGACGTGATCACGGCGGATCTCGTGGTGTCGCAGCAAGGCGGCGGCGATTCGATGCTCGATCACATCGTTGTTGTGGGGCAGGCCAAACCTGACTACAAGCCCAAGGTCGCCTATCATGTGCCGGCTCCCGGTGATGCGGTACCTGACTTCAGGCTTCGCAACCAGGATGGCCGCAGCATCCACCTGGATCAGTTTCGCGGAAAAGAGCTGCTGCTTACCTTCATCTATACGCGCTGCCCGTTGCCTGACTTCTGCCCGCGGGTTACGCATAACTTTGCCGACATCAACCGTCAACTGGCGGCGAGTCCCGCGCTGCAACAGAAGACTCACTTGCTGTGTGTCAGTTTCGATCCCGACAACGATACTCCCGAACGGCTGCGCGCCTACGGAGCAACGTACATCGGCAGCGATGCGAACAGCGCTTTTTCGCATTGGGATTTCGCCGTGCCGGCAAAGCCGGAACTCGCTAGAATGGCCCAGTATTTCGATGTCGGCATCACCCGCGCGGCGGATCAATCCATCACCCATACGCTCTCCACGACTCTGATCGGAGCGGACGGCAAGGTGGTGCGCTTCTATCCGGGCAATGACTGGACTGTTGGCGAGGTTTTAGCCGATGTGGAGAAGACTGCCGGGGTGTGAGAAGAGCAGGGAGCAGGGATCAGGGAACAGGGAGAGAGACGCTCTCAGAGATTTCGGAGGGAGTCAAAAGCGCGATGAGTGGTATGAATATTCGCAAGGATGGCGATCTGGATTTTCTTTCGCTGGGCGCGCTGGTGCATCGGCTCGATACCGGTATCATCCCGTTCCGTAAAGCGACCGAGTGCAAGATCCACGTCAGTGGCGGAGAATTCAACGTGGCCGCCAACCTCGCGGACTGCTTCGGACGCAAAACGGCTATCGCAAGCGCAATGTCCGATTATCCCATCGGCGATCTGATCGCCGAACGCGTGCGGGCCATGGGCGTCAAGCCGTTCTACAAGCACTTCAAGCACGATGGCGTCACCGGTCCTAACATGGCGACGGTCTATAGTGACCGCGGGTATGGCGTGCGCGCGCCGGTGGTGTTCTACAACCGGTGCAACGAAGCCGCGGCGCATCTGAAGCCGGGCGATTTCGACTGGAAGGCCATTTTTTCGGGTGGAGTCCGGTGGGTGCACAGCGGCGGGATCTTTGCAGCACTTTCGCCGACCACGGCCGAGCTGGCGGCGGAAATGATGAAGGCCGCCAGGGAAGCCGGCGCAGTGACTTCCTTCGATCTCAACTTCCGCGAGAAGTTGTGGAAGATTCACGGCGGGGACGCGCGCGCCGTGGAAACCATCCATCGCATCGTCGAGAACGTCGATGTGCTGGTTGGCAACGAGGAAGATTTGCAAAAAGGGCTGGGCATTCCCGGCCCGGAGGTCGCCGCCAAATCCAAGCTCGACCCCAGCGTGTTTTTCGGCATGATGGATAACGTCGTCAAGAAACTGCCCCACGTGAAAGTCGTGGCTACCACGCTGCGCGAGGTGCACTCGACCAACCGTCACAGCTGGAGCGCCGTTGCCTGGATCGACGGCCAGACCTACACCGCGCCGACCGCCGAGCTTGACGTATATGACCGCGTGGGCGGAGGAGACGGCTTCGCGTCGGGCTTCATTTACGGTCTGCTTACGGGGGAGTCGCCGGAAGAATCGGTCAGGCTGGGGTGGGCCCACGGCGCGCTGCTCACCACGTTTCCCGGCGACACCACCATGGCCACGGCCAGCCAGGTGCGGGCGTTCGCCAAAGGGGGATCGGCCCGCATTCAGCGGTAGTCAGGCCAGCGCCGGTCGGGATTTATGCATCGCGGCGTCGATCCGGGAATCAAAAGCTACTGATACTCTTGCACTTGAGAAAGGCCTTCGGAAATGGCGAAAGTAACGTTGGTGTTTGCGGTTTTGTTGATCGCCCTGGGCCTGGGGTTCTACCTGGGAACCGGGAGCAAAGCTCCAACCGCCTTGATCCCCACGTGGTTTGGCGTGGCCCTTGGCCTGTTCGGGATTCTGGCCAACAGCCCCGAAGCTAGCCGCCGCAAGCTGTTTATGCACATCAATGTGACCATCGGCCTGCTCGGGTTCCTGGGCGCGGCCGGCAGGGCCATTTACGCCATCACTTCCGGCCATTCTCCGGACCAGGTCGCCGTCACCGCTCAGCTCTTGATGGCGGGCCTGCTGCTCATCTATGTCATTCTCTGCATACGCTCTTTCATTGCGGCGCGTCGCGCGAGGCTGGTCTGATCAATGGGGACGATGCGTGGTGGAGGGATGGGGATGCGCGCCGAGCGCTCCTCCGCTGGACGCTCCCGGGCAGGTCAAGCGGAGCTTCCCAAGCGCAAGCCAGACCTGAAAAAGCTTTGGCCCCAGATCAAGTCCCTGGTTGCGCCGCGAAAAGGGCTTCTGGTGGCAGGTTTGTGCCTGATGGCTGTCAACCGCGTTGCCGGCCTTGTACTCCCCTATACCTCCAAGCCGCTTCTCGACAAGGTGCTGTCGCCCACAGGCGATGCGCGGCTGCTGCCCAAAATAATTGCGGTGGTCTTCTCGGCGATGATCGTTCAGGCAATCACGTCGTTCTCGTTGACGCAGTTGCTGTCGAAGGCGGGCCAGCGCCTGATTGCCGAGATGCGCCGCCAGGTGCAGCGCCATGTGGGGCTGCTTTCGGTTGCCTACTACGACGAGAATCGAACCGGTACACTGGTCTCACGAATCATGACCGATGTGGAGGGCGTGCGCAACCTGGTCGGCACGGGCCTGGTGGAGTTTGTTGGAGGCGTGGTCACGGCGGTTCTTGCATTCTTCTACCTCCTCCACCGCAGCGTCGTTGTTACTCTCACTGTGTTCTCCGTCGTCGGCGTTTTCGTATTCGTTCTTAAATACGCGTTCCAGAAGATCCGCCCCATCTTCCGCGAACGCGGCAAGATTAACGCCGAGGTCACGGGCAGGCTCACGGAGTCGCTTGGCGGCGTCCGCGTCATCAAGGGGTACCACGCCGAGGAGCGCGAGGCCTCGGTGTTCTCAGCGGGCGTGGACCGTCTTCTCGCCAACGTGATGAAGTCGTTGACGATGACCAGCATCCTCGGTTCTGCCTCAACCACCGTGCTGGGGGTGGTGTCGGCCCTGGTAATGTGGCTCGGAGGCAACAGCGTCCTCCACCACACCTGGACCGTCGGCGACTACTTCAGCTACAACATGTTCCTCGCTTTCATGATCGCGCCGTTGTTTCAGATGGTGAATATCGGGACCCAGCTCACCGAGGCTTTTGCCGGGCTTGACCGTACCGGCGAAATCATGGCTGAACTGGAAGAGAACCGGGTGCCCGGCCGCACGCAGGCGATGCCGCCAATCCAGGGCACGGTGCGCTTCGAAGACGTGGAGTTTGCCTATGAGCCGGACAAGCCTGTGCTCCACGGCATCAGCTTTGTAGCGAAACCGGGGACAGTCACGGCGCTGGTCGGCTCGTCCGGATCCGGCAAATCCACCATCATCAGCCTGCTCTGCGCTTTTCACACGCCTTCGAGCGGCCGCGTGCTGGTCGACGATGTGGACCTGGCGCATGTCAACCTGAACACGTTTCGGTCGCAGCTCGGCGTGGTGCTGCAGGATTCGTTCCTGTTCGATGGGACGATCCGCGAAAACATCATGTTCTCGCGCCCTGACGCCACCAAAGAACAGTTTCTTGCCGCCTGCCGCACCGCCCGCGTCGACGAATTTGCTGAGCGCTTTCCCGATGAATACGACACCATCGTGGGCGAGCGCGGGGTGAAGCTTTCAGGCGGGCAGCGGCAGCGCCTGTCCATCGCGCGGGCTCTTCTGGCCGCGCCCCGCATCCTCATCCTCGACGAAGCTACCAGCTCTCTCGATTCGGAATCGGAAGCGATGATCCAGGCAGGCCTGAATCAGCTCATGCAGGGACGCACGACGTTTGTCATCGCCCACCGCCTGTCCACCATCCGCCGGGCCGATCAGATTCTCGTTGTCGAGGGGGGCATGATCGTGGAGCGCGGCAACCACGCCGAACTGTTTGCGATGGGCGGCCGCTACTACGACCTTTACACCCGCCAGCATGGCGTTGAGGCCAATCTCTTCCTGGCTCCCGGAGAGGGAGACGTTGTTCCCGAAACCACGGTTTAGGCGTCCTGCCATTCCCCGGATCGCCGTGCTCGCTCGTTTCGATTTCGCACGGCCGATCGTGGGCCGGTTCGAGGACACGCGAAGATGCGACATTGGGCGGCTTCTTGACGTCAATCTCATATGTTGAGAAACTTGTAATGTAATCATTTGGCGAAACAAAGGACCACTATGCGAGATGCTTCCCCCCAAGGCACATACAAGGTTCAGGCTCTGGACCGCGCGTTCGCGGTCCTCGACCTTCTCGGCGAGAGCGAAACCCCGCTTGGCCTGGCGCAGGTGGCCTCGTCTCTCCAGCTTCACAAAAGTACCGCGCACCGCTTCCTGATGGTTCTGGAACGCCACCACATGGTGGAACGAACCACCAACGGCAAGTTTCGGCTGGGGCTGCGCCTGTTCGATTTCGGCAATCGGGCGATCGAACAATATGATCTGCGCGAGCGCGCCCAACCCCACCTCCGCCGCCTGGTGGCCGAAACCGAGGAGACCGCGCACCTGTGCATACTGGAGCAGGCGCGCGTGATTTACATCGACAAGATCGAGCCCGGCCGCTCAGTCCGCATGATTACGCGCATTGGCGCCAGCAATCCCGTACATTGCACGTCGGTCGGCAAGGCGATCCTGGCGTTCCTGCCTGAAGAGCGCATCAACGACATCATCCGCAGGTCGCGCTTCGAGCGCTTTACCCATCGCACCATTGGCACGGCCGAGGCATTGCGCACCGAGATCGAGAAGACCCGCCGACGGGGCTACGCGGTCGACGACGAGGAACTGGAAGAAGGCCTGCGCTGCATTGCGGTGCCGGTGCTGGATGCGCAACGCTTGCCGGTGGCGGCAGTCAGCGTGTCCGGACCCTCGTTCCGAGTCACCGCGCAGAAGCTGCCTTCGATTGCCAATCATCTGCTTCAATGCGTGCGCGGCATTTCGCTGGATATGGGATTCATCTCCGCGAACCGCGCCAATCGTGTGGCCTGGACGGCCTAGGGCGCCCAGTTCGGCCCGATCAGCGCGCGCAGATTCTCGGGCGTCGCCCAAGGGGCGGCGCCTGCGTAGCGCTTGACCCAGTCGGCTCCCGCTCCAATACGAACCCGGTCGGGTGTGAACTCGGGTGACAACGCGTTCGCCATCAGCGCATAGTTCGCCCCTGCATGCAGCCGCAAGGCCTTCCAGCAGCCACCTCGCACGGCAATCAGCGGTTGCTGTCCGGCGGCGACATCGGTGCCCAGTGTCCGCATTTCGGCGCGCCCGTCGGGATGGAAGATGAAGTAGTCCACGGGGCCGCCTTCGATCAAAATGTGGGTGTCATCCGGAGCGAGCCAGTGCAGGTAATTCACCGGCCTCTCGCGCGTGAGCATGTAATATACCTGGCTCTGCACGGCCAGTTGCCGTCCGCCCACGTCCACCTTTTGCGCCGACTCGCCGATCAATCCGAGGTAGCCTGATTCTTTCGGGAGGATCGACAGCTTCAGAACCCGGATCAGCTCGCGTGCGCGCTCATCGCTTCCCACGGGCGCAGCCGCCTGAACGGAATTGAAAGCCAGCGCCACAAGGCCGGCGGCAAGAACAGGGAATCGCCTCATCCTTGCCAGACTACAGCCACGCGGTGGTCATTCATACACACTGGGTTCCATTTGAAGAAGTGCGTTCGGATAGACTGTCAGAACCTGCTTCCAGGGACGGTTCGGCGAACAATCTTGATGGGGCGAAAAGCATGTCGTGGCCAAGGATAACCGGTCTTCTATGCTTCGTTCTGTTGGCTTCATCGCTCTACGGACAAATTGCCGGCGGATCACTGCGTGGACTGGTTCAGGATTCTACGGGAGCTCGCATCGCCGGGGCTTCGGTCCAAATGCGGCTGCCCGAGTCCGCCCTGGTTCGTCGCGCCTCTTCAGATGCGCACGGAGAATTTCTGCTGGAGGGTCTGCCTTCGGGAAGGTACGAGATTACCGTTTCTGCGCGAGACTTTGCGACGGCCTCAGCGGAGATCGTGATTGCCGTGAGCACTGTCCGCGACATCGCGGTAAGCCTCGCACCGGCTGCGGACCTTCAGTCAGTTCAAGTGAAATCGGAGGGTTCTTCAATCACATCGCAGCCGATCGAGTTGGCCGGCAATGTTCACCAGAGTGTGATCACGAGCCGCGACCTCTCGACGCTGCCACTGCCCGCACGCAGTTTCGCCAATATTGCTTACCTCGCGCCGGGGACTGAGCCGGTAGAACCTTCCGACCCAACCAAAGCCCGGATTACCGCCGTGTCAACGGGAGGAAGCTCTGGACTGAACAACGAACTTTCCGTGGATGGAGGAGACAACTCCGATGACTATATCGGAGGCTTCCTGCAGAATTACTCTCCCGATGCTATTCATGAATTCGCGGTCCGGACCGCGCAGGAGAACGCGGACACGGGCGGTACCACGGCCGGATCGATTGTGATCACAACCAGGGGAGGAACGAACGCGTTCCATGGCGACGCGGCATTTTACGAGCGCTCGGCCGCGCTGAATGCGCGATTTCCCATCGAGAATCCGGCTCCGAATCCCAAGCAGCCCTTTTCGCGGCAGAATTACGTAGCCACGCTGGGCGGCCCGATCAGGAAGGATCGTCTGTGGTTCTTTGCCGCATTCGAACGTGTCCATGAGAATGCGAGCATTGTTTACAGCCCGGCCAGCACGGTCCAGTTCAATGCGCTGGCGACCCTGGCGTCGGAGGGGTTGATTCCCCAGGTGCCGTCGATCGCAGTTCCTGCCAATGTGCCGATTCCGTTTCGCGACACACCCGGGATGGCGCGCCTGGACTGGGCACAGACGCCAAAATCGGCGTGGAGACTGCGCAGCTCGATCGATACGTACACGACGCACAACAACCTGGTTGCACAGGGTGCGCTACCGTCGACGGGATTGCTTACCCATAACAACTACCTCAGTCTGCTGATCGGCAACCAATACGAGTTCTCAGACAAGGTAGTGGGGAATTTCGTGTTCGATGCCGGGGGCTTGCATCTCACCCAGACGCGAGTGTCGAACCTCGGCTTCGCACTGGCATTTCCCTTCAGCTCAACGTCGCTCACTGTTTCCGGTTTTGAAACATTTGGCGACAACCAGTTTGCTACGCCGATCACGTTCTTTCCTTCGGACCGCAACCAGGAGAAATATCAGCTTCGCTACGACATCAGCCGTGCGCAGAAGAACCACTCACTGCAACTCGGTGTCAATCTGATTCATGAACCGGTGCTCAGTGGCGCGTTTCCAGGGAATACTGAGACGCTCTACCAATTTCCCGAGAACCCCTCGGACTACATCGGCAATCCTTCTCAGTTCACATCCGATATGGAGGCTGGAGCCTCGACGTCGAACCTTGGCGGAGCATTTTCGCAGAATGTTCAGCGGCTGGCGGTCTATGGCCAGGACTCATGGCGGATCAACCGCCGATTGACTTTGAACTACGGGCTTCGCTATTCCGCGACCTGGGGACTCTTTCTGGGATCGGGTCACACCCAGGCGGACAATCCCGGATACATCACGCTCACAGCGCTCAAGATTCCATTGGTTTCGGATGTGCCGCACGACGACCGTCGGCAAGTCGCGCCGCGCCTGGGCATTGCTTACGCGCCCGGCAACAGCGGCGCAACCGTCGTTCGGGCGGGATTCGGACTGTACTTCAATGACCTCGCGCAAACGGGATGGGCGACCGCATTCCAGGCGGTCAATCGGCTGCCCGGCCCTTGTGTCGATCCGGTGCAGGATCCAGACAGCTCGCAGAATTCCGGCTGTGTCGCGGGAAGCGCGTCGGGAGGAACGGCGAACCTCATCGATCCCCAATACAAAACGCCCTATGCCATCCATGCCTCCGGAGGAGTCGAACATGCGTTCAGCGCAAATTGGGCAGTGAGCGCCGACTACATCCACGAGCAGGGAAATCATGCTTACCGGGCCTACAACTACAGCGGCGGGACGAACCTGTTCACGCCTTTGTTGCCCGTCGACGATCCCGGGCAGGCGACGGTTGTTCCGGACGTCAACGTCTACCATTCAGACAATAAGTCGAGCTACAACGCGCTCCTGGTGCATCTGCAGGGAAACATCAATACGCGCCTGAGCCTGGTTGCCAATTACACGTTTGCGAATGCGCAGACGTGGGGCTGCGTGCTCGGAGAACTGTTCGACTATGTGAACGGCGTTTGCAATCCCCTCAACCCGTTTGGCCCCGGGGATTATGGACCGTCGGGCGAGGATGTACGCCACCGGGTTGTGTTCGCCGGAACTGGGCATATCTATGGAGGGGTTGAGCTGAGTGCGCTGGTCCAGGCCGAGAGCGCGAGGCCCTTCACCATTACCACTGCTGACAACAGCGGCCGGATCGCCGTCAACGGCGAGCTGACTTCGCTCGATCAGTTCCGTGGGACGCCATACATCCAGGCGGATATGCGTGCGAGCCGCCCCATTGCATTTCATGATCGCTGGTCGTTGATCCCGTTTGTTGAGTTCTTCAATCTCTTCAACCGGAATAATCCTGGCGCGAATTATGTAACGAATATTGCGTCACTCCCGGTTCCGGGGCTCGAAGCCCAGGCCGGAAATGTGACCGACATCTGCACAAATGCGGACTGTACGGCAACGGCGCCGATCAGGAGCCTCAATCAACTGCGAGTGGCCGCAGGCGCATTGGGAGACTTTTTTGGACCTGGGACCACGGTCGGCATTCCGTTCGCGGCCCAGGTCGGTGCACGCCTGACTTTCTAAGGCGGGCGCGGTCGCTTGAGGTCTCAAGTGATTGCGGGAAATTTAAGGGCAGCTAGTCGGGCAACGGGATCATCTGACTATGCGAGGGTAACAAGCACAATAAAAGGAGGCAGCCCTATGGCGACGAAATCCGTGGCGGACTTGTTTGTGCAAGTCCTTGCGTCCGCAGGCGTAGAGAGGGTCTACGGAGTCTCGGGCGACTCCCTCAACGGAATCACTGATTCAATTCGAAGAGAGAAGAAGATTCAGTGGATTCACACACGGCACGAAGAGGCGGCCGCGTTTGCGGCGGGTGCGGAAGCGCATCTCACGGGACGGTTGGCGGTGTGCGCCGGCAGCTGCGGGCCCGGCAATCTGCATCTGATCAACGGCCTGTACGATTGCCACCGCAGCCGGGTTCCAGTGCTCGCCATCGCTGCGCAGATTCCGAGCAATGAGATTGGAAGCGGTTATTTTCAGGAGACACATCCAGAACATCTCTTCGCGCAATGCAGTCATTACTGCGAATCGATTTCTCGTCCCGAGCACATGCCCCGCGTCCTTGAGATTGCGATACAAACAGCGATCTCGCGCCGCGGCGTGTCGGTGGTCGCGATCCCGGGAGATGTAGCCTTACTTGAAGCAGTCGAGGACGGGCCGCGGCTGCATTTTCCTCCGCCCCAGCCAACCGTAAGTCCCACCGAAGAAGAAATCGAGGCGTTGGCGAAGCTTCTCAATAAGTCCAGGAACATAACGATCCTGGCTGGGGCCGGTTGTGCGGGGGCCCACTCGGAGTTGGTTCAGCTCGCGGCTAAAGTGAATGCCCCGATCGTGCACGCGATGCGCGGAAAAGAGTTCATTGAATACGACAATCCGTACGACGTGGGTATGACCGGCCTGCTTGGGTTCTCATCCGGTTATCGCGCCATGATGACCTGCGATCTGCTGCTCATGATCGGAACCGATTTTCCATACCAGCAGTTTTATCCGAAGGATGCCACGATCGTGCAAATCGACATTCGCGGAGAGCAGCTAGGCAGACGCACCAAAGTCGACTATGGCTTGGTGGGAGACACCAAGACAACGCTTTCGGCTCTCCTGCCGAAACTCAAGCAAAACAAAGAAGAGAAGCATCTGAAAGCCTCGCTCGAGGATTACAAGAAGGCGAGAAAAGGACTTGAAGAGCTTGCGACAGACGGCGGTGGCAAAAAACCGATTCATCCGCAATACGTAGTTCGCGTGCTCGACGAACTGGCCGCCGCCGATGCAATTTTTACCTGCGATGTGGGCACGCCGACGATTTGGGCTGCGCGCTACCTGGGCATGAATGGCAAACGACGCTTGCTCGGCTCTTTCAACCACGGTTCGATGGCCAACGCATTGCCACAGGCAATCGGAGTTCAGGTGAGTCACCCAGGGCGCCAGGTGGTGTCCCTGTCAGGAGACGGCGGACTCGCCATGATGCTTGGAGATGTGCTTTCGCTACGTCAATTGCGAGCACCCGTCAAAATCATCGTCTTCAAGAATGAGTCGTTGGCTTTTGTTGAGCTGGAAATGAAGGCGGCGGGTATTGTCGATTTCGGAACCAACCTGCAGAACCCGAATTTCGCGAAGCTGGCCGAGGCCGCGGGTCTGCTCGGCCTGACAGCTGAAACGCCCGATCAGGTTCGCCCCATGATCAAGCAGGCTCTCGAGCACGATGGACCAGCATTGATCGAGGTTCCGGTGAGCCGGCTGGAACTCTCCATGCCTCCGACCATCACGTTCGAGCAGGCAAAGGGCTTTGGCCTGTTCGCTCTCAAAGCTGTTCTCAGCGGGCATGGCGATGAGATCGTTGACCTCGCAAAAATCAATCTCCTCCGCTAGACGGGAGTTGAGCCGACAAGAGAAAGTGGGTCCAGAATCCTGACGCGTCCTGGGAAGGTTTTACGGTGGAGTCGAGATCAGCCGTTCTGCGGTGCGTCTATCGGTGATGAGGACGTTGATCCATTTGCCCGCGAGGGATGCCAGTACTGCGGGGACCTTCGAGCCGCCACCGGCGATTCCGACGACCCGCGGTGCGGACTTCAGTGTGGCAAGGTCGATACCAATGACGCGTTTCATGAGCGGCGACTCGACAAGTCGGCCGTGCTTGTCAATGAACTGGAAGCAGATGTCTCCAACTGCGCCTGCGCGGCGCAACTGCCGCCGTTCCTCGACCGAAAAGATATTCCCACTACTTGCCAGAAGAGCTGACGGCTCGAGAGATCCGATTCCAACCAGCGCAAGATCGAGTTTGGAAAAGAGCTTGGATGCCTCTTCCACGGCGGCATCCTTTACCAGCACGGCTTTGGCTTCGGGGGATCCTACGACACCCGGCGCTTGCAACAGCACAGGCGATGCGCCTATCAGCGCCGCCAGCCGTTGCGCCAAAAGCATTGCCTGGTATTGGGTGCTGGCATTGCCCACGCCGCCAAGAATCTGGACAACCTTTCCGCCCGCGCCGGCGGTGCTCGGGTGCAGCGTGTCCACCATCGAAAAAAGCGATCGGCTCCACGAGGAAATGCCGATGACCATCTCCGGCCTTATCGTCGTCTCGACGTAGAAGGCGGCCGCGGCGCCGAGATCGCGAACGACGCGCTCTTCCTCTCCATCGGAATCGATGACGATGGCTTCTTTCAGGTCAAACCGGTTCTCGAGCGAGTCCTCTAAATCAGGAAAGAAGCCTGCTGGCGTAGCCACGCTGATCCGTACGATATTCGCTTCCCGCGCCCGTTTGAGCATGCGAGAAACCTTGGACTGATGGATATTGAGCCGCTCCGTGATCTGCTGCTGGCGAATACCCTGGTCGTAGTACATACGCGCGACCTTGGCCATCAGGCGGATTTCGTCCAGTCGTGACATAAGGCCGGCCTACTGCGAGGCTGGGATGTGCCGATACACATCCCACCCAAGGTATTTGCCGAGCGCTTCCGCAGCCGGCGCCGCGCAGTGGTTTGCGGTCATTGCGGCATGGTGCTCGAAACCATTCAGGCAAATGAACTGCATCAACTCCTGCAATTTCGGTATCTCTACGACGGCGCGGGTCCCGAATGTGTCAAGCGCATCGTCGGTAAAGTATCCATCACCGAAATATGCGCGGATCTTGCCGGATGAATCATCGGTACTGACTCTGCCAAAACTCATTGGACCAGCGGGAGTGCGGCCGGCCAATGCACCGACCGTGTTTTCTTCGCCCAGCATCGTGCCGAGGATGGGAGCGGTGCCGATGCGAATGTCGGGAAGAAAGTCCTTCGCCCAATTGCCGCAATGAAAGAGAACACACTTGTCAGGGTCGCTGCCGTAGTTGTTGTTCCAGTCCACAAGAGCGCTGGGCCTGCCGCTGGCCAGTTGCAGAGCATACATGCTGACTACCCCCGCGATGTCAACTTCGCAGGCCGAGGGCATCATCTGTTCCGACATCATGCTCATGATCGTGCACACGTTTACGCCGTAATTCTTTTGCATGGAACTCCAACATTGAATCGCCGTCGCCGTGATGCAGAGCGAGGCCATCCAGTCGTCGATGACGATTGCAAATTTCGCCATCCTGTTCAATGACTCAATCGGAGCGGTTGAACTGTCGGCATAAGCGCGAATCTGTTCAACGCGCTGCCTGACTCTGGCGTCCTCGTTGGCGATCAGAGAGGCGCTTCCAAAGACCTCGGACAGATCGATCGTGTTGACGGAAATTCCAGAAGCCTCGAGAAGCTTTTCGCTATACCGCGTGGTGTTGAACGCGTTGGGCCGCGCACCCACGGCGCCGATACGCACCCGGCGCATCCCTCGCACCACGCGACATACGGCGAAGAAGTTTTTCAACTCCTCTTTGAAGAGTTCGGACAACGGAGAGGTCGTATGGTTTCGCGTCAATGAAAACTTGTATCCATATTGGCGCAGATTGTTGCAAACGGAAATCTTCCCACAATAGGCATCGCGGCGGCGCGCCAGTCCAAACTGGTCGAGATCATCCGGACATGCCTGAACCAGGATCGGTACATTCAGCTCCGAGAGACGAATCGCATCTGCCACTCCCTTCTCGTCGCCGAAATTAGGCAGGCACACGAGAATGCCATCGATGCGATGGCGATTCGCTCGAAACAGGCCGCCGCACTTGACGGCATCGGCCCAGGTTTCCACGGCGCCTAGCTTGGATTCATTTTCGGAAAGCCAGACTGGCTCGACGGACAACTCATTGAAGACCTTGAGAAGATCGCGACGAGCCTCAGAAATGAGCGCATCCGGAAAGAAGTCGCGATTTCCCAGGATCACTGCCAGCGTTACGGACATCTGCGTTTACCTCACCTTCTCAAAGTTGCTATAGTTGTCTGCGTTTTGCCGGGTGACGAGATCGCATGGAATGATCTGCCGTTCCGGCTTGCCGGTACTGCCCGTGTGAAGAAACCGATGCGCCTCGTCAACAGCGAGCCGGGCAATCAGGACTGCCGGCTGGAGCGATGTGGCACGCAGAGTTCCAGAGCGAATGGCTGCGATCGCATCTGGGCTTCCGTCAAGACCAGTAATCACAATGCCGCTCAGCCCGGATGATTTCACGGCAGCGACTGCGCCGAGAGCCATCGTGTCGTTACCCGCGATGATGCCGCGAATCGTCGCGTGAGCCTGCAGCATGGTTTCCGTCTTCTGGAATGCCTCAGACTGAGACCAGTTGGCAGACTGCACGGCCACGCGATGCAAGGTGGCCTGCGCGTCAAGGACGCCGTGGAAGGCCCGCGTGCGTACCTGCGCGTTAGTGTCAGATTCGCGGCCCAGCAGTTCGGCATAGTCGCTCTGTTGCGACCCGATGGCGCGAGCAAACTCGTCTGCGACGATTCTGGCGCCCTGGTTGTTATCTGCGATGATTTGAGCCTTGGCGATACCATCGGCCTCGATTTCCCGGTCGATGAGAAAGCAGGGAATTCCGGCGAGGGTTGCCCGACGCACGGCTGCGACGGATGAGTCTGCGCCGGCGTTGTCAAGAATGATGGCCGCGGCGTTGGACGCGATCGCGGAATCGATCAAGTTGTCCTGGCGATAGGCATCATCGTCATGTGCATCCACCCGTACGCGATAGCCCAGACCCAGCCCGCGGGCCGCGGCCGCATCGGCTTCCGCTTTGAAGAAGGGATTATCCTGCGAAGGAACGATGATGACGATAAGCGGCCGCGACATTTCGGAACGATTGCAAGCGACGGACGCGATCGTCGGAATGCTGCCCAGTGCCGCTGCAAAAATGCACGCGCAGCGGCGCATCACTCGGCTCCTTCTGAATTTTGTGTTTGCAAATATGGCAGGAATCGCGCCTGCAGTCGCGATTGCAGTTGATCCACAGCGACGGCCAGGACAATCACCGAGCCTTTGATGACCATCTGCCAGAACTCCGAGACGCCGAGCATGACGAGCCCGTCAGAGAGTACGCCAATTACGAAGGCTCCGATAAGCGAGCCGGGAATGGAGCCACGTCCGCCCATCAACGATGTGCCACCGAGAACGACAGCTGCGATGGCATTCAGTTCGAAGCTCTCGCCCG
>Ga0210397_10001081_pt1 | contig 17606 bp, 16 predicted proteins | sample IncBWH2OmetaG_FD_160126 | JGI IMG/M metagenome (GOLD analysis project Ga0210397, IMG submission 160126) | Forest soil microbial communities from Barre Woods Harvard Forest LTER site, Petersham, Massachusetts, United States - Inc-BW-H-2-O ...
AAATGCTTCTGCGATCTTTGGGACTTTCTGCCGAGCAATCATAAAAAATATATTCACCTGTTTTTTTATCAAAACCAACAACATCCGGTTCTCCGCCTGTACGTTCCATTTCATAGAGCGACCATAATTTATCCGGATGGTTTTCAAGCTTTGCCTGTATCTTGCTCCATTCAATACCTTTGGGGCGCATGCTGTTTTTTTCGAAACGGGTTTTCAATATGGTTATCAGTTCTTCACTTTGTTTGGACGACAATTTCTTTTTAATGCTGCTCATGTTGTATGTAGATTAGCGTTATTTGTTTGCAGATGTGATTTAATAGTGCATCATGGACTATCTTTCATTCACCAAACAAAGGTGTTCTGTGAGCCACAGAACACGGTGAATAAGGATGCATATTTAATCATTCAATCCCTTACCTTCAAGAATCTGGGGAATGTATTTTTCGATTCTTGCTTCCCGTGTTTTAGATTGCTTCGCGGAAGAAAAATATAGCAGGTAAGCGCGTTGACGCCCCGGAGTCAAGGCTTTGAATGCTTTCTTCAAGGCCGCATCTTCGGATAACAGTTGTTTAAATTCTTCCGGCATAGCAAATTCCGAAGTCTTTTTCAATTCCACTTTTAGCCCTGCTTTTTCTATCGCTATAGCATCTTTGATGCAAGCCTTGATAGCGGGTTTTAGCTTCACGATTTGCCGCAGATTGGTGAACCGCATCTGACGTGCTGCCTGCACATTTTCTGTTTGCTGGATCAGAATACCTTTAGGATCTTTTACCAAAGCACCTTTGAAAAATAACAGCCCACAGTATTCTTTAAAGACATGAATTAAAACAATGTTGCTTTCCTGTTTGTTTCCCTCAATGGGAAAAGTATAACATGGGCAGCCCCATTTCAATGTTTCGGTCAGTTCACAGTCAAGCGCAATCGTTCTTAATTGCTCAATTTCCTTTTTCCAGGTTTTAGCTTTATCGAAATAAAAATCAACTTTTGGATTCATGTTTTTAATTATAAATTATGAATGATGAATGATGAATCAATGTCGTTAGTTAAGCTAAATTATTCAATTATCCAGTGTTACAAAAATGTGACGCCAGATAATTGAATTATGAATTGATTTTTCTGTCTGCCGGTCTGAAGTACCAGGATATCACTGTCAGGATTATAAGCAATAACGGTCCGAAAAAACCTGTAGCATCTGTATCTCCGTTGGCTACGTGCGAGAAGATAGCACCGGACATGGCAAAGAAGAACCCTGCATACGCCCATTCTTTTACTAACGGAAATTTAGGTACAAGTATGGCTATAACTCCCAATAATTTCCAGATACCTAATAGAGTCATAAGGTAGAGCGGATAACCCAGATGTGTAATCATATCTGCTTCTTCTTTTACTTTTAATATTTGTACGAGTCCGGTTGATACCATTCCCAATGCAAGCCATAGAGTAGAGACCCAATAGATGATTTTATTACGCTTTGTCATGTGTTTTGTGTTTAATTTGTATATGATAGTTTTAGTTATGCCGCGGTTATTTATATAGCCTATTTTAATTTACTTACAATCTCCTGAATTCGGTTGTGCGCCATATTAAGGCCTTGTGAAAAAGGCAGTTTTAGCAACTGGTCTCTTTGTGCAATTGATTCGTATATAACATGCATGATGAGTTTGCTGGTGTTTTCAGTATCCGGTTCAAATGTTAAAAGCTCAAGCTGCACACCGAAAGGTGATTGTTCCATTTCGAATGTACGGGTGATTTTTTTGTTCAGACTGAACTCGTGAATTGTGCCGTTAAATCCGTGTTTGTTTCCTTTTGCATCGGTTGTTTCGAACCGGTAGCTGCCGTGCTTTTTGCTATCGAGTTTCAGTACTTTTGTTCCCATCCATTGCTCAATAATTTCAGGTTCTACATACGCTTTAAAAAGTAATTCTACCGGTAAATCAAATTCCCGTGTGATGACAAGATCCTGTTTGCCATCTTCGGCATTGACCTTTGTTTTTTGTTCCATACTATTTATTCTTTTTGTCTGCCGAAGCAGAATGCTTTTTCATAATCGTTTCCAGTTTATTAAACCGGGCGTCCCACATCTGGCGGAAGGGTTCAATAAAGTCGGCTACCTCTTTCATTTTTTTGGCATTGATCTGATAGTAAATTTCCCGGCCGTTTTGTTCTTGTTTAAGTAATTCGCATTCGGTAAGTATCTGCAGGTGTTTAGAGACCGTTGGCCGGGCAGTGTCAAAGTTTGAGGCTATTGCACCGGCACTCATAGATTGCGAAGCAACTAAAAGTAATATGGCTCTTCGTGTAGGGTCTGCCAGCGCCTGAAATACGTCTCGTCTTAAATTCATTGTGTAGCTATTTGACTACAAATATATATGAAGCTATTTAACTACACAAATTTTTGAGTGATTTTTTCAAATAAAAAAGCCGGGGCATATATGCCCCGGCTTTCAATCCGTCTTCTGTTAAGGAAATTAAATGTTAAAACTCCTGAATAGCAATGTTTGTGAATGAACCGTTTGTTACCGTTAACGTTGCAGGAGAACTGCCTTTAGTGCCGGAAGCTGTATAACTGTATGTGCCGCTCATTTTTTTATTAGCCATATCCAATTGCGTTATAACAATAGAACCACTTGCAAGGCTATCACTATAGTTGCCATTTGAATCGTTATATGTGACAACGCCGAGTGTAGTAGCATTTGGAAGATTACTGGTTCCATATAATGAATACGTACCTGTAGTAATAGGTGAAGTCGATTCAATAAATAAACCAGCTGCAATCGTATCTCCGCTTGAAGGGATGTTTGCCTGGTAAAAGAATAGCTCATAGATTTTAGTACTATTGTCTATCCGAGATGATGTATAGGCAAGATACGATCCGGTAGAAGCTATGGCAGGATCAAACGTTCCAGAGTAGACTGCACTATCGGTCGGAGCCAATACCTGTGTTGTTGCCGTATAGGCTTTAGTATTAATGGTTACCTGGGCTACTATAGTTGGTGAAGGAGCCGGTGAATCGCTCTTCTTTTTACAAGCAAAAACAAGTAAAGAGGCTAATGCAAAAAAAGAAATTTTGATGAGCAGTTTTTTCATAAGAATGTGATTTGGTTTTATATAAATATATCATAAAAATGAAGAAATCATAAGCTTGTTTTAATTAATATAGCGATTCACCCAGATAAACCCTCCTACAAATCATATTATTGAATAATTTCAGCTTATTGATCCTTATATCTTTTATATGAACCATCGACCGGAGCTATTGGAATTTAACAGGTATTTTATCGTACGAGTCCGATCTTCTATTTCTGGTTTTTGCTACTCATATTTCATCCCTACGGGATTTATCAACGTAAATAAAATTTGTTGAGACGATGATTATTGTAGCTTACAGAAATTATATCTGAAGAATGGCTAGTGAGCCACAAGCCCTGATAAAAGCTTATTCCGAATAAATAGCCACATAAATTTCTTATAAATAAATCCTTCCATCTGAAAATACCCGTCAAGTTTGTATATTTATATGGGTTGATTGCCATATTCTTATCTGTTCCATAATAAGCCAACGCAACCCTTTGGCATATAACTATCGTCTTTACATAACTAGTCTGCTGCTTTGAATTCTATATCAAAAGAAGGATTATCTGACCTGATCGATGGATGCATAAAGAAAGACAGAAATTGTCAAAGGCTATTGTATACCCATTTTTTCAGCCTCAGTATGAGCATTGCATTACGGTATAGCAGTTCAAAAGAAGAAGCAGGTGAAATTGTAAACGATTCATTTCTGAAAATATTTAATAAACTATCTACCTATAACATTGAGAACTCCTTTAATGGCTGGCTCCGAAGGATTATTATAAATACGGCGCTGGATTATTACAGGAAGAATAAAAAGCATAACAACCACCTGGCTCTCGAAGAGGCTGCGGTGTCTTATAACAATGTTCTCGATGAAATTCAGTATGAAGATATTTCAAAGCTCATTCAGGCATTGTCTCCGGCATATCGTACGATATTTAACCTCTATGTGATTGATGGGTATTCACATAAAGAGATTGCAGAGATCATGGATATTTCCATCGGGGCCTCAAAGTCGGGCTTGTCAAGGGCAAGAGTAAACTTGCAGAAAATGTTAAAAGAAAATTACAACATCGATTATGAACGAAATGCAGGATAAGGAGTTCGATGATTTATTCAGAAAATCTTTGGCCGATCCTGATATACCTTTTGATCCGGATGCCTGGAAAGCCATGGAATCAAAGCTTGATGCACAGGATCGCAGGCGGGGTTTCTATTTACGTGTCTATGCGGCAGGTATTGTTTCTGTCTTACTTCTTGCAGGTGCTGTATTCTTTTTGCAGAAAGAAAAGAGCACAGATCCGGTGGCACAAGCATCCAGCAGTATCGTACAGCCTGATCAAACATCCTCTGCATCATCCGGCAATACGGGTACTGAACAGTCGTCTGCTTCAGCTGCCACAAATTTTAAAGACAATACAGCTAACAGTACGAATACTGACCCGGCATACAACAAAGGCCTTTCTCAGAAGACAGATGATTCGGAAGAACCTTCAGCACGTTCCGGGCAGGAAGCATTAACAGCAGTGGAACGTGTTGCGTCTACGTCAAAAACATCCACAACAGAAAGTGGTTTTGTTAAACGCGGAGCTGCAAAAAATACAGAAGAAAATAATACTGCTATCTATACAACTGATAAGAATAATAAGGTACAGAAACGTACGGCAAAACAAGGAGCTCTCTATACAGACAATAACAACAGTTATACACGTACAGAAAAAACTTCCTTTGGAACGGTGGCAAAATCGCAGCAAGATACAGTTGTAAGGCAAACAGCTTTGGGTACTGTAACTGATTCGGAAGAAAAGGCTGGTACCGAACACGCAAATAATGTGGCAGGTAGAAACAGTGCATTGGATAAGAGTATAATAGCAGGTACAATTGGCACTGAAGCAGGTATACAGGAAACCAGTCTTTCCACCAATAACAAAACGGGAGAGGGTCTGGGGAATACAACTAATACAAACCCTGCTAATGCTGATATACATACTCCTGCTACTACCAACGGTAGTACTGATATTGCTAATGCAAATACAGGCACATCTCTGCTACGTGATACTGCACAAGTACGTACGGGTGCGGATGAAAATTCCGGCATGCAAAACACAGGTACGAATGAAAGTAATCTGCTGAACATACCGGGTACAGAGGTGATCGCTATTGCTGCCCTGGATTCTATTCCTGTAAAAACTGACTCTTTAACACGGGTAGATACAACGTCTATAAAAGACAAGGATAAAAAAGAACCTTACAAAAGAGGGTTCAGCATAAGCTTGCTTCTCAATCCGGAATACAATTCCCCGACAGACTTTAGCTTTTATAAGCCCGGCTTCAATATTGGTTTCAATGCAGAATATTATATTCTTCCCCGGTTAAGTATTGTTTCAGGGATGATTTATGGGAAAAAATTATATGCCTGTGATGCTTCTGATTACGGGTCTTCGCCTTCATACATCCGGTATGGGAAGGCATATTATCCCGAACAGGTAAAGGCGAGCTGTGGTGTTATAGATATTCCTGTTAACATACGGTATAAGTTCCTGAACAAAAAAAGCTTCAATTTATATGCCACAACAGGCTTATCCAGTTATATCATGCTTAAAGAAACATATATCTTTCAATATTCCGGGAAATCTAATAGACCTGACGAGGAAGAAGATGTTGTAAATAAAAACAGGTATTTATTTAATATCTGGAACGTGTCATTAGGTATAGAGAAACGCATCAATGATACCTGGTCTGTACAGGCAGAGCCTTATATAAAATTACCTTTGAACGGGATTGGTGCAGGCGATATTAAATTAGTGAGTACCGGTGTATACTTCTCTCTGAAATATTATTTCAAATAAAAGAAACTATTCATTCAAGGGTTAACCCATTTCTTTTATTCATTATAGTTGTTGGTGATCTGCGGAAACATATATGTATTATGATTCATTTGCACAGGCAGAAACACTAACAACGACCAAGGAAAGAGAAAACCTTTCGTAAGGTTTTCATCGTTTTTAAAAGCGTTTAATCAGGAAGTTTTTAGTTTGTTCATCCTGTATTTTTCGACATTCGACATGATGAAATAATACGGTAGTGCTGCAATCCGCTTATAGTAAAAAGGCTCTTTGATATGAGTTGTGTTCAGCATATTTTTTATGTAAAAGCGTGCCTGATGCTGGCGGTACGTTTTATGAACGTATCGGTGCAGACGTTTGTAGAAGCCAGGTGTATAGGTATTACTGAACATCAGATCAAGATCATCCGAATCCACCCAATTCGATTTCAGTTTTAATTCATTCTTTACATTATCAAAGAATTTTGTACCGGGTAGCGGATAAGAAACAGAGATGCCGATATCTTCCGGCAGTAGTTCTGTAACCAGATCAATGGTCGATTCAATGTCTTCAAAGGTCTCGCCCGGATAGCCGAATTGCAGAAAGAAACATGGAGCAATCCGGTATTTTTTGAGCAAACGCGTAGCTGTATAAATTTCATTCAGCGTAATACCTTTATCCATGGCATCCAGAATCTTTTGCGAACCGGATTCTGTTCCGATCCAGACTGTGCTGCAGCCAGCTATGGCAAGTGCCTGTACACTTTCTTCCTGCACCAGGAGATCGGCTCTGGATTGAATTTTAAAGGTGAATCGTAGGTTCCGTTCTTCTATCAGAGCGGCAAATGCTTTAAGCCAGCCGGGCTTTAAGCCGAAGATATCATCACAGAACCAGATGTGATCGGGCTGAAAGTTACGCATGAGTACTTCCAGTTCTGTAACGACGCGTGCCGCAGAATGTGTGTTGTATCGGTTGCCATATATGGGCTTGGCGCACCAATTGCATTTATACGGACAGCCGCGGGTGGTTACCATGTTTAGTGAAAAGTAACCGTGTTTCTTCATCCACCTCGATTTATAATCAGCAATATGTATCACGTCCCACGCGGCCATCGGAAGCTGGTCCAGATCGTGCATTACATGCCGTTTGGGTGTATGCGATAATACGCCTTGCCTGTTGTGATATGCGATTCCTTCAATGCTGCTGTAATCAGCTGTGTCCGGAGAAAGTAAGGTGCTGCACAATTCCTTCAGTGTTAATTCTCCTTCACCGATGATTACAAAATCGGCACCTTCACGCATATATAGTTCAACGTTGTCTGTTGCATCCGAACTAGACACTACAACTGTACAGCCATAGCTTTTCGCAAGGTGTATCATATCAAATGCAGCGTGCCGCATATTGCTGAGGCACATTTTGGTCAGGTAATTAAAGCAGTCATCGTAAATGACAAAAATAAAGGGCCGTTCTTTTCGCAGTACAGCTTCAATCTCATTTGGCCCATGTGCAAACATGGTATCAAAGAAATGCACAGGAATGTCTGCATCCCGCAGCGTAGAAACGGCATACAATGTACCCAGCGGCGGATAAGGCTGCATGGTTTTCCATTGTTTGGGATCGAACCGTAGAAAATAAGAATGGGTTATAACAACATCTGCCATCAGAGAATAGTAATATGGTGTAATTGTTCGAGATGTAAAATACGTGCGTTAAATTTGGTGATTACCTTATTCTGATAACCTTTGGGATGAAATTTAGAAACATGCTTGCTGCATTTTATGTTAACAGCATTGTTGTACCGTTTTTTGTAGCGTCTTTTCCAGAAGCTTTCCGTAATATGCATGAAAAAATTATCCAGCTTTTCGCCTAAAGAACCGGATAATAATTTCTCCGGTATTCTTTTCAGCCACCTTGTATCCGATTCTCTTTCCTTGCTTCTGAAAATAAAGTTGGGCATGTAGAGCTCCCGCCATTCGTTGGCTTCAAGGAATTCATTATACAGATGGAAATTATAGATGGGTATCAGATAGCTGAGTTCTTTGGCTGTATAGATATTCTCTTCATCTATTTTAAGATGATCGGTATCGATAAAATAATTCGGGCAGAAGAATTTTTTAGAATTGAAAAGGAATATTTTTTTAAATAAGATTAATAATGTTCTGGAAAGCCATAAGCGGTTCGGTGCGGTAATGATAAAAAAATCAATATCGCTTTTATTGTTCATATATCCTTTCGATAATGAACCGGATATGAAAACACCCCGCACAAAAGGAAAGCAGGCGATAAAGCGTCCGATTCGTGTGGCGATCTTCAGGTAGAAACCGGCGTTCTTATTTCCCTTGATCCGATCATCAATGTTGGATGCATGATCAAAAACAAAATACCACCCATCGATCTTATGAATGATGCCCAGAGAAACCAGACGATCGGTTTCTTTTTGCACGTCTGCTAACTCCAGATCTTTGATAGAAGAATTAAAATGAATTTCATCTATTTTAAGCGGATAATTAAAAATGTCAAAATATACCAGCGAACGAAGTATATCCTTTGCTAATAAGGATAAAGCTACATTTTGTTTCTGTATGCTTTCATTAACAGATATCATAAGCTGCGTTTTATAGATTCAAAACATAAATTCAACAACCAGACGTAATAATTTTTTGATAGGTTGCTTTGGAACATAAATTCCTATATTCGAAAAGCAAATTGTTGATGAGGCCACGCAACCACAGAGCCAAAAACTGCGTCTGACTTTCAATAATGTATAGGATCTGACTAAATGAAGAAAATTCTGCTTTTTAATCCCAGAAGTGCCAATGCAAAGTATCGGATTCCTAATTCCATACTTTCCATAGCAGCATCTATTCATAACAAATACGAATATGCCATTGTTGACGGCAATCTGGAAAAAGATCCCTGGGATAAAATCGAATCATATCTCAATACAGGAGATTTCTCCTGGTTTGGAAGCACGGTAATGCCGGGACCTCAATTGAAACAGGCAATTCCGATTACAAAAAAAATCCACGAACACTTTCCCTTTGTGAAGATTGTCTGGGGTGGATATTTTCCTTCGAATCAATATGTCACCGTAATGAATTCCGGTTATGTGGATTATATCATCAACGGGCCAGGAGATCATACGTTTCCTGCTTTGCTGGATGCCATACAGCAAGGTCGTGAAGAAGAAATCGGTAATATTAAAAACTTAATATTTAAAAAGAACGGCGAGCTTATAAAAACCGCTAAAGAGTCGATACTGGATCAGGATAATTTACCGCCCTTACCCTACGAAACCCTGGGTACGTTTTATTCTATGGATCGGTATTTAAGCAAAACTTATCTGGGTAAAAAAACAATTGCCTATCATTCCAGTTTTGGTTGTCCTTTCACCTGTTCGTTTTGTGCCGTAGTGCCTATCTATGAAGGAAGGTGGAAAGGAAAGTCGGCCCGGAATATCTATGAGGATATTAAATACCTGAAAAATAAATATGGAGGAGATGCTATTGAATTTCACGACAATAATTTTTTTGTATCAGAAAAACGTGCCGTTGAATTTGCTGAACTGATCAAGGATGAAGGGATACGCTGGTGGGGAGAAGCCAGAATAGATACAATGGATAAATTTTCAGACAGCTCGCTGCAAAAATTACGGGATAGCGGTTGTGTGATGATTTTTTTTGGTGCGGAAACCGGAGATGATTCTATTCTGAAGCAAATGGATAAAGGAGGCAAGCAAACCGGTGAGCAGATAAAACGTTTTGCGGGCAGAATGAAACAGTTTGATATTGTTCCGGAATATTCGTTTGTGCTGGGCATGCCTGCTGAAACACCTGAGAAAGTAGCTGCCCAGATTGACAGAGAAATTGAATTCATAAAAGAAATAAAAAATATCAACTCCGATACAGAGATCATTATTTATATCTATAGTCCGGTACCTACAGAAGGCTCTGAACTTTATAAGGAAGTACAGAAGTCCGGATTTAAATTTCCGGAAAAGCTGGAAGACTGGCTCGACCCGAAGTGGGAGAATTTTGATCTGCGTAAAAATCCGCTGACACCTTGGTTAACGCCGGAAATGGTAGATAAAATAAAAAATTTCGAAACCGTATTGAACGGATATTACCCTACTGTGTCGGATGTGAAGTTAACTCCTTTGAAACGAAAAGTGATTCGCACGCTTGCTTCCTGGAGATATAAATGGAACATATATGAGAAACCGTATGAACTGAAAGTTGTCCAGAAATTCTGGCTCCGTTACAGACAACCTGAAAAGGAAGGGTTTTAGCCATGCGTACAAGAAAACTTTTTAAATATATACTTGAGAAATTATATCGGCCCTTTGTGGTTCGTTATCTTTCAAAAGAACGTGTATACAAATATCAAGGACTTGTTTTACGTATTAAACCGGGTGTATTTCATCCTGCATTTTTTTTCAGCACACATGTTTTACTTTCATTTCTGAAAACAAAGCGGGTCATAGGAAAGAAAATACTGGAGCTTGGTGCGGGAAGCGCGTTGATCTCAATGGTACAGGCCGAAAGAGGAGCCATTGTAACAGCTACCGATATCAGCCATATAGCCGTTGAAAGCGGGAAAGAAAATATAGTTCGAAACAACATGGATGTTTTAATGATCCAATCTGATTTGTTTTATGAATTGAAAGGAAGTCAATATGATATCATTATTATCAATCCACCTTACTTTGCTGCTGATCCTGTTACAGAAGAGCAACATGCCTGGTATTGCGGGAAAGACTTTCAGTACTTTAGAAGATTGTTTGATCAACTGCCGTTTCATCTGTGCACAGGTGGAAGAGCGTATATGATTCTTTCGGAAGATTGCGCTATTCAAACAATACAAGCAATTGCCGGCGATGCATCTGTTGAAATGAAACAGGTATATGTGAAAAGAATCTGGAGAGAGTATAATTATATTTTTCAACTCATTTGTCCGGAACAAATCAATGTTTCCATACAGGCAGATATAGAAAAAACGATGGACTCATAATGAATCTTGAAATGAAATACGATGCAGCCTCTGTTAACCGTGCCTTTACAAAGCAATCGGATGGTTATGATGTGTATGATGCATCCAATAATATATTGATCTGGATGCGGAAACAGGTACGCGGGCACGTGCTGAAACAATTGAAAAAAGGTGACCGCATACTGGAGTTGAATGCAGGTACGGGACTCGATGCGTTATTCTTTGCAGAACAAGGGCATCAGGTACTTGCTACAGATCTTTCTGATGGTATGGTAAAACAGATACAGCAAAAAATAACAGATCGAAAATTGGGCGATGCCTTACAGGTACAGCAATGCTCGTATACAGAGCTTGACCGAATAGGAGACAGTGGTTTTAATTATGTATTTTCTAACTTTGGCGGATTGAATTGTATTCCTGATTTAACGAAAGTAATAAAACACTTGCCTGCATTATTGAAACCGGGAGCTATCGTAACCTTTGTAATCATGCCGCCGGTATGTCCCTGGGAGATCGGAAAAGTATTTAAAGGTAAATGGAAAGAAGCATTCAGACGCTTTAATAAAAAAGGTGCACCGGCACATCTGGAAGGAGAATATTTTCCGACATTTTATTTCAGCCCTGTACAGGCTGCTGCCTCATTTGGACCGGAGTTTAAAAAAATAAAACTTGAAGGCCTGGGCACATTTTCACCTCCGCCGTATGCAGAGAAGTTTCCGGAAAGATATCCGGCAGCATACAAAATACTTACCTGGCTGGATGAAAAGACATCGCTGTTTCCTTTATGCAGATCGTATGCAGATCATTTTATACTAAGTATGGAATATAATCCAATCAGCAATCAAAAGTGATGAGCATTCAGAAGCCAGCCAATAAATATGTATTTGCAGTAGTACTTACGCTGCTGTTTTTTCTGATCAGTTTACTTGCCTTACTGCAACATGAGATCTGGCTCGACGAAGCACATAGTTTTCTTATTGCTAAAGCAAGCAACTCATTTGCTGACCTCATTCAAAACAGCAGACAGGAAGGCCACCCTATGCTATGGTATTGCTTATTGTGGCTGCTGACAAAAATTACACATAACGTATTTTATATGCAGTTGCTGCATATACTCATTTCCTCTGCTACTGTCTTTTTAATGGCATATTATGCCCCAATGAATAAAACAAAAAAAACGCTGTTCGCTTTTAGTTATTATTTCTTTTTTGAATACAATATACTCTGCAGAAATTATGGACTCTGCATTTTCTTTGTTACCGTTTATTGTATACTGATATGCCGCCCACATAAAAATTATATACTCATTGCTTGTGCGTTGGCGCTGCTGGCGAACACGCACTTCCTGGGATTGATCCTTGCAGGTTGTCTAGCCTTTACCGCTGTACTGGTATTGTGGAACGGAGAATGGGACACTTTTAAAAAATCGGCACAACGATTGATTTTACCAGGCTGCATTTTACTTGTAGCTTGCATTATATGTATACAGCATGTATTGCCTGAAGAAACATCCATGTTTTTAAAGCATGCACGTCCGGAATATTTTTCTGTTAAAAGATGGAGCGCATTTACTGTTATATCTAAAGGACTGTTTCAATTTCCCTACATAGATGGCAGCTCATGGAACACAAATATCTTTACAGATTATAAGCTACCGGGCTTTATATTGTTGATTGCTGTTGTTGCAGCTTCTGTGAAAGGATTCTTTAACAGGCCAGTATCTTTCGTATTATTCTTCTCTTCTGTTGCTGCAATCTCTGTTTTCTTTTATACCGGTATCATGCACGATTATACAGTAAGACATTGGGGTTTCATCTTTATTGCATTTTATGCCGCGATATGGCTCGCGGAAGGTTTGGATCAGCAGAGCCTGTGGCAAAAGATGCAGCAGTATCCGATTCCTGATTTTTTACCTTCCTCAAACGATCTCTGGAGAGATCGTTTGGTATATAGTGCATTAGCTGTACAGGTGACTGCTTCTGCATATATGTTTACCTGGGATTACGACCATCGTTTTTGTACGGCTAAACCGCTTGCCGAATACATTCAAAAGAATAACTATTCTGACAGCCTCATCATTGTCAGCAGCTTTACCTCAGGGCCCGCGCTTGCTGCTTATCTCGACAGGCCTTTGTATTACCCGGAATATCATGGTTACGGTACCTACGGTGTCTGGAGTACCTGGCCTGTTTTTATTACATACAGCGAATTGATGCAGGAAGTCAGAGTCTGCCGAACGAAAGGGCACACAAACGCATTTTTAGTACTCAACAACGAAATACATGAAGACAGTGTCAGAGCTTTTAAAGAAGATGCTCAACTAAAAATCGAATACCTGAAAACATTTGATGGTGGATTTAAGACACACGATGCTTACAGACTTTTTCTTATAACGTATAAATGAAAGCAGCCCTGATCTATATTACCAAGCTTCGCGAACAAACACCAGAGCGACTCCTGTTAAAAGTATGCTTTGGCATGTTTGCTCTTGTGTTGTTGTTTATGGCGTATGTTGTAAGAACAAAAGCTCCGGGAGATTATCTGAATTATTATTACGGTACGAAATTCTTTTTTCAGGGAATTTCTGTATACTCCATATATGATGCTGCATCGTTCAATACGTTGATTGCTGCAGAAGGAATAGAGAAAGCATTTTCAAATTATACTCCTGTACCTCCGTTTTCCTTGCTGTTTTATTATCCTTTCACAGGTATAAGTTTTGTTTGGTCTAAAATGATTTTTAATGTAGTGAGTATTTTTTTATTTATGGTATCGCTCTACAGGCTTTGTGTCCGGCAGCGGATTAAACCTTTGCACGTATCTATTGTGCTGGGGATATTGATATACCCAATCTATAACAATCTTGTTCAGGGACAATCTTATTTGCTTATTCTCTCGTTACTGATCGAAGGCTATCTGTTTTCATTGAAGGGACGTACATGGATATCTTCGTTGTTGTTTGCCATACCAATTGCGTTGAAATTATTTCCTGTTATTATCCTGATTTGGTTGTATGTTACCGGAAGAAAAAAAGAACTGTGGCAGACTATTATATTTACATGCCTGTTGCTGCTAGTAGTGTTGCCCTTTGTTGGTACATCATTTTGGTTTTCCTATCATACATCTATACTTACGCGCTTATTGTCCGGAGAGATCAATGATCCGTTTTCAGTAACGTTTCAGTCATATAGTGTATTGCTGAAAAAAGCATTTGTATATGATCGCATGTTGAATCCTTCTGTATTATTGCATGCACAATGGTTATATATTCTGCTGAATACTTTGATCACAGCTGCTTTTATGCAGGCTTCTGTACAATTGATCCGTGCCTGTAAAAGTCAGCCGTTGCAAAGTTTTGGCATTACATTCGTTTGCGGATTATTGATAAGCGGTTATGGTACCAATTACGGCCTTGTGTTATTACTTTTTATAGGACTGGCAATATTACAGAGCGATAAAAATAAAATGGATCAATATATTTTATTGTTGCTGCTATTGTGTATCGCATTTTTCCAGGTTGGTAAATTTGTACAATACCCGATATTTCTGCAGTTCGGACGATTGTATCTGATGATTGCGTTCTTTATACTGATGACAAGAAAAGAACATATTGTATGGTTTAACCGGGAGAGTCTTGTAATTCTATTGTTGTTGTTTCTTCCGGTTTCTCTCAGGTGTTTTCAGAAGCAGGATGAGAGTGATTATTATTTATCCCGGGAGCCTTCTTTATTTATTACTACGTATAAACAAACCGCGGAAGGACTTATGCTGTACTACATAGGTGCAGATGGGTCAGACAGCGTTGTATACAGAACAATTGATCAGATCCATCTATCTGATCAATTGTATATAAATCATAATCAGATTTTCATAAACGGAAAACGGATCACATCCGGAAACGATCTGAAAAGGCAGCCGGCGTTTCTGAATAAAAATGAAATTATTTATCTGAGTGATCAGGGGAGAGGCCCCGGATTAACCACACTGCGAAACATTAAATGCCGCTGATATGGTACGACAATTATATAACTATATCGGCTTACATGTTAAAATAAACAATATTCCATGGCAAAGAGCATTGGATATATTTATGTATGCATGCAATAATCTTTCTGCACCGGTTTTTAATATTGTATTGTCTTTTATACTCATTAAGCGTGTATCCCTTGACTTCTGGGGAGAATATGTAACCTTATTTCTGGTAGTGAATACATGCGTTATGGTTTTGGGATGGGGGAACAAAGAATTTTTATTACGGGAATTCAGCAGAAACCCTTCATTGATCAAAGGAACCTGGCAGAATAACCTGGCATATCGCGGGCTATTGTATTGTATGTTAGCAGTTGTACTTTTTATCTGTTTTAATTATTCCGCCATACGTTTTTTATCTGTCATGGCATGGATCACAGCCTTCTTTTTATATAAATCAACAGATGTTCTGATCCTGTATAAAAAAACATTTACTTTTTCTGCTGTCATTGAATCTGCAGGATACATGATTCTTGCAGCAGTATTACTATTATGTCCGCAGCAAGCACTTACACTTGATGCAATAGTACTTTGGAGTGCTGTCATCATTCTTTTAAAATGTATTATCAGTATGTGGTATCTGTACGATGATATCTTCCCACTGCAAAAATCAGATCCTTTTTTCAGTACACAAAATACACTCTTGTTATCGCTTCCTTTTTTTCTGCCCTCACTGGCAGGTATGCTGCAGGCAAAAGCAGATCTCTATAGTGTGGCTTGGTTTTTATCAAAAGACAAAGTCGGAGAATATCAAATTTTCATGAATCTGATCAATGTGCCGCACATCATGGCAGGCTTTGTGATTATGCCCTTTTTAAAAAATATCTACAGGCTTCGGATGAACTCCATTGATAAAATTATTCGCATGATGACAATAGGAGGTATGCTTATATCTCTTCCGGTGATGGGTATTATTTATATCATGATAGAATATTATTATGATTTTTCATTTTCTGTCTGGATGTATATATTAGGTTACATACAGATCATTCCGTTTTTTGTTTATCTGGTTAAGATCCACATGCTGTTCCGTTCAGATAAGCAGTATGTTGTTATCTGGGTTTCGCTGATCGCAGCATTGTTTGGTTTTGTATTCAGTATTCTCCTCATTCCATATCTTGGGCTGGAGGCAGCTATCTTTGTTAGTGCATGTACACAATGGTTCACACTGGCGCTTTATAGCTATTACAATCGTTTTGCTCATTGATAATAGTCAGTAGTCCATTTATACTTTGTTACATACAGTACACAACACTTCTTCCTGCACGTTATCGCGGCAGTGTGTTTAATATACAAGTGTATCTTATAAAACAAAATTAATCGTATTCAGATACGTCCCTTTTTTATCAAAGAAAACTTCCTGTCCGTTAACCTTTACACCGAACGTTACGATTCCTGTTGCGTCAGTAATTCTAAGATATTCTTTTGATGGAGCATTTGGATAGTGTTCTTTAATATATGCATACACCGTTGATGGCAAGTCAAATGCAGTGATTTTATATCTTGTTTCCACAAGCTTTCCATCGGCAGTATATACGGCATAATTTACGGCAGCATGTTGCATATATTCGACTTCATAATCGGTAGCCGCATGCTTCCAACTAACTGTCATAGCAGTAGGGTGAGCGTTTGAAAATTCTGTTTTAACGGCGGCAGGTACATCTGTATCCAATAAAGATTGTGCCTGAAGATGTAAAACAAAAATTGCGGCAGTGAGTAATACAATGATCTTTTTCATAGGCGTATCAGTTAGTTAAAAGATATTTACCTTGATGCAGTAATAATGTATTACTTGTTTATACGTTAAAAGGTCAATACAGTATATTATAATGCTTACATATTTTCATTGAATTGTTACATAATTCCCATGTAAGCATTTACTTTTTGTCGTTTTTGCCTGTAGAATCGTATGGTTATATACAATTGTTAATGAAGGCGCTTGCGATTTTTTAGGGAAAGTTGTCTCCGTTAGTAAGCTTAATCCTTATGTTGTCTTATAGTAACAACATTCCAAATACAAAACTAAATCACATTGATTGAGCTTTTATTTATAACTGGTCTTAAATATAAAATACGCTCAAGGGCGTATGGTATTAAATAATAAAAATTTTCTATTTGGCATGTGGAATATAATAGATTATAAGACGAAGTTTCTATGGCCAATACATTTGAAAATCAACCTAAGCAGGAATACCATCAATGTGAGAATTGTCAGGACAAACAAAAATGTGATGAGCAGAAAGAATGTGATATGAAATACGATTTTACTAAATGGCTTTTTAATGAACTCAAATTAGGTAAAAGATCTATCCTTACGTATTTACCATTTTTACCTTTCGTGGCTACCTATTTTTTGAATAATGATTTTATTCAAAAACATGTACCCCAAATTTTATTTCTGAATTTTTATGAGATGAGTCTCGTAGCCCAGATCATATTCATTTTTTGTATTATTATTTATTTTATTATAAAGATTCAAAATTTCAATCTTCCTCTTCAGAAATCCATTCATGTATTTATTGAAAAACCGGAGAAGTCAAATGTGAATTGGGATACCATTTATAGATTCAACAACATTTCAAAAGATAGAAATCATGAAGAACATACGACTGAAATATTATATAAAAAATTTAAAGATAATTTTGCTGCTGCATGCCAGAGTATAAATGCCTTTCAGGCTATATGGGT
>Ga0210397_10001083_pt1 | contig 17576 bp, 14 predicted proteins | sample IncBWH2OmetaG_FD_160126 | JGI IMG/M metagenome (GOLD analysis project Ga0210397, IMG submission 160126) | Forest soil microbial communities from Barre Woods Harvard Forest LTER site, Petersham, Massachusetts, United States - Inc-BW-H-2-O ...
TGCGTCAAGGTCAGTTCGACTGGCGAAATACGATCGCACCTTTGCTCGGTGACTGGGTCGTTCTGCTCGCAATAAAGTACCGGCGCGCTCCGCTGCCCGTCTCGTCTGCCCTTTGGAGGGTCTGTTGCGAAAAGGTTTTCCAAACGGCCTGGATGAACTTGTAATTTTTGCGCGTCGCTATCTGTTCCTGGGGGACGCGCGGCTGCTGCTGGCAGAACTGAGAATTTGGACCGCCGCAGCCATGCCCGTGCGAGAGACATTGTAAAAAGAGGAAAAGGTCGCAGCGAAGGACCGTCCGCAGATCAAGGATGCGCACATATGCCAATGAGCTCAAACAAGTTCACTAGCTCGCGGAAACGACACGCAGGCTTCAAATCCGTGAACAATCGGTCTGATGTGGCGATCCTGAGCATGGCCGTTGATTCCCAACCACTATTTCGCCGAGTTGTCCGGCGTTCGTTACCTCGCGGAGAAAATGAGCGTAATGGTGACGTTTTCCAAGCTCTCCTTTCGGAAGCGAATCGAGAACTCGCAAGTTTGTTGCGAGACGTACGCACGGAGTCTCACGGTACGTTGCCAGGTGACACTCGGAGTCAGCCGGTCAGCGAGCTTCTGATGCGCGCGGTCCGCTGTGCCGCGAAACAGTACATGTTGCAAGCAGAACTGGGCAATCTTGCGCTCACTGACGAACTCACGGGCTTGTATAACCGACGCGGCTTTATGGCCCTGGCAGAACGCCAATTGAAAATTGGGCGCCGATCCGGCCGGGGAATGTTGCTCTTTGTGATGGATGTGGACCGCTTGAAGCAGATTAACGATTCGTTCGGCCATTTCGAAGGCGACCGCGCCTTGAAGCGCACGGCCGAAGTCCTGGAAGAGACATTTCGGGACTCAGATGTTGTCGCTCGCCTGGGAGGAGATGAGTTCGCTGTTCTTGCGATCGAGGCAGCCGGCCATAGCGAGGCCACAATCCAGACTCGATTTTTCGAGTGTTTGAAATCAATAAGCGCCGAACAGCATAGCTACGAAATTTCTCTTAGTTTAGGCGTTGCACGATTCGATCCGAGGAACGGCACGTCGATTGAAGAATTGATGGCGAAGGCCGATCAGGCCATGTATGAGCAGAAGCGGCGAAGATCGAGGCCACTTCTCGAGAAGGAGACCAGTACTCAATCTCAATAGGCAGTATGGACTTTAGAGAAGCATCGCTGTGGAAATTCTTGTTGGTTCCTGCAACTTTTTTGCACCGCCCAGCCCGGTGCAAGCTAAGGGAACCCAGTCTGGAAGGTCATTTCAAAGATGCCTGTGCGGTATGGACGACTTGAGAAACGGATTCGGCTGGCGGTCCCGGTGCAGATCTCCAGCTTGCTAGACCCGACCGCGACTGAGCGGACGACCACGGAAAACGTCTGCTCGCTGGGAATACGCATTCTGACCCAGCGAGCTAGAGATTTGAATGAGCGACTGATGATCAGCTCGGTTATGGGTGATCAGCGAACCCTCGGTCGCGTTGTTTACTGTCAACGGCTGCCAGATGGACGCTTTGGTGTCGGATTACAGTTCCAAGGACAAGTCGTCAACTGGTCAGAAGACTCGATGGCAGGCGGCGCCGATTGAAACGGCCCGCACGCGGTAGCTTCGCACCTTTCCCTACGGCAGCGTCGTGGAAATAGGGAACATTTATCTACGGTCTTAAGAAAACTGGTCGACGCGCGTATTTGCCTGCCCGAAATCTGATCCGGCATCTGGAATTACAGTGGAGATGTCGAACCGCTTCGGGCCGCAATCGAATACAGCGCTTGCCTCATAGACACGGCGGCGGAATATGGGACCGAAGAAATCGTAGGTAGGCCAATCCAGGATCAACGAGATCGAGTGTTCCCAGCGGCTTGCTGCCTCGGAATGTCAAGGGGCACCACCCAGTTGCAGCAGCAGAACGAAGCCTTCGGCGACTTGGCACAGATCATCTCGATCGTCAACTCCATTGGCCCAATCCCACAATTCCAATCGAAGAGCCAATGGCGGTTTTTGGGCGGATTGACCCTCTGCGCAAAGGGCAGACGCTCGATGTAACCAAGTCAGGAACGCCCGCTCCCTAATCTCGATCACTGGAAGCCACGGTAATGAGTTCACCGCCGCGAAGTTTCTGGGAAGATTTCGGAGGTTTGCCATTGACCAGGACCTTGCCGGCCTCGATGAGTTCTCGCACTCGCGAGCGAGAGAGTTCCGGACAATGGGCGGCCACGAAACGGTCGAGCCGCGTCCCAGCGTCAGTAGCTACCGCCAGAAGTTCATGCATCTCGGGTTGGACCCCAGCCGTCACGGACAGATTGTAGCAAGGGGGAAAGGGAGCAGGGGGCGGACGGCAAGGGGACAGACGGAATCCACAAAGCCGCACGGCCCCGCGAAGTTTGGCGGTCGACCGGTGTTGGCGCGCCGTTCGCGAGTCGACGCACACTCCGCTACAAGAGTATCCCAAGAGTCGCCGTCCGGGTCGTACCGTTGTACGTAGCCGAGATTGTGGCGGAAGTTGAGATGAGAACGAAGGACGTGTTGATCGTGAAGGTCGCGCTGGTGGCTCCCGCAGGAACGGTCACGCTAGATGGCACTCTGGCAGCTCCGTTGCTGCTGGAAAGGAAGACTTGAGCGCCACCGGCTATGGCCGGCCCGGTCAAGGTTACAGTGCCCGTGGAAAATTGACCTCCAATAACGTTCGCAGGATCCAGCGTCAGCGAAGCGAGCGTGGGGAGTGGAGGAGGCGCAGGTACCACCGTGAGAGAGGCCGATTTGGCAGCCCCACTGTAAGTCGCGGAGATGGTGACTGTGGTCGACGAACCCACGGCGTTGGTACTGACTGCGAATGTCGCGTTCGTAGCTCCGGCCGCAACCATCACACTGGAAGGCACCCTGGCCACCGTCGTGTTGCTGCTGGATAGGATGACTTGTGCGCCACCTACGGGCGCTGGTCCGCTGAGCGTCACCGCCCCTGTGGAGGATTGTCCGCCACCAACGACACTTGTCGGGTTGACGCTAAGCGACGAGAGGGTGGGTGGGGGCGGAGACACAGCCGTCACGGTGAGCGAAGCGGATCTGGTCGCGCCGCCGTAAGCCGCGGAGATGGCGACTGTGGTCGATGCAGCGACAACACTAGTGCTGACCGTGAACGATGCGCTGGTAGCCCCGGCTGCAACGGTCACGCTGGAAGGCACCTTGGCCGCCGTCGTGTTGCCGCTGGATAGGGTGACTTGTGCTCCACCTGCGGGAGCTGGTTCGCTCAATGACACCGTGCCCGTAGAGGAATCCCCGCCCGTGACGCTCGTGGGGTTCAGTGCAAGCGAAGAAAGAGAGACGGACGCAGGAACAGAAGATAGCTCGAACTCCAAGATTGCGGGATTGGGATCGTTCTGTGAGACCGCCACGAACTTCGAAGCAGAGATCATATAGATGACGGCGTTGCCTCCCGTGCCGGAAGTCACCGTCAGGGTTCCCCTGCCATTGGTTGGCGATGAGGCAACAGAGTACGTGGCCTTGAACGCTGCGCCTGAGACCGGTCCGCTCGGCGCGCCGATGTCTTCGGTACCGGTGATATTGCCGGTGGGGATGGCGCCGTCCGCCGCGAACTCGCCGGAGAACACTACCACTCCGAATCCCGCCGGGTTGGTCGCGTAACCAGCGTACGTACCCTTCAATGCTCTATTATCGAATGAACCAGTCTGAGGTTCGCCGACCCCGAACAATACGTTGGAATCCGAGACGAAGAGGAAGACCTGATTCAAATTCACCAGGTACGCAACCAGTCTGTATCCTCCGATCGCGATATTTGTCCGGCCATTGCTGGCCACACTGTATGTCCCCGCTGCGCCGCTAACGGAATTGGGCGCTCTGCAATAATTCTCGTCGTAGGTTAGGGAAAGGGCGCCGCTACCATTGGTAGTCAGCAGACCTGCGACCGCCTTGGGCACGCCTGATGCACTACCGCACATAGAGAGCCCCGTGAGGGAAATCACCATGTTCCCGTTCAGCGAGGCATTGGCGAAACCGCCCGCAGGAATTTGCTGCTGCACCACGGCGCCATTGAGCAGCGGTGTCGCAGTCGTGACCGTGTCACTCTCCATCACAAACAACTTTCCTGAATTCACGACATAAAAGACAAAATTCATGCTGTCGGGTGTTCCGCCAAACGTGAAGGCCAGGTGCATGGTACCCCGGCCCGTGGCAGTGTTGGTGACCGTGTAATCCGCCGCCGTAAAGGTCATCGGATAATCAGTGCCATAGGCGTTTACGTCCCCCGCTGCGCTGGTGAGAGCGCCTGTCCCGTTCGAGGTAAACCGTCCTTCGATCGCGGCGCGATTATTTGCATTGTCAAAACCAGAGGCGCCAAATGCGTAGTCCCCGGTTATTCTGGCCGTGCTGTACGCGGTAGTATCCGCTTTCTCCATGGTTCCCGAGCCGATCGTTCCCGCCCCTCCCGAGGCGTCGAACTCGATGAACTGGGCGTTGCCGTTGGCCATCATTGCGAAAGCTAGTTTCGCCGAACTGCCCGAAAAATTCAGTGTCATCACACCGCGATTGTCGGCACCGATCGAATATGTCCCAGTGAACGATTGAGCGGCCCCTCCGCCACCCACAGTGTTGGTGTCCAGTTCGCCGTTGGTTAGATTGCCGGCCCCGTCCGCTGTGAATCTTCCCACGGACCCAAAGACGGATGACACAGTCCCGTTCCCGCTGTGCCCTCTGAAGGAAAACGCATAGTTACCATTCAACTCGGCGTTGCTCACGCCCGTATTGTTCTGGCCTCGAACCGTCGAATCAAAAAGCAACGCGAAACACAAGATCAGCAGAGCACTTAGCTTACGCATCTCTCCTCCAATTGCTGGCTAGTCGATCGAATTTTTCATCCTTGTTGCGAACGAACGGTCTTTCACTGAAGTGCCCGTGGGGGAGTTATGCCCACGGTGGGCATGAGGAACACTTAGAATTCATGCTAAGAGAGCCGCGCTTTCCCAAAGCATTAAGCTCTAGCTTGAGATTCTCAAGCTTTTGTTCACACGCCCTGTATGACTCAACCACTCTTTCCTACTCTCGGCTCCCTTCAAGGCAGCTCGCCGCCCATCTACATATGCTTTGGTAGAGACAGAAAGGCAATGGGGTGGATACTGGAAAACGGCGATAGTAAATGCCTAAAACGTGGGTAGGTATCGACCGGACCAAGAGGAATAGATCTGGTGCCAGCCTGCGGAACTGGGGGCTCGGCATTCGAGTCCCCCGGCACATCATTGCCGGTGGAGTTTTAGGGGTGCCGCATAATGCTTCAGCAACGCACTCATCGCTAAGCGTTAATCGCCAGAGGTGCGTGAAACACGTTTCCTCCGTTAGGCTTTCCAATACAAAGTGTTCTCGCCAAGGTCGAGTGCTCCTCCAGGCTCAGCAAGCGGAGTGCGTTGATCGGGCGAAGATTACCGCTCGAAGATCAAGAGGGAGTTGTAGGAGGACGGGTCCCACAACACCACCACAAACTTCGAGGGGGAAATCACGTAAACGATACCTGCCCGGTTCCCGTTCACATACCACCAACTTATATATGGTGGGACGTTGGGCGAGGAGATGGAGTATGTGTAATTGGCGGGGACGGCCAAGCTCGGACCGCTCGGGGCGCCGATGTCTTCAGTGCCAGAGATATTACCGGTGGGGCTGGCACCATCCGCGTTGAATTCGCCGGAGAAGATAACGTCTTTCACGTTGGTCGGAATCGCCGTTGAGCCGGCATAGTTACCTACTATAGCACTATTCGTTGAAGTTGTTCCTGGGGCTTGTGGCTCTCCGAACCCGAACGAAACACAAGAATCCGGCACGATGAAGAAGGCCTCATTGGAGCTCACCAGATAGGCAGCCGCATAAGCAGGGCCGATCCTAATGGTTGTCCTCCCATTGCTCGCAACAGTATACGTCCCACTACCGCCGCCCTCGCCGAAGCAGGCACCGTCAAAGTCCAATGTCAGCATTCCAATCCCGTCGGCCGTTAACAGCCCTGCTTCGCCGGCCCCGGTCCCCGAGCCGTACATCACCATGCCACCATCCAGCGATGTACTGGTAAAACCCATGATAGGAGGAGTTTGCTGCTGCAGCACGACACCCGTTAATAGCGGGGTCGCGGGAGATAGGACATCCATCTCCATTGCAAACACTTTTCCGGCATTGACCACGTAGAAGACAAAATCCAGGTTTATTGGCGTACCGCCGACCGCAGGAGGCATATTCAAGACGCCACGCCCGGTCGTCCTGTCGGTTACCGCGTAACTTCCCGCAACAACGCTTAGAGTGGAAAACGTACCGGACAGATTGAGGTCGGCGGCTCCGCTGGTAAACGTGCCCGTTCCGTTTGCGGTAAAGCGGCCGGCCATCGCCGTACGATTGTTCGACTGGTCAAAGCCGGCAACGCCAAACGCATAGTCACCCGTGATTTTGGCTGTACTGTAGGCGGTCGTATCCACCTTCTCCATAGTGCCAGAGCCGACTGTCCCGTGCCCTCCCGAGGCGTCAATCTCGACGAACTTAGCGTTGCCGTTGGCCATCATCGCGAAAGCCAGCGTGCCTCCACCTGGAATATTTAAGTTCATCACACCCCTGTTGTCCGCGCCGACCGAGTAAGTCCCGGTGAAGGGTTGCGCCACCGCTTTTTCCATAGTTCCAAAACCGTTGGCGTCAAGTTCGCCATTCGTCAGATTTCCGGCTCCATCGGCAGTGAATCTTCCGACGGCCGCGAATGGAGTCGAGCTGACGCCATCGCCCGTGGTCATGCCGTTGAAGCTAAACGCGTAGTCGCCCTTCAGCGCCGTGCTGTTCACGCCGGGAGCCGTCTGGGCTAGTACTGATGAGGCAAAGAACAACGTCCAACACATGATCCCCAGAACATTCATCTTCCTCATTTTCCCTCTCCTTGGTGGCTAGTGGTTGCAGAGGGTAGTTCCGTTGTGAACCGTCGACCATGACTGCCCCCTCGCGGAATCCCTTTCCGTTTTAGCCCAAGCAATGCTCACCGCCGGGACAAAGGACGTTTCGAATAACTCACCCAACATTTCGTGCTCTCGACCGCCTTCGAGCTGGCTCAGCGCCCTGATATCTATGCTTTAGGCGCGCCCGGTAAGCAATCGGGTGGATACCGGAAACTGGGGTCAGGAAATGCCGAGGACGCGGGCAGATACTAACCGGATCGATGGGAGTAAGCCTGGTGTCGGATTCCGGAACCAGAGTTCTTACGCAAGAGAAACAGTCGGCAACATCCCGCTCAGCGTGCGCTCGGAGAAATCTTAGTTTCTTTCTCGATCAACTCACGGAGGATGGCAGGGATCTTTTCAAATTCAGCAGACTTATCAAGGAAGAAATTCGCACCGGCAGTCAAGCACTCCTCGCGATACTGGGGATAGGGGTAGTTTGTACAAATCAGGACATAAAGGTCCGGATAATCCATGCGAATAGCACGAAGCACATCGAGACCGCTACCTCCGGGCATTTGCAGATCCAGAATAATGGCGTCTGGCTTCATCTCTTGAATGCCGCGTACCGCTTCCGGTACATCGCCTGCTTGTCCCACCAACTGCGCTCCGGGCACCTCGTCCAATAGGTCAACCAGGCGCTCCACAACTACCATAGAATCATCGGCGATAAAGATTTTCATCTTCTTCCTTCTTGAGACCGTCCAGCCATTTAGAGAGAATGACAAATTCGCCCGGAAATACATCCGGCGGAAACAGGAATCTCTCGTAGGACAAAGTGAAGTATCCATGACCGTGGTTGTCCCACACGGAGGGTTCCGGGCCTTTAACAACAGAGCCATGGACCGCCTGTTGTCTCAAGACCGAGTGTCCGCTCATCTTAATCCACTAACTGAGTCTGAAGAGCGTAGCGAATCAGCTCCGCAGTCGTTTTCATACCCATCTTCTCTAGTATCCGCGCGCGATAGGTGCTGACAGTCTTCACGCTGAGTGAGATCTCGTCGGCTATCTGTTTGACGGTCTTGCCAGACGCGATCATGCGAAGCACCTGAAACTCGCGATCTGACAACAGTTCATGAACGGGGATGTCGGCTTCCCTTCGCAAGTCGAAAGCCAACTTTTCGGCTAGAGCCGCGCTTACGTAGCGGCCCCCGGCCCGCACCCGCCGCACTGCCTCTTTTATTTCATCCGGCACGCTCTCTTTCGTCAGATAACCAGCTGCGCCGGACTTGAGTGCACGACGGGCATATTGTTCTTCGGGATGCATACTTAACAACAGGACTGGTAACTTCGGCCGCAAACGATGCAGGTCATCCAAGATATCAAGTCCGCTTTTCCCGGGCATGCTGATATCCAGAATAACGATATCCCAATCTTGGCGACGCACTTGGTCGAGCGTTTCCTGTGCCGTTTTCGCTTCCCCAAAGGTCACCCGGGAAAACTCTTCACCAAGCGTCTCCGACAGCCCCCTGCGAAACACGGCGTGGTCGTCAGCAATAAGAATTCTCGTCACGATTCTTTCCTGGGCAGGCTCGCGCGTGGAAGCGGAATTCGCAACGTCACGGTTGTTCCGGAGCCTAGTGCGCCTTCAATCTTGAGCTCTCCATTGAGCAAGAGCGCGCGTTCTTGCATGCCAACAAGGCCGAGAGACCTGCGCGCGCTCGTTTGCTCGGCATCGAAACCCTTGCCGTTATCGTGAACCTGGAAAATGAGTTGATCTCGTTGCCTTTCTAAACGTGCCTCGACCTGCGTGGCGTGAGCGTGGCGCGCCACGTTGGTCAGCGACTCCTGGAAGATGCGGAAGATGGCGGTGGATCTATCTGCATCGAGCACGAGAGGTTCTTGTGGCAAGGTTACGCTGCAACGAATCCCGGTTCGGCTTTCGAACTCCTGAGCGTGCGCTTCAAGTGCGGGTGGCAACCCGAGATCATCCAGCGTTCTTGGTCGGAGCTCCGAGGCAATCCGGCGCAGAGTTCCAATCATGTTGTCCACCAATTGCACGGTCGAGTCGACCTTGGCATGGAGCTGGCTCTGCTTCTTGGATAACCTCCGGCCAACCAGCGCAAGATCCATCTTGATTGCCGTGCAAGCCTGCCCGAGCTCATCGTGGATCTCGCGCGCAATTGAGGTGCGCTCCCCTTCCCGCACGCTCTGGAGACGGGCCGCAAAAGCGCGCAGTTGATCGAGCGACATCCTAAGTTCTCCTTCGATGCGTTGGCTCTCAGCGATTTCTTTTCGAAGCTCGAGGTTCACTTTTGCAAGAACGGCGCCCCGTTGTTCGACGCGGAGTTCCAGCTTTTCTTTGGCTTCTTCTAAAGCCGCCTCTCTGGCGCGAAGCTCGGTCATGTCCCGAGTGAGTTTGACGAATCCGCGCAGGTTCCCCTTAGGGTCCCGGAGCGCTGTAATGACTACGTGAGCCCAGAAGTGAGAACCGCCTTTGCGGATTCGCCAACCCTCATCTTTGCATTCCCCCTCTTGCGCTGCCGCCGCCAGATTGGCTTTCGGCTTCCCACTCTGCACGTCATTCGGCTCGTAAAATACGGAAAAATGTTTTCCAAGGATCTCCCCCGTGCGGTAGCCTTTCAGGCGTTCGGCACCGGCGTTCCAACTGATGATTCGGCCCTGTGGGTCCAGTTGGAAGATTGCGTACTCGCGCACGCCTTCGATTAGCAAACGAAGGCGTTCCTCACTTTCGTAGAGAGTCTGTTCGGCTCGCTTCCGACCTGTCAAATTCTCAAAAGCAACCCCCAAGTAGTTTTTGGAGAACGGAAAGATCCGGACGCTATAAATGCCTTGGCGGATGCGCTCATCACCGTATGAGATCTCTCCCAAATCTATTGCCCTCCCAGAATAAGGAGTTGCGAGTCTCTGGTATGGCAATAGCTTCTCCAAGAGCTTGGGGAAATCAGCGAGTGTCCTGCCCAAAAGATCTTCAGGAGTAGCCCCGGTGATTTCTGCAGCCGCCGGGTTGAGGTCAATCATGCGGTAAGTTTTGATGTCCTGAGGATTCTCCAGGTGCAGGAGGACCACTCCGAAAGGCAGGTTCTTCAGAAACTCAGGATAAAGGTCAAGTACCGATCGGCTGGGCTGGCAGTGTGCGGAGTCTGCGGCCAGCGCGACCATTCCAGACATTCGGCTGATGGTCATAGTCCCCCTCTCCCACTGCTTAGCAGATTCAATTCGGGTGGCAATCGGACAAGGATCGGCTTGCCGTTGCTTTAGTCCCTGAAATGCGTTTCAGTTTTTCCTCTAACACGAACACCGCACTTTGCGAGATAGGACAGGTAGGACCTGCACTTCTGTAGGACAAGTAGAGACATCCCAGAAGCAAAAGGTCTGACGCGAGAATCATTTCCCTGCCGATACAGCCGGAAGCTCGCCTAGCTTACGGTTCCTCTCGTGGGCGGACTTCTAAGAACTCTAGGGGAATCGCGGGGGCGGCATTTCGATCTGACACCACATGAGCCGGCGAGAGGCAGAGACCTTAACAGGCTTCTCGCCGCGAAATTCAGGCCACGCGATCGGTGCTGCCGAATAGCCAGGTAAACGTACGGGGATAGGGTATGGGGATACTAAAACGTCATTTTTACGGAGTCGGCGGAGACGCCGACTGGGTCAACCACCCTGCATACATTTCACACCATCAAGAAACAAGACTGCCTGCCCACAGGGGCAGTCAGTGCAACGCCCAATTTCTGAACCTTGCTCAACAGAGGACTTGTCCAAATTCTGACCCACTGACCAGTTGTCTCCACGCAAATCAAGAGCTCACTATCAGTTCTAGCAGGAATGGTATTTTTGTGCCGCTTTCGGCTGAGTTCCCCTTCCTCACTTTGAACGAGCCAAGTGTCAGGGCAAGTAGAACCGGGGGACAGAATCATGCGTAGTTTGAGCTTTGTTTTACTGGTCATGGTATTCAGTGTTGTGAGTGCGGGATGTTCGGGCCTCGTAAGTCAAGCAAACAGCTCTGCTCCGGTAGCGCCTTCCATTACGGTACAGCCAAACAGCCAGATGGTTATGACGGGTCAGACAGCTTCTTTCAGCGTGACCGCCACGGGCACCGCCCCGCTTAGTCATCAGTGGCGGAAGAACGGGGTGGCGATCACTGGGGCGACATCGTCCAGCTATACGGTGCCGGCAACGACCAGTTCCGACAATGGGGTTCAATTCACGGTGCTGGTCAGCAACACGGTCGGCAGTGTCACCAGCAGCCCGGCCACGCTCACGGTGAACGCGGCCACGGTGGCTCCTTCGATTACGACCCAGCCGACAAACCAGACGGTCAGCGCGGGCCAGACTGCAACCTTCAATGCAACCGCCACAGGCACCGCCCCACTTAGCTATCAGTGGCGGAAAAACAATGTGGCGATTAGTGTGGCGACATCTTCCAGCTATACCACGCTGGCGACTACGACTTTAGACAGCGGATCGACATTCGTTGTGGTGGTCAGCAACGCGGCGGGGACGGTGACAAGTGCGACAGCAACGCTGACGGTAAACGCAGCCCCCGTGGCCCCTTCGATTACCACGCAGCCAGCTAGCCAAACAGTGACCGCAGGCCAGACGGCAACCTTTACTGTAGCTGCAACGAGTACTGCCCCATTGAACTACCAATGGCAGAGGAACGCAGTGGCGATCAGTGGTGCAACTTCTTCCACCTACACTACGCCGGCCACGACCAGCTCCGACAGCGGAGCGCAGTTCACGGTGCTGGTCAGCAACGCGATCGGTAGTATTACCAGTAACCCGGCCACGCTCACGGTGAATGCGGCCACGGTGGCTCCTTCAATTACGACCCAGCCGACAAGCCAGACTGTGACGGCAGGCCAGGCTGCAACCTTCACCGTAGCTGCTACGGGTACTGCGCCGTTGAGCTATCAATGGCGGAAGAACGGAGTGGCGATCAGTGGTGCCACCTCTTCCATCTACACTACGTCGGCCACGACCAGCTCCGACAGCGGGACGCAGTTCACGGTGCTGGTCAGCAACACGGTCGGCAGTGTCACTAGTAACCCCGCCACCCTCACGGTCACAAGCTCGGCGGCGTTTCCGGCCTGGGTATCCCCCAGTCTGGTCAGAGTGGGGCAGACCGACGCGCCTGGCACGACTTCTTCCGTCGCACTGTCCGGCGCACGCGGCGAAACCGTTGACTCCCAGGTCATCGTGCAGGCTCCTTCTGGCGGCTTGACCAACCTGAACGTGAGCGCGTCCGCGCTAGCGGGGCCGAGTGGCGCAACCATCCCAGCTTCCAGCGTGACCCTCTACCGCGAGTACTACCTCACCGTCACCGGCACCGCGAATTACGGTGGCGGCAGCAATCCTCCGTTGGGTTCGGGAACCTACCCTGAACCGCTCATCCCTTTCAATGATCCGGAAACCGGCTCGCCGCTGTGTGGATCCTCCGCCACGCTCAAAGCGTGTAATGCGACCATCGGCGCCGGGCAGAATCAACCCTACTGGATCGACATCTCCGTACCTCGCGGGGCGACCAACAGCCCGACGGGGACTTATTCAGGGACCATTTCCATCACCGCCGATCAGGGCAGTGCCACCATCCCGGTCACTCTGACCGTGTGGAACTTCGAGCTGCCAGTGCAGCCTTCTGAACTTTCCCTCTGGACGCTCTGGCCGCCCGCCGCCGGCAACACCACAACTACGCTGGCGCAAGCCCTGATGCGCAACAAAGTCATGGGTTGGTACGATGTCGCCGCCAACGCCTCCTCAGACATGACCAATCTCGGTCTCAATCGCTCGGGACTGGATTCCTACTACTACATCGGCATCCAGTGCAACGGCTCCTACAGCAGCCTCCCTTCAACTAGCCAAATCAACGCCGCCGCTGCCAATTTCCCGGCTGGTCTCCCGCTGGACTTCTACCTCGCCGACGAATTGAATGGCTGCACCGGCGATTACTCGGCCATCAAAACCATGGGCACCAACGCTCATGCAGCCAATCGTAGTGTCAAGACCATGATGACCATCAACGCAACGGACCCGAATCTGTACGGGGCCATCGACCATTGGGTGCTGCTCGACTCCGTGCAACAGTGGCCTGCTCTGCCGTTCACCGGTGGCGGCGACCTGTGGAGTTACACTAGTTGCAACGCCGGATTCGGCAACACTCCCGAATGGATGGTGGACTATCCCCCAATCAACGAGCGCATCCAGGCAGGGTTCCTGAACTGGACGCAGGGCGCGACGGGAATTCTGTACTACCGCGCCGACGGCTGGACTGCCGGGAACGCCATCGGCAGTTGGAACAATGTGGATACCACGGCTTGCGGCGGCGGCCTGGGCAGACCTGGTGACGGCATCTTCCTCTACCCGCCGGGCCCGATCGCTTCCACCGAGTCCGCTCCCGGGATCCGTCTAAAGGCCATCCGTGATGGCATTCAAGACTACGAATACGCTCAAATTCTCAAGAACGTGGGCCAAGTCCCCTTCCTGAACTCTGTCGTCCAGCCGATTGCCACCAACTGGAGCAACTGGAGTCACGATCCCAATGCTCTCGAAGGTGCACGGCTTCAATTGGGCCAACTGCTCCACCAGCTCGCCCCTTAACTCTTGGCTTTTCCGCGCTGAGATACCCCTCCCGACTCGCGCAGAGTAGTAACCAGTAAAATAGATACTGAAGTATGTATTTAAGATCGGCTCGGCGACCACAGGGTCGAATAGCCATGTAAACCTTAGGGGGATAAATGAAGATAGCAGAACGTCATAATTGCGTGGCCAGCGGAGATACTGCCACAAGAACATCCAAGATAAAGTGCTTTAGATACGTTGGAGCAATACTATTAGGCCTCGCTGGCGTCTTGGCCTGCTCCCCGAACGTCGCAGCACAGCAAACGATCTGGCCGAGCAGCACGGTGCCGGCGGCGATTGATAACGGCAACAGCGGTCCACTCGAGTTGGGTGTTTCGTTCAAGTCGGACGTCAGCGGCACCATCACTGGCATTCGCTTCTACAAGAGCTCGGCCAACACCGGGAGCCATGTGGGCCGCCTCTGGAACCATGGCGGCACCCTCCTCGCGTCCGTAACTTTCACAGCAGAGACCGCTTCGGGCTGGCAACAGGCCAACTTTTCCACGCCCGTGGCCATCACCGCGAACACCGTTTACGTGGCCTCGTACGGACTGACGCTCGGGCACTTCAGCGCCAACTGGAATTATTTCGCGACCTCGGGATTTAATAACGCACCATTGCATGCCCTGCAGACGCCAGACGGGGTCTATGGAACTCTCGGCACCTATCCGGCAAATACCCATCAGGCTGCAAATTACTGGGTAGACGTGGTGTTTAAGGCAACGTCCTCGACCGCGCCGTCGATCAGTTCGCAACCTGCGAGCAAGACGGTTGTGCTCGGCCAGACAGCCTCCTTCTCTGTGACTGCAACGGGCACGACACCTCTGAGCTATCAGTGGCAAAAAAACGGCGCGGCGATCAGTGGCGCGACTTCTTCAAGCTACACGACACCGGCGACTGCCAGCACTGATAACGGCGCGTTGTTCGCGGTTGTGGTCAGCAACAGCGTCGGCAAAGTCACAAGTAATTCGGCAACACTGACCGTCAACAGCGCACCGGCGATTACCTCCCAGCCTGTCAGCAAAACTGTGATTGCCGGCCAGACGGCAACATTCGCGGTTACCGCGACGGGCGGCACTCCACTCTCCTACCAGTGGTGGAAGAATGGGACGGCAATCAGCGGCGCAACTTCCGCTAGCTATACAACCCCGGCGGAAACAACCGCAGACAACGGTGCACAGTTAACGGCTGTGGTCACCAACACAGCGGGCAGCGCGACCAGCAATTCCGCCACCCTTACTGTGAATGCTTCGACCCTGGTACTCAACACGAGTCCGGCCAGCTTGAGCTTCGGGAGTATTGATACGGGGGCTACCAGCACCCTTGAGGTGACCCTCACAAACTCCGGCAATTCCAGCGTTACTATTTCGCGCGTCAGCACTACGGGCGCGGGTTTCAGCGCCAGTAGCGTGCCCTCTGGCACGATTCTGGCTCCCGGACAGACCGCGGCTCTGAACGTAACCTTCGCTCCGACCTCGACGGGAAGTTTGACAGGCGGGGTTATGGTCGCCAGCAACGCCACCAATTCTCCAGCGACCATTTCGATGACCGGAACCGGCCTGCAATCGAATTTCAGCACGTGGGTGGCGCCTAGCTTGAACCGAGTTGGGCAGACGGACGCCCCCGGAACACTTTCTTCCATCGCACTGTTTGGCGCGCGCGGGGAAACGGTGGATACACAGGTTGTTGTCCAAGGCCTGGCTGGCGGATTGACGAACGTCAATGTAAGCGCGAGCGCTCTAACGGGACCCAACGGAGTTACCATCGCGGCGTCAAACGTGACGCTCTATCGCGAGTACTATCTCTCCGTCACGGGCACGGCGAGCTACGGCGGCGGAAGCAATCCACCGCTTGGCTCCGGAACCTATGCTGAACCGCTGATTCCGTTCAACGATCCGGAAACCGGCGCGGCGCTGTGCGGAAGTTCGGCGTCTCTCAAGGCCTGCAACGCGAGCGTCAGCGCGGGACAGAATCAACCATACTGGATAGACATTTCCATTCCTCACGGCGTGGCGAACAGTCCGGGAACCTACACCGGCAGCGTGACGATTTCTTCTTCGCAGGGAACGGCAACGATTCCGGTTTCGCTGACCGTGTGGAACTTCGAACTGCCAATGCAGCCTTCGGAGCTTTCTCTGTGGACGCTCTGGCCGCCCGCATCGGGAAATACCACCACTACCTTGGCGCGAGCCTTGATGCGCAACAAGGTGATGAGCTGGTACGACGTGGCGAGTGACTCGTCTTCCGACGTGACCAACATGGGGCTGAACCGCTCCGGCCTGGACAACTACTACTACATCGGCATCCAGTGTAGCGGTGGCTATAGCAGCATTCCTTCGACCAGCCAAATTAACACCGCCGCGGCCAATTTCCCCGCCGGGCTTGGTTTGGATTTCTACATGGCCGACGAATTGAACGGCTGCACCGGCGACTACTCCGACATCCAAACCCTCGGCGCAAACGCGCACGCGGCGAATCGTAGCGTGAAGACGATGATGACGCTCAACGCGACGGACCCGAATCTGTACGGTTCTGTCGATCATTGGGTGCTGCTCGATTCCATGCAACAGTGGCCCGCCTTGCCATTTACCGGCGGAGGCGACCTCTGGAGCTATACGAGCTGCAACGCCGGCTACGGCAACACTCCGGAGTGGATGGTGGACTATCCGCCAATCAACGAACGCATCCAGGCGGGATTCCTGAACTTCGCGCAGGGGGCGACGGGGCTGCTCTACTATCGCGCGGACGGCTGGACGGCCGGCAACGCCATCGGCAGCTGGGATAACGTGGACACAACCGCTTGCGGCGGCGGCTTGGGCCGGCCGGGCGACGGAATTTTCCTGTATCCGCCGGCGCCGATCGCTTCGACCGAGTCCGCACCGGGCATTCGTTTGAAGGCGATCCGCGATGGTATTCAGGATTACGAATACGCGCAGATGCTCAAGAACCTGGGGCAACTCAGCGTCGTGGACAGCACTCTTCTTCCGATTGCGACGAGCTGGAGCAATTGGAATCACGACCCGAACGCGCTCCAAAACGCGCGCACACAACTGGGGCAACTGCTGCATCAACTCGCCCCGTGATCATCGCATGAAGATTCGGCTTCTCTCAGTCTGCGACTGATTGAAGTTGAGTACAGATCGGGCTGAGGCGTCTCTGTTGTGCACTGGTAAAGGGGTCCCACAGAGATTTCGAAGCCCGATTCTTCGTTTCAAGAAGGTTGGAGGACTCCGGAAATGATCCGGCCGAGTCCGACTATGCGGAAATCGCCTCACCAGCGCGGCGACGGTTGCCGTCAGCGTGGGAATTCCCTTGAGCGGCCGACGTGAAAGCAGCTGGCTGACGCGGATTCTGTTTCGCCGCTGAATGGGAACGGAATTCCGCGGCCAGCTGGCCCATCGTCAAACACCGCACGTCGCCATTCCGCACCAGAACACCAAGCTCGTCGAGAAAACGGGCCACAACATTTTCCACTCGCGGCCATCCCGCATAAAGATTCTCCGGATGAAACCACAAGTGGAAAACTCCCCGGCTTCGGCGAGCAAGCTCCAATCCTTTTCGCAGGCGCCGCAGCCGGCTCGAATCTGGAATAAACTTGCGCCACCCGGCCGCGTAACGGATCAAGAGCGACCCGGGAATCGAAACAATCCCCTCCTTCAGCGAAGGCTCGACCATGCATGGAGTGGTCCCAACGAAGTCAGCCCAGATCATGCCGAGGGAGTTGAGAGCGGCGTTCGCAAATCGCATCGGCAGCCGATCCACGTCACGAAAACAGGTGAATCCCGCGTCGCGAAGCTCCGGGAGATAGGCCACTGAATTCCGCGGGAAAACGAAGGATGATTTTGTAATGCCAAGTTCCTGCGCGAGCTGGGTGCAATACCGATACTCGGCGATGGCGCGTTCCCGCGTCATGCCGCGTTCTCCAAAAGGGACGTGAGAAAAGGAATGGAAGCCGATTTCCTGTTTAGGTTTTGCGTTTCGAATCATTTCCACTAGGCTTGC
>Ga0210397_10001085_pt1 | contig 17566 bp, 13 predicted proteins | sample IncBWH2OmetaG_FD_160126 | JGI IMG/M metagenome (GOLD analysis project Ga0210397, IMG submission 160126) | Forest soil microbial communities from Barre Woods Harvard Forest LTER site, Petersham, Massachusetts, United States - Inc-BW-H-2-O ...
TGATCCAGGCGCCGACTGCGGTCGCAAAAGCGAGACCCACTTGAGCGAGTGAGCCGACCAATGCGATCTTCAGCGCGACATTGACGGCGACGCCGATCAACGCGGCCTTCACCGGCGTTGCAGTATCCCGCCGCGCATAGAAAGTCGCAACCGCACTTCGGATCAAGACGAACGGAATCAGTCCGACCGCATAGGCCGCCAGCGTCGCGCCGGCGGCCGCGGCATCGCCTTTCGTGAAAGCGCCACGGGCAAACATCGCGCGCATGATGACGTCAGGCACCACCAGGAACGCGGTCACGAACGGGACCGACAGCAACAACGTGAAATCGAAAGCCCGCCGCTGCGCCAGATTCGCGCCCTGATGGTCCTCCGACGTCAGCCGCCGCGACATTTCCGGCAGCAACACCGTGCCGATCGCAATTCCGATCACGCCGATCGGCAACTGATTGAGGCGATCGGCGTAATAGAGGGCGGAGAGTGCTCCTGCGGGAAGAAACGTCGCGATGATGGTGTCGGCAAACAGCGCGACCTGCGTGCCCATCGAGCCGATGGTCGCGGGCCCGAGCGCACGGAAGAACGCGCGGACGTCTTCATCGAGCTTGAGGGGAGCGAAACGCGGCAAGCCGCCATGGGTGGCGAGATCGCCGGCGAGCAGGAAATATTGCAGGAAGCCCGAGATCAGGACGCCCCAGGCTGCCGCGTGGCCCGGCGTCGGGAAAAACACCGCGACCGCGAGCGTTGCCATCATCGAGATATTGAGCAGGATCGACGCCGCCGCCGCGCTCGCAAAGCGATGCATCACGTTGAGGATGCCGCCATAGAGCGTCACCAGCGTGATCAGCAAGAGATATGGGAAGGTGATCCGCGTCAGTTCGATCGCCAGCTGCCGCTGCGCGGCATCGTCGGTGAATCCGGGCGCGAGAATACTCATCGCCTGCGGCATGAACAGCCAGGCCAGGATCAGCAACACCAGCTGCGAGACGAACAGCAGAGTGAAGATGCGGTTGGCAAAAAGACTGGCCGCCTTCTCGCCGCCCTGACCGCTGACATGGGCATAGGCCGGCACGAAGGCCGCATTGAAGGCGCCTTCGGCAAAGATCGCCCGGAAATGATTGGGCAGCCGCAGCGCCACAAAGAAGGCATCCGCCGCGGGTCCGGCGCCGAGAATCGCCGCCAGCATGATGTCGCGCGCAAATCCGGTTAGCCGCGAAAGAAGCGTGTAGCCGCCGACGGTGAAGATACGACCGAGCATGCGGAGCTTCTACAACATGCGAGCCGCGCCTCAAAACGGCCGATTGATGTCATGGCCGGGCTTGTTCCGGCCATCCACGCCTTTCGGTGGTGGTCAGGCGTTAAAGAAGCCCCGGACCGCCTGGATCACCCGGTCCTGGCTCGCTTCGTCCAGATAGGCATGCATCGGCAGGCTGATGACGTCGGCCGACAGGCGTTCGCTCGCCGGCAGCCCGCCATCGGCGACGGGGTAAGCCTTGTACGCCGTCTGCTGATGCATCGATTTCGGATAGTAGATCGCGGTCGGAACGCCCTGCGCCTTCAGTGCAGCGGCAAACGCGTCGCGGTCAGTACCGGCAGGCAAGCGGATGGTATATTGGGCCCAGACCGAGGTATGGCCGCTGACGAGCCGCGGCACGGTGACGACATTGTCGAGGCCCTGCGCGTAGCGTTCCGCGACTTTGTTGCGCGCGGCGATTTCGTCGTCGAGGATTTTCAGTTTCTCGATCAGCACCGCCGCCTGGATCGTATCGAGGCGGCCGGTGAGGCCGAGACGGACATTGTCGTATTTGTCGGTGCCCTGGCCGTGAACGCGGACGCTGCGCAGCACCTCGGCAAACTTTTCGTCGTCGGTAAAGATCGCACCGCCGTCGCCGTAGCAGCCGAGCGGCTTGGCCGGGAAGAAACTGGTCGCGGTGATAACGCCCGCGCCCATGCCACCGAGACGGCGGCCTTTGTAGCTGGCACCAAACGCCTGCGCCGCGTCGTCGAGCACGAACATCCCTTCGGCGATGGCGATGGCAAAGACTTCATCATGGTCGGCGCTCTGGCCGAACAGGTCGACCGGAATGACGCCGCGCGGCTTCAGTCCCAACCGCTTGGCGGTGGCGATGCCGCGCTTGAGCGAGGTGGCATCGATGTTGAAGGTCGCCTCGTCGACGTCGACGAACACCGGCGTCGCGCCCGCTAGCGCAACGGCCTCGCCGGTCGCGCAGAAGGTGAAGGACGGACACAAAACCGCATCGCCGCGGCCCACGCCCTTGGCCATCAGCACCATGAGCAGCGCATCGGTGCCGCTGGCGCAGGTCACGACATGCTTGGCGCCGCAGAAGGCGGCAAGCGCGGCCTCAAGCGCGGTCACTTCCGGGCCGTTGATGAATTGGCAATGCGCCAGCACGCGGGCGACCGCCTCATCCACCGCAGGGCCGAGCCGGCGGCGTTGGGCGGCGACGTCGATGAAGGGAATGTTTTCGAGATGCGGCTGCTGGTTCATGGGCCTTGCGAAGGTTGGGCGGAGGAGAGATTAGCCGACGACGCGACGCGGTCCCTTGCGGGGCGGAGAACTCGCCGCCGGCCGGGGCGGATTTTCCAGGCAGCGGATCGCGATTTCGAGACTGGCGACGCCTTCATCGCCGGTCACCGCCGGCACCTCGCCGCGCACCGCGCGCAGGAATGCGATCAATTCGGCGCGCAGCGGCTCGTCATGGCCGACCGGCAGATGGCGCATCGAATAGCTGCCGTCGGGCTTGAAGCCGAAACATTCGGTAACCTGGCGCGTGAGCAGGTCGCCCATCACATACTTGCCGCGCGTCGCCACCGTGACGTTGCGGGCCTTGAACGGCGTCAGCCAATTAGTGTTGATGTGGGCGAGCACGCCGGAGGCGGTTCTAAACTGCAACAGCGCGATATCCTCGCGCTCGGCGACCGCGCTGGAGAGTTGCGGCTGCACTTCGACGATGTCGGATTCGGTGAACCAGCGGATCAGGTCGATGTCGTGGACGGCAAGATCGATCACCACGCCGACATTCGACATGCGCGGCGGAAACGGTCCGACGCGGGTGATGCCGATCGAAAGAATATCTTCGCCCGAGATCGCCTTCTTGATGGCGGCGACCGCCGGATTGAACCGCTCGACATGCCCGACCATCAAGGTGACGCCGGCTCGGCTTGCCGCAGCCACGATCTCCTGGCCCTCCTCGACCGAGGACGCGATCGGCTTCTCGACCAGGACATGAATGTTGCGGGCGATGCAAGCGAGCGCGATCTCGTGATGGAGATGCGTGGGCGCGGCGATCGTCACGGCATCGACGCCCTCAGCGAGCAAGTCATCGAGATTTGCAAAAGCGCGGCAGCCGACAAGCTCGGTGGCGCGCGTGCGATGCTCGGGCAAGGGATCGACGATGCCGACCAGGGCGGCACCCGGCAAACCCGCGAGCACTCGGGCATGATTGGAGCCCATGATGCCTGCGCCGATCACGCCGACGCGAAGCGTCGTTTGCGCATCAGCTTCATGATGAGACGCGACAACTTTTGTAACCATGTAACAGGACCCCAGCTACAGCGAATTCGATTCAACCCGCAGAAACACACGTTCACGCTACCGGCACGACATTGCCAAAAAATAGCGCCCCCGAACTTATGCTTGCGCCGAAGCTCTCTAGCACGTCGCCATAGATGTGGCGAATAGCCGAAGGTCGGCAGTAAACACGTTTTGATTCAAACAATTACATGTTGATAAGAAGCGATTCGCTCGCCTGCTCCGGGCCCGCCGCTCACGAACGGCGGTAATCGTCCTCGATCCGGATGATGTCGTCCTCGCCGAGATAGCTGCCGGTCTGAACTTCGATCAATTCCAGCGAGATCTTGCCGGGATTCTCCAGCCGATGCACCGAGCCGATCGGAATGTAGATCGATTCGTTTTCATGCACCGTCTTGACGGTTTCATTCACCGTGACGCGGGCTGCACCCCGCACCACGATCCAGTGTTCCGCGCGGTGATGATGTTTCTGCAGGGAGAGTCTTCCGCCCGGTTTCACGACGATGCGCTTGACCTGATGGCGTTCGCCCATGTCGACCGATTGATAGGAGCCCCAGGGACGATGCACCTTGAGATGCTCTTCGGTCACCTGCGGGGCGATCGTCTTTAATTTTGTCACCAGCCGCTTCAGCCCGTTGGCGTCCTTCTGGCGTGAGACGAGCACGGCATCCTGCGTCGCCACCACGACCAGATCGTCGACGCCTTCGAGCGCGACCAGCGCCCTGTCGGTCGCTACATTGCAATTGCGTGAATCCTCGAACACGGCGATGCCCTGCGCGGCATTGCCCTCGCCGTCTTTTTCCGACAGTTCCCAGACCGCGCGCCAGGACCCGACGTCGGACCAGCCGCAGGCGACCGGCACGACGGCTGCGTGCCTGGTCTTCTCCATCACGGCATAGTCGATCGAAATCGCCTTCGCCGATCCGAAGGCGGCCTCGTCCAATGTGATGAAGCCGAGGTCACGGCCGGCCTTGGCCACCGCATCCGAGACCGCCTGCACGCTTGGCGCCTCGACGCTGCGATACTCATCGAGCAGGACCGAGGCGCGGAACATGAAATTGCCGCTGTTCCAGAGATAGCCGGCCTTGACGTATTCGGCGGCCTTGGCCGCATCCGGTTTCTCGACGAATTGCTTGACGCTGCGGACCTTGCCCGACACCGCCTCGCCCGGATTGATGTAGCCGTATTCGGTCGCGGCGCGCTCGGGTGCGACACCAAAGGTCACGATGCGACCCTGGTCCGCCGCAACAAGTCCCTCACGGCAGGCGGCGACGAACGCCGCATTGTCTTGAACGACATGATCGGCGGCGAGTGCCAACACGATCGCATCGCTAGCGCGGGTTTCCGCAAACGCCGCCCCGGCTGCGATCGCGGGGCCAGAGTCACGCCGCATCGGCTCGAGCAGAATATCCGCCTCGATGCCGATCTCGGCCAGTTGCTCCGACACCATGAAGCGATAGGCGTTATTGGTGATCACGATCGGGCGATCGAACAGCGAGGTGTCCGATACCCGCAGGATTGTTTCCTGAAATGTCGAACGCTTTCCGAACAAAGGCAGGAATTGCTTCGGGCGAACCTCGCGGGAGGCGGGCCAGAGCCGCGTGCCGGCGCCGCCGCACATGATCAGTGGAACAATCTTTTTGCCCATCGGCGCTCAGCCTCATTTTTTCAGCGGCCAGACATGGACTTGGGTCCGAAGACTTGGGTCCAAAGACTTGGGTCCATCAAACCCTGGCCGTTAACTTGCCTCGTTAACGATTCTAGCGATCGGCAACCGCGCGCCCCGCAAGGCCCCCCGCCCGATCGGGCCTCTTTAGCCGCCCCGTTGCCGGGGCCGCAATAGCCTGATTGGCTGGGATTTCGACATTCGCTACCCCGGTAACCCTATGCCCGTAAAGCGAAAGTCGCATCCAGGGTTAGCGGCGAACAGCTCAACAGCCGCCTATTGCCAGATCGGCACTAAAACCATACCAAGGCGCGGAAGTTCTGGTGCGCGACATCGCTTGGGCCGCGGCCTTTTATTGTCCCAAAACCTTCGCGAACGCGAGTGAAATGCGCCGGATTCTGCTCTCTGCGATCAAGATACTGGTCTCGGCTGCGCTGCTTTATCTCGCGCTCCGCAAGGTCAATTTCGCCGATCTCGCCGCACGCATCGATCTGACCAGCGCCGTCTGGCTTGCGCTCGCAGTAGCCTTGACCTTTTTGCAGATTTTCTTCGGCGCGTTGAGATGGCGCATCGTCAGCGCCGAATGCGGCGCGCCGCTGCCGCTCCGCCAAGCGATGCGCTACAACGTGATCGGGACCTTCTTCAACCAGACGCTGCCCTCCTCGATCGGCGGCGACGCAGTGCGGCTCTGGCTGGTCGCCCGTAACGGCGCCGGGTGGCGCGCGGCGACCTACTCCATTTTCGTCGATCGCGCCGTCGGGCTGATTGCGTTGGCGGTGATCATCGTCGCCAGCCTGCCCTGGAGCGCCCACCTGATTTCGGATTCTTACGGCCGCTCGGCGCTGATATTGATCGATTTCGCCGCGCTGGCCGGTGGTGCGGGCTTTCTCGTACTCGGCATATTGCCATGGCCGTTTCTGAAACGGTGGTGGGCCACGCATCACATTCACGCCTGCGCCGTGATCGCGAACCGGGTGATTTTCAGCCGCCGAAATGAGCCGACCATCGCGATCCTTTCTTTTCTGGTCCACTTTCTCGCCGTGGTGATCGCCTGGTGCGTGGTGCAGTCGATCGCCGCACCGGTGGGCTTCGATCAGACATTCCTTCTGATACCGCCGGTCATGCTGGTCACCATGCTGCCGATCTCGATTGCGGGCTGGGGCGTCCGCGAAGCCACGATGGGGCTCGCGTTCGGTTATGCCGGGCTGGTGACCAGTGAGGGCGTCAATATCTCGCTGCTCTATGGCGCGGTGTCCTTCGTCGTCGGAGCCTTCGGCGGGCTGGTGTGGATCCTCTCCGCCGAGAAGGCGGCCAAGGACACGGAGCAGATCGGGGCACCAGAATGAGCGATGGGCCGGCTTCGCTTGCCATTACGGAATGGTGGCTGGCGCTGGCTGTGGCACTGGCCGCCGCTGTCATCTCGGCCGTTATGATCAGGCTGATCCGGCCCCAGCTCTTGAAGCACGCGCTGGCAAAACCGAATGCGCGATCGTCTCATCAGATTCCGACACCACAAGGCGCGGGCATCGCCGTGATCGCCGCAGCGCTGGTGACCGCAGCTCTCGCCTTTGCTTTCGTCCCTGACGCCAGTTCGAATTTCCCTGTCCTGCTTTTCGGCGCCACCTTGTTCATGGCGGCGCTCGGCTTTGCCGACGATATCAAGCCGGTTCCGGTGCTGCCGCGGCTGTTGTTGCAGACGATTGCAGTCGGCGCGATCGTGCTGGCAAGCCCGAGCGATCTTCGCATTGTGTCAGCAGTCCCGTTCTGGATCGAGCGCGGCCTTCTCGTGCTCGCGGGCCTCTGGTTCGTCAATCTCGTCAACTTCATGGACGGTCTCGACTGGATGACGGTGGCCGAGGTCGTCCCAATCACAGCCGCGCTCGCGCTGCTCGGCCTGTTCGGCGAACTGCCGCCGACGGCGGCGATCGTCGCCGCAGCGCTTTGCGGTGCGATGATCGGCTTTGCACCGTTTAACCGTCCGATCGCGTCAATCTTTCTCGGCGACGTCGGCAGCCTGCCGATCGGCCTTTTGCTCGGCTGGTGCCTCCTGCAACTGGCCTGGCATCACCATCTCGCAGCCGCGTTGCTGCTGCCGCTTTATTATCTCGCCGATGCCTCGGTGACGCTGCTCCGCAGGATGATGCGCCGCGAGCCGTTCTGGATCGCGCACCGCTCCCACTTCTACCAGCGTGCCACCGATAACGGTTTTACGGTGATGCAGGTGGTGAGCGAGGTGTTCACCCTCAATCTGGTGCTGGCGGCGCTCGCCGCGTTCTCGATCAAGGCCCCCTCTTCCACGGGAAGTGCCGCACTCCTCGCGCTCGGCGCCGCTGCGGTTGGGTCCGCGATGGTTCGCTTTTCGCGGCCGCGTTAAGGTCACAATGGTCTAAGGCGTAGTGAGAATAGTGCTACCACGGTGGTGCGCTCCCTCTCCCATTGGGAGAGGTGAAGCGCTTGCTCGCGGTTCAGGCCGCGTTCGATCCGAATTCCGGCACGGCATCCTTCAGGATCGCCTTGATCGTCGCCGGATCGTCGTTCTCGATCGCCTGCCTGAGCGCGACCATCCAGGTCTTCAGCGCCTGCATCGGCGGTTCGTTGGGCTTGGCCGCCATGACGCCGGCAAGGCCGATATCGACCGGTGGTTCTTCGCTGGCGAACAGGATTTCGTTGAGCCGCTCGCCCGGCCGCATCCCGGTGAAAACGATGTCGATGTCGTAGCCGGGCTGCAGGCCCGACAGGCGGATCATGCGCTCGGCGAGGTCAACGATCTTCACGGGCTGGCCCATGTTGAGCACGTAGACCGACACCGTCGAACGCTGCACGCCGAGCGCGTGCGTCGCCGCCGTGATCACGAGATCGCAGGCTTCGCGAATCGTCATGAAGTAGCGAACCATGTCGGGATGGGTCACCGTCACCGGCCCACCCGCCTCGATCTGCGCCTTGAACTTCGGCACCACCGAGCCGTTGGAAGCCAGCACGTTGCCGAACCGCACCGAGATCAGCCGCATGCGCTTGCGGCCGGGCTGAACGCCGAGATCGTGGTCCAGCGCCTGGCAGTACATCTCCGCGAAACGCTTGGTTAGCCCAAGCATCGAGACCGGCTCGATCGCCTTGTCGGTCGAAATCATCACCATCGCTTCGGCGCCGGCGGCAAGAGCTGCGTCCGCGACATTGACCGAGCCGAAGATGTTGGTCTTGACCCCTTCGCTCCAGTCGCGCTCGAGGATCGGCACATGCTTGAGCGCGGCCGCATGAAAGACGATGTCCGGTTTGAATTCGCTCATCAGGTACAGAATGCGTTCGCGGTCGCGGATGTCGGCGATGCGTCCGTCGACCTCGGCCCCGATCGGCTGGGCCGCCAGGGTCTCGGTGATCGCATAAAGCGCGGGTTCGGAGTTTTCGATAATCAGGAGCCGCGCGGCGCCGAACGCAATGATGCGCTCGCAGATTTCCGAACCGATCGAGCCGCCACCGCCGGTGACGATCACGGATTTGCCCTTCACCAGCGCTTCCAGCCGCGCATAGTCGATGGTCGAACTTGGCCGCAGCAACAGGTCCTCGACCGCCACCGGCGCCAGGCGTGGCGCATCGCCGCTCTCCAGCGACGGCAGCCGGCTCACAATCAGCCGCAGGCGCTTGGCGCGCATCAGGAATGTTTCCGGATGGGCTTCGGTATCGAAAGCCGAGGGCAGCATCACGGCGCGCGCAATCGGCTTGTTACGCCGCGCGAAATCGGCGGTGACGTCCTCGACATCGTCGATATTGCCAAGCACGGGAACATTGCGGATCAGCTGACCGCGGTCGGCGACCGAGGGCGAGAGGATGCCGACCGGCCAGATCCGCTTCACCGCACCGCTTTCGATGCCGCGCAGGAGAATTTCGGCATCGGCGGTGCGGCCGACCAGAAGTGTCGGCGAAGCGTCATCCGAGCGGGCATGATGGCGGACCCGGGTATAGCGGAAATAACGATAGGCAAAGCGCAGCGCGCTCAAGGAAGAGATTTCCAGAAACCAGAACAGGAGGATGGTCACCTTGCCGAAGAAGAAGGTGCCATGCACGTTGGGCGCGACCAGGATGTAGTCGAGCACCAGTAATGCGACGGCCAGCACCGTGGCGGCGCGCAGGATGTTGAGCGCATCCGGCAGCGAGATGAAGCGCCACTTGGTGGTGGTGAGATTGAAGAGGTAACAAACAACGAAGCTGAGCGCGAGGAAGTACGGCAGAATGCGCAGCATCAGCGGCAGGCGTTCCCAGAACTGCTCAGCCCCTTCGAAGCGCAGATAGAAGGCGAGAAAAAAAGCCGCCGCAGACGCGGCGACGTCATGCAGGGCGATCAGGTAGTTTCGCAAGGTCAGATTCGTAAAACGCGTCATTCAACAACCGATAGCTGGCGAACATCCCTCAAGCCTTGTGGCAAAGCCCTCATGCCGCTGATAACCCATCTCGGATGCGCTGGAAAGCGCCGGAACGGCCCCTCAGGAACCGCCCGCCGCAGGCGGCTCCACGTTGCCGCGCGCCTTCAGCACGAGACCACCGGCCACACCGACGCCGAGCACATACATCCAGCCTTCGTGAAAATCGAAAATGTGGGAGTTGAACAGCGAGGTGAAGATGTTTTGCACCACGACTAGAAGCCCGATCCAGTTGACGAGGCCTTCGCCGCGGAACAGCAACAAGTGTGAAATCCACATCGTGTAGAGGACGACGACGCCGATCGTTCCCCACTGCACCGCGACGTTCAGGGTCTGGTTGTGGGGATTTCTGACGACCTCCGCGGCAAGACCGGTCTGTCCGGTGGCGGCGTGTTCGAACAGCCCCTCGATCGATCCGGTGCCATGGCCCGCGACGGGTGCCTCGGCAAAGAAACCGAGCGACTTGCGATAATATTCCAGCCGCTCGCCGATCGAGGTCACCGCGCCCTCTTGCATATATTGTCGATATTCCTGCCCGAATTTGCCGACGGTCGCTTCCAGTTGCGGTGAGGCGAACCAGGCGAGGATGCCTGCGAATGCCGCGGCGCATACAACCATCAGCGTGGTCTGCCATCTCAGATGCAGCAAGGCGAATGCCAAAAGCATGATCGGGATCGTGACCAGCGCGGTGCGCGAGACGATGACGAAAACCATGTTGGCCAGAAAACCGAGCGCGAGTGCGCCGAGCAAGAGCGCCAGCGCGAGTTTTTTGGCACGCAGCAGCGTCGCAATCGGATAGGCCAGCGCCACGGCGCAGAGCGCGAACTCCTGGCTCTGATCGATATAGTTTTTGACGAAAATGCCGCGCGATGCGAAATCCTTGGTCTTGAGAGTGAGTTCGGGAAAAAAAGCGACAATCCAGGACACCACGACCATCACGGCGCAGGACGCCAGAAAGGCCTTGAAGACCCACAGGCCGCGCTCCGATCGCTCGAAATGATAAAACAACAGCGGCAGCAGCAAAAGTTTGGCGGTCGGGGCGACCGCGTAGAAGCGCAGGCCCCAGCGCGCATCCGACCACAGCGTGCCGACCAGCGCCAATGCGAACAGCGCAATCGGCGCGGCAGCGATCGGGCGTTTGAGCTCTGCAATGAAAGCGCTGATGTCGATCGTCGGCAGCATCACCAGCACCAAGACGACGCCGAGAATTCCAACCAGCGAGGTCGACCACGGCAGTGCAAACGCCAACAGAACGGCCACGATATCGGCTGATGTCATCCAGGCGGTCTTGTCCCGCCACTTCTTCCACAACAGCGCGCCGAGGGGTTCGGCTGTCGCCGTCACGCCTTGCCTCCGCGGGCGCGATCGACCAGCGAGGTCGTACTGAATCCCGCCAGCACCTCGACCAGCACCACTTCGCCGCCATGCGCCTCGACGATCTCGTGGCCCACCACCTGCTCGCGGGTATAGTCGCCGCCTTTGACCAGCACGCTCGGCTTGATCTCTTCGATCAGCTTCAGCGGCGTGTCTTCCTCGAAGATCGCCACAAGATCGACCGCCTCCAGCGCCGCCAGCACCTCGGCGCGCGCGCGCTCGCTCTGCACCGGCCGCGTCTCGCCTTTCAGCCGCTTGACGGACGCGTCACTGTTGAGACCAACGATCAGGCGGTCGCAGGCGCCACGCGCAGCGGTCAGGACCTTGACGTGGCCCGGATGCAGAATATCGAAACAGCCATTGGTGAAGCCGATTCTCAAGTCCTGCTTGCGCCATTCAATGAGCCGCGCCTCGAGTTCACTGCCCGACGCGGCGATCTTTTCTTCGGCTGCAAGCGAGGCGTGCGGCAGGATTTGACGGCGCAGTTCGGCCGCCGTCACGCTCGCCGTCCCCTTCTTGCTGACGGCGACCGCGGCAGCCGCATTCGCCAGCCGCAGCGCATCTTCCCAGCCGGCGCCTGCGGCGCGCGCCACCGACAGCACCGCGACAACCGTGTCGCCGGCGCCGGAGACGTCGCGCACCTTGACAGGAAAAGCCGGGACGTGGACGGCCTCGCCCTCGCGTGGCACCAGCGTCATGCCGCGTTCGCTTTGCGTCACCAGAATGGCCTCGCAATCGGCGAGACGCATCGCATCCTCTGCGGCAGCAGCAATGCTCTCATTTGAATCGGCACGGCTTCGGGTCGCTTCCGAAAATTCCTTGCGGTTCGGCGTCAGCAAGCTCGCGCCGCGATAGATGGCGAAATTGGCGCTTTTGGGATCGACGATCACGGCCTTGCGCAATTTGCGCGCGGCATCGATGACGTTGCGGATCACCCGCGCCGTCAGCACGCCCTTGGCATAGTCCGACAGCAGCACAATATCGGCGCGCGGGATCAGCGGCAAAATCGTATCGATCAGTTTTTGCTCGATCTCGCCCCCAGCCGGATGCGTCATTTCCCAGTCGGCCCGCAGCATGTGCGTGAGGAAATGTTCCGAAACGAACCGGACCTTGCGCGTCGTCGGCCGCGAGCTATCGGCGACCAAAACGCTCTCGATCCGCGTTTCCCTGGCCAACGCGGCCTTGAGATCTGCTCCTGCGGCGTCCTCGCCGATCAGGCCAACAAAGATGCAGGTCGCGCCGAGCGAGGCGATATTGCGCGCGACATTGCCGGCGCCGCCGATATTGGTCTCACTTCGCCGCGCGGCAATGACGGGCGCCGGCGCTTCCGGCGAAATCCGCGACACTTCACCGTAGACGAACTCGTCGAGCATGAGGTCACCGACGCACAAGACCGTCTGGCCAACCATCGCGCGGTGAAAGGATTCGAAATCGAACATCTGGTGTCGTTATCCGGTCAGCGATAGCGGTCGGGTGAATCGAGATAGCCCTTGACGTAAAGTGCGACCGCCTCTTCGAGCGCGGTGAAGCCGCCGTTATAACCAGCGCGCTGCAACCGATCGACCTTGCTCTGGGTAAAATATTGATAGCTGTCGCGGATGGACACGGGCATGTCGATATAGCGGATATCGGGCTTAAGTCCCAGCGCCGCATAGGCCGACAGCATCAAATCCCTGAAGCTGCGCGCTTGGCCGGTGCCGACATTGAAGAGGCCGGAAACGGACGGCGTGGCCAACAGCCACATCACCACCCGCACCACGTCGTCGACATAGATGAAGTCGCGCTTTTGGTCGCCGTCGGCAATGCCGTCGCGATGCGACTTGAAGAGGTCGATCCCGCGGCCGGCCCTGATGTCGTCGAAGCGGCGCGCCAGCACGCTCATCATCGTGCCCTTGTGATATTCGTTGGGCCCGAACACGTTGAAGAATTTCAGGCCCGCCCATTGCGGCGGCAGCTTGTCGCCCCTGTTCACGCGTTCGATCACCGCCATGTCGAAAAGGTGCTTGCTCCAGCCGTAGAGATTCATCGGCCGCAGGGTTTTCAGCGCGGCGATCGACGGATCGTCGGCAAAGCCCTGCGCGCCATCGCCATAGGTCGCGGCCGAGGAAGCATAGATAAAGGGAACCGAATGCGCGGTGCACCAGTCGAGCAGCCTAACGGAGAGGCGGAAATTGGTCTCGATGACCAGATCGCCATCGGTCGCCGTGGTCTCGGAAATCGCGCCCATGTGGATGACAGCGTCAAGTTTGCGGCCGTCGAGCCACGCCAGGAGTTCGGCCGGCGGCACGATGTCGGCGAGCTGGCGCTTGGCGAGGTTATGCCATTTGCCGCTGTCGCCGAGCAGGTCGCAGACCGCCACGTCCGCGCGGCCGGCGTCGTTGAGCGCGGCCACGATATTCGACCCGATAAAACCGGCCCCACCGGTCACCAGCAGCATTCCCTAACCCTGCCTGTTGAGATGCTAAAGCTTTGCCTTAACCCGGCCCGGCAAGCAACTTCACCCACGCCACATAGTGAAGGCCGTTGGAGAGCCCGCTTAGAGACTTTACCTCCCCGCACGGAGCCGTTACCGAGACGGCCATGGGTAGCGCGCTCAAAGATATGAACATCGATTCAGACCATTCCGTGGCCGTGGAGGACGCGGAAGACACGCGGCCGATCCTGATCGTCCCTTATATGTGGATCGGCGATTTCGTCCGCGGCCACAGCGTGGTGCGGGTGCTGAACCAGCGTTTCCCCAACCGCCCGGTCGACCTCCTGACCACCACTCTATGCGCGCCGCTGGTCGACTATATGCCGGGGGTCCGCGCAGGCGTGGTCTGGGACCTGCCGCGCAGCCGGCTGGCACTGGCCGAACAACGCGGCCTCGCCGCTACCCTTAAAGCGCGCAACTACGCCACGGCGTTAATCCTGCCCCGGACCTGGAAATCGGCGCTGGCGCCGGCGCTGGCTGGAATCCCCGAACGGGTCGGCTTTGTCGGCGAGGCCAGATTCGGCGTTCTCAACCGATGGCGCTGGGGTGAAAGAGCCCTGCCCCGCCACATCGACAAGAATGCCGTCCTGGCGCTGCCGGAGGGCGCAGCCCGGCCCCCGGAATGGCCGTTTCCGCGATTGCGGGTGCCGCATGAGGAAGTGATGCACTTTCGGCAGACGCACGGGCTCGGCCAAGGGGCTGCGGTCGCACTGGCGCCCGGCTCGGTCGGCTCCTCCAAGCGCTGGACGTATTATCCGCAAGCCGCAAAGCTCCTGGCCGAGCGAGGCTTGGACGTCTGGGTCATCGGCGGCCCCGGCGAGAAGGCGATCGCCGCCGAGATGGTGGCCGCGGGCGGCGCGCGCGTGCGCGATCTCACGGGGACCGATCTTCGCAACGGCGTTTTGGCGATGGCGGCAGCACAGCTTGCGGTCAGTAACGATTCCGGCCTGATGCATGTCGCGGCCGCGCTGGGCACGCCGACCATGGGCATTTTCGGCCCGACCAGCCCTTATCACTGGGCGCCGATCAACGGCCTTGCGGCGACCGTGCAAACCAGAACCACGGTGCCGTGCCAGCCCTGCCATCGCCCGGTCTGCACCATGAACGATCATGCGTGCATGCGGGATATTTCTGCTTCCGACGTCGCCGAAGAAGTCATGAAGCTGGTGGGCGCGAATGGGACCGCTTTATCTGACCCGTCATTCCGGGATGGCGCGTAAGCACCAGACCTCAGATGTGCAAGTGCACATCGGGGAATCTCGAGATTTCGGGTTCGCTTCGCGCCCCGGAATGACAGTGAGCTTGCACGGCTTGCGTGCGATGATTACCAAGACCAACGTAACCAAAATGGTGACGCTTGAGCCCAACCTTGAAAGACCCGATTGCCGCGCATCTGAAGCTTTCGCGCGACGCGCTTGAGCGCGCGGGCTCCGACGCTAACCTGCTCGACACCGCGCGAAAGATCGCCGACGTCATCGCGGCCAGCTTGCGTGCCGGCAACAAGCTTTTACTCGCCGGCAACGGCGGAAGCGCCGCCGACGCTCAGCACATCGCCGCTGAAATCGTCGGCCGCTACAAGAAAGATCGCCCGGCCTATGCTGCGATCGCGCTGACCACGGATACCTCGGCGCTGACGGCCATCGGCAATGACTACGGTTTCGAGCAGGTGTTCGCGCGCCAGGTCGAAGGGCTCGGCCGCCGCGGCGACGTGTTGCTTGCGCTGACGACCTCGGGCCGCTCGCCGAACATTCTGGCGGCATTGAAGACGGCGCGTCAGCAGGGATTGGTCACGGTCGGTTTCACCGGCGCCAAGGGCACAGTTCTCGGCGCTTCATGCGATCATCTGCTGGTGGCGCCGAGCGACGACACCGCTGTGATTCAGCAAATTCACATGGCGTTTGCGCACGGCATCTGCGAGGTGATCGAACAGACGCTGATGCAGGACTAATATGAACGGCAACAATCCCTCCCGCTCCACGCCGCGACCGGCGGCGTTTCTCGACCGCGACGGCGTCGTCAATTACGATGACGGCTACATGGGCACCAGCGACCGCATCCGCTGGATGCCGAACGCGGCAAAAGCGGTCCGCCGCCTCAACGACGCCGGCTATTTCGTGTTCTTCTTCACCAACCAGTCCGGCGTCGCGCGCGGCTTCTTCACCGAAGAAGCGCTCAACACTTTGCACGACTGGATGCGCACTGAGCTCGCCGCGCAGGGCGCCGTGATCGACGACATCCGCTATTGCCCGCATCACCCTGACGGATCAGTTGCGGGTTATCTCGAAGACCATCACTGGCGAAAGCCGAAACCCGGCATGATTCACGATTTGATGAAGCACTGGCCGGTACGTCACCAAGGCAGCTTCGTGGTCGGCGATCGCGCAAGCGACATCGAAGCAGCCGACGCAGCAGGCCTGCCCGGCTTTCTGTTTGCGGGCGGCGACATTGATGCCTTCGTGGCGGATATTCTGGCCAACCGGCTTTGACGCCGGAATCAATGCTTGATCCTGGCTCTGCCAGCCTGCAGCCTGTGTTTTGGACCGGCCGGCCTTCCATCAAAAAACGGTCGGCCGCACTCAGATCAAAAAGGCGGCTTTGTAAACGGGGGCGAAAATGAACTTTGCAATTGCTTTGACCCTTGCGCTATTGCTTTCAGCCCCGGCTGCCGCGGCTGAAACCGCCGCGATGTTCGCCAAGGGCATCATCGAGCCCGGCCTGCGTCCATGGTCGATCGTTACGCTGCCCGATGAATGCCTCGTCGTTGAGCTCAGGCTCGACCCCTTCGTGACGAAGCAGCGCAACTTGAAGAGCGAGTTTGGGGACATCGCGCGGTCTGTCGTTCCAGCAGCGCTGGAAAAATTTCCAAAACTCAAGAGCGTTCAGTTGACCGGATTGGTGACATTCCGCGACAAGCACGGTGGCGACCGTGAGGTCCAGGCTGTCATGGTGAAGTTTTACCGGGCAACTTCGGCTTCGATAAAATGGGACACGGTCAAGCCCGCTGATGTCATCGACCTTTCCGACAAGAAAAAGGTTTCGCCCGCTCTTGGCCCTTAGCACGCGGGATTTTCAGGGCCGAATTAGCTTGAAAATCGCTTTAAGTGCGGGCAAACCGAACGCTCCAGGCAATCCTGACTCGGACGACCAGCCTGGCGTCAATGGAACGCGGATGGCCGAATTTCCCAAGAAAATCACCGATGATCCCTATGGCTCGGCGATCCTGATCCGCCGTCTGGTGGTGGAACAGGGGCTCGGCTACTGGCGGCAGTATCTGACCGCCTTCAGTCTGATGGCCTTGGTCGCAGCAGCAAGCGCGGGCGCGACTTACGTGCTCGGGCAAGTAATCAATCAGGCTTACGTCAACAAGAACGTCGCCGGCATCGCCGCACTCTCCGGCGTCACGGTGCTGTTGCTGTTTATCAAGGGCATCGGGACCTACGGCCACACCGTGATCCTGTCGAAGATCTCCAACGCCATTCTCGCCCACAACCAGCGGCAACTGTTTGCCAAGCTGATGAGCGAAAGCATCGGCTTCTTTTCCGAGCGGCATTCGTCGGAATTTCTGGCGCGCATGACCGCCGGCGCCAAATCCATCACTGACCTCTTGAACATGCTGATCAATGCGATCGGCCGCGACTTCCTGGTCCTGATCGCGATGATCGCCGTGATGGTATCGCAGGATCCGATCCTCTCGCTGATCGGTCTCGTCGTCGTACCGCCGGCGATGCTGATGCTGCGCAAGCTCGTCAAGCGCATCAAGGGATTGGCGCACACCCAGTTCACCGGCACCGCCAACATCATGGAGACCATGCAGGAATCGCTGCAAGGCATCCGCACCGTCAAGGCGTTCACGCTGGAACAGGCGATGCAGCGGCGCATCGACGGCAACATCGCAGCCGTCGAACACAACGCCAACAAGATGGCGCGGGTTTCCAACCGCTCTAACCCGCTGATGGAGATGCTCGGCGGTTTCGCGGTGGCGGGCTGCCTGCTCTATGCTGGCTACAGCGTGGTCGCGCTCAACTCGACGCCCGGACAGTTCTTCTCGTTCATGACCGCCTTCCTGATGGCGACCGAGCCAGCCAAACGCCTGG
>Ga0210397_10001088_pt1 | contig 17557 bp, 14 predicted proteins | sample IncBWH2OmetaG_FD_160126 | JGI IMG/M metagenome (GOLD analysis project Ga0210397, IMG submission 160126) | Forest soil microbial communities from Barre Woods Harvard Forest LTER site, Petersham, Massachusetts, United States - Inc-BW-H-2-O ...
GCTATGTCCTCCGCTACCCAAAAGGGAGCCGGTTAGTCCGGTTGTCCTCCTCGTACCAGTAGTACACAGCGTCCCGGCCGTAGGTCATGCTGACCTTGTGGCCCTCGGTCAGAATCACAAACTGCTCGTCACTGCGCGGCTCGTCGCCCGCCTCGTCCATCGCTGCCTGGACGCCTGGTCCGACGCTGTACTCGGTCATCGTCATGCTGCCTTCTCCTCGTGAACAGTTCCGTTCGGGCTCTCCAGCAGCTGCCCATTCATCGCCTCCTGCCAGGTCACGTCACCCGTGTTCCAGTCGATGTGGATCTGCGCCTCGGCGTTCGGCGGGGGCAGCTGGATAGACGCGTCCTCACACGCGCTACGCAACGCGTCCTCGAAGTTGGATGCCAGGGAGCGGTATGCGCCCTCGGTGGCCTGGAGGGCCTGCTGAGCGCCCTCCAGGCGCGCGTGGTAGCGCATCAGGCGACGCAGGGCAGCTGGGGACAGCTGGTTAGGCACGGGACGCCTCCAGGGCGGTGATGCGGTCGGTCAGGGCAGCGACCTGGGCGGCAAGCTCCTTGACCGCCTGGAACGTGACTGCCCCGATCCGTCCGTAGTCGATTGCTTGCGGCTGGCCACTCGCGTCCAGGCTGACAACGCTGGGCATGACGGCATGCCAGTCCTCGGCGACGAAGCCAACCTGGTTCTCGCCGCCGCCGAGTGGCTGGTAGGTCACTCCGTGGACATTCGGATGGGTGATGACAGCCAGCGCCTCGGCAATCGGCTTGATGTCCTGCTTGCCGCGCGCGGCGGAGTAGGTGTCCCAGCCCTGGGCAATGCCGCGACCGGTCTGGCCGCCGACGTTCGCGATGGTCAGCCCGTAGCTGCCGTTGCGCCCGCCGCTATTCGATGAGTACCAGTCAGCGCTGACGCCACCGCCGCCGAAGACGTAGTTGCCACCGTTGTAGCCGAGGTAGTGGCTGCCCGAGCCCAGGTAGACGAAGCCCTGGCCGCCGCCTCGGTTGGCGCCCAGGTCGCCAGCCTGGGCCGCGACGCGTGTGCCGGCGTTGACGGTGCCGCCGCAGCGGATGTCGTAGCTGGGGTTGGTGCTGTTGTCGATCGAGCCCTGGACGTTCAGCTGGGTGGTGACGTTCCCGGCAATGCTCATGTTGCGCCCGACAGCCAGGTCGAAGCTCACGTCCAGGTGGTTGGTCGCCTGGACGTGGTCGCCCGCAGCATGCAGGTTGGCGCCGCTCTGGAATGTCAGCTGGGTGATGCCATCCATCGAGTGGCTCTGGAGGTGGATGTCGCCGCCGTGCGTAGAGGCACCGTTGACGTTGAGCGAGTTCGCGGAGAGCGCACCGTTAGCCGTGAGCGTGCCCGGAATGGTCACGTTGCCCGAGTCATCAATGCTGAACGTGACTGCGTTCTGGGCCGCGTTCAGCACCTCCAGCCCGTTGCCCGACTTGAGCCGCAGATGGACACCACCGCTGTCGTCGGTGTTCCAGAAGTGGAAGCTGCGGTCACCGTTGAAGCTGAACGCCTTGGCGCCGCCACCGATCGTCAGGTCAAGCTCGCTGGCCGTCAGCTGGAGCGTCTGCTGGCTGCTGCTGTCATGGTTGTACGCCTCAATCACGCCGCGCGTGTTCGGCGGGTCCCAGTACCAGGCCAGGCCGACGCCGCCCGTGGGTGGACTCGTGCCGTAGCTCCGCGATCGGAACCAGGTCGCCATATCCATGGGGCCAGTGAAGGCAGCTGCCCCGATCTGGCCACCTTGATGTGGCCCAGAATGCGTGTGCCCGGCGGCCTGATTGAAGAGTCCATCGATGGACTGGAGCGACTGCCGAAGCTTGAGCGTGAGGTAGTCGGCCGTGTCATCGCCGTCCACAGCCAACTGGAGGTTTAGCTCGGTGGTGGAGTCGCTCATTACATCACCCGCAATCTCGAGATCGTGTACCCGCGCAGGTCGCCGATCAACGTGCCGCGCAGGCGCCTGACGATGCCGTACACGCTCAACGTGGCGAACTGGGAGGCGGAGAAGTCGATCGCCCACTGCAACGCGCCGCCCCTCGCCCACGGCGCCTGGTGTTCGGTGTAGTCGAACAGGGCCAATGAATCCAGCGTCTCGTCGGGTAGCTCGATCACCGCCAGGTTCGGTGCGGCGACAAACTGCTGGACCAGTGCGCGGATCTGGCGCCCCGACTGGCGCATGCCGGCGCCATCACGCCGCGCCACCCAGTCGCTGGCGTCGATCGTGCCGCTGTAGTCCAGGCGGAACCTGGGGATGATCCGCTCGTGGATACCGACGCCCTCCAGTACTGGCGTCTGGGTGTTGTCGAAGTTCGTCAGGTTCACCCGCAGGTTGATCATGCTGCCGTTGAGGTTGGGCGGCGCATCCAGGCGGAACCCGCTGAAGATCGCATCACCAGGCAGGTCGACGTACGTCGACATCTGGTCGGAGGTGGGCGGGCCACCAGCTGTGCCAGCCAGGCGATAGGAGAAGGTGGCGAAATTCCCCTGGGTAATCTGGGGGCCCACCATGGTGAACCCGGTCCAGGCTTTGGTGTCACTTTCAAAACGAGCGGTATGCCACGGGATGTCGATGGAAGCCGACGCAAGCGTGTACTCGGCGCCACTGTTGTTCGCCAGCGGATTGGCAACCAGCTTCAACCAGTCGTAGCCACCATCTTGAAAGCCCACGTACAGGCGATCCTGGCCGCTGGCGTTGCTCACCCCCAGCGCTGTCACCTTGCGGCCGGTCCAGTAAGCGATGGCGCCGTCGTACTGGTCCACAAAGTGGAAGCTGTCGGTTGTGGGGTCCGGAATCCAGTTGCCGTAGGTGAGCAGATATGACGTGTTGTTGCTTCGATTCCAGATTGCGCAGAAGGCGGTAGCCGCACCCCACCCGCAGAACGCCTGGACAGGGCCATAGACGGGGCTGCCGTTGTCCAGCTGCCGCTCGGGCCCGATCGGGTTGAGCACCGCGCCGGGCATGTCCAGCTTCCAGAAGCTGGGCCCCAGCCGCACCCATACTGCGTTCAGCCAGGTGTGCGCGGTGCGGCCGTTGGTCGGGTCGATCGGGACGCGACCTCCAGGGAAGTCATCGATCGCCGAGCCGTCGGCAGTCAGCGTGAAGATCCCACCGTCCGCCTTGAAAATGACGATGTTGCCAGCTGCGGTGACCATGCCCGTGATGGGCACAGCTGGGTTGCCCACAAAGATCGGCCCGCCCCAGGAACCAGCCACCGTGGGATCGTTGGTGCAGACCCGCACCGCCGAGTTCGCCGCGTCAGCTGCCACCAGTTGGTCGCCGATCGTGGTGAGCCAGTTGACGTTGAACCCGGCCGGCACGGTGCAGGCTGTCCAGGCGGTGGTCGACCGCTGGCGGAGCACCCCATCGTCCCAGGCCACGTAGAGCGCGTCCACGGGCGTGGTGCCCTGGGCGCGGAACCTCACCGCCGACTGGGCGATGTGGCCTGGGCGCGAGTCATCAACCACCTGGCCGCCCGAGGTGTCATCATTGCGGCGGAGCACGTTCGGGCCAGCCAGAACGTACTGGACGATCGCTCCGCCTGGGCCGAGCGCGTCGCCGAACTGGCGGATCTCGCCAGTGGAGCCTGGCACCAGTGGGTGGAGGAGCGGCCCCTTGCCGAACAGGCCGCCATACACCCAGCAATTGAGGGCGTAGTAGTATCGGCGGTCCTGGAGGCTGGACTGCATCCGCTCGCCCATGCCGCCCGTGGGGCGGAATACAAACGTCCGCTCGTGCGTGATTGGCGCCGAGTCATACTCGTAGCTGTTCGGTGTGGCGGCGTCCACGATCTGCTGCTTCTTGCCAGTCAGGCTGCCGTTCGGCTGCTGCACCAGCATCACGCCGATATTGCCGGTGTCGGGCGCATCGGGATCCGGCGAGGTCCGGAACCTGGCGTCGTAGGGGTACGGGCGGCGGCGGCTGCTAGGCGGCATGTCAGATCCAGAGGCCAGCCAGTCGGCGCGAGAACGTGCCCAGGTCGCGTGCCTCGGTGATCACGTCCTTGCCCAGATAGATGTTTGCCAGCAGGGCCAGGTCGTTGAACGCCGACTTGATCAGGGCCACATCATCGGCCGTGTAGCTGAACGGTGGTGCCGTCAGGTCCGCCTCGGACAGACCATCGAGGTCCTGCTTGATTTTGAGAGTGTCGGGCGCCCACTGGTCGATCTGCCGGCTCAGCGTGCCCATGATCATGTCTAGCTGGTTCTTGTCAACCGGATAGCCGGGCATTGGTTTCCTCCAGGGCTTGAATGCGTCGGTCCTGGGCACGCAGGGCGCCCCACAGGATGGCGACCAGGTTCGAGTAGTGGATGCCGAACAGATCACCCTGCTCGAACGGGTACTCACTGCCCTCCGGACTCGGGCCGGTCTGGTAGCTCACCACCTCGGGCACCGCTTCGACCATGTCCTGGGCGGTGAAGCCGACCATACGCGTGTGGTGCCACTCCGGCTCCCAGGTGATGATCGGGATCGGCATGCGGATGCGGTCCAGGCAGTCGACATCCTCCATCACCCGGAGGTTTTTCTTGTAGTCACGGTTTGACTGCTGCTGGAAGTTGGCTGCCTGGGTCCCCATCCAACTGCCGTCCGCATGCATGAATCTGTGATTTGTGCTGCCGTTCTGGCCCAGGTAATCCATCTGGCCGGAGCCACGGTCGATCCGGCTGTTGTCGGTGCCGATGAAAAACTGACCGCTCTGGCTGCGATGCCAGGAGGAGGAATCCACCACGCCATTCGCAGTCACCGAGCCGGCCGTGATCTGAGCGTAAGCCCCGGCATTCTGGGTCTGGACAATCAGACCGTTAGTCGCCCGCAAGTACACGTAGCTGCTTGAGGCTGTGAAGTAGCTGCTGCTGTCCGCGAACTGAATGGTGTTGCCGTTGAGGATCAGCGTGGTGCCGACAGTCAGCGTGGTGCCGACGCTCATCGAAGTACCGGTACTGGCCGTGTTCTCGGCGTGCATATCCCCTAGCACGGTGATGCCAGCGCTGCTGGAAAACCGAATCTGATTTGGATTCCAGCGTTGCATGACTGCATCGATGAACGTGAGCGCGGTTGGGGTATACGTCCCTGTATTGCCCCCACTAACAATACTGAGCGTGCCACCATTGACGGTGACAGTGCTCGCGAACGTACCGGCCCCCGCCCCGGTGATCGCCAGGGCCGTGGTGCTCTTGGCTCGGAACTGCCAACCGTGCGTATCGTCGGCCGTCAGGTCGCAGTACCAGTTTCCGCTGTAGAACGTCATCTGGTGCTGCGAGTCCGGCCAGCGAATCGCCTGCTGGTCGACCATGAAGATGCCACCGGCGGACGGGGCGTTGATCGTCAGGCTGCCCGCCATCGTCAGGTTGCCTGGCCCGCTCAGTGTGCCGCCGACCAGCGGCAGGTAGAGCCCGTCGGCTGTCGCCTTGCTGAACGGGGTCTGCCAGATCGTGGCGTAGTCCGTATTGGACTGTTTCGCCAGGACCTGGTTAGTCGTACCACCAGCGGGTACACCTGGGCCAGCTGGGCCCTGGCTGCCAGTGGCGCCCTGGGGTCCAGTGGCGCCCTGGGGGCCAGTGCTCCCAGGCGGACCCTGGCTGCCGGTGGCACCAGTATTGCCCTGGATGCCCTGGTCGCCCTTCGGTCCCTGCGGACCCGTGCTGCCAGTGTTGCCAGTCGGGCCCGCAGGGCCGGTGGCGCCGACATCGCCCTGGTCGCCTTTGGCACCGGTGGGGCCGACCGGTCCCTGGATGCCCTGCGGACCCTGGGGTCCTGGTGGCCCCTGGAACGGACCCGCGTCGATCCACTCGGTGCCGTTCCAGATCCACAGGTGACCATCGTCCTGAGTGACGTAGGCGTCACCCTCCTCCACGCCAGCGATCGGCAGCTGCCCGTAGCTCGGCACGCTGCCCTTGATGTCGATGCCGACACCCTGCTCGCCCTGGGGCCCAGCCGGGCCCTGGGGACCAACACCGCCAGGATTGCCCTGGGGGCCCGCTACGCCCTGTGGACCAGCTGGCCCCTGGATACCCTGGGGTCCAGGCTGCCCCGTGGCTCCTGCGGCTCCTGGAGGTCCCTGGACGCCTCCGGGCCCCTGCACTCCAGGGGGGCCCTGAGGACCTGGTGGCCCAGGCTCGCCCTGCATATTGGGGCAGGGGGTCGCCTCGATCGGTGGCGGCGAGACGATCGGCCTGGGCGACGGTGGCCCGCTCGGCGGCTGCTCCACCGGCGGCGGCAGCAGGGTGATGGGCATCAGCTGTTGACCACGGTCGGACGGCGCGCCCCGTCATTCATGCCGCCGCCCATGGACCAGAGTTCGGTGCGGCTGAAGCTCCAGCGATCGCGCCGAGGCGGGCGGTGAACCCACGCCTGGCGCGTCGCTTCCGCAGCTGCCTGTTCACGGGTCGCCTGCCAGCCGGCGCCAGCCGCCGCCTGGAGACGGGCCGGCATGAGGTGCCACGCCTCCGCGTGACACATGGCAGCTGCCCAGTCCACGTCGCACTGGAGCACGTCGCCGTCCTGGGCAGCTGGGCCACCGCCGCAGCTGTTGACGATGTCGCCGTGGTTGTGGAGTGCGGTGACGTACAGGCCGCCATAGAAGGGGGCGATGTCACCCGCCCCTGACACTCGGAGCCAGACGTGACCGCACTCATCGAACACCTCGAACGGGAGGGCCCTCGGCCCGCCCCACCAGCCTGGCCAGCTGCTCGGGTACGGGCCGACCTGCACGTCGCGGACCTGGTTGGTGTCGGTCAGCCAGGGCACCACCGCCGTCAGGTCGCACTCGTAGATGTAGCCAGGGCCGATCTGGAACCTATCCTCCACGATGCAGCGGCGGAGCCCGGCCAGGATGACAGGGCGGAGTTCCTGCTCGGGGTCCAGGTGATGAAATTCGATGACTTCCAATGGATCGAGCGGGTCCTGCCACGGTCTGTCTGCCTCGAACGTCCCCTTCGATGCGTCCACGCTGCGCACGCGTCGCTGGCGATCAAGCGGGTTGAGGGTCACCACCTGTCCGTCCGCGCGGATGCCGCGCCGCAGTGCGAACAGGTTCGACACCTCGTCAAGCTCCAGGCTGGTCTGGAGGTACGGGACCACGCCGAAGGTGGTGGTGCTGATGGTCGGCGTGCTCGGGTCGGCGACCAGGACCTTGAATGGCCCGATGCGCCGAGCCACCTCCTGCTCCAACTGAGCAAGCGTTATCGTCACCGCTTGCGCGAGCCTCGGGCCTGGGCATCGTCTGGCGTGTCCTTCTCAGGCGCGTTGAGCGGCTCCGGAGCGGTCGGCGCCGGCTGCGTGCCCTGCACGTCGGACCGTGTGGTGGAGTCGCCGTAGTGCCCCTCCTGGCCAGCGTAGGGCTGGTCCACGTTGTGGACCTTCCCGTCCATGCGCAGGTCCTGGTACTCGTCATCGGTCAGATCGACTTCTTCGCCAGCTGCGTGCAGCTTCCCTTCGCTGTCCGACCAGGGAACAATGAGCACACCCTTTGGCATCACTTCCTCCGTTTCTTGCTGCGCGCGGGCAGCTTGTCTTCCTTCACTCCTCGGAGCTTGTTCTTCGCGTCAGCTGCGCTGAAGCCTTTCACCCCGCCGCCAGCTGCCGCGCCGAAGAACCTGGCCTGGGCGCGGCTGACGGGACGCTTGTAAGGCGGCATCAGGTCACCGTCACCGTCTGGTCGGTGCCGGCCGTGGTGCCCCAGATGCTCTGGATCGTGATCTTGTAGTGGTTCACCCCGAGCGTCAGCGGGCCGTAGATGTAACTCTGGGCACCCTGGCCTGCTGGCGCGGTGAACGACGATCCATAGCTGGTGGTCGGCCCGAACTGGATCGTCGCGATCGACTGCTGGTCAGTGGTCCAGAAGAAGCGGACCGAGCCCGCCCCCATCGGAGTAGCACTGACAGCTGACAGGGTCGGCGCCGGCTTGGTGGACGAGTCCAGCTTGCCGTCGTTCTTGGCCAGCATGGCATCGGCAGCGCTGACGCCGGCCAGCCCGCCCCTGCCCCAATTCTGGTGGCTGGCGTCGGTGAAGGGCGCTACGAAGCTGCCCTGGGCGGGCGTCACTGGCGTGTAGCTGTCTGGCGCCAGCTGGGTATCGGCGGCGATGCCGCCATTGCGTAGGTTCTGATACGTGGCCTGGTCGGGCGGGGCAATCACCCGTCCAGGCACGTAGAAGTGGACGCCATCGTTCCACGGCGCCAGGAACTGCATGGCCGCCGGCAGGGCCTGCGGGTCGACCACCATGGGCTAAGTCTCGCCGCCCGTGGTCGCCTTCTGCTTGAGGCTGAAGAACGGGTAACGGCTGCCCTTGGTCGGCTGCATGCGGTTGACGGGGTTCGGGACCGCCCAGGCGAAGCGGGCGATAACCCGCAACACCACCATGTCCTGCTGGATCAGGTTGTAGATCACGGCGCCGGTGTTGTCCGTGATGACGCCCTGGTCGAACATCTGCATGCTGATGTCCTCGCGGATCGCCAGCATGCTCTGGTCCCACTGGCCGCCGATCATCGAGAAGTTGGCAGCACCAGTCTGGAACGAACTCAGGCCAGCGTTCGAGAAGACGATCGGCTCACCGAACAGGCTGCCAGTGTTGATGGCGGCGTTGGGCGGCGTGTCATCCCCGTACATGATGAACTGGTTGGTGGTGGCACGCAGGTTGCGGAGCGCCGCCTTGATCTGCTTCCGTCCCCAGAAGCCGGACACGTCGTACCCGTCAGCCTCCACCATGCCCATGCCTGCGGAGACATCGGCCAGGAAGTCGGGGGTTGCGGTGCCGATGGTCTGCTGGTTGCCAGCAGCTGCGGTCGCCGGCACGATCGCGGTCGGCCAGGTGGTGGGGGCGTTGGTGCCAAAAAAAATCGCATCGTCTAACGCGATCGCGAACGCCTCGGTTACCTTGGGTTTGACTTCCGACCAGAAGTCATAGTCCATATCGTCCAGCAGGTTTTGGGCGATGGGGACCAGGACCGCCATCTCTTCGGCATTGAGATAGACGTTGTCCCAGGCCAGGTTGGTGGTTTGCTTGAGCCCGATGTCGCGGGCGTCCAGGGTGGCGCCGGTGATCCAGTACGCCACGGGCAGCTGCGCCAAAACGGGGATTCTTTGCTGAGCCCTCTTCATCGTGACGTGGGGCATCAGCTGCATGGCGGCGGACTTGACGGTCACGCTCTGCACGATGTCGTGCTGAACGTCCTCAGGAATGAGCGGCGACGCCGATGGCAGCGCTGCCGTTCGAGCGGTGATGCTGTTGTAGGGCACGGTCAGGTAACTCCAGCGAGGGAGCCGCCTGACTCGGCCCCTCAGCTACTCAACGTCCGATGGATCGGCGCAGGAGACTGGACACGTCGTCTCCGGATGGGGGCCCACCGTGCGCCGGCATTAGCTCCGGTTCGGCGACTCCACCCCTGAACTCGGACCAGACCTGCTTGCGGAAGCTCTGGTTCCTTCGCAGCTTCGCCTCGGCGTCTCGTGCGCCGGCGGCGCGCCATTTCTTCTCCAACGTCTTGAGCGCCTCATCCAGCATTCGGCGGCGATTGTCCAGGCCCAACACAGTCTTGTCGGGGAAGCTGCTCAGCACCGCTTGTTGCTCGTCCGGCTCCAGCAGGTGCATGACCTTGTCGAGGTAGGCACGGTCATAGACCTGTTCCACCTGGTTGTAGAACGCCTGCTGCTGCTCCTGAGCGCCTACCAGCTGTTCTTGCTGGCGCTCCTGCTCGGCGTAGGCGTACGGGTCTTCGTCGCGCAAACGACGGCGGTGCTCGGCAGCTGCCTGCTGCATTCGCCGTGACTCGCGACGGTCCGTCTCGGACTGCACGAGGCGATCTAGCTCCTCCTGGCTGACCGTGCGACTCGACGCCTGGGCTGCCTGGGCTGCCTCCTGGTCCGCCTGAGAAACCGCCTGATCGTCCGCGCGGCGGCCGAGACGAAGTCTCTGCCACCAGGAACGATCCTCGGTCGACTCCTCGCGGGCGGGCTCCGAAGACGGTTGCGGCGTGGCCGCTACATCGGGTTGCTGCGCCGGTGCCGAAGGGGCTGTTTGGTTGTCGTTGGTCATCGTCATGCGCGCCTACTCCTTTGTCAAGCGGCCGGCAGCTGATACGGGTAGCCAGCGAACGGGTACTGACCAGGCGGGTAGCCAGCTGGCCCCCAGGGCACGCTGGTGGTGCCGGGGATCAGCCCGCTGCTCGCTGGCGCACCGGCGGCTGGCGCACCAGCGCCGATCGCCTGGTTGAAGCTGTTCATCATCTGCGAGCCTGGCGACGCGAACGGAGTAGGCAGAGGCGCCGCGCCGCCAGCGCCTGGTGCCGTGTTGGCCACCTGGCGCGGCAGGCCAGTGATCGGGTCCATCAAGTTCAGCTGCGGCGTCGGCCCACCAGCTGCCTGCATGCCCTGGGGCGTGAAGGTCATGGGGGTGCTCCAGCCGCCAGGCTCGGGCGTGTTGGTTGGCGTGGTGGTGAGGCCGATCGGCGAGCCCATCTGCGGCTGACCAGGGTTCAGGTTCGGCCCCGTCGGCGCGCCTGGGGCCGGTACACCTGGCATGACAGGCGCCACGGGCGCGGCGGTGCTCGGCGTGGCCTGGTAGGGCGAGCCGGCCTGGACCTGGCCCGGCTGGAACTGCGGACCACCGCCAGCTGCTCCGCCGCCTGCTCCTGCCCCGAAGCCGAAGTTCGCCTGGTTCAGACCAGCGGTGATGTCCTGGTAGTTTGGCATCGGCGCCCCAGCTGCCTGGGCAGCTGCTGGGCTGATGTGCTTGAGCGCCTCGGCCGCGCCCTGGGCCGAGATCGCGTTGAGGTCCGGCGTCTTGAACATCACAGCGTTCTGGAAGTCCTCGCCGCTCAGATCGCCGCCAGATGCCAGCTTGCCGATCGCCGCGCCGAAGCCAGGGCCGACCTGGTATGGCAGCAGCGCCTGGGCGTTCGCAGCTGCGTCCTTCCCCGCCTGCTGGGCGGTGGTGAACTGGTTCCGTAGCTCCTGCTGCTGCTTGACCTGGTAGTCCAGCGCCTGCGTCTGCTGCGCCAGCTGGATCTCCTGCTGCTGCGGCGCGATGTTCTGGCCCCACCACTGATCAAACTGCTTGGCAGCCTGATCGGCGGTGATCGAGCCCTGCTGGACCTGCTGGTTCAGGATGTCGCGTTGCTGGTTTGCCTGCCCCGTCAGCTGGCCGATACGCAGGGCCGGGTCCGTCGGCTGGTAGTTCGGGTTGGCCTGCTGCGTCACCTTGCCCGAGCGATCGGTGCTGACCACGTAGGGCTGGGTGCTGGATGTCGAGGTCGGCGTCTGCTTGTTCGCGTCGTAGTTCGGGTTCGCGACCTGGGTGACGTTGCCCTCGTTGTCCTGGCTGAGCAGGTAGGGCGTGTTGGTGTCGCCCGTCAGTGCCGTGGGCTTGGGCGCCACGTAGTTCGGGTTCGGCACCGTGCTCGTCGCGCCACTGATCGGGTCACGCGAGACGATGAATTTGTCGGTGGTGTTGGTCCCCGAGACAGTGGTCGGCGCCGGCTTCTGGTAGTTCGGGTTCTCTTTGGTGACCAGGTTCCCGTCCTGGTCGCGCGCCACGATGAATTTGTCGGTGGTGTTGGTGGCCACCGAGGTGGGCGTCGGCGCGTGGTAGTTGGGATTCTCCTGGGTGACCAGGTTCCCATCGGCGTCACGGGCGACGATGTACTTGTCAGTGGTGTTGGTGCTGACCGAGGTGGGGCCAGCCTTGTGGTAATTCGGGTTCGGCTCCTGCTTGAGATCACCCGAGACAGGGTCGCGGGTGACGATGAACGGGTCGGTGGTGTTGGCGGTGACCGCCTTCGGGTCACGGTTGTAGTTCGGGTTCGGGACAGAGTTCAGGTTCCCCGTGGTCGGGTCACGGCTGATGATGTACGGGTCGGTGGTGTTGGCTGTAACCGCCTCATCCGGAGACTTCGGGAGGCCACCAACGGGCACTGCGTTGTAGCCGCCATTGTCGCCAGGCTGGATGACGTACGTGCCGCCCGACTTGGTGGTGACTGTCTTGGGCTGGGGCGCCGCCGTCGCCTTCGGGATCGACTTCTTGGGTGGCGTGACGATGTCGTAGGCCGCGCCGCCCTTATTCGCGGAAGTCGGATCGGTGGTAGGCGCGACCACCACCTCGTCGGTCTGCCCGTTCGGCCCAGCGATCGTCCAGATGATGTTGCCCGTCGGCGTGTCCTGGGTGACCGAGACGCCACGGTCGTTGACCGTCTTCGGCTTGATCTCCTGGTGCTGGCCCGTGACCGTCCAGCCAGCAGCCGGGTCGCGGCCCTGAGACTTGAGGAGTTCTTGCCAGCTGGTGTAGGAAGGCATCAGGCAGCTGCTCCGATCACATAGGGCTGGGGCCCAGGCTTTGCCGTCAGGCGGTGGTTGTAGTCGGCGTCAGAGAGGTCGCTGATGAAGCGGCGGTTAGTCTGCTCGGTGGCCTGGGCGACCACGCGCGACAGCAGCCGATTCTTCTCGGCGGTGGTGTAGCCCTGGAACTTGGGGTCATTCGCCCATGCCTGGACGTTCTGCTGGATGATCCTGCCCCGCTCAGCTGCCAGCTGGTTCTGCTCGTCCTTGGTCAGCGGGATCGAGCCCTGGCCGGTGACGTTCAGCGTGTCCTGCTGCTGGGGGATGCCGACATCTGCCGAGCGGAGTGTGGCGAGCGTCGGCTCGTCCCGCTCGATGTCGTAGGGCGCCGGCGAGACGAAGCTGCCGATACCCTGCTGAGCGCTCGGCACCTCCTGCCCCAGGTCGTTGAGCTTCGGCCGCACGCCACCGGCTCCCAGCGTCTGCGATCTGAGGTACTCCAGCAGCCCGTCCACGCCCACGCCAGGGTCGCGGCTGGCCAGACCAGTGGAGCGCTCGATCTGGCGCTGGAGCGCACCGTAGGGGACGTACGAGCCCACCAGGCTGTTGACGATCGCCTGGGCACTCTTGCTGGTCGGCGAGGAGATCGCGTCCATCAGCTGGTTGACGCCCTGGAGCATCGTCTGGTCGGCCATGTAGCGGCCGAAGCCAGAGCCCACACGCCCCATCGCCTGCACCGGATCATCGAATCCCTTCCCCTGCTTCATGCCCTCGGCGAGCATGGCTGACAGCGCCAGCGGTACACCCACCGGTCCCATCTGGCTGTACTTGACGTAGGTGGACTGGCCACCTGGCGTCGGCACCCGGAAGGACCAGGGCTGCCAGCCTGGGGGCAACGTCGACCTGTCCGCATCGGTTTCGGGGCTCGCGCCCGTGAGCGCGCCATTCATCCCGAGGGCGTAGCCACCACCCATGATGGCTGTGCCCAGGAGCGCTCGGGCGGCGCGGTCCACCGCCTCGCCCGTCTCTCCCTTGGCAGCTGACTCCGCCACGCCAGCCAGGCCGAGCGGCGTCATGCCCAGGCCCTGGGCGGCCACGTTGTAGGGCGTGCGGACGAAGGGGAACAGCGCCTGGAACAGCCCGCCAGCAAGTCCGCCACGGGGCGCCAGGCGCGTCTCGCCGCGCCGCTCCTGCATCACCGCACGCGCGGCCATCTTGTCGGCCTGGTCCAGCAGGTCCGGGTGCTCCTCCAGGTTCTCCATGATCTGCTGGATGCGGCTGGTCATCGCTTCGCCCCGGTAGCCCTCCTGGAGCGCCTGGCGCGTCGCCAGGCTGCGTGTGGCGCCGCCACGGGCTGCCCCTCGGAACACAGCGTCACCCGCCTCCAGGGCGCGCAGGGGGCCCTCCATAATCCTGTCGGTGCCCGTGTTCGCCCAGCCTGGCAGCTTCTCACCGAGCCAGGTCTGCGCCATGTTGAACCCTGGCCGCTGGTGCTCGATGTCACCCACCGCCGCTGAGCGCGGGTTGATGCCGTCGCGCAGGATCGAGCCCGCCTCGCGCATCCCGGTTTTGAAGCCATCGTGCCAGCCGATCATCTCCTGGGGCACCTCGCCCAGGTAGCGCGTGCGCTGCACGTCGCGGCCCATGGCTCGGCCGACGGCATACCGACCAGCGTCCACGCCGGCGGCCATCGAGTGGGTCGTTGGCGATACCACCAGGGTGTTGAGCGCGTTGCCCAGCCCCTGGGCGGTGTGCGTGGCGCTGGAGGACAGCATGCTCGCGTAGCGCAGGATGGCGACCCGATCCCAGCCACTGACGTTCTGGAGCGAGCGCATGAACTTCGCCGTCGCCATCGGGTCGCCCGCCTGGTGGACCTTGACGAATTCCTCGAGCACTTTCGCGGTGATGCGCTTGCCGCCCATAGCCTTGAGGATCTCCTGCGCCTGCGTCACCTGGCGTTCGTTCACCCGCTGGCGATCACTCCACGCCTTGGCTTCGCGCCGCGCGGCAATCTGCTCTTGATTCCGCGCCTCACCGGCCTGGACGTTGAGGTGCTTCTGCACCTGGCCCGCGTGGATGTCGCCAGCGGTCCTGGCTTCGTCGCCAGATAGCTCACCGGCTCGCTGCGCGCGGTCGCGCTGCTGCGCCAGGGTCTTCTGCCACCGTGCGCGATCGCTACCGAATACCTTGCGCTCGCCGCCGAGTTCGTCCTGAAGCGCCGAGAGCAGTTGCTCGGGGTCGCTCAGCACCCGCTGGCGCTTGGCGGCGTTCGCCTCACGCTGCTGCTGGAGCTTCTGGAAGTCCTCTTCCCGCTGCTCCAGGCTCATGCCTCGGTAATCGTGGAGTTCGTCGTACGCCTTGTTGATGCGGTCCCAGATGTCGCCCTCGGCTGGTGCCTTGCCGCCAGTTGGCGCCTTGCCCTCAGCTGGTCCTCTGCCGTTTGTCCTCGCCTGCCTGACGGCTGCCTGGCGCTCGGTTGTGAGGTCCTTGGTCGACTGGACCAGGCGCTCGGCACGGCGGCTCCGAGCAGCTGCCCGCGCCTTGTCCGCAGCTGCGGCAGCTGCCTCGTTAGCACCGGTGAGCGCGCGCGCCATGCGCTGGGTGATCAGGATCTTCTGCTGGTTCAGGGTGCGCGCCGTGGTGGAGGCGGCACCCGTGGCGATCGCCTGGAGCCGTGAGGCGTCGTTCATCTGGCTCATGGCGGCCACCATCTCGGATGGCGTGAGGTTGCCGACGCCACCCTTGTCATGGATGTCCTGGGACAGGCGGGCCATGTCAGCTGCCTTGTCGACCACCGCACTGCGGAGGACCAGGAGTTCCTGCTCGTTGAACGCCTTGCCAGCTGGTGTGCTCAGGAACTTCTCAGGCGTCATGCCGAGCTTGGGCGCCAGGCTCTCGACTAGCTCCTGGTGGGTGATCGCCCCTCGGCGGTACTTGTCGAACAGCTGAGGGTTCTCCTCGGCCTGGCGCTGAAGGCTGGCCTGGAGGTCGGGCGAGTCGCTGGCCATCCGCAGCAGGTTGGGCATGCGCTCCAGCGTCTCGGCCGACGGCGGGCGGGTGTACGCGGCGCCCTCAGGAGTTCGCGAGATCGCCGAGACGGCATCCGCCAGCCCCCTGGGGCGCGAGTCGCGGGAGACGGTAGCCAGCAGCCGTCCATTGGGGCCCAGGATCTGGGACGGGTTGGCGGAGCCCTCGGGGCCTGGCAGGTCGGGGTGGTAGCCGTTGGCGCGCGCGGCCGTCTCGGGATCGTCCAGCGCCGCCTCAACCTTGTCCAGGATCGGGATCGGCGCGCCGCTCGTGCGCGTGCGTGCGGGCGGCTCAGGAGGCCGAGATGCCTCCTCGTCACGAGCCCTGGCTGCCTCATCAGGGGTGAGGTACTGCTCGGAGGTGACGCCAGCTGGCGCGATGTCACCGCGCCGATAGAGTTCCTGCTGCTCGGCCTGGGACAGCTGTCGAACGCCCAGGTCCAGCTGCCGACCAGGCTCGGCAGGCACAACGTCCGCGCCGAGCAGGTCAGCTGCGCGTTGCGCTAGCGGGCTTTGCGCTTGCCCTTGGTCGTACCCACCAGCAGGCTGGCCGAGTTCGGCGCCTTGTCCGCCTGCTTCTTGCCCTGCTCGGCCATACGCTTCCCCGCCGCGCGGGACGCCTCCGAGATCGGATACCCCTGCGCCTGCCAGGCCGCCAGGCCCGCCTTCACGCGCGAGAGTCGCTCCTTTTGGTCCACCGTAGATCACCTCCGGCACGTCAGCCTGGTGGATCACTTCCACCCGGGTCGGTGCTGCCGACATAGATTCTACCTGGTGGCCAGCGCCTGCCAGGACGTTCCGAATCTCGTTCAGATGGCCACCAAGTTCATCTGCGTCCGCCCCTGGCGCGACAATGGTGAGCGCTGCCTTCTTGCCCTGCTGCACCGCCTTGACGTGCCAGCCCTCGTCCAGGTGCTCGGACACCGCATCGGCCAGGTCGCGTGCCTCATTGATGCCGAGGTTGCCCAGGTTGATCTGCCCGTGCGCGCCATTCGGCGTCACGCCCGAGCCGTGGTAGTTGATAACGATGTGTGGCTCGTGCGGGTTGGCGGCCAGCCAGGCAGCGCCCGTATAGCGGACAGCTGGGAGCGGACCGCGCACGTTCAGATCCACCACCGGTCGCCCCGACGGGCCCACTTCGCCAGCCACACTCGGCTTGCCGACCAGGTCGACGCCGGCACGCTTGGTGAAGTTCCAGAGTTCGGGCACCGCCTTCTTCAGATCGGTCGGCCCAGCGCCCAGCGGCAGCTTGCGCACGCGTTCGGCGACCTGGCCCGTGGGCGTGGCGCCGATGTGCGCCGTCACCTCAGGCGGGTTGTCGGGGAAGCGGAGGACCGACTTCGGCTCCTGGCGCGCCATGTCCTGGACCACCTCGCCCAGCGGACGGCCCTGCTGCTGGGCCTGGTCCTTGGCGCGTCCCACAAACTCGTTGACACGGTCCATGGCGTCAGGCAGCGAGGAGTAGTCGGTCTTCTCGCCCGTGCCGAATTCCCACGGCAGCCACTGCTTGCCGTAGTTGTAGGCGGTACGGCTGGGCATGGCGTTGAGCTTGTTCTGGAGGACCCGGTATTCGGCATCCGTCAGTTGCGCTTTCGGGTGCAAGCCGAAGATGTCGCGCCGCATGCGGGTGTCCAGCACCGCATAGTCGGGCGCCACGCTCATATCCAGCGAGAAGGGGATCTTGGCCTGGCCCAGCCCCTTGGGTGAGACGCCCTTCTTGCTGATCTCCTTGAGCAGCGCCTGGGGCATGTCCTCCTCGGCGACGTTCTTGAACTTGCCCGTGCCGTTGGCCCAGTCGTTCAGTACCTGCCACTTCTTTGGGAAGCTGTCGGCCCAGCCGCACGATTGGATCGCCCGTGATCAGCTGGGGGTCGTTGACGGCGCCCCAGCCCGAGCCGCGCACACCGCTCTCGGGACCACTGAAGAGCGACTCCACGCCGCGACGAATAGCGTCGTTCCGCTCGGCGCGTGTATTGAAGGATGCTTCGGCGAGTGGCGCACCTTCTTCAACGGACGGGCGCGCGATCGCGGTGAGCATGCCCATCACATCTGGATTGGTGGTGTCGGCCGCCAGGTGGGAGAAGGCGATCTCGGGACGGATGGTGACGCCACGCGCCGTCGCCCGCGCGGGCCCGGTCTGGGTCTGGAAGGTGGGCCGCATGCGAAGGGCGAACTCGGGGCCCAGGCCGACGTGGCTCAGCATGCGCTCGAAGGCGGCGCCGCCACGCCCGACGGAGCCCTTGGAACCGAC
>Ga0210397_10001090_pt1 | contig 17532 bp, 20 predicted proteins | sample IncBWH2OmetaG_FD_160126 | JGI IMG/M metagenome (GOLD analysis project Ga0210397, IMG submission 160126) | Forest soil microbial communities from Barre Woods Harvard Forest LTER site, Petersham, Massachusetts, United States - Inc-BW-H-2-O ...
CGTTAGCGCGTCCGTCGAGGCGCGGCTAGCGCGCCTCCCTCCAAGTGCCGGAGCGGCCCACGCCGCCGGCAGATCCCAATCGAGAATGAGTCGCTGAAAATCCGCGCCGTGCGCACGCGCGTCGCCGGGGTTTCTTAAGCCGCGTATCCCCTTGGATTCGCGGGCCGCATTGGTGCGGCCGCTCGACTCGGCACCCGTTTCACCAAACCTCAGCGAGCATGAAAATGACCCGCGCCTTAAGAAATGTCGGCATCATGGCTCACGTCGACGCCGGCAAGACCACGTTGACGGAGCGCATCCTGTTCAATACCGGCCGCATTCACAAAGCTGGCGACGTCCATACCGGCAATACCGAAACCGACTCCCACGCGCTCGAGAAGAAGCACGGCATCACGATTTCGGCCGCCGCCACGTCATGCGAATGGCGGGACGCGTCCATCACGATCATTGACACGCCCGGCCACGTCGACTTTCAGATCGAAGTCGAACGTTCACTGCGCGTGCTCGATGGCGCGGTTGCGGTGTTTTCCGCGGTCTCCGGCGTCGAGCCACAATCGGAAACGGTTTGGCGTCAGGCCGATCGCTTTGACGTGCCGCGCCTCTGCTTCATCAACAAGATGGATCAGATTGGCGCGGACTTTGAACAGACCGTCGAAATGATTGCCGATCGCCTCGGCGCGCATCCGATCGTCCTGCAGCTTCCTATCGGACGTGAGGGTGACTTCATCGGTGCGATCGATCTCGTGTCGATGAATGCGCTGTGCTGGGATGCCGCCAACCCTTTGCCGATAGCCCGCGCGATTCCGGAATGGATGCGTGACGCTGCCGACGAGGGCCGGCAGCGCTTGCTCGAAACCCTTGCGGAAAAGGACGAAGCGATCATGGCCGCCTACATCGGCGGCGCAGCGGTCGAAGCGTCGCAGATCAAGGCCGCGATTCGAAAGGCCTGCATTGCGGGACGGCTAACCCCGGTGCTCTGCGGTTCGGCTTATCGGAATGTGGGCGTCCAGCCGCTGCTCGACGCGATTGTCGACTACGCCCCGGCACCGATGGATCGGCCGCCGGTCGCAGGCACCAATCCGCGTACCGGCGAGGCGGAGCAGCGCCTGCCGCGTCCGGACCAGCCGTTTGTCGCCTTGGTGTCCAAGGTGCAGACAAGCCGGTTTGGAACGTTGGCGTTCATCAGGGTCTATGCCGGTCGGATCGCGCCGGGAGCCACGGTGGTCAATGCGGCGACCCGCAAGGTCGAGCGTATTGGTCGGTTGCTGCGGATGCATGCGGACTCACACGCCGAGATTGGCGAAGCCGCGGCTGGCGACGTCGTAGCGGTGGTCGGCCTCAAATCGGTCAGCGCCGGCGATACATTGAGCGAGCCCGCTCGCCCGATTGTGCTGAGCGGTTTTGCCATCCCGGCTCCCGTGATCGAGGCTGTGATCGAGCCGCGCGTGGGCCAGGAGCAAGAACGCCTGGGACAGGCCCTGGCGATGATGGCGCGCAGCGATCCATCGCTCCGCGTCGCTGTCGACAGGGAAAGCGGCCAGACGCTGCTGCGCGGCATGGGGGAACTGCACCTCCAGATCGCGGTCGAGACGTTGAAGGAAGACTTCAATGTGGATGCCGTGATCGGAGCGCCTCACGTCGCCTATCGGGCGGCGGCGTCGCAACGCGCGGAAGTCGACCATACGTTGCGGAAGCAGAGCGGCGGCCCCGGGCAAATGGCGCGGGTTCGCCTGGCGTTCGAGTCGTTGGCCGAAGGTGAGACCGGTCTCGTCTTCGTCAACAAGATCGTTGGCGGTGCAATTCCCAGGGAGTTCGTGCCGTCGATCGAAAAGGCTCTGCGTCAGTCGATGCTGGATGGTGGCCCAGGCGGATACCCCGTGCTCGGTCTCAAGGTGAGCTTGTTGGACGGCGCCTTCCACGAGAAGGATTCGTCCGGCCTCGCCTTCGAGCTGGCCACGCGGCAAGCATTTCGGATCGGCTTCGCGCAGGCCGCTCCGATACTGCTTGAGCCGGTGATGCGGATCGTCGTGACGACTCCCGAGAACTATCTCGGGGCCGTGATCAGCGACCTGCAACGCCGGCGCGGACAGGTCCTGGCGACAGAACCGGTCGCGCGTGCGCAGGACGTCATCGCCGAAGCTCCGCTGGCGGAGTTGTTCAACTACGTGAGTGCGCTCAGGTCCCTGTCGCAGGGACGGGGAAGCTTCACCACGGCGTTCTCGCGCCATGCGCCACTGCCGACAGCGCTGATGGAGAAAGTCCTCCGACGTGCGTGATCGTGGAGGGATGGGCGGCCACTGCCGCTCATCCCTTTGCACCTTTCGACGCCGGGCGCAGGCGCGATCACGGCCTGTGTGACCGGCGCCGCCGACAGCGTTGCGATCGTTCAGTTGGAGCCAGAGGGGCCATCGGGATGGGGACCACACGAGGCCTATCTTGGAGGGCGCGCGACGGCATCGATCCTGGTGATTTCAACGCCGGCGGCGAGCAACTCCCCCAGTCGATGTTCGACCTTGGTCACAAGCTCCGGATCGCGACCTCGCACCGAGATGGCATTCCCAACCATTCCAGGAAAGTAGTCCGCTGTAAGCGGCAAGCGCGCAATCCGGCTCGCATCGACCTGAAACGCCGCCTTCTGACCCAATTCCATCGCCCTTGCCTGACTGACGAAAAGATACTGGCGAGGGCGCCGCGTAGCTTGGTAGTCCGTGCGCGACGTGGTGTAAAAAACGATCGCAAAGACGGTACCATCTTGGCGGCCAGTCGCGGCGCATAACACGACGTGCGGCGATGGCCCCGGTCCAGGAGACTCGCGAAAGGGAAAGTTGCATAGAACGTAGTCGCCCCGACGAAGCATCAATCGCGGCGATCGAACAGGCTTCCATACAGCGCGGAGCGCCGATTGTAGCTCTCGTCGTCCTCGTCGGGCTCGCGGTCAATATGGATTTCGCCGCCAGCATTGATATGGTCGTAGACAAGAACGCTTTCCTCGCCGGGGGCCCTTTCGAAGCTTCTGCGCAACAGCAGCGACACATAGGCCGTGACCGTCAAACCCTCCTCCGCGGCCCGCCGTATGGCCGTGTCGGCAACGTCGCGTTCAATTTCGATCCTAGCCAGATCGCTCATCGTAATTCTCCGTCGCAAGAAAGCATAGCACCGTCCAGCGACAGTTGCGAGCCCAACCGGCAGCGCGGCCCGTACGACGGCGGGCGGACGTCGCTCCACACCCAGCTGCCTTGCCCGAAGCGCCAGGCAGCGTCTGAGGCCCTCGTGGCGGCAATAGCGTATTCCGAAGTGGCGCGCCGCGGTCGATGAAGATGGGCACTATTGCTTCGCCGTGATGCTATGAGAGAGCGCGATCGCACCGACGGCCATCGCCTCAAGCGCGATGAAGGCCCCGAGCACGCTATGCATCCGGAGCGCTCCGTAGTCACCGCCCCGCGATGGCCGCCCATTTGGCCGGAGTAATCCCGAGCACGCGCCGGAAAGCCGTCGTCATGTGAGCGTGGCTGGAGAAGCCGGACTCCGCGGCGATATCTGCAAGGCGCGTGTTTGGTCGGTGGCGGCGGGTGTCAGCGATCAGGGCGCGGGCATGCGCAATTCGCCTATCCATGAGTACAGCATGCAGGGTCGTGCCGGTCGCGGCCTTGAAGGCGCGGGCGAGATAGGCCTCGGAGAGATTGACTTGCCGGGCCAAGTCGATAAGGCGCACATTCCCGTCGAAATGGGCGTCAAGGTATTCGAGGATGTGCCTCACACGGCGTCGTGTCATGCTTCGCGCGACGCCCGCCGGCGTAGCGCGATTTTCGATCCGCACCGCAAGGCGCTCGACAGCAGCAGCGACCAGCGGCCGGATGCTCAAGTCGTCACCTGCCACGCTGGAACAGGCAGCTCGCCGTAAGGCAATGCCCAGGGATGTGAATGGTGGGTCTTCCATGTTGGTGAATTGCGGCAATCGTCCCTGGTCAATCCATGGGGCCAGCTGCGCCAGCACTTCGGGCGCGATGCTTAAAACCACGTACTCGCCCCCTCTGCGCGAGGCAGAAAAGACCTCGCAGCCGGCCGGTGTGAAAGCGAGCCGCCAAGGGTCCGCCTGAAACAGACGGCGGCGATCGCTGGCGAACGAACCGACGCCTGCCTGCCGCTCGACGGTGAAGCCGATGGTGTGGTGATCCGATACGTAGGTCACGTCATAGGGCCGTGCAGGCAGCACGGCGACTGCAAACCCCTCACTGTCCAGGCGGATCGGGGCCGAACGATGCGGCAAAGCAGCCGGAGGCGGTTCAGCTGGAAACATGCGAAGCGCCATAGCGCGAAAGGATACGCCCGGGCAACGGCTTTTGGCTGCTGCTGGCGGAGGCCACCGCGTGACGCTGCAATTTCGGGTCAAAGGCGTGAAAGCGCCCGCCGCGGCGACCGGCAGGATCGCGCATCGCCCTGGACTTGGAGGAGCTTCGGATGCCTGCGACGACCCCTTTTTTTCGCCACTCCGACCTCGAGGCGGCAGCCCAACTCGTGCATCGCACAATGTCGCCGACGCCCCAATATGCCTGGTCACGTCTCGCCGAGGTTACCGGGTGCGAAGTGTGGGTGAAGCACGAGAATCATACTCCGACCGGTGCATTCAAGGTTCGCGGCGGGATCGTCTATCTGGACGCGCTGCGGCGGTCGGGTGAGCGTGTCGAAGGCGTCATCACCGCGACGCGTGGGAATCACGGGCAGTCGACGGCTTTTTCTGCCGTCCGGGCCGGCATTCCGGCGACCATCTATGTCCCGCGTGGCAATGCTGCAGACCAAAACGCCGCCATGCGGGCTTTCGGGGCGTCTGTCGTCGAGTTTGGAAAGGATTTTGACGAGGCCCGCGTCGAGTGCACGCGCGTAGCGGCAGAGCGACATCTGCACTGTATTCCGCCGTTTCATCGTCATCTCGTGACGGGCGTTGCAACCTATGCATTCGAATTCTTCCAGGCCGTCTCCGATCTGGACACGGTCTATGTTCCGATCGGTATGGGGTCGGGCATTTGCGGGGTGATCGGTGTGCGAGACCTGCTTGGTCTTACGACCGAGATTGTCGGCGTGGTCGCGCGCAATGCGCCGGCGATGGCCCTTTCGTTCGAACGGGGACGGCCGGTGCCGACCGATTCGGCTCTCACATTCGCCGACGGGATCGCAACGCGCGAGCCGCAGGACGAGGCGTTGGCTGTGATCCGCCGCGGCGCCGCGCGCATCGTGCAACTCGCCGAGGACGACATCGCCGAGGCCATGCGCGTGTATTTCAGGACAACGCACCAGGTGGCGGAGGGAGCCGGCGCCGCGGCGCTGGCAGCGCTCATTCAGGAGCGCGGCCGGTTGACCGGCAAAAAGGCCGGCGTCATTTTCAGCGGATGCAACATCGACGCGTCGATCTACCGTCAGGTACTCGCCGGCGAGACGCCGATGCCCGGATGACGGATATCCCGTGTTCTATGGCGGTCGCCTCGTACGTACGGCGACCACCTCCATCCCTTGGACGACGAACAGTGGTATCACCACTTGGCGCGGCCGACGTCGGTCCATCCAGCCGCCGTCGTCCCAGCCCTTGCCGCCACTACAGGCCCCAACGGCGCTGGAATGATTGCTGGCAGCGGCTTTGTCGTGCTCTGGCGTAGGATGGCGCGCCACGGCCGATGAAGATGGGCACTATTGCTTCGCCGTGGCGCTATGATGGACTAACCAAATTCGCGCAGAGCCACGCTGAGATGTCCGTAGGCTCCAAAAAGCACCACGTCGCGGCCCACGGAGCGGGATGGCCGCACCCGAGGTCACGCGGTTTTACAGGCGGCGGGGAATATCGAAGACTAATAGTCCAGCCTTTTCCAAGGGCAACTGAGCCACGATCTCGCCCGCTGGATTTAGGACAGCCGTAGGACCCCAGGAGATACGCCCATCGCGATCGCCGGTCACATCGGCCGAGACGAGCCAAAGGCCTGTTTCACGGCATCGTTCACCCCGCACGGAATTGTGCACGTTCTTGAGCGCTTCCGCCGCCTTTCGGCGGTGCATATTGTTGGCAGGGCACAAGATCAAGGATGCGCCGAGATCCGCCACCTTCTGCGCCGCTTCGGGAAAGTTGGTCTCGTAGCAAATGTTGATTCCAAAGCGCATGCCGGCGATCTCGAAGGTCTGGCTATCGCTTCCGGCGCTGAAAATTTGCTCGCTGCTGAGGAGATGCACCTTACGATGGCGACCGATGAGGACGCCGTGATCCACCACGATGGCGGTGTTGAATAATCGCGCATCCTCCACCTCGATAAGCCCCATGACGATCATCGGTCCGGTCTTCGGAAGCCGATTCAGCACTGCCTCGAATGCAGGCGACGCGAGGTCCAGAGCGTTTCGTCGTGCCGGCGTCTCGTCGGTCAGATACCCCGAAAGGAAGCATTCCGGAAAACACAGCAGGGAAGCGCCTTCAGTTTTGGCGCGCGCTGCGACATCTGCCACGCAGTTCAACGCCTCCTCGACGTCCTCCCTGAATTCAACGGTCTGGGCCGCGGCGATCCTTACGGTCTTCATAGCGCGGCAAGTCTCCTGTCCGCCCAGGGGGCGATGCGCCACGTCGGCGGGCTCGGTCGAGTGATCCCGGCAACAAACCGTTTGATCGCTTCATCGCCGTAAGCACTTTCAGCCCTTCCCTCCAGCATGTAGACGAAGCCCTGCCCCGGATGATGGTGCAACGGCGCAGAATAGCCCGGCGGTTGGGTGACCAAATTCAACCGCATCTCGAGCCCCGTCCCCGGGATCGGGCGACGCTCAAGCTCTTCGACCGTCGTCGCACTCCCGCTCGCGGCCGCGACCTCAGCCGCCCGAGCGCTACCGAAGCTGAAGAAGGTGAGCGCAAACAAAACGGTGAGCTGCATCGGAGTGTGCATTGGGGGCGAGGCTGAGTGTCATTGTAGTTCTCCTGAATTTGAGCCCATCAATTCTGCGACCCGGGTGAACAGACCGCCGTGTTGCCGTGTTCATTTCGACAGGTCCTCATTATTGAGACGCACAAAGAATCTCAGGGTACGGGAAGATCGATCGTTCGCTTCGTATCTGCGAAGGGGGTTGTGGGGTCGTCCTTGAGTACAGCAAACGTCAACTATTGCGCAGGGAGACCGGCACGAACTACTTCGTGCCCAGCATCTCGATTAGCGCCCGGTCCCTCGAATCAGTGAGATAGAAGGCGATGAGCTCCGCAGGCTCGGTGCTGGATGCATTGTCAAACCGCTCGGTGGTGACACCAGCCGGCTCAAAGAAGCTGTCGCCAGTCTTGATGACCTTCTCGGGCTCGCCCTCTCTCTTGAAGATAAAGCTGCCGGCGGTGACCACGCCGGCAACGGAAATCGGATGACGATGAAGACCGGTCGGTTGCCGCGGGGCAAACCGGATACGCGCACCGCGAACCAGCTTGATGGGCGGATTGGTTGAGGGGATTGCCTCTTCCAGCACCGGAACGCGCTGCAAGGGTGGAAAGTCCTCGGCGACAGCTGCCGCCGAAACAGCCGACAATGCCACGAAGGCTATCAACGTCTGTTTCATCGATTCGTCTCCTGTTCACTTATATTTGGCGAGTTCTGTTTCCGAGGTTGCTTTCGCCCACGGACCGTCCAGCGTAAAGTGAATACTTCTGAAGCCGTCACTTGAGCCAAACTGGAGATCACATGCAGACGCTGGATCTGGCTATTATGCGGACCCTGCTCGCGGCGGTCGAAACAGGAAGTTTCGCCGCCGCCGCCCGAAAGGTCGGACGCTCGGAATCCGCAGTCAGCCTGCAATTGAAGCGGCTCGAGGAGCAGATCGGTGAGCCCGTTTTCTTGCGTACGGGGAAGCAAATGACACTCACGGGCGCGGGCGCGCGGCTGGTGGAGTATGCGCGTCGATTGCTCGATCTCAACGATGAGGCGCTGTCAGTGACCTCGGAAAGCTCGATCGACGGGACGGTCACGCTGGGCGTTCCGCACGATGTTACGGAAACATGGCTGCCGGCGGTGATCGCCGGATTTCGGCGCAGCCACCCGTCCGCAACCCTGAAGGTGGTTGAGGGAAGAAGCGCCATCCTGTTGAGCCGGCTTGCCGACGACCAGATCGACCTCGCCATTGTGTTTTCGGTGAGCAGACCTGAAAACGCATTGTGGTCGGCCGACCTTCCGATGGTGTGGATTGGTCGAGACGATTTCGGCCTGAGCAGGAATGCACCGCTTCAATTGGCGGCGTTCGATCCCCCGTGTTTCTTTCGTGCGGCGGCCATCGCTTCGCTGGAACGCGCTGATATGAATTGGTCGATTGGCTATGCCAGCAACACGCTTCCCGATCTCTGGAGCGCGGTAAAGCTGGGGCTTGGCATCGCAGTCCGAACGCCTGCTGCAGTGCCGACCGGACTCACGATCCTGGACGGCAAACACGGCCTTCCGGACCTGCCGCCCTTCCACGTGTCGCTCTGCGGGTCGGCAATGGAGAAGAAACGGCCGATCGCCGATCGCCTTCGAGTCATTCTGGAGGAATGCCTAGCTATGTCTGTGCAGGCGCCAACGTAGCGCCTTTGGAGTTACGGTGCACTTAACTTGTGCCCATCATCGTATATCTCCGAAGGTCGTGTGACACTTGGTTCCGCACAGACCGCTTGCCGAAGTGGCGCGCTTGGAGAGATTCGAAACTGGTCATAGGCGGACATGATTCAAGTGCCCAAACCGGAGCCTCGAATCATGCGGTATGCGCTCGCGGACCCTGAATGGGCCGCCGTCAGGTCTATCAGCGCGCTGCCAATTGCCTCGCCTCCGTTCCGATTCAATCGGAACGGAAAAAAGGCTCCGGCCTGTCTCAGGCGCTGACCGAGAGCGGCGAGACGGCCGAGGACGAAAGCGCCTGCGCCTCGCGCTGGATCATCTGCTCGACGAAATTGTAGGACGAGGTTGCAGAAGTTGATGTCGATGCCGACGCCGCGGCCGCCGGCGTCGTCAATGTCACCTTCGAACCGTCGGCATAGGTCACGGACGTCGAGGTCGAGCCGTCGCTGTTGGTCACCGACGTGCTGGAGGCGCCAGTCAGCGCTTGCAGCAACGAATCGGTGTCCGACCCGCTCGCGCCGGCCCCGCTGGTCGTGCCGCCGGAATCACCGCCGCCTCCGACATGATGGTGGTGGCCGCCGCCGCCGTGGTGGCCACCGGCACCCTGCAGCGCCGACTTCAGTTCACTGAGGCTGACCGAGCCGTCGCCATTGGTATCGAGCTTGTTGAAAACGGCATCGGCCTGCGCGACGTTGGTGCCGCCGGCGCCGAGCGCGCTCTCGAATTCGGTCTTGCTGATCTGGCCGTCGCCATTGCCGTCGAGATCGGAGAACAGGTTCTGCAGCGCGGTCTGCGGGCTGACCGGCGCGGAAGCGGCCGACCCTGACTGGCTTTGCGCCGCGATCAGCGCGCTCATGGTCTGCGGCGAAATCTGCGAAACCGCGCTGGTTCCGGAAGGCGAAGCGGGAGCCGTGGAAGTCGGGGTGCTGCCGAGGCCGAACGTGTTGGACGACGGTTGCGACGAGCTTGAAGATTGCGAAGAGGAAGACGAGGTCAACGACTGTAGCGCGTCGACCGCGGTTGAAATAGCGCCAAGGGCCATGAGCATGGCAAACTCCATACAAACGCCGCATGAAAGCGGCTCACTCGGTTATCGGGTTTCAAGTGAGCAAGCGCCGTGCCAGCGGTGAAAGTCCTGTAAAATAAGGGCTTTTCGTATCCAAGACGGCTCGGAACCCGGCAATTGGTGCCGCAAGCGGCAGAATTTTCCTGCCCCGTTGCCCCAAGGGTTGCCGCATGTTAGGCGGACCCTATCTCACGCTCGGAAAGCGGTTTTTCGCCCATGTCCCAGCCGTTCGCCCCTCGCCCCCTCATCATCGCACCGTCGATCCTGGCATCGGATTTCGCCAAGCTCGGCGACGAGGTCCGTGCCGTCGATGCGGCCGGCGCCGACTGGATTCATCTCGACGTGATGGACGGGCATTTCGTGCCCAACATTTCCTTTGGCCCCGACGTCATCAAGGCGATCCGCCCGCACACCAAAAAGATCTTCGACGCGCATCTGATGATCTCGCCGTGCGATCCGTATCTCGAAGCCTTCGCCAAGGCCGGCTGCGACCACATCACGGTGCATGCCGAAGCCGGCCCCCATCTGCACCGCTCGCTGCAGGCGATCCGCGCGCTCGGCAAGAAAGCCGGCGTCTCCATCAACCCAGGCACGCCGATCACGGCAATCGAATATGTGCTCGACATGATCGACCTGGTGCTGGTGATGTCGGTCAATCCCGGGTTCGGCGGCCAGGCGTTCATCCCCTCCGCGCTCGGCAAAATCCAGGACCTGCGCGCGATGACCGCGGGACGGCCGATCGACATCGAGGTCGACGGCGGCGTCGCTCCCGATGTCGCGGGCCAGCTTGCGGCGGCGGGCGCCAACGCCTTCGTCGCCGGCTCCGCCGTGTTCAAGGGCGGCACCATGGAGGCCTACAAGCAAAACATCTCGGCGATCCGCAACGCGGCGGCGCTGGCGCGGGGCGAAGCGATCTAGCGCCGCTCGATTTGCTTCGGCTGGCCGCGAGCGCGTAGACCGCCGATACCGATCATCGTCCCAAGGCACACCCAGAACGCCGCGATGGCGAGCAAGCCGAACCGGGCCAGGCTCGCGTCTTGCGCGAACGCGAAGGCAAGCAGCGCAAGCACAAGTCCGGCCGCGGAGACGCACGCGGTCACGGCAAAAACGCCGATCGTGAAGCCCACGCCGGCCAGCGACGACCGCGGCTTGTTCCAGGTTAGTGCGAACCGGAGCGGCGGGAAGATCCAGGTCGCAATGCCGCAAACCAGAGCGCCACCGGCGAAGACATGATCTAATGCAGTCATTGATCGACTCAAAAAGCCGGGCCGAACTCGTCATTGGACTCGCCGAACGCCATTCGCGTTCAATGCCCAAGATCCAAAGAAATCTAAAAAACCGGCGGCATGTCGCGGTCCTTTGCGACATCGCCCTGCTCGCGCAACGCCGCCGCGCGCGGCGGCCGCACCACGGTCACGGTGCAAGGCGCTTCCGCCGCCACCTTGGCGGAGACGCTGCCGAGCAGCGCGCGCAGCATCGAATGCTGGCGCGCGCCGATGATGATATGGTCGACATGGTTGGCCTCCGCGAATTCCAGGATCGCGGAGGCCGGATCGACGGCTTCGAGCACATGGACCGAGAGGCGGTTCTCGTCGAGCTTGAGCGGGCTCGCCCAGTGCTTGAGCGCCACAAGCCGGTCGACATGCTTGTTGTGGCCCTGCTCGTCGAGCGTGCGGTCGATGGTGATGCGGCCGAGTTTTAGGACGTTGACGCAGGCGAGCCGCGCCGAAGGCAGCGTCGCCAGGATGCGGCCGGCGGTGACGCGCAGCGCCGCGTTCAGCTCTTCCGCGCCTTCCGTGGTGTCGAGCGCGACCGCCAGAATCGGACTCGACGCCAATTGCGCTGACACGTCGGACTTCTGCTTCGGCTCGATCAGGCCGCGGTTGAAGCGGCGCCGCCACACCGTCGAGAGCGGATCGCGCTTCAAGCGCTCCGATCGCGCGGTGAGCTTGATCTGGTCGGGGTTGCCTAGCTCGAACGCGAGCTGCGAGGCAGTCGGATAGCGCCAGACCGGCTCGATCTCCAGGCATCGCAGCACCACCTCCTGCAGCCAGGGCGGATAATCGGGCTTGAGCTTGCGCGGCGGCTGCGGGTCGCGCCACAGCCGTCGCCGCATGCCGCGCAAGGTTTCGGTCTCGCCGAACGGCCGCGCCCCGGTGCTGAAGAAATAGAGCAGCACGCCCAGCGAAAACAGATCGCTGCGCGGGTCGTCGCGTACCCCGAGCAGGCGCTCCGGCGCCATGTACGGCGCGGTGCCGTAAGGCAGGCGGAATTCCTCCTGCAACAGATCGGGCAGTTGCTTGTGGTGCGACAGGCCGTAGTCGATCAGCACCGCCTCGCCCGAGGCACGAAACAGGATGCTCGAGGGTTTTACATCGTGATGAATGACGTTCTGCCGGTGCAGATCGGCTAGTGCGGACGCGATCTTGCCGCCGATGAGGTGAGCCTCCTCGTAAGGAAGCGGCAGATCGGGAAGCCGCCGGTAGAGCGTCTCGCCCGGAATCTGCTCGATCACGACATAGGCCTGGCGGGTGAAATCGGCAGTCGCGAAGCAGGCCGGCACATGCGGCCCCGAAAGCCGCGGCAGGATCATCTGTTCCATCTCGAACGAGACGATCGCGGCGGGATCCTCGCCTTCGGAGACCCGCGGAATCTTCATCAACAGCGGCACGCCGATGTCAGGATGCGTGACGCTCCACAGCGTCGCCATGCCGCCGCTATGAACGCGCTCGCCGACGGTAAAACCGTCGATGACGATCCCGCGCGCGATCGAAGGCCCGGCCATGGCTCATCTCCCAGCCGAAAGGCGATCGGCGAGCCAGACCGGCAAGCCGTTTTCCCTGATCCGGTTCGCCGCCGTCTCGACATCGTAAGGCACGCGGCAATAGGTGATCTCCCGCGTCACGGTTTCGAAGGTGACGAAAGAAGCCGCCGGATCGCCGTCGCGGGGTTGCCCGACCGAGCCTGCGACCGCGAGCCACTGCCGACCTTTAAGCAGCTGCACGGCAACGTCCGAGGTCGGGACAAAACTCGTCATCTTGGCGGTGATCGACATCGAGTAAAGCGCGGGACGGTGGATGTGGCCGCAGAACGTGACCAGCGCCGGTGTCGCGATCATGCTGCGCGCGGCGTCCGCCGACGACTGCACATAGCGCCATCTGTCGGGGTGAGCGGCCTCGGAATGAACGTAGAGGCGATCCTCCTCCTCATGCGCCAGCGGCAGAGCGGCGAGAAACTGCCGCTGCGCCGCGCCCAACCGCCCGCGCGTCCATTCGATCGCTGCCTGCGCTTCGGCGTTCATGGTTTCGCTTGATGTGCCGATGGCGGTGTCGTGGTTGCCGCGCACGGCGATCGCGCCGCGTTCGACCAGACCCATCACGGTCTCCACTGTCCATTCCGGATCGGCGCCGTAACCGACGTAATCGCCAAGAAAAATCATCCGCTGCGCGCCGCGCGCCCGCGCCGCATCCAGGCAGGCGGCAAACGCCTGCCGGTTGGCGTGGATATCCGCAAAAACTGCCAGCAGCACGCTTTCCTCCGCGGCAAGCCTATCGGGTGGCCCGGTGCCCGGTTTGATGGATATCAAACAACGGGAAGGCGGAGGCGCGCAATCGCGATCGAGAGTGGGTTATCTGGGAAGGGTTTGGGGGCGGCGATGTTCAGCGCTTGCGCGCTTCCACGCCCCTCAGCAACAGCGCCAGCAAAACATCGATCCGCGCGACAAGCTGCGGGTCCCTCCACTCGTCGGCGTGGGCGGGATGGTGGAAGCGGGCGGTCGCCTCGAACAGCGCGCGGGCGGTGGCCTTGGTATCCGTGACCTGGAAGGCGCCCTGCTTCACGCCCTCGGACAGGATCTGCGCGATCTGATCGACCAGGCCATCCTTGTGCGCCCTGACGACCTTGCATGCCTCCTGCGCCAGCGCCAGATAGGTCGCGAACATCTCGGGGTCGTCGGCCACCTTCTTGTGCTTGATCGCGATCATCGCGCGCAGCCAGCGCTCGAGTTTGGCGGGCGCAGGCCCTGCGCTTTCGGCGATCTTCTGCAAGGGCGCGTTGACCCGGTCGAGCCAGCGCTTAGCTACCGCCTCGCGCAGCGAGGCCTTGCTCGGGAAATGCCTGTAGACGCTGCCGTGGCTGACATCGAGCGCGCGGGCCACGTCGACCACGGTCGCCTTCGCCAAGCCGAAGCGGCGCAGCACGTCCTCGGTGACCTCAAGGATCCGCTCAGGGGTCAGCACCATCGTGTCGTTCATGCGCGCACCGTCTGTTGCCTATAGCTAACGCGAAGCGATCCGGCAGGTTGCCGGTAACTTACACCTTAATGGGGCAACCTGTGGGCCTGCTCGGCAAGATAACGGGCGACGCGAGCATTCAGCCAGCGCTGGATTTGGGCGGTCAAATTGAGAATTTCGATGGTCATGGCGGTATTCCTTTGCAAATCCGCCGGTTTGCCCCCGATCGGGCGGTAAACCTGCGGGACGCCTGAACTCATGGCGTCGAATGCAATATAGGTGATCTCGATGACAGATTTCAATATCTGTCAGTCAATAATCCGTGATTGACCGGGCAGGCTAACCGGCGACGGAAGTGCGCTCCCTCTCCCGCTCTTCGCGGGGGAGGGCTGGGGTGGGGGTGCTTCCGCAAAATAGCTAGTCGAGGGGATAGACTTTCCCCCACCCGCCGCGCTCTTTCGAGCGCCGTAGCCGAAGCTGAGCTTCGGCGTTCTATTTTGGACGGCCGCCGACGGCGGCCTATGCTCCCCCGCAAGCGGGAGAGGTAAAGTGAACCCTTGGCGATGCCCCCGCCTCCGGCAGGCGTTTGTCTCACCTCGCCCGCTCTGCTAAAGCACGGCGTAAAAACATCTTTGCCGGGAGTCGCCCATGGAATGGCGTACGACGCTCTCGCAACCTCGCCCGGAGACCGCGATGATCCCCCGCTATACCCGCCCGGAAATGGCTTCGATCTGGGAGGCGCAGACGCGCTTCAAGATCTGGTTCGAGATCGAGGCGCATGCGGCGGATGCGTTGGCCGAACTCGGCGTGATCCCGAAGCAAGCGGCCAAGGCGGTCTGGGCCAAGGCACGCGATGTGATCTTCGACGTCGCCCGGATCGACGAGATCGAGCGCGAGACCAAGCACGACGTCATCGCGTTCCTCACCCATCTCGCCGAGATCGTCGGCCCCGAGGCGCGCTTCGTGCACCAGGGCATGACCTCCTCCGACGTGCTCGACACCTGCCTCAACGTCCAGCTCACCCGCGCCGCCGACCTTCTGATCGACGACGTCAACCGGCTCCTGGCCGCACTGAAGAAGCGCGCCTTCGAGCACAAGATGACGCCGACCATCGGCCGCTCCCACGGCATCCATGCCGAGCCGGTCACGTTCGGACTGAAACTCGCCTACGCCTATGCGGAATTCACCCGCGCCCGCGAGCGGCTGATCGCCGCGCGCAAGGAAATCGCGACCTGCGCCATCTCCGGCGCGGTCGGCACCTTTGCCCAGATCGACCCGCGCGTGGAAGAGCACGTCGCGAAAGCCATGGGGCTGACGCCGGAACCGATCTCGACCCAGGTGATCCCGCGCGACCGCCACGCGATGTATTTTGCGACGCTCGGCGTGATCGCTTCTTCCGTCGAGCGGCTTGCCACCGAAATCCGCCACCTGCAGCGCACCGAAGTCTTGGAAGCCGAGGAGTTTTTCTCCGAAGGGCAAAAGGGCTCGTCCTCGATGCCGCACAAGCGCAACCCGGTGCTGTCGGAAAACCTGAGCGGCCTCTCCCGCATGGTGCGCGCCTATGTGACGCCGGCGCTGGAGAACGTCGTGCTCTGGCACGAGCGCGACATCTCGCACTCTTCCGCCGAGCGCATGATCGGCCCTGATGCGACGGTCACCCTCGACTTCGCGCTCAACCGCCTCGCCGGCCTGATCGACAAGCTTTTGGTCTATCCCGAAAACATGCAGAAGAATCTCGACCGGCTCGGCGGCCTGATCCATTCGCAGCGGCTCCTGATCGCGCTGACCCAGAAGGGCGCCAGCCGCGAGGACGCCTACAGGCTGGTGCAGCGCAACGCGATGCCGGTGTGGCGCGGCGAAGGCGACTTCCAGACGCTGCTGAAGAGAGATGCGGATGTGAAGAAATATCTCAGCGACAAGGAGATCGAGGAGCAGTTCGACCTCGGCTACCACTTGAAGCACGTCGATACGATTTTCAGGCGGGTGTTCGGGGAGGCGTGAGGGCGACCCGCTCGGTGGATCGAGCAGGCAGCATTGAGGTCGAGTTGCCCTTTCCGGAACAATCCTGCTCTCGCGGACCTGACAAGGCATGACGGTTTTCCACTGGATTATCCCCGCGCTTTGGCTCCTCTTCCTCGCCTATTGGGCTGTCTCCGCCATCGGCGTGAAACGAAACCTCGAAGCGACCGGGTGGTGGAAATACGGCGCGTTGCGTCTTTCGCTTGTCGTGCTCGTCATCATCGCATTCTCGGTTCCGGAAGTACGCCGGGCCGTGCGATTGGCGCAGACGCACGCCGGCGGCTTGCTCACGGGAGCGATCGGCACCGTCCTGGTCGGCCTTGGCGTCGGACTGGCCATCTTCGCCCGCTTCTATCTGGGACGAAACTGGGGTACGCCGATGTCCAGGAAGGAAAATCCCGAGCTGATCACCGGCGGCCCATACGACTTCATTCGTCATCCGATCTACACCGGCATTCTCCTCGCCATGCTCGGCTCGACGATCGGAGAGAGCGTCATCTTTGTGGTGCCGCTCATTCCCTGCGTAATCTATTTCATCTACAGCGCACGGCGCGAGGAAGAATTCATGTGCCGGCAATTCCCGCAGGAATATCCCGCCTACAGGCACCGCACGAAGATGTTCGTGCCTTTCGTGCTGTGATCTCGGCGCAGCGCGTGGGATGGGTTGGAGCCCCCGCAAAACCCATCGCCTCGCGGCTAAAGCTGAGCTTCGATAGCCGCCTTGTCTATGACCGACCATACTTCGCGAATCTTTTTGCTGCGAAATTCGTAGAATACGTTCTCGGTAAACGAAACTCTCTTCCCGTTTATAGGCAGGCCAAGGAACGTTCCCTTTGGCGTACAGTCGAAGCCTAGCCGGCTCGCTATATAAGGCGGATCGGAAATCAGCATCTGGATGTTGAAATAAAGGTCCGGAATTTCATCAAAGTCTCGCACCAGCAGATCGCGATAACCTGATAACCCGACCCGCCGACCGTTGTGGACCACTTCATCATCAACGAACTGTCCGAGCGTTGGCCAGTCCTGCTTGTTCAGGCAGGCAATGTAGTCTCGGTAGATATCGGAGAGGTCGGTCTTAATCACGGCAATTGCCCCTATCCTTCGACCACGAGGGCGCATTAGGAATTCGTAGGGTGGGCAGAGCCAACGGATCGCGAATGCGCGAGCCGATGGCGTGCCCACCATTTCAAGCGACAGGTGGGCACGGCGCGAAGCGCGCCTTTGCCCACCCGTAGTCATTGAATGACCGCCAACGGTCAAGTCAGGCGCGACGGCCCGCGTCGCAACAGACCCCATTGACTGATCTCCTTTCATATGTCAGATTATTCTGACATATGAAAGATAAAACACTCAAATTGCGGACGGGCGACAACATGCTGGCCATGCTGGCTGCGCTGGCCAATCCGCACCGGCTGCGGATCGTCGCCGCGCTGCAGGCAGGTGGACGCAATTACGTGAGCCGGCTCGCGCGCGAGATCGGCATCAGCCGTCCGCTGCTGCATCTGCATTTGCAAAAGCTGGAGGACGCCGGACTGGTCTTCAGCAAGCTTGAATTCTCGGACGACGGAAAAGCGCTCAACTATTTCGCCGCCACCGATTTCGCCATCGACGTGAGACCTTCGACGATCGT
>Ga0210397_10001095_pt1 | contig 17485 bp, 9 predicted proteins | sample IncBWH2OmetaG_FD_160126 | JGI IMG/M metagenome (GOLD analysis project Ga0210397, IMG submission 160126) | Forest soil microbial communities from Barre Woods Harvard Forest LTER site, Petersham, Massachusetts, United States - Inc-BW-H-2-O ...
CACGACATTACTGTACCAGGTGGCGCCCAACGATCCGCTGACGTTCGTCGCCGTGCCGATTCTATTTGTGGCGGTTGCCGTAGCGGCGTGCTATCTGCCCGCGCGCCGGGGCATGCGCGTGGATCCCCTTGTGGCGCTGCGCTACGAATGAGTTGCGGCGTTAGTTCGTCCGAGTCCGCCTCTCGCCCCGATCCTCACTGATTTCGTAAATACCCTTTTTCTGCCGCGCATTTTCCCCGGGCGCTGCTTCGGGCCAAATTCCTGCGCCCGGCAGCTTCGCGGTTTCTGCTTTCCCGGCTCCTCCCGAACAGCACAGGTCCCTCCCATAAAGCACCCGCTCGCCTTGGGAGCAGCGGCCTCTCGCTTCTGGGTGCCCCAGGAAAATGGGGCAAGAAAAAGGAGAAAAATTCATGTCTTACCTATATGTTAAGTGGAATAGCGGCGTCTGCGTATTCGCCCGGCCAGCTTGCGTCATTAGAGCATGTTCTGCGCTTTGCAGGCCACTCCTGGAGCAGAGGCCAGCGACGCCGGAGGCGTCGCGGTTTGGCCGTAGCGCAGGGAGTGGCCGGTACCGAGAGGGCTCGGCCGTGCTATGCCGGATGGAAAGAAGGCCGTTCAACACTGCGATGCGACGATATTCTCCTGCCTTTCTTGCGAGACATGTGAATTTGGCTCGCTTCTTCCGTCGCGCGTCATCCCACAGGTGCTGAACGTGGCCGTGCAAGGGACATCTGCTCTACTGGATTCATCGCGCAGGATGCGTAAGATCGTACTTCGACGAGAGAATCTAGCATCTTGGATATATCGTCGGCAACCCGGGGAACTATCCAGAAACGGGGACCAGGATCACGTTTTCATCGAACGGGACTTCTTGCTTCTTCCACTCCAGGTTGCACTGACTATTTCTCGATCCCTGCCTCGGTCCGAGTGGAAAAGCCCAACAGAAGAAAGTTGAATGATCTCCAGCATTAGTTTATTTCGACTCTGGAATTTTAGTAATAAGTGTGCAATATTGCACTGATATAAAAGCTCCGCCTCACCGTTCTCTGACCTTCTGTAGAAGCTAAACCGAAAGATGGTCGAGTTCCGTGCGCTATGAACGGCCAGCGTTCGATATTTGACGTAGTGCTTATGGCCCTATGGATGCAATTTTCCAGGAGGTTGCATGGCAAACCTTTGTGGGTTTGATGTCATCGGAGAGATTTCGGCCGACACCCTGCGCGATATGGTCAACCAGCGGCCGTTGCAAGCAGGAAACCAGTCGTTTTACTTGTTAGGTGGACAGTTCCTGCTAGGTCTATCAGTGACGATCCCGAACCTCGGCACAGGGTTGGTTCAAGTAGTCTGCGTTGTGTCCCTCGATCCTGTCGTGCGGACGCCCAGCTGCCGGCTTACCGTCACGTTGTCGGATGGATCCGCGAGCTTCGGATCTCTAGGTGTGTACCATCTTGGAGGCACCGCCACGTTGACCGCAGCGGTCGGGTTTATTCCCGATACCTCAACCAATCTCCCTGGTATCCAGATTGTGCCCGCAGTTTTGTTAGGATCGGCTGTCGCGACGGTTACTCTTGACGTCACGACTAGCTCGCAAGTCGACAGTACGTTCGGAACAGGAACGGCGGCGAACCTCAACTTAGGTCTGAAGACTGCACTCGAGACATTTATTCAAGGATTAGGAAATCAGGCTGTCCCTGCGTTCGGCTTCCAGGTAGTGCCAGGTAGGGATAGTTCCAATCCCGCTATCGTGACCGCGTTCCCCCAGGTCATGTGGATCGATTCGGACACGCTTGGAATATTCGGCTTCTATCGGGGAGCAGCTTCAGGTGGGGACCTGGCAGCGAAACTTGACAGCGACATCGTCCAAACGACGCAAGAATTCCTCTACAATCAGCCAGGGTTGTTCAGCGTTGTCGAAGCTCGACGTATTGCAGCCGTGTTGTCGCCTGAGGCCTTTCATCTCGTAATCGGATGTCCCCTCATCCGCAACGCAATCATCAAGCATCTACTCCACGATGTGCTGATCGGGGCGTATCAAGCCCAGGTCCATAACGCCAAATACAACGATTTCTATAACCAGGAGGCGGGCGCCCATCTCCTCCAGTTCATCAACGACGACTTGGCAAAAAATCAAGGCGAGTCGTTTTCTGATGCCTATCAGCACTCGGTTCAGAAAATTCAGGGAATCGCCAATGACGATGTCAATGGCGAGGCCGAGCAAGAACTTAATACGTGGTTGGACTCCCCAGCAGGCCAGGCCTCTATTGCCGATTCAACTCCGCCATCGTGTGGCGCGGGCACTGTACAAGTGAACCGACAACATATGCCGGACCCGTTCGGTGATGTCATCACGATGCTGAACAGCTTGACTGTCGACCTCGCCCAAGGACATGTGGACATCCGGATTAACGCTGGAGGCGACCTGCCTGTCTGTGGAAGCTACACGGTTACCCAGGGCGCCCATCTCACTCTGGGCGTCAACGTCAACGGAGCAATCGTGCCAGGGTATTCGATCGAGATTCCTGATGTTGAGATCAGCACAATGCTAGTCTGCAAGTTGGCGCTCGACCTTCTAATTACGTTCTTCGCTGGGATCACTTGGGGAACCGTCATCGCCTTCGGTGGCTTCGCCCTCGCTGAGTCCATTGGCGAAGGACTCGCGGCACAGACGATCTTCAAGAAAGAACAAGCGCAGCTACCTCCGGCGACGACCTTCACACCAAAGTTGCCGCTGAACGCACAGTTGAAGGATATCGTTATAGACCCCTCTGGCATCACCACGATCGCCTTGATTCCGCGGAACCAGCATTTCAACGATTTCAGGCCGCGGTTTGAAATCTCTATAACGCAGCTGGGACGTACTTCGCGTCAACCCGATGTGTATGGGTCTTATCATGCTGCAGCGACCAAATGGGGTTGTCCGTCTGGTGACTTCCAATTCACTCGCCGGTTCTTCGAATCGAGCTTCGGCGTGAAGCTCAACGCAATCGACGTTCCGATGCCAATCACAGTGGACGGCTGGCAAATCGAAATCGGGAATTTCAGCTATGCTCTCCCCGGCGTAAGAGATCCTAGGCCTGTGTGGAGCAACGAACCACAGCCAATCGCTACGCCGGAGGTGATTCTCACAGGGAAGACGTGGGTGCCCTACCACCGATGCACGGCAAGTTCCAGATGAACCAAGGCATTCAAGTCAATGTGACCGGTAGTTCGGGAGCGGGCTGGCAGCTCGGTTTCCGTAGCCAAGACGGTGCCTTCTACGCGCAGGTGAGCGTTCAGGCCACGGATGGCGACGGTAATAGCTACAGTGCGTCCACGTTTTTCGTCGTTACGGGTGATGAGATAGAGTTCGGCGACGACTACAATCAGTGGAAGCAGGATTGTGATCAGCGCTATAGCCGATGGTGTATGTTGATTTACGCTAGCTTACCGCCATTTCTCTCAACAGTTCCGCTGGCACCTGGTGTAACTGTACAGAATGAGGAAACAGTCACAGCAATCCTAATTGCACAGGCAATTCAGGCTGGCGACCCGGCTTCCTATTCCCTCCTCCAAGCTGCTACGGCGCGGTATGGACAGGGAATTGTCGCGACAATCGCAAATCTTCCAGCTGTAGCAATGGGTACGAGCGCCCAACTAAGAATCGGATCTACTACAGTGGCACCGGCTATCGGCGCCGCTCTCTCAAGGAACGCTAAGCTTGTAGGTTCCGAAGCGTCTAAATCAAAACCGAAAACTAAGATTTGATATTGCTAGAGGCTTGCGGGCACTCGAACCGGTCAGCCGCTCGACAGATTTCGTAAGCACGCAACGATATCTGGATGGTCGCCCATTCGGAAGTAATCGCCAAAAACGGTGCCCTAAGTTATGGGCAACTTCCATCGGGTTGCGGTTACGCACTCTAGCCACGATCGCCGAGCGCACTTCCTACAGCCATCCGGCCCACCCTCGCAGGCGCGACTCGAATCGAGCACCATTGTGGAACCTGTGACGACCGTGACGCGACTGATTTTTTCTGTTCCGATTTACCTGCTCACATAGCTCCGCAGATAACGCACGGACCTTCCTGATTCAGTAGGCCACCTTTTTCTGCCGCTCATTTTCCTGGGCACTGCTTCAGGCTAATTCCTGCGTCCGGCAGCTTCGCGGCTTCTGCTTTCCCGGTTCCGCCCTCAACACCATTGGGTTCCCTCCGATAAAGCAGCCGCTCGCTTTGGAAGCAGAAGCCCTCGCATTTGGGTGCCCCAGAAAATGGGGCAAGAAAAAGGAGAAACTCAGTGACGGTCATCGGCTTCGTTGGTGCAGACCCGGAGCAGCGTCAGGCGCGGAACAACAACGGCTCGAAGTTCACCGTTCTTTCCGTCGCCACGCAGCGGTCGTGGAAGAACACCGACGACGAATGGGTCTCGAAGACCGAGTGGCACCGCGTCTGCGTTATATGGAATCAGCTCTTTAAACAAGCTCACCTCCTTCAGGACAGGAAGAATTCTTCGGCCCTTGTAAATATGAAACGAACGCGGAATTTCGAACACTAAGAAGTAAAGAAAGGCAGGACGTACAGCCAATCCGCTTTGATGTTGCTTGATCGGATGGAGTAGGGTATCTATCCAGCGACCCTCAAATCGCGCGTAGCGCCTTTGGGAAGTCTCGCGGGTGGTTCGAGCTCGACGATCCAGTCAGCTTTGTTGACAGTTACAACCGGAGCGTACCCAGAAACCGACATCCTTGTTCCCAGCTATGAGCCGATTGGTTGAGTTTTTTCGCATGTTCAAGTAAGTAGGAGGAATGCCTTGAAGCCTCCGCATTCCGCTTCAGTCACCACTTCCGTGGTCCTCTATCTGCTGTTTGTTTGCTCGGGTTGCTACGAAACTCGCTCTAATGCCCTTCCAAATCCCAACGCCGGGCTAAACCCCGCCCCAAACAGACCACTCTTAAGCGTTCCGAAGGACTCTGTCCTGCCTACTGAGCTTTCCAACGGAGTCGCAGCCGGAAATACGAAAGGTGCGCTGCAGGTCACATCAGATGGCGATCTTGCGTACGACTTTCCCTTGTGGGTGCCTTCAGGTCGAAACGGAGTACAGCCGCGGCTTTCCCTCGCTTATCGGAGCCGTGGAGCAAACGGCTTGCTTGGAGTTGGATGGAGTGTCGGCGGCCTGTCTCAAATCACGCGTTGCCCGAAGACACGGGCTCAGAACGGTGACAGTATTGCCGTGAAACTCGACTCCACCGATGTTTTTTGCCTGGATGGCCAACAGTTAGTTGCTATCACCGGCACCTATGGTGGAGACGGAACCGAGTACCGGACCGAGCGCGATACATTTTCAAAGATTATCTCTGGCGCGGCTGGTTGTCCGGCTGCGGACACCGAAGGTCCAACCTGCTTCAAGGTGTTTCTCAAGAGTGGTCGCATCCTCACGTACGGACATTCCGTATCGGACGGAGATTCCTCCGCGGCGATTGAAGGACAACGCGTCTCGAGAACAGTCCCGGATGTGAATCTACCCAATGCCGTCACGGACACGAGTCAAGTCGTTCGTTACGCTTGGGCGCTGGCGCGCGATGAAGACCGTTTTGGAAACGGTGTCAACTACCACTACCTGCTGAACAAGACGTTTAGCGCGGAGGGTGAGCCGACGTACGAGCTCCGACCCGATCTCATTATTTACACGGACACGGCGGACAAAACTTTTCCCGCGTTAAAGTCGGTCAAATTCATCTACGAGTCCCGGCCGGACATACGTACGTTCTACGTCGCTGGCCTGCGAATGACCTATGCACATCGGCTAGCCCAGATTGACGTGACGGGGCCCAACCCGGTTTCTACAACCGTCGTGCGACGGTACAAACTTGGTTTTCGAAACGATAGCGTGACACAGCGCAGTCTGCTGACCACCATCACAGAATGCACGGGCGAGACAATAACCGATTCGAGTGGGGCAGCGGTGCCCGGTGCAAGTGCCTGCAAAGCACCGCTGAGTTTCGAGTGGGAGCTTGGATCCGTGACTTTTCGGGATATCGATACCGGCATCCATCACGTTACGCAGGCTATGAGCGGGAACCCAAGCGGAGAGGGCGGCACGGCACCCCCTATCGCCCGGGGAGGTGCCCTTACCAATTGGATGACGAGCACTTCCAGCACCGACCACGTTCAGCATGTTGCCTACATCCGCGGCGACGGCGACCCGGCAGGAGACGCAAATCTCTATGAAGTGTATCTGCATCCCGGTCAACAACCCTGGGCGTGGCATGCCATGACCGCTCTTAGGGCCGCGAGTGGTGCCGCTCTCACCAGTTGGGCATCGACCGCTGACGACGTTCATGTTGCGTACGTCGGAGAAGATCGACACGTGCACGTGCAGTCGAAGCATGCCCGGCGGCCTTGGCTGGGCAACGAGGATGCCACTACCGCAAGCGGCGCCCCTAACGCACAGCCAGGCGCTCTCACGAGTTGGCTGACCGTGAGCGACAACTTGCAACACATCGCTTTTATCGGTGGAGACAAACACATTTACGAGCTCTATACGCACCCCGGGCAAAAGGCGTGGTCAGTTGATGACGCCACACGTGCTGCGCGCGCTCCCAACGCACAGGGCGGAGCTCTGACCAGTTGGGTGTCAAGCACCGACAATCTGCAGCACATCGCCTACGTCGACGGAAACGGTCACGTCGAAGAACTCTACTTGAAAGTTGGCACAGGCGCAGCGAACTGGGCCTTCGATGATCCTACGCAAACCAGCCGAGCTCCCAAGGCGAACAACGGAGCTCTGACCAGCTGGGTCTCAAGCAGCGACGACCTGCAGCACATCGCCTACATCGACGGAAACGGTCACGTCGAAGAACTCTACTTGAAAGTTGGCACAGGCGCAGCGAACTGGGCCTTCGATGATCCTACGCAAACCAGCCGAGCTCTCAAGGCGAACAACGGAGCTCTGACCAGCTGGGTGTCAAGCACCGACAATCTGCAGCACATCGCCTACATCGACGGAAACGGTCACGTCGAAGAACTCTACTTGAAAGTTGGCACAGGCGCAGCGAACTGGGCCTTCGATGATCCTACGCAAACCAGCCGAGCTCCCAAGGCGAACAATGGAGCTCTGACCAGTTGGGTCTCAAGCAGCGACGACCTGCAGCATATCGCCTACATCGACGGAAACGGTCACGTCGAAGAACTCTACCTGAAGGTTGGCACCGGCGCAGCGGGCTGGGCTTTCGACGATACGTCGGCCGATCCATCGGGTCTGTCGAATGGAGGAATTCTCAAGCGGCTAACCGTTGCTGATATCAACGGAACAGGATTAGACGACGTGCTGCTATTCACCAATGCGGTGACAACAAATCAAGTTGGCGACACCGTGGACTCCTACGCGTGGAACTACCATAAAAACCTCGGCTATAGGTCAATCGCACAGGCCGGATCGCCGAACGTCTTTGATAAGTCTCCCGTCTTGGCAGTCTCAAGCAGCGTTGCAACCGCCCCACAACTGGAAGGAACAAGTTTTGTCGACGTGGATCGAGATGGGCGTGCAGATATGATCATGTATTTTCAAGTTGGTTCGGGTGCAGCCAGATTGTGCATTGCCACAACTCCCACATGGAGCAACCCATTTTCGTGTGACTTCTTTGACAAAGAGCTGCAATACGGCTTGCAACATAATTTTCCTCCTTCGGCACGCGGTTTCTATTTGGCCGACATTGAGGGAAATGGATTCCCAGATCCGTTTTACGGATTTGCGCCGAATGATTGGGCATACGACCTAAACAGCGGAACGGCTGGGATGGACGGACCCTTCGAATCGCACTTGCCTCAAACTTCGGGCACGCAAAACATCTTTGCGGTGGATGTCGATGCCAGCGGCAGGCCAGCGATAATGCTCAGAACGCCAGCGCCCACGAATGGATCGGCGCCAGTAGGACTTTGGTACGAAGCTACTCGAGTGGACGCCGCTCGTAACTTAGAACTACCGAGAAACGTGGCACTGGTGGCTGGCGAATCCTTTCTGGAACCCCGCTTCCCTGCATGTGCCCCCCCGAGGGACTTGGATTGCGGATTTGCGGACTTGTTCGTCGACCTAAACGGCGATGGAGCGCCGGACGCTATCTCGTACAACAAGAGTCTCGGAGGAAACCCTTGGGTAGCGAGAAACACCGCCAATGGGTTCTTGGATCGTGTTGAGATCCACCTCGCAGCCCCACCTGATATGACATTTGGTGGCTTTCCGCCATATTGGGGGCCGCCGTGGTCGGGCTACAAGCCGGACCCGGGAGTTGCTGTGGCCGATCTCAATAGCGACCGGAAACAGGACATCGTTCTTACTAGCGGTTCTCCATTCGTCGAGGGGCTTGTCGCATTGCTAGCCGGCGACAGCGATTTCCAGACTCCGGTCTTTCTACGCGACCAGAACGGAGCGATTATCCCGTTTCCTGATGACCCGGCTCTCGCCACCTTCGCCGATGTGAACGGCGATGGGCTCCCGGACTTCATGGAAGTGGTCGATGGCGAACTCCATGTTTTCCTGCACATGGGGAAACAACCAGACGTTATTATCCGAGTTGTGGAAGGCATGAAGGAAGATCACACGATTTCTTGGGCTCCGGTTTCCGATCCCGCCATCCATCAAAGTACTTCAACTTGTACCTTCCCATTGGTCTGCGTTAAGAGCAGCATCTGGGTGGTCACTGATGTCGCCAGCCATGACCCGAGTGGCGGAATCGGGCACCTTAGCTACACTTACGTCAACGGCCGTTCGGACGGTCTCGGCCGCGGCTGGCTTGGTTTTGAGCAAAGGCAGGAATCAGACTCCGCGACAAGAATTGTTTCGCTGACCACGTATGACAACTTCACACAGAAGTCATGGCTGCTGCAGCCGAACAATCAGATAGGCGGTTACAGTTATCCATTCGCGGGGCTGCCCCAAACGCAAAGCTTCTCCGTCTCCCTAGACAACGGCCGGCAGTTCTCTAGTGTACAGAACACTTCGTATCAATTCGCATCTAGTGGTGCGAACCCGCTCTATTCCGTTCTTCCATGCCAGGTGATCGAGAAACAGTTGGAAGTGTCGCCTCAGAATCTCCTGCCATTTCGCCAAGTCACCAGAAGCTATCAATACGACAGTTTGCCCTGCGCTCCGACGCAACTGCCGCTCCCGTTTGGCAACGCCACCAGCATCAGTTCAATTACGGGAGATGGCTATACAACAACGCTGACGACGCAATATGAGAGCCATCCCGACAGTTGGCTGATTGCTTTGCCGACCCGATCGGCTGAAATGCAAACCACGCCGTCCGGAGAATCCACGACGCGAACCACGGCCAACACCTATGATCCGCTGACCGGTGCTCTAACAGAGCAAGTGATCGAGCCTCAAGGGAACCCTTCCTTGAGACTATCTCGGAGGTTTTCAAGAGATACGAACGGACTCCTAATATCGGCTGAAGAGGATTCCGCGACGGAACAACGAAAAACGCTGATGGGTTACGACCGCCTCGAACACCTGTGGCCGGCATTTACAAATAACCCGCTGCTTCAAGCAGAGCAGTACGCCTACCATCCTTCGTTTGGAGTCATGGTCTCTTTTCAGGACCAAAACAACCATTTAACCCAGTGGCAGGTCGACGGGTTTGGCCGAGTCCTTACTGAAAAGCCGCCCAACGGAGCGAATGTCACCATTTCCTATCGTAACCAGAGTTCTGATGCCAGCAGCTACATCGTCACAATGCGCAAGGCTGGAGGCCAAGAGACTGAGTCGACGTTCAACCGATTTGGTCTCGAGTCCAGCGTTGTCCAGCGCGGATTTGACGGCCGCGAGATTGCCATACAGAAGCACTACGATTCCGTCGGACGGCTGGACCAAATCTCCAATCCTTACTTCGTTGACGATCCTGTCCCGGCAGTCACGTCAATTCGTTACGATGCGTTAGGCAGAATCAGGAAGGTAACTCATCCGGATGGCAGCTTCACGACGCAGGACTATTCAGGTCTCGCGACGGACACGCTGGATGAGAATCAGAACCAGAGAACCCTCCTTGCAGACCAACGTATGCAGACTACGTTGGTAACCGAGCAGGCCGACAACGGGCACCAGATCCAGACGCGCTACGTTTATGGACCGTTCAGCGTGCTCGAGTCGGTTACCGATGCCGCTGGCAACAGGATCTCCGCGGTATTCGACGTCCGAGGGAGGCGAACGCTTCTGGTCGACCCGGATTCCGGCCGGCACGCCACAGATTGGAATGCCTTTAACGAAATCGTAGGTGAGGCCAACGCGTTGGGCGATCACTTCAAATACCGACACGATCTTCTCGGGAGAATAGTTGGAATCAAGACTAAGGAGGGACGCACCAAGATCGTCTGGGATCGGGCTACGAATGGTATCGGAAAAATTGCCTCGGCGATCAGCACTGATCGAGTGATGACCTCATTTACCTATGATTCTCTGTCTCGTCCCTCTTCGCAAATCGTGCACACGGACGGAAGGAATTTTGCTTTTGGTCATACTTATGATTCCTTTGGACGCCTCGCGACCCTGCAATACCCCCATGAAGCGACCCCTTTGGTTCCGCAGTTTGTCGCTTCTTTTGAATATGCGCCCTACGGTCAACTCCGGGCCATCAAGGACGCCAACTCGAACAATGCGGCACCCTTCTGGACCAACACCTCGCGAAACGCGTTTGAGCAGGTCACTCAGGAGGCCTTTGGTAACGGCGTAGTTACCTCCCGCCAATTCGATACCCGCGCCCGGCTTTGGTCTCTTACTACGCTTAGCGGAGACCAGGCCATTCAGGATCTGACGTACCAGTATTACGCGAATGGAAACCTGCAGTCGCGGACCGACGGACTCACCAGCATCGTTGAGAGCTATAACTACGATGGGATTAATCGGATGACGAAATGGGATATTAACAAGAGCGATAAGCATACTCTAAGCCAACAATTCAAGTACGACGATATTGGCAATCTCGAGTCTCGCAAAACCCTCTACGGAACCGGTGGCGACCTTGTTTACCAGTATGGTGGCTCAAACGCCGGGCCGCATGCCGTCACTTCCATCGACAACACGGTGTATGGCTACGATCCCATGGGTCGCGAAAAAACCACCGCAGGACGAAAGACCAAGTATTTGTCTTGGGGACTCCCGTCACGGATCGTGGGCACAACCATTTCGGATGCTTTTAAGTACGATTTCCAGCATCAACGCGTTTTGAAGACTCGTTCCGATGGCGAGCATTCCGTAACCATTGGAGGACTGTTTGAACGAATATCAAAAAGACATGGACCTGCGACCGACATCTATTACATACATGGCCTCGACGGAGTGGTTGCTGCAAGGGTGCAGGTCGAGGGGCAAAAGGCTTTTAATGTGTATTTGCAGAACGACCGCCTGGGTTCCGTCGCGACCATAACCGATCAGGCGGGCGTTCCCGTCGACAATCGCGCCTATGACCCGTTTGGTACCCGTCGCGACCCTTCCAATCCGTCTCTTCCTGCTCCGCCCTCTTCCGTGGAACCTCCGCTGGGATTTACGGAGCGAGATTCCGATTCCGAAATTGGGCTGGTGAACATGCTGGGACGATTGTATGACCCTCGCATCGGCCGATTCACGACGCCGGATCCCTTGGTTTCTAACTCCTATTCCAGTCAAAGCTACGGTGCCTACAGTTATGCGCTGAACAATCCACTGCGCTGGTCGGATCCGACTGGACTAGCGTCCGAAGACGATTCTTCCGACTTGGATACGATTGGCGATCAACCACCAGTTTATTATGCCGGTACTTTCTACATAGATGAACATGTCGGACCATTACCGCAAGTAGCCCCAGCCACCGCGGACGATGCAGGTACATCCCAACCGTCTCCGGGTGATATCTTCCAGACCGTGCCGGAAAGTGGCCTGATGCAGTATCTGCAGGGCCTGCAATACGTCAACGCGACTGTTGGCCGTGTCGGGCGGGGGCTAGATACAGCAGTGAATTATGGACAGGATCTCTTGAGGTCGTCTGAGGACCCAAGACTTCAATGGTGGCTAAATCCGATGGGCCAATATAATAAAGAAGCCATCGGACTCGTCCTCGGAATAGGGGAGAAGATAGGTGTGGTAGACGACAATCTCAAGGCCTTTCTGCCCTTAGCAACATTTGAATTTGGACCACAGCTCGCATCCTCCATGGATGCCATGTCGCCTTACATTTCGGGGCAATTAGCCGAACTCGCCGGCAACGGAGGCGCAGCCGAAACACTCTCGGTCGATCAAAAGCTGCTTTCATTGCGTGACGAAGCCACTCGAATCACACGATCGATCGACGCCGATTCACCGATGACCCCACAGATGTTTGGGTCCTATAACGACGCCATCTTCAAGTCGCTGGCACGAGATGCGGTATCGACGGGAGAACTGCCCTCGACCATCCGTTTGGCCCCGTCAAGCCTTAACAAACAGGGAACATTTGGCATTGATGTCTGGGATATCGCAACCGGTCGCGGCTGGGATCTCACGACAGCAGGACAAGTTGCTCGACACGAGAGATATCTGGGAATGACCATGCCGGGGGGCACTGTGATCACCGACGTGAATCCTCTGATCTATTTCCGCTTTCCCTGGTAACCCACTGTTGTGTTGCGTTCATGGTCTCCGGGCCGCCCTTTTCTCCGACTTTCTGAGCTTGGACATTCCTTTCTTTCTTTTCCCGCTTTTCTTTGGGCTCACCGCTCGGGTAATTCCGCCCCGCTCCGGCCTAGGCGTCTTCTGCTTTCTTGGGACCTCCCTCAAATCATTTGGGCACCCTCCAAGAATGCAGACGCTAGCCTGCGACTCCACGCCCCCTCGCTCTCTCTCGTGCCCCAAAGAAAACGGGGCAGAAAGAAAGGTATAAAGAAAATGTCTTATATATATGTTAAGTGGAATAGGTCGGGGCTGCAGTTCGCCCGTTGACGTTTCCGACATTAGAGCATGGTTTCTCTTCGCTGGCCACTCCCGCAACGGAGGCCTGCGACGCCGGAGGCGGCGCGTTGAGGCCACAGTGGAGGGAGTGGCCAGGGACGGATTATTGGGCGAATCTCGTCCCAACGGCAGAGTCCCCCGCGATTCGTTGGGGTTCATGGGAGAACGGTTGCGTTCGAAATTATGAAAGATTTGGGGCGCGAATGTATTTGATTCGATTTGGCTAGGCGTTCAATGGCTGCCCGGAGGGTCGATGGCGGGGAATCCCACAGACGTCAGGGCTACGGGGCCGACACCCGCTTGAAAGGGTGAACCCATCAGGGAACTGACCGCGCCCTGATGGGTGTCGAAGCGTGTCGCCTGAAGCGACCACTCCTGGGAAAGGCGACCCGGCCACCTGGGTGAGACTACCGCTCACGGGATCCAAACTGTATGACGATATTGTGCCGTCAAGATTATTCGTCGCAAAAAGGAACCCGCCGGCCCCAGTCAGCGAAAACGCGCCGCGCCCCGCAGGGAAAGGCGAGCCCGCGATCGGAGTCAAAGATCCATCATTGGCGATAGCAAAGGCCGCGACGGCATTAGCATTCTTCAGAGCCACGTAGAGGAATTTGCCGCCGTCATAAAACCCTTCCGGTCCAGCACCTGAAAGAGTCGGAAACGGCGAACCTGGCACGGGCACGAGTCCGCCACTCGTAGTCACATTAAATGCCGAGATGCTGCCGTTTGCGTCGCCTGCGTTTGCGGCATAGAGAAAGGTTGTATTCCCGACGGTACTTGAACCAATCAAAGCTAGATGCGAGAGTCCCATCCCTGCAGCAAAGGGGGAACCCGGCATGCCGGTGAGCGAACCATCTGCATTGACGTTAAAGGCGACAATGTTTCCTGTGGAGCCCGCTATGTAAATCACATTCCCAAAGGCAGCCATTTCTCCCGGCGCGCCATTACCACTGCCCAGAGAAAAAGGACCGACGGGCGCTGTTGACAACGTGCCGTCGGCCTGGCTGACCGTATAAACGTGAATAGCGCTATCCTGAGGATCGGAAACGTACAAGAAAAGCGGCTTGAAGCTGACTGGGGCCAAGGTCATGAGGCCGCCGCTGTTGGCCGGGCCGGCAACCGAAGTGGGCGTGCCAAGACCTCCCGTGCTAGTAATCGGAAAAGTCAGAATTTGCCCGGAATTTGTGGTGGCGTACAAGAATTGGCAAGCGCTGCAAGTGGAATTCTGCATTGTGGGCGAGCCTCCGCATCCGGCGAGGGAAACCAGGATTATCGGGATGAGGGGAAAACGAAAGGTAGCACGACGGGTGGGAATGCACATCTGGCCCTCCAGCTTTGGGATTGCAACAACAATTCTAATCCAATTCGCAGTCACCAAATAAAGCGGAGTGATCACGTGTGCAGCATCAGTTAATGAAATTCCCGGATTCGTTCCAAAACCTCATCAGCACATGTGCTACCGTGCCCAAGCCGGTGGGCCACCTGCGTGGCGCAGAGCGTCCTCCAGATCCTCACGCTGGTTTTTGAGCTCGCTAAGTTCTTTTTGCTTACCTTCAATCGCAGCTCGGTGATTGTTGATGTCTCTACGCGTCACCCCTTCCTTCATGGCAGTCGCCGGATTCGCATAGTATTGCATCAATAGAACGTTGTGTTCTCGCTGCAAAATCTCTAAGGCTTTTCTCGCGATTGCTATCTTGTAGTCGATCTCACCAAAATGCTTCCTCCAGGATAGTTCCTCCTCTTTCGCGGTCTGGATAGCTTCGCTGGAACCGAGACCTCCCCCTTGTTCCACCTCCGCAGGCGGATGCCTTTTCGTGTCCTCGATCTGATCTTCGAGTCGCGCAATCTCTTCCTGCAGCCCCTGAACCTCGGTATCCTTCGCTACGATTTCGTTGCCAATTGTGACTAAGCGCGCCGGCGCTTCTCTCCGTCGCTGGGTTTGTGGCTTCGAGAATTCCTTCTGCTCTTCGAGTCGCTGTTCTCGACCCAAAAGGTCAAGTTCCTTGTCAACATCGTCAAGCCGCTTCTTGTCTTCCGCTAACCGGCTCTCCAGCTCTTTTGCGACCCCTGATTCACTCTGGCTTTCACGCCCCGAACTATTCGACTCGCCGCTTTCCGCTGACCATCTCCTCGTCTCCGCGTTTTCTCTCATCTGCCCCGGGAGTACGTTGTTGTGCCTTCCCTGATCCTCCAAGTCGTCGATCCGTTTCAGAAGGTCATCACGGCGTTGCTCTAGAACGGTGATTTCGCCGTCCGTCGTAACCCCTGCTTCTTCGTTGTCCAATTCGATCGTTCCCTTTCCCGCTTTACCCGACCTTTTGGCCTCCGACAACGCTCGCAAATTGTTCTCGACTTTAGTTAGCTCTTGCCGTAGTGGCTCCAACTGTCGGAAATACCACTTCGGGTCTTTCTCCCTGCGATAGGGTTCGTTCTTGTCTGCGTCTGACGAATTCTTCGCCGAGTCAGGCTTGCCCGTCTCAGCCGCTCCCTGTTGGGAGAGTTGCTTCAGGTCGTCGTTCGTCCAAGTCTTTTTCGGCTGGGGAGACTGCGTTTCTTGGGCTAACGCTTGGGAACATACGCAGGCGAAAAGCAGCGCTACATGAGTGAAGGTGGCACCTAGCCTGGAGAGCACACTGACCTCCATTTTATGATCCTCATCGATCGGCGCTGCCCGGTCAATGGTACTTGACGATATTTCTGTGCCCCTGAAAACATCTTTCCGGTTCTTGGGGGGTGGAGCCTCGCCGAACGCTGTGACGTGGTTCAATGGCTAAACCACTCGCGAACATGCGACGCTAACCTGGGCGCATCTGCCACAGTCCTCCGGCGCTCCTGCCGGAGCGGCCACTCGAATCGAGCCCCATCGTCGAACCCAGAGCGATGGCGCATGACAGCTGATTTTCTTGTGTTCCGCTTTGGCTGCCCACTACTCCGGCTCTATACCACGTCGATGTTCGCGGTTCAGTACGCCACCTTTTTCTGCCACTCATTTTCTTGGGCCACTGCTTCGGGCTAATTCCTGCGTCCTGCAGCTTCGCGGCCTCTGCTTTCCCGGTTCCGCCCTTACAGCATTTGGGTTCCCTCCCATAAAGCAGCCGCTAGCTTTGGAAGCAGAAGCCACTCGCTTCTGGGTGCCCCAAGAAAATGGGGCAAGAAAAAGGAGAAAATTCAGTCATGGCTTACCTTAACTCAATAACTCTCGTCGGGTTTGTTGGTTCTGACCCGGAGCAACGTCAAGCGAAAGGCAACGGTTCGAAATTCACCGTGCTGTCAGTCGCCACACAGCGCTCTTGGAAGAACGCAGATGACGAATGGAGCTCGAAAACGGAGTGGCATCGTGTCGTTGTGTTCCGGCCACTTTTGGCAGAACGTATCGCTACTACTATCAAGAAGGGCGCTCACGTACTCGTCGAAGGCTCTCTCCTCAGCTCGACCTACGAACAGCCGAACGGCAAAGGCAAGAAGTCGAAGACCTCGAAGATTACGTCGTGGTCAGTCCGCGCCGATGTCGTGCGCAGGCTCGATCGCGGTGAACCAGAGCCCAACGCGCCTGCTCCTGCGCAAGCGCCGGAGTCCAACGAAGCTGCGTTCTGATGTGTTCGAAACGAAGGCCCTCCGTCGTTGTCGGAGGGCCTTTTCTATTTCTTGTGTCACCGATCAGTCCGCCGCTTCGATTTGGATCAGCGCTGTGTCCCGTAGCTGAAGAGACGTTGGGCCGGCAGGTGTCGGAACATCGGCGAGACGGCTCAGCAACGATTCAAGCGCAGATACACCATCGTCAAGCGCTGCTAGCTCCGCATCGCTCAGTGGGATTTCTTGGCGCATGCTCAGCAAGTTGTTCTTGCCTTCAAGAAGAGCCGCCATCGTCGAACCCTTTGGCATATAAAAAGAGCATTTCGCACACGCCATACGGTGCGGACATTGATCGAAGAAGTCATAAGTGCAGTAACCGTGGCCGAGATCGTAAAACTTCCACGCCTCCGCGGCACCGACTCCGTTTCGCACTTTTCTTGATCGATGAGCACTTCGATTGCCCGCAGATTCCGGCTGAAGTAACCTGCGTCCGAATACGACTTCATCAGTTTCGTCGGTGTTATCTTCGCGTACCTTTGTGTGGAAGACGGCATCCTGTGACCGAGCCACTCTTGCAGCTCGAACAGGCTCATTGGCTCCTTGGCATTGAATACTGCGTCGCTATGGTCGACCGTGCTCGGTGACTCGTAATTTTCCCGCCCAGATCGTTCTGCGGTACTCCAGCCTTGCGGCACAACCTCGGGATCAGGCCGTGATTCAGAAAGAACTCTCCGAGAGGCCTCATGCGCTGCAGGAACAGGAAGTCAACCATCTCGCCTGTCTTCTGATCGCAGAGCTTTGCCTGCGCGGGTCGAACTCTCTCCCAAGCGTTGATCGCCTGACCGACGACGCCGTCGACCGGCTTCGTGAAGGCTGTCCCTGTCTTGTTCACCGGAACATCGAGAAAGCACACCGACGATTGGCTGTCTTGCTGCCAGCGTACGCAGCCAACACGCAGGCGGCGGATTTCATCTCCACGG
>Ga0210397_10001098_pt1 | contig 17462 bp, 15 predicted proteins | sample IncBWH2OmetaG_FD_160126 | JGI IMG/M metagenome (GOLD analysis project Ga0210397, IMG submission 160126) | Forest soil microbial communities from Barre Woods Harvard Forest LTER site, Petersham, Massachusetts, United States - Inc-BW-H-2-O ...
CAGGGTGAGGATCGACACGCTCTCGAAGTGCTGCAGCACCCGTTCCCTGGCGGGCGGGCAGGAGCCGTCCGCCGACCGGAAGTGCCGGGCGTAGTAGACGAACCCGCAGTCCTCCTTCTCCTCGTCCGGACGGCGGGCGCCGATGGCCGCGAGCATGCCGGTCACCGGGGACCGCCGGCCGGTGGCGTCGACCACGAGGTCGGCGTGAACCGCGGTGGCTCCCCCGACGGTGACGCCGGTGACGTGCGGCACCCCGGCCATCGACTCATGCCCGGTGACCAGGCCGGTGACCGCGACGCCCCGGCAGACGGTCAGGCCGTCGGTGCGCTTGGCGGCCTGAGCCAGCGCGGCCTCCAGCACGGGCCGGCGTCCGGTCACCGTCTCGAAGCGCTCGTCGCCGTCGCGCTTGCCACCGGTCATCTCGTCCGGCAGGGCGCCGAGCATGCTGGTGCGGACGCCGCCCAGGTCTTCGAGTCCGGTGATCACCTCGGGCAGTTCCCGCTCCATCACGGCCCGCCAGCGGGGCTGCATGAAGTGGAGCTGGCGGAACTGGTTCACCCCGCGGCGGTCCCACCGCTGCCACAGGTCCCCGGCACGGCCGCGCGGACCCGCGGCGTCTCGTTCCAGGACGGTGACCTGGTGCCCGTCGCGGGCAAGCAGCATGCCCGTGGTCAAGCCGTTGAGCCCGGCCCCCATCACGACAATCTGTGCCACCTGTCCTCCCCTCTCGGTCGTGGTGTGGCGGGCCGCGCTAGGCGGTCAGCGGCCTGCCCGTTTCCAGCAGTGTCTTCAGGTCGCTCAGCACCCAGCTCCAGCCGCCGGAGCCGGCCGCCTCGGCGGACGCGAGCGCGGCCGTCTGCGGGGCTCCGGGACATTCGTGCCTGACGGTCACGGCGGTCAGGCCCGTCTGCTCCTCGTGGATCTCCCAGGTCAGGCGGGTAGAGGGTTCGGCCGCGGCCGTCGCGTCGAACATCGGGTGCCAGGTCTGGACGAGCCGCTTGGGCGGTTCGGCCTCGAGCACCTCCCCGCTGATGACCAGATCCCCGGCGCGCTGCCCGTACCGGCGCCCGCTGGCGTAGGCCAGGTAGACCCCATCCGGTCGCGTGTCGTACTTGACCAGGGTCCGGTATCCGTACTTCCGGGTCCATCCGGGCTCGGTCAGCGCGTCCCAGACATCCTGCGCCGTGGCCTGGATGAAGATGTGGTAGGCCAGTTCGTCCACCATGAGACCGATACTTCGCCACGGGTGAGGATGGCCGGTGTGGCGCGGATGGAGATGATGTGAAGGCCCGGCGCGGTCTACTCGGCCCGCAGGGCGGAGGCGGTGCGGGCGGACCGGGCGGCCGAGGGCTGATCGGACTGCGGGAGCGGATCGGGCTCTACGGCGGCGAACTGGACGCGGGCCCTCGCCCGGGCGGCGGCTGGCGGGTCCGGGCGAGGATCCCGCTGGAGGGTCTGCGGGCTTCGGCCCGGCTGGGCGGGCCGGCTGAGGGGGGCGAACCGGCCGGGCCCGTTCGGCCCGAATTCCTGGCGTCGCCGCGGTGAGCACGGCTACGAACCTCGGCCCCCGGGTGGTCGTCGCCGACGACCAGACGCTGGTCCGGGGTGGCTTCCGGCTGATCCTCGGCGCGGCGGGCATCCCGGTGGTGGCCGAGGCCGCGGACGGGCGGGAGGCGGTCGCGGCCGCGCTCAAGCACCGGCCGGACGTCGTGCTGATGGACATCAGGATGCCGGAGATGGACGGGCTCGAGGCGACCCGGCGGATCCTGTCCGCTGCGCGGGGCGGGGACGGCCCGCGGATCATCATGCTGACCACATTCGACCTGGACCAGTACGTGTATGCCGCGCTGGCCGCCGGGGCCAGCGGCTTCTTGCTCAAGGACGTCTCCCCCGAGCACCTGGTCGCCGCGGTCCGGCTGGTGCGCTGCGGCGACGCGCTGCTCGCGCCCTCCATCACCCGGCGGCTGGTCAGTGCCGGCCGGGGCGGGCCGGGCGGGCCTTAGTTAGCTGGTGAGGGCCTGGTAGACGAGCTGGCGCAGCTGCGGGCGGATCGGGTGGGTGCTGGACGGGAGCAGCTGGGTGAAGAACGAGACCGTCAGGCCCTCGGCCTGGTCGATCCAGAACGTGGTGCTGGCGGCGCCGCCCCAGGAAAGCTCGCCCGCAGTGCCGATCACCTTGCCCGGCACCGGGTCGAGGAGGACGGCGAAGCCGAGGCCGAAGCCGACCCCACGGAACGGGGACTCGGCGTATAGCGGGCGGCCGAACGTCTCCAGGTCTTTGTTCCCGGGCAGGTGGTTGCGGCCCATGTAGCCGACGGTGCGCGGGCTGAGCAGCCGGGTGCCGTCGAGCTCGCCGGCCGGGCTGGCGTCGGTGTGCAGCAGCATCTGGATGAACCGGTTGTAGTCCGCCGCAGTGGACACCAGGCCACCGCCCCCGCTCAGCATGCGCGGCTGCCTGAGCGCCGCCTGGCCGAACTCGTCCAGCCGGGTCACCGTGTTGCGCGAGTTCGGCCGGTAGAGGGCGGCGAGCCGAGGGTGAACCTCCGGGGCGGCGCCGAAGGCGGTGTCGGTCATGCCGAGGGGGCGCAGGATCCGGTCGGCGAAGAACCCGTCCAGGCGCTGGCCGGAGGCCACCTCGACGACGCGGCCGAGGACATCGGTGGAGACCGAATAGTTCCATTCGGCCCCCGGCTGGAACAGCAGCGGGAAGCCGGCCCACAGGTCGCAGGCCTGGGCCAGGTCGGTGCCGGGCGGCGTGCCCCACTCGAAGCCGGCCGCGCGGTACAGCGCGTCCACCGGGTGCACCCGGTGGAAGCCGTAGGTGAGCCCGGCCGTGTGCGTGAGCAGGTGCCAGACCCTGACTGGCTCGGCGGCGGGGACGGTCACCTGCTTCTGGTCCGAGCCGCCGTCGTAGACGCGGACGTCTTTAAAGGCAGGAATGAATTCGCTGACCGGGTCGGTGAGCGCGAGCCTGCCCTCCTCGTACAGGATCATCGCGGCGACCGAGGTGATCGGCTTGGTCATCGAGTAGATGCGCCACAGGGTGTCGTCGGTCACCGGCAGCGCCGCCTCGACGTCGCGCGACCCGCACCGGGCCACGTGCGCCAGGTGGCCGTGCCGGCCGATCGTGAGCAGCCAGCCGGCTAGGCGCCCGTCTTCCACGTAGCGGGCGAAGTGCGCGTCGATGCGCTTGAGTCGTTCTTTGTCCAGCCCGAGTTCGGCCGGATCGGTCTCGATGGTCAGCTCGGTCACGGGACCAGTATGCGGTAGTGAGGTGATCTTCCCGGCGGGGGGAGGTAGCTGCCACGATAGGCTCATGACTTCTTCGACGTCCTCGTTCCGGGCGGCCCGGGACCTGCTGCTTCGGTACCGGGACGACTACGACGCGGCGCTGGCTTCGTTTAGCTGGCCGGCGCTGGACGAGTTCAACTGGGCGCTCGACTGGTTCGACGTGATCGCCGCCGAGCACCCGGACCGTCCGGCCCTGCGGATCTTGTCCGACGGCGATTCGGACGTTTCGCTGTCGTACGGGTCGCTGTCGGCGCGGTCATCGCAGGTGGCCGGCTGGCTGCGCGGGCTCGGCGTGGCGCGGGGCGACCGGGTGCTGCTGATGCTCGGCAACGTGGCGCCGCTGTGGGAGATCATCCTGGCCACGATGAAGCTGGGCGCGGTGATCATCCCGGCGTCCACGCTGCTGCAGCCCGCCGACCTGGTGGACCGGGTGTCTCGCGGGCAGGTCCGGCACGTCATCACCGACGCGGGCGGCGTGCCGAAGTTTTCCGCGGTGCCCGGTGACTGGACGCGGATCGTGGTTGACGGGGACGCGGCTTCGGCGCCGGGGTGGCATGCGTACTCGTCGGCGTTCTCTTCTTCTGGTTCGTTTTCTGGTTCGTTCGCGCCAGAGGGGGTCACGCGGGCCGGCGACCCGCTGCTGCTCTACTTCACCTCGGGGACCACGGCGCTGCCCAAGCTGGTCGCGCACACGCAGGTCAGCTACCCGGTGGGGCACCTGTCGACCATGTACTGGGTCGGCATCCAGCCGGGCGACGTGCACCTGAACCTGTCCTCGCCGGGCTGGGCCAAGCACGCGTGGAGCAACGTGTACGCGCCGTGGAACGCGGGCGCCACCGTGCTGGTGCTGAACTACCAGCGGTTCTCGGCGTCCTCGCTGCTGGCCGCGCTCGGTTCGTGCCAGGTGACGACGTTCTGCGCGCCGCCCACGGTATGGCGGATGCTCATCCAGGCGGAACTGGGTGCCGCCGACGTGTCGTCCCTGCGGGAGTGCGTGGCCGCGGGCGAGCCGCTGAACCCGGAGGTGATCGAGCAGGTGCGCAAGGCCTGGGGGATCACTGTGCGGGACGGGTTCGGCCAGACCGAGACCACGGCGCAGGTCGGGAACACGCCGGGCCAGCCGGTGCGGGCCGGCTCGATGGGGCGGCCGCTGCCGGGATACTCCGTCGTGCTCGTCGACCCGGTTTCTGGTGAGCCGGGCCGGGACGGGGAGATCTGCCTGGACCTGTCGCGGCGGCCGCTCGGGCTGATGACCGGGTACCTGGATGATTCCGCTCTGAATGAGGCGGCCATGCGCGGCGGGTACTACCACACCGGCGACGTGGCGACGTCGGACGACGACGGCTACATCACCTACGTGGGCCGGACCGACGACGTATTCAAGGCCTCGGACTACCGGATCTCGCCGTTCGAGCTGGAGAGCGTGCTGATCGAGCACGAGGCGGTGGCGGAGGCGGCGGTGGTGCCGTCACCGGACCCCGTTCGGCTCGCGGTGCCAAAGGCCTACGTGCTGCTGGCCGCCGGGCGGGTGGCTTCGCCGGAGCTGGCGCAGTCGATCATGGCCTTCTGCCGGGAGCGGGTGGCGCCGTACAAGCGGATCCGGCGAGTGGAGTTCGGCGATCTGCCCAAGACGATTTCCGGCAAGATCCGCCGGGTGGAACTGCGTGGCCTGGAGACGTCGCGGCCCTCGTCGGCGCGCGGGGTTACGGAGTTCTGGGAAGAAGACTTCACCTGGTGATGCAGGTGGGACGGTTGCCGGGTCACCGGGACGGGCGGGGCGTAGAGGTCCTTTTGGGCCGAACGAGCGGGCTGTCTGATTATCACCATGGCCCGCATCGGCATCGCGGTACGCATGGGCACCATCGAGCCGGGTGCCCCGGCTTAGCAGGAACCACGGCGATGTGACATAGGTGTTGTCCTGACCACGGCAATGTCACATCGCCGTGGTTCGGCGGGCTGCGCCGTCGGCCGGGCTGGGCCGTCGGCGGGCTAGTCGGCGGGGTCGGGGCTGACCGCGGGGCCGGACTCCCACTTCTGCTCGATCCGGCCGAAGTGCCAGATGCCCAGGGCGACTATCCAGGTCACCACGAACACCCCGACGATGACGAAGCCGGCCGTGTTGATGTTGAAGCCCGCCAGGAAGGACCAGAACGAGCCGTTCAGGTGGGCGTTCTGGCTCAGCAGGCCGAGCAGTTCGATCGTGCCGATGAACACCGCCACGAACACGGACAGGCCGGTGATGGTGAGGTTGTAGTAGACCTTGCGGACCGGCTTGGCGAACGCCCAGTCGTAGGCGAAGTTCATGAAGCAGCCGTCGGCCGTGTCGAACAGGCTCATCCCGGCCGCGAACAGGATCGGCAGCGACAGGATCGCGTAGAACGGCAGGCCGCCCGCGACGGCCGTGCCGGCCAGCACGAGCAGCGCGATCTCGGTGGCGGTGTCGAAACCGAGGCCGAACAGGAACCCGATCGGATAGATCTTCCACGGCGTGTCGACCCGGCGGGCCAGCGGGCCGAGGAACCGGTTCATCAGGCCCCGCTTGTTCAGCTGCTCCTCGAGGTCCTCGTCGTTGTAGCGGCCGCTGCGCATCTCCCGGAACACCCTGATGATCCCGGCCAGGACGATGATGTTGAACGCGGCGATCAGGAACAGGAAGAAACCCGACACGCAGGTCCCGACCACGCCGGTGATCGTGTGCAGCCCGGAGTTGTCGTTCCTGACCTGCTTGTCCAGGCCCCTGATGCCGAAGTTCAGCAGCACCGCGAGCACGAACACCACGCTGGAGTGACCGAGGGAGAAGAAGAACCCGACGGACAGCGGGCGCTTGCCCTCGCTGACCAGCTTGCGGGTGGTGTTGTCGATCGCCGCGATGTGGTCGGCGTCGAACGCGTGCCGCATGCCCAGCGTGTAGGCCAGCGCCCCGGTGCCGACCCCGAAGACCGTCGTCTTGCTGATCTGGTAGTGGCCGCCGAGCGCGGCCGTGAGCATCACCCAGCCCGCCACGTGCAGGCCGACGACCGCCGCGACCATGCCGCCCAGGCGGGTCCACTCGGCCGGGCTCAACCCCTGCCGGATCTTCCTCAGACGGCCGCGCGGATCAGCCATTAAGCTCCCTTCTTGCACAGGGGTCCCAGTGTAGAAGTAATTGCAACTTTGTTGCAATAACGCATGGGGTGCAGGTGAGGGCAGGGCGGGGCGGGCTCCGCGGGGTGCTGAGAGCGGGTAGCGCGGGGTGCTGAGAGCAGGTGGCGCGGGGTGGCGGGGTCAGCTGGCCGGGTCAGCTGGTGACGTCGGCTGAGGTGAAGCGGGCCCAGGCGAAGGAGCCGAAGAGGACGGCGTAGACCGCGAACGAGAGCAGGCCGCGGAGCAGGGTGGAGGTGTCCACGGGGACGCGCAGCAGGGAGTCGAAGGACAGCCACCAGTGCGTCGGCAGGTACGGACCGATCGCATGGAGCTGCGGCACGTTGTCGAGTACCTCGCTGGTCACCACCAGGATCATCAGGGTGGCGATGGCCCCGATCGCGTGCTCGGTCAGCGTGGAGATGGCCAGGCCGATCGCGCCGAGGGCGGCCATCGCGGCCGTCACGTACAAGGTGACGAACAGCAGCCGGAGCAGCCCGGCCGCCAGCGAGACGGTGGTCCCGGACAGCAGCGTGACCGGGCCGACCGGGAACAGCACGGCGCCGGCCGCCAGCGCCACCGCCGAGACGATGAACGTGGCGCACAGCGCGAACGTCACGATCACGCCGTACTTGACCGCGAGCAGCCTGGTCCGCCCGGCTGGCACCGCGAGCAGGTAGCGCAGCGTGCCGTAGCCGGCCTCGCCCGCCACCGAATCGCCGGCCACCACCGCGACCACCACCGGCAGCACCAGCACGAGCAGGGTGGACAGCGCGATGAAGGTCAGGAACACGCCGTTGCCCGCCAGCTGGTTGAAGAACGCCAGGCCGGTCCCCCCGTCGCCCCCCTCCGGGCGGGGCGCGGCCAGCCGCAGGGCGATGCCGATGATCAGGGGAAAGACGGCGGTCACCGCCAGCAGCAGCAGGTTGCGCCTGCGCAGCAGGACGAGCCGGAGCTCGGAGGCGTAGAACCTACCCGCTGACATCGAAGCCCTCCCCGGTGAGCCCGACGAACAGGTCTTCCAGGCTGGGCGAGACGACCGCGAAGCCGCGGACGCCGATCCCGGCCTGGACGAGCTCGGCGCAGACCTGCTCCGGCGACGCGTCGCCGAGGATGGCCGACGCCCCGGCCTGGGCATCACCGGCCTGGGCATCGCCGGCTTGGGCATCGCCGGCCTCGGTGGCCTGGGCGTCGGCCAGGCCGAGACCGGTGAGCACCTTGGCCGCCGCCTCGGGGTCGGCGGTCTGCACGCTGACCCGGGAGGCGCCGGTCCGCCGCAGCTCGGGCAGCGAGCCCTGGAACGCCAGCTTCCCGGTGCGCATCACGCCCACGTGCGTGCAGATCTGCTCCACCTCGGCCAGCAGGTGCGAGGAGACGAACACGGTGGTGCCGTCGGCCGCGATCTGCCTGATCAGCGCGCGCACCTCCCGGGTCCCCTGCGGGTCGAGCCCGTTGGTCGGCTCGTCCAGGATGATCAGCTCCCGGGGCCGCAGCAGGCCCGCGGCGATGGCCAGCCGCTGCTTCATGCCCAGGGAGTAGTGCCGGTACCGCTTCTTCGCCGCCGCGAGCAGGCCCACCCGGTCCATGGCTTCGGTGATCCTGGCCCGCGCCGTGGCCGGGTCAGCCGTCCGGTCCGCCGCGTCGTACCGGGCCAGGTTGTCCGCGCCGGCCAGGAACGGGTAGAAGGCCGGACCCTCGACCAGCGAGCCGACCCGGTGCAGCACCGTAGTGGCGCCGTCCGGCATCGGCACGCCAAGGAGCGACGCACTGCCGCTGGTGGGGTAGGCCAGGCCGAGCAGCATCCTGATCGTGGTGGTCTTGCCCGACCCGTTCGGTCCGAGGAAACCGTAGACCGACCCGAGCGGGACGGCTAGGTCGATGTGGTCGACCGCGAGCTGACCACCGCGGAATCGCTTGGTCAGCCCGCTGGTCGAGATCGCGGTCAATGCGGCTGAGCCGCGGCGGCAGCGTACAGGACGCTCGGCTGGACCGCGCCGACGAAGGCGTGGCCCTGATCGGTGATCAGCACCGAGACCAGGCTGGTCCGCAGCAGCCGGCCGCTGCCCCAGGCGCCGTGCACCGGGGTGGCCGCGGCGAGCAGGGTGCGCAGCAGGGCCTCGTCGTCACCGGGCGAATGACCGCTGCCGGGGCCCGCGCCCGAGGTCAGGTCGGACGACGGCAGCTCGAGCACGGTCAGCCAGCCGGATCCGGTCGTGGTGACGTCGGGGCGGGTGCGGGCCTTGGCGGCGGCGGGGTGGTCCGACAGGTTCACCTGGGTGACCGTCGCCCCCGGCGGCGGGGAGAAGGTGAGGTCGGCGGCGGCCGGCTTGACGAATGCGATGTCGGTGTAGCCCACCTGGAAGGCCGGGCTGCTGGAGCCCCGCGCGAAGACCTGCAGGCGGAGCGGCACGCCGTTGTGGCCGTCCACGTCGATCTGCACCTGGCCGATCAGTGACCTGGCGTCCTTGGGCGCGAGGACCAGCGCGTAGGCGGCCTGCCCGGCCACCGTCACGTTGCTGTCCACCCGGACCGTGGTGGTCGGCCCGACCGCGGCCAGCACCTGCTGAGCCGCCTGCTGCGGCGTGAGCGGCTGCTGGGGCACAGAACCGGAGCCCTTCTCGGGCGCGTGCGCCGGAAGGGTGAACTTGGTCACCTTGTTCACCGTGCTCTGCCACAGCCACGCGGTGCGGCCGTCCCTGATCACGTCGCTTTCGCTCAGCGACTGCGGCACGGCCAGCCGGAAGTGGCCGGGGCTGGCGTACCACACCTTGATCGTGTGTGACCCGGTGAGCAGCGAGGACAGCGAGGTCGGGTTCCCGGTGGCGGGCAGCGACGGCAGGCCGAACGAGGCGGTCTCCACCACGGTGCCGGTCAGCGGCGGCGGGGTGGAATCGGCCACCTCGGCGAGGAGCTGAGTCGCGGTGCGCGCAGGCAGCCCGGGCGCGGCCTGGGCCGACGAGATCAGCGACCCGGCCAGGACCCCGCCGGTGATGACCAGCGCGCCGGCGGGGATCGCCCACCTGGCCCGCCGGGACAGCTTCGGTGCCTGAATCATGTATCCCACAGTGCCGTACCGCCGCTGTGAGCACCCTGAGAGGCCGGCGGCGGCATGCAGCTCCCTGAGCCACACTAGGACAGTGCGGGTGCTCGTAGTAGAAGACGAACGGCGTCTCGCTTCGGCCGTGCGCCGCGGCCTGACCGCCGAGGGGTTCGTCGTCGACGTCGCCCACGACGGCGTGGACGGCCTGCACCTCGCCCGGGAGGGCGGGTACGACGCCGTGGTGCTCGACCTCATGCTGCCCGGCCTGTCCGGCTACCAGGTGTGCGAGCGGCTGCGGGCCGAACGCAACTGGGTGCCGGTGCTGATCCTGTCGGCCAAGGACGGCGAGTACGATCAGGCCGACGGATTGGATCTCGGCGCCGACGACTACATGACCAAGCCGTTCTCCTACGTGGTGCTCGCGGCCCGGCTGCGCGCCCTGCTGCGCCGCGGTGCCCGGCCGCGCCCCGCCGTGCTGGCAGCGGGTGACCTGCGCCTCGACCCGGCCGCCCGGACGGTCCGCCGCGGCGAGGCCGCCCTCGAGCTGACCGCCAGGGAGTTCGCTCTGCTCGAGTACCTGATGCGGCGGGCGGGCCAGGTGGTGTCAAAGGCCGAGCTGCTCGAGCACGTCTGGGACCCGGACGCGGTGGCGGACCTGAACGTGGTCGAGGTCTACGCCGGGTACGTTCGGCGCAAGATCGACACGCCGTTCGGCCGTAACGCGCTGCAGACCGTGCGCGGGGCCGGCTACCGGCTCGCGGCCGATGGTGGTTGACGATGGTCGACCAGCGCTGGCGGATGGCAGGGTGGCGGCGGTCGGGGGTGGCGGGGTGGTGGCGGCGGCGGAGCCTGCGGGCGCGGCTGACGCTGGCCACGTCGGCCGGGCTGGCGCTGGCCCTGGCCCTGGCGGCGGTGCTCCTGGTCAGCGCGCTGCACGCGTCGCTCGTCCGCGACCTGGACGTGTCGGCCCGGCAGGGCGCGGTGGAGGTGGCGGCGCTCCTCGACGAGGGCCGGCTGCCCAGCCCGGTGCCGGTCGCGCCGGGGACGCTCACCATCCAGGTGCTCGACGCCACCGGCCGGATCACCAACATCTCGCCGGGCGCGGACCGGCTGGTGCCGATGCTTCCGCTCGCCCAGGCGCGGGCGGCCGCGCGGACCGGCCAGGCCCGCACGCTGGCGGGCCCGCCGCTGGGGCTGCCGTCGATGCTGCGGGTGGTGGCCGTCGGGGCGGCCGGACATCACGTCGTCATCTCCGCGATCTCCTACACCCAGGCCAGCGACAGCCTGGCCACGCTGGCCCGGGTCCTGGCCATCGGGACGCCGCTGCTGTTCGCCCTGCTGGCCCTGGTCACCTGGCTGCTCACCGGGTACACGCTGCGGCCGATCGCCGCGCTGCGCCGGGGCGCCGCCGAGGTGACGCAGACCGGCGTGCCGCGGGACCTGCCGGTACCGCCCGCCCGGGACGAGGTACGCTCGCTCGCCGTCACGCTGAACGACATGCTCTCCCGGCTCGCCGAGGCCCAGCAGCGGCAGCGGGACCTGGTCTCGGACACGGCGCACGAGCTGCGCAGCCCGATCGCCAGCATCCGCGCCCAGCTCGAGGTGGCCCTGGACCACCCGGACGGCGTGGACTGGGCGGAGACCGCGCGCGACGTGCACGCCGACACGTTGCGGCTGGCCCGGCTGACCGAGGACCTGCTGCTGCTGGCCCGGCTGGACGGGCAGCACCTGCGGCGCACGCCCACCGACCTGGCCGCGGTGTGCGAGTCGGTCGCGGCGCGCTACGCCACGGCCCGGGTCCCGGTGCGGGCCGAGACGGCGGGGCCGTGCGTGGTGGCGGGTGACGCCGACGCGCTGGCCAGGCTGCTGGTGAACCTGCTGGACAACGCGGTCAGGCACGCGGCCAGCCGGGTGTGCGTGTCGGTGCGGGACGACGGCGGGTGGGCGGTGCTCACCGTAGCCGACGACGGGCCAGGGATTCCCGCCGAAGATGCCGAACGGGCCTTCGGTCGCTTCGCTCGGCTCGACGACGCACGCAGCCGGGCCGGAGAAGAAGGCGCCGGGCTGGGTCTGGCCATCGTGAAGTCGACCGCGGAAGCCCACGGAGGCTCGGTGTCCCTAGCTGACGCCGGGCCCGGGCTCCGCGCGACCATCCGCCTGCCGCTTTCATGATCGTGGCCAGTTCAAGGCGGATAGCACCGGTTTCTGGCCATGATCATGGAACGGACGCGTGAGGGGTTAGGCCGCGGTCTCAGCTAGGGCGGCGAGGCGGTGCAGGGACTCCTCGATGAGCTGATGCTGTCCGTCCAGCCGACGGGCCTCGCGCTCGGGCAGGCTGACGGTCACCTGGATGGCGGTGCCGGTGCCCGCCTCGGCGAGTTGCCAGACGAGCTCGATGTCGGAGACCTGGCAGGAGATCGTGATCCGCTCGTTCGCCTGGTCCACCCGCAGCTTCTGCGGCATCGGGAAGTCCGGGTAACCCGTCGGCCACAGCGTGAACTCGCCGGGCGGGCCGGTCCGCACGGTCTCGACGCCCGTCCACCACTGGGGAAACCGGGCCGGGTCGAACAGCAGCTTCCACACTTCCTCGACGGGCGCGCGGCACTGCGCGCTCAGCGCGAATCCCGGCATAACGGCACCCCCGTGAGCTCATCGAATTCATCCAGCCCGGCCAGTTCGGCGGTGAGGCGGCGCAGTTCCCAGTCCGGCTCGACCAGGCCGACGATCGGCGGGCGGCCGAGGTCGACGAAGTTGGCCACGAACTCCGCGCCGGGGTCGTGCCCCAGGTGACGCCGCCAGCCATCCGCGGCCTCGGTCAGCCGGCGGCGGGCTCCGGCGCGGTCGCCGCGGGCCAGGGCGATCAGGCCCTGGACCCGTGTCATCCGCGGCACCAGCGCCCACGGCTGATCGCTGCTGCGCACGGGCTCCAGCGCCGCCCGGCGCACCTCGGCCGTGGCCTCGTCCGCGCGGCCGGAGCGGGCCAGGGCCTCGGCCTGGGCCAGGCGTGCGGCCGGCCGGCTCACCTCCGCCCCTTCGGCCAGGGCCTGCTCGAGCAGGTGTGCCGCCTCGAGATGGCGCCCGGCCGCCAGCGAGATCAGCCCGGCGTCGTGGCGAGCCCGGGCCGCGATCGCGGGCGAGTCCATCCGTTCCGCCATGGCCAGCTGCTCGCGGGCCAGCGACAGCGCCTCGGCGTGGCGGCCGAGCCGGGACAGCACGAACGCCCGGGCGGCCAGGCACTGAAACTCGATCACCGTCATGCCGCGGGTCGCCGCCACGGCGGCATCCGCCGCCCGCAGCGCACCGGTCAGGTCGCCGGACCCGCTCAGCGCGCACGCGGTCTGGATCCAGACCCCGAAGGCGACGAGCGGCCGGCCCGCCCGGCGCGCGGCGGCTCCGCCCTGCGCGGCCACCGCCTCGCACTCGCCGAACCGGCCCAGCCGGATCACCGACATCAGCTCGGCGTTGGCCATCTCGGCCACGATCCGGTCATCGGGCTCGGTGACCAGCGAGGCCACCTCGTCCAGCAGCGCGGCCCCGCGGGCCGGATCGCCGGCCGACGACTCACCCCAGGCGGTACCGAGCAGGATTTCTATCCGCTGCGATGGCGGCGCGTCCGCGGGCAGCAGCTCGGCGGCCCGCTGGTAGGCGGCCAGCGACGCCCGGGGATTACACACCACCGTGCGGTGTACCTGGCCGCGGCGGGACCAGGCCACCGACTGCCGTTCTTCGGGGAGAAGCTCGAGCGCCGCGTGCCACTCGCGCTCGAAGTCGGCATCCTGGCCGAGCCAGCCGAAGGCCTCGGCCAGTTCCAGCCGCAGGTCCGCGGCTTCGGTGTCGCAGCGCACGGCCTCGGCCCAGAACCGGGCCGCCTCCGGCATCGCGCCCAGCGACCGGGCGTGCCGGGCCGCCCGCTGCCAGCGCGGCCCGGCCAGGTCGTCGCGGCCCGCCCGGTGCAGGTGGCCGGCCACCTCGGCGGCTACCTGGTCCGGTGCCGGAGCGGCCGCCTCGATGGCCAGCGCGAGCTGCTCGTAGCGGCGCCCCTGCTCCCCCAGGTCGGCCCGGACCGCCTCGGCGAGCAGCGCGTGCCGGAAGCGCAGCCCGCCGCGCACCCGGACGACCAGCCCGGTGTCCAGCACGGCGGCCTCGGCGGCGTCGCGGTCGGTTAGCGCCAGATTGAGGTACGCCGCGGCCAGTTCGGCCGCTGACAGCTCGCGGCCCGCCGCGGCGAGCATCTCGGCCAGATCCCGTGCCGGGCGGGCCAGGGCCCCGATGGCCGCCCGGACGGCGGCCCGCAGGTTCTGCGGCGGGGCATCGCGGCCCGCGGCGAGAGCCCGGGCGCTCTCCACCGCCAGCAGCGGGTTGCCGTCGGCGGCGCGGATCACCTGGTCGACGGCCTGGTCGGTCAGGTCGGCCACGCTGCGGGCCACCGCGGCGAGCTCGACCGCGGCCAGCGGACCGAGCTCGAGCTCGGCCACTTCGACACCGCGGCCGGCCAGGTCGGCGAGCAGCGCGTCGGCGTCCGGGCGGTCCGGCTTGTCCCGGCGGGTCAGCACGAACAGCACCGGCCGGGTGGCCAGCCGCCGGCCGATGTGCGCGCACAGCTGCATGCTGGCCGGGTCGGCCCGGTGCACGTCCTCGGCCACCAGGAGCACGGGCCGACCGGCCGCGGCCCACTCCACCAGCCGCAGGACCGCGTCGAAAACCCGGAGCCGCTCCAGCTCCGGCGAGGAGACCGGCGGGGGCGGCTGGTCCCGGCCCAGCTGGGTGGCGATGTCCGGCGCCAGCCGGCCGAGTTCGGCCGGCCAGTCGGCGTCCTCCGGCGGGGCCGGCACGCCGCGGGCCAGCTGCGGCACCAGTTCCTGCCAGGTGGCCAGCGGCGCCGCGCCGCCGACGTCCACCCCGGCGCCGATCGCGGTCCTGGCTCCGGCGTTCTCCGCGCGCCGGGCCAGCTCCGCGACCAGGCGGGTCTTGCCGATCCCGGCCTCCCCGGTGATCAGGACCACGCGCCCGTGCCCGGCCCGCGCCGCCGTCCAGGCCGCCATGAGCGTGCGGAGCTCGGCGGCCCGCCCGTAAAGCGGCCGCGACCCGAAGGCCCCGGAGGACCCGAGGACCGTGGCCGCACCGGCTGGGGACGGGGCCGCGCCGGGACCGCGCGCCTCGGCCAGCGCCGCGCGCAGCGACGGCCCGGGCCCCACACTCAGCTCCGCGCGCAGCCGGTCGGTGGCCTCGCGCCCGGCGACCAGCGCCCCGGCCCGGTCGCCGGCCGCGGCGAGCTGCCGGATCAGGTCGGCGTGGGCCGCCTCGTTCAGCGGGTCGAGCTCGCAGCGCAGCCGGGACCAGCGCGCCGCGCCGGCCGCGTCGCCGTCGCGCTCGGCGACCGCGGTCCGGGTGGCCAGCGTCTCGGCCAGCTCGGCCCGGTGCCGTCGCCGGGCCGTCTCGGCCCAGTCCTCGGCGTACCCGGGCAGCAGGTCGCCGCGGCACAGCGCGGCCGCGGCATCGGCGTCGCCCGCGGCGGCGGCGCGCTGGCCGTCGGCCAGGTCCACCGTGATCGCCTCGGGCCGCAGCCCGACCGCGGTCCGGGACGTGATCAGCGCGTCGTCGCCGACGGCCTTGCGCAGGGCCCAGATCGCGGTCCGCAGGTTCGCCCGCCCGGCGGCCCCGGCCGCGCCGGGCCACAGGGTGGCCGCCACGGTCTCCCGGTCCTGGGGCCCGGGGCGCAGCGCGAGGACGGCGAGCAACCGGCTGACGGGCGGGAGAAGTGAGAGCTGCTCGCCATCGTGGTCCGCGGCCACTCCTCCTAGCAGCCGCACCTGCAGCACGCGCTCATTGTAAACCGCGGTCCCGTGGTTGACGCTGCGTTGACGCAGGCGAAGACGGGGCCCGGGGAGGCTGGCCACGACCCAACGAAAGGGGACCATCATGACCATCGATCAAGACAAGCTGGGCGAGCTGCTCGGCCGGTTCGTCGGCGACCTGGGCGCCACCATCGCGGCCGGGAACGTCGTCGTCGGGCACCGCCTGGGCCTGTACCGAAGCCTGGCCGAGGGGCCGGCCACCGCGGAGGAGCTGGCGCGGCGGACCGGAACCGACCCGCGGTACGTCGCGGAATGGCTGCGCGGGCAGGCGGCGGGCGGGTACGTCAGCTGCGATCCCGCCGCCGGGCGGTTCTCGCTGACCGAGGAGCAGGCGTTCGCGCTGGCCGACCCGGACGGAACGCTATACCTGCCGGGTGCGTTCCTGCTCGCGCTGGGCGCGCTGCGGGCCGAGTCGCAGGTCACCGACGCGTTCCGGTCCGGGGCCGGCATGGGCTGGCACGAGCACCACGAGGACGTATTCGCCGGGACCGAGATGTTCTTCCGCCCGGGCTACGTCGCCAACCTCACCTCCAGCTGGATCCCGGCATTGGACGGCGTGGCGGAGAAGCTGGCCGCCGGCGGCCGGGTGGCCGACGTCGGCTGCGGCCACGGGGCGTCGACCGTGCTGCTGGCCCAGGCCTATCCCACGTCCGCGATCCTGGGCTCGGACTACCACCAGGCGTCCGTCGACACGGCGCGCAAGCACGCCGCCGAGGCCGGCCTGGCGGACAGGGCCCGGTTCGAGGTCGCGTCGGCGCAGACCTTCTCCGGGACCGGATACGACCTCGTCGCCACGTTCGACTGCCTGCACGACATGGGCGATCCGGTCGGCGCGGCCCGGCACATCAGGCAGGCCCTCGACGCCGACGGCACCTGGCTGATCGTCGAGCCGGTGGCCGGCGACACGCTGGCCGCGAACCTCAACCCGGTGAGCCGGGTGTACTACTCGTTCTCCACGTTCATCTGCGTCCCGGCCGCCCGCTCGCAGGCCGGCGGCTATGCCCTGGGCGCCCAGGCCGGGGAGGAAGCCATCCGCGAGGTCGCGGCGCAGGCCGGGTTCAGCCGGTTCCGCCGGGCCGCGGAGACCCCGTTCAACGCCGTCTACGAAGCCCGTCCCTGAAAAAGAGCACCGAAAAGAGCACTGAAGGAGACCATCATGACCAGGAAGATCATCGACTGCCGCTCGGCCCCCAACGACGTCGGCTGCACGCTGGCCATCACCGGCGAGCCGGACGAACTCGTCGCCGCCGCGGCGCAGCACGCGGTCACCGTGCACGGGCACGACGACGCCCCCGAACTGCGCGAGCAGATGCGCGGCCTGCTGGCCGATGAGCCCAGCGTTTCCGCGCCGGGAGCGTTCGTCCAGCTCATCGAGTTCGACACCGACCGCATCGGGGAGTGGGACGCGATCGTCGCCCGGTGGGCCGAGGCCATCGGCGCGCAGCACACAGTGCGCTGGGCCGTGCTCGGCTCCGACCGGGACCGGCCGGGGCGTCACGTCGCGGTGGTGGCGTTCGGCAGCTACGCCGAGGCGATGGCCAATTCCGGGCATCCGGCCACCGAGGCGTTCGGCAAGGAACTGCAGTCGATCTGCACCGCCGAGCCGCGGTTCCGCAACCTGGACGTACGCAGCGCCCAGACCTACTGAGCCCGCCGGACGCCGGACGCCGGAACTTGGGTCGATGTGCCGTTGGTACTGCTCTAACCTGCCCAACGGCACATCGCCCCAGTCACGTGCCACATCAGCAGGCCGACCGGGACATGCGGCTAAGCGGCAGTCCCTCACCGCTTCTTCTTGAGCAGGCCGAAGACGCCGCGCACGACCTCCTTCTGCAGCTGCTTGCCCTGCCTGGAATTCAGGAACGAGGTCACCGCGGCCACGCCGCCCGCCATCGCTCCCGCCGCTTCCTTGTGCTCGGCGGCAGGCTGGCGGTGCGGGGCCGCGGCCTGCTTGGGCCGAACGGGCTGGGCCGGCTCGCTTTCCTCGGCCGGCGGGGCCATCCGGGCGGCCAGGATTTCCCGGGCGCTCTCGTTGTCCACCCGCGTGCCGTACTTGGCCCACAGCGAGGACGCCTTGGCCTTGGCCTCCACGTCGTCGGCCGGGCCCATCCGGGAGGACGGCGGCGTTATCCGGGTGTGCACGACCGGGGTCGGCAC